>Ga0315306_10000101_pt1 | contig 39908 bp, 36 predicted proteins | sample TDP1_MG_FD_203803 | JGI IMG/M metagenome (GOLD analysis project Ga0315306, IMG submission 203803) | Freshwater sediment microbial communities from Lake Towuti, South Sulawesi, Indonesia - TDP1 | ecosystem: Environmental > Aquatic > Freshwater > Lake > Sediment | place: Indonesia: South Sulawesi... | reverse complement strand
TGAGGGACAGCAGGAAGTAGACGAGAAATTCACGAAGAAGCGAATGATCGACCTAGGCCGCTCTTTTGCTGAGTTTGGAATTGAAAGCATGAGGGTTCGCTACAGTTACGTGCCTCTGCCGGTCTACAAGAAAGCGGCTGAGCTTTTCGGTATGTTCACAGAAAGAATTAAGAAATTCGGTCCACTATCCCTAGACAAACGCAACGAAGTCAAGGAGAAACTGGGCGTTTAACGTGAGGTAAATCACTGTGGACATAATCGTTTGTGTAAAGCATGTGCCCGAAACCGCTGAAGCAGACATAAAGATCGATGGCACTGGCAAAACAATAGAAAAGAGCGGATTAGTTTTCGACATCAACGAGTGGGATGACTACGCCCTCGAAGAAGCCGTGCGCCTAAAAGAGAAGTTCGGGGGCACAGTCACAGCCATAACACTGGGTTCAGAAGAAGCTGATGCCACATTAAGAAAATGTTTAGCTCGGGGAGCAGACACAGCGATAAGGATGTGGGATTCGAAGTTTGAAGGCTCCGACGGCTATGCAACCGCCAAGATTCTCTCCAAATCTGTCAAGAATTTGCCTTTCAACTTGATACTGACCGGAGCACAGGCCGGCGACGACGGCTACGCTGTGGTGGGAACGATGCTTGCTGAGCTTCTCGGAGTTCCGCATGCTACAGCAGTCAAGAAAATCGAGTTAGACGGCGAAGTGGCTAAGCTCCACCGCGAGCTGGAGGGCGGCTTCGAAGAGCTCTTGGAAGTGAAGTTGCCCGCGGTGTTCGCGGTTTCAACGGGAATCAACGAGCCTCGTTATGTTTCTATTATGGGCACGAGAAGAGCCATGCAGAAGGAGATAAAGGTCGTTGATTTGGCGGGAACTGGGCTGAGCGAGAACGAGGTTGGCGAAGCTGGGTCTTGGACAAAGGTAGAGAAATTGTATGTGCCGCCTGTGGAGAAGCAGGCTGAGTTCTTGAAGGGAAGCCCAGATGAAATTGCCTCTAAGATCGCTGAGATTCTCCGAATCAAGGGGGTGCTGTAGATGACGGGAATCTTTGTTTTGGCGGAGCACAGGCAAGGTCAGGTTAGAGACATTACTTTTGAAATGCTTGCCAAAGGTAGGGAATTAGCCCAGAAAACTGGCGCAGAGCTGTCGGCTGTTCTTCTTGGAAAGGATGTCATGAGTTTCACGCAAACCCTTGCAGAGCACGCAAACAAAGTTTTGGTGGTTGAAGACGCCAAGCTGGAGAACTTCAATTCAGAATCCTACCAGAAAGTGCTAGCCCACTTGATTTGGGAGTACAAGCCACTGTTGACTTTGATTGGACACACTTCTTATGGCGTGGAATTGGCGCCAAGCCTCGCTGTCTCTCTAGGTGCGCCGTTGGCAACTGACTGCGTTGACGTTGGGTTTGAAAACGAGACATTAACTGTGACACGGCAGATGTACGGTGGCAAGGTAAACGTTACTGCAACGCTCCGCAAAGCCCAAAGCTACATCGCAACTGTTCGCCAAGCAACCTTTCAGCCCAAGACTGAGGCACCCTTGAATGGTCAAGTGGTCGCGGTGTCTTCTCCGCTTTCTGAGGAGGTAACTCGCAAACGTTTCATTCAGTATGTTGCGCCTCCGCCGGGTGGCGTTGACATAACCGCTGCACCAGTTCTCGTTGGAGTTGGGCGGGGAATCAAAGATGTCAGCAACATACCTGTGGTTGAGGAGTTGGCGAAGATGCTGGGCGGAGCCTTGGCTTGTTCGCGTCCAATAGTCGATAAAGGTTGGCTTCCCACAGATCGTCAAGTAGGTTCTTCTGGGAAGACTGTCAAGCCGAAGTTTTATTTGGCTCTTGGGATAAGTGGGGCTTTTCAGCATGTGCTAGGCATGAAGGCGTCAGATTTGATTATTGCGGTCAATAAGGATGCGAAGGCGCCAATATTCGGCGTGGCGGACTATGCTGTCGTGGAAGACCTGTTCAAAATTGTTGGACCTTTGAAGAATAAGATGCAAGAGCTGAAAGGACAGAAGTAAGTAATCAGAAAATGGGGTGGAGAAATGGATTACGAGCTAAAAGAGGAGCAGAAGTACATTAAGAATGCTGCAAAAGAGTTTGCTGAAGGCGAGTTCAAGCCTGAAGTGGCAAGGGAGTTTGACCAGAAGCATCAGTTTCCAAGGGACATCTACAAGAAAGCGGCGAAGCTGGGGTTCATTGGCTGCTATTACGATGAAAAGTACGGCGGTCAAGGCTTAGGTCTCTTGGAAAACGTGTTGGTTGAGGAAGAGTTCTGTCGGGTTGATTCAACTCTCGGGTCAGCTATGTTTACTGGGCTTTTCGGCAGCGACATGATTCTTGAGTACGGCGGTGAAGAACAGAAGATGGAGTTTCTGCCGAAAACTGCGCAGGGAGAATGGCTGTCGTCTGGTGCGTTCACGGAGCCAGCTCACGGGAGCGACATTACATGTATGGACACTGTTGCGGTGTTGCAGGGAGACGCATACGTGATCAACGGCGCAAAGACCATGATCACAAACGCTCCGATTGCTGACTACGCTGTTGTTCTGTGTCAGACGAATCCTGCGGCTAGGCACAAGGGTCAGACTCTGTTCATAGTTAAGAAGGGGACGCCCGGGCTTGACTGTAATGAGCTTGCGGGGAAGATGGGTATTCGGGCTTCGTTTCTGGGAGAATACTCGTTCAGCGATGTGCGTGTTCCTAAGGCGGCGCTCTTGGGCGAGGAGAACCGGGGCTTCTATCATTTTATGGAGTTCATTGATGTGGGTCGGATCAATGTTGCAGCGCAGTCTGTGGGCATGGCTCAGGGAGCTTTTGAGCGGGCTTTGAAGTATGCGAAGGAGAGGCAGCAGTTTGGGCAGCGGTTGGCTGATTTCCAAGCGATTCAGCACAAGTTGGCTGATATGGCTGTGGACATTGAGTCTGCTAGGCTTTTGACGTACAAGGCGGCGTGGTACGTGGACAAGGGAAAGATTATTCCTAAGCTGGCTTGCATGGCTAAGACTTTGGCGACAACCAACGCTGTCCGGGTTATTAGTGAAGCTATGCAGATTTTTGGGGGCTACGGTTACCTCGCTGATTATGACATTGAACGTTATTATCGTGATGTCCGCGTGTCGATGATTTATGAGGGAACAACGGAAATTCAGAAAAACGTGATTGCGAGGGCTCTTCTAAGCGAGTAATCCCCGCCTTTTTTCTTGTTTTCCATTCGTGTGGTTGCTGAACACCAAAATGTATATGGTAAGCTGTTGACGCTAATTCCTTTCTCAAACAAATGATGAACGTCAATACTGAGGGAAATCGTTGGTTGCGTGCTGAAGTCACGGTTAGCGGCATTGTGCAAGGGGTTGGCTTTCGACCTTTCGTTTACCGCATTGCTGTAGAGAATGAGTTGAGAGGCTACGTGAGAAACCGAGCTGACGCAAGCGTAGAGATAGTTGTTGAGGGAAGCGAGAGCAACGTCAAACGATTTCTGCAGGATTTGAGGCAGAAGAAGCCTCCTTTAGCGCGCATTCACAGCATGGAAACCAAGTTTTCAGAAGAGAAGAAAGAGTTTGACAAATTTTCAGTTTTGAGAAGCTCTGTAAAGGCGGAGCTGTCTGGCTCAGTTATTCCGCCAGACGTTTCCATTTGCGAAAATTGCCTGCGTGAACTCCGAGATGCAAAGGACGCCCGCCATGATTATTTCTTCATAACCTGCACTGATTGTGGTCCACGTTATACCATTATTGAGGGCTTGCCCTATGATCGGGCTAACACAACTATGCAAGAGTTCAAAATGTGTTCTTTCTGCCAAAAAGAATACACTGAGCCAGCTAGTCGAAGGTTTCATGCTCAGACAGTCGCATGCCCAACATGTGGTCCTAAAGCCCACTTGGCGAACAATAAGGGAAAAACCATCAGCAACAAGGACCCAATTCGGGAAGCTGGCAAGCTCCTTGCCGAAGGCTATGTATTAGCGATCAAAGGCTACGGCGGATTTCATGTGGCAACGGCAACCACGCAGGATAAGCCTATAGTTCGTCTTAGAGCCGTGAAGCATCGTTCTCAGAAGCCTTTTGCCATTATGGCGCGTGATCTCAGGACAGCAAAGTCCTTTGCGCTGGTCAGCGAGAAAGAGTCTGACCTGCTCACTTCTCACATTAGACCGATAGTTTTGCTGAAGAAGAGTTCTGACTATTTCTTGTCGGATTTGATTGCGCCTGGCTTGCACAATGTTGGCGTGATGCTGCCTTACACGGGCTTGCATTACTTGCTGTTTGATAACGTGCGTGAGCCAGCGTTCGTTATGACGAGTGCGAATCCGCCGAACGAGCCAATTGTTACGGATAATGATGAGGCTGTGAGGAAGCTAGGTGGTGTGGTCGACTATTTTCTTTTTCATGATCGGCTTATTGCTCAAAGGTGTGATGACTCGGTTATTAGAGTTCATAGAGAGGATGTTAATTTTATTCGTAGGAGTCGGGGTTTTGCGCCTGAGCCTGTTCGCTTGAAGCAGGCTGTTGACAAGTGTGTGTTGGCTTTGGGTGGCGAGCTCAACGCAGCATCGTGTGTCTTGCTTGGGGACAAGGCTTTCTTGTCGCAGCATGTTGGTGATGTTGAGAATTTGGAGACGCTTCGGTTTCTCAGGAGCGCTAGTGAGCATCTTTTGCGTTTGACGAATAGCAAGCCCGACATTATAGCTTGTGATCTTCATCCCAAGTTTACGACTACACAGTTGGCTAAAGACTGGGCTGATGAGCTGGGTGTTCCTGTGATTCAGGTGCAGCATCATCACGCTCATGGTGCAGCGCTCGTTGCTGAGCACGGTTTGGACGAGATTATTGCCATTGTCTGCGATGGTTACGGTTATGGATTAGATAGTGAGGCTTGGGGGGGCGAAGTCCTCTACTGCAACAGGCATGGTGAGTTTCGGCGGGTGGGGCATTTGGAGCCTCAGCCGATGGTGGGCGGGGATTTGGCTACACGCTATCCCGTGAGAATGGCTGCAGGAATACTGAGCAAAGCAGTTCAGATAGATGAGTGGCTCGTAGCGAATAACGTGCACCTGCCTCACGGGAAAAAAGAGGCTGAAGTGATAATTCAGCAATTGAATAAGGGTTCGAGTCCGCTCACTTCGAGTTGCGGTCGGGTTTTAGACGCGGTTTCAGCTTTGCTAGGCATCTGTTACGAGCGTACGTATGAGGGTGAGCCTGCCATGAAACTGGAGGCGACTGCAACAAATGGCAAGGAAGCATTGAAGCTTCAGCCCATAGTGAAAGGCAATGTAGTTGATACAACGGTTATGGTGAATCAGGTTTTCAACAGGCAAAAAGCTCAAGGCTCAAGCGATCTGGCTTTTTCAGCTCAGCAGTATTTGGCTCAAGGTTTGGCGCAGGTAGCCGTTGACGAAGCTAGACGCTTAGGTGTTCCTGTTATAGGCTTTTCTGGCGGCGTCGCGTACAACGAACACATAACTCAGGCAATTGAGCGCGGCGTTGAGGGGAGCGGGTTGCGGTTTGTGGCCCACAAATCCGTGCCTGCTGGCGACGGCGGCGTCTCTTTTGGACAGGCTGTGGTTGCGGCTTGGCATATGACGCGTTAGGTGCAGCGTGCTAGGTGAATCAGGATTCATACCCTCGATTCATAAACAGCTTATTGCAGTAGTTTGACGTCTGCTTTTATGGATGCTTCCTACTTCTATACGCTCGTTCTACCGTTAGGCATCTTCGTGTTCCTCATGACTTCCGTAGCGTTTTATTATGCGAGGAAAGAGGAAATCGCACGGAAGAAGTGGATGGAACTCACACATGCACAAGCTGAGACACAGCTTGAACCAGAAGAGATAATGAGCAAGGAACTGAAGGGACTTGAGAAACTGCTCCAGAACGAGTCGATCGATCAGATTACTTATGAGCGATTGAGGAAAGTGCTGGAAGCTGATCGGAAGAAGAACATAGAGCTCGACTGCTCAGAAAAAGACGCCGCTTGCAACGTCACATGACCAACATACTCCACCGTTACCGCAAGTCACCTTCTAGGGCTCAGGGACTTGCATTGCTTATCATCGGCGTGGTTACAATGAAAGAAGTGTTCGTCACTGTGCTAACCACGCCTTCTGCGATCATAAGAGCGCCCAAGACAAGAAGGATCAATCCTGCAATGCGTACTATTCTTTGGATGTGTGTGCGGGCGGTGTAGGCAAGCTTTAACTATCAAGATCTCCGAAGGTTGTTTGAATGAAATGAACGTCGGAATAGTCATTCTTAGCATAATCGCGATTCTCTTTGGCGTGTTTTGGGCGTGGTATAAGCTGAAAGACGCGGAGGAGGATGACCTGATTGATATAGGCTTTGAGACGTATGTCACGTATTCTGCCTTTGAAGTGCGCGTAGCAATTGGTCTGCTGATCTGCCTTCTCGTCTTGCTGGTAGGATTGCTCTCTTAGTACGAACATCAGAAGCAAGTTATCCTCAGCGTTGATGTCTGTCGGAGGAGCGCGTGCTCTTGTGAAATCGGCATACAGTAGTGGGTAGGGTTTGAATGTTATGGCGAAAGGGCAGAGCAAGGGCTTCCGAATTTTCTATCATAGCTTGTAGCGAGCACGGCAATATCGAAGATATCAGTGCTTCCTATTGGTGAAGCAAGATCAGTGGCTTCTATCCAATTAACGGTTGGCACGGCTTTTCCTGACCCATCAAGCGCCCAGCTCGCGAAAGCTGCATCATATATGTTGAGCTGGTAGCAGCCATCACGTGGTTGAGCGCCGGCAATCCAGTACCAGTACCAGTCGATTTCGCCTTTCGGTGGGGTTTCCATGAAGTAGTTTGGATTTGCTTTGTACGTGGCGAAGCCTCCTGCACCTGCGAGATAGCTGGTCATGTAGAATGGTCCTGTTCCAGCCAGTGTCTTTTCCCAACCTAAGTTGCCCGGGTGATATCCTATCGGATCGCCTCTCGCCCAATACTTGACTGTTAAAGTACTTCCCGCAGGTACCGCTTTGAAGATTCGTATTCTTGGTCCAGTAGTGCTGCCTCCGACTATTGAGTAGTCGCCTCCTGCTGAACCAGAAATGGCGGGGTTGAAGTTTTGAGGCGTCGCAGCCTTAGTTAAGAGCATTCCATCCAATTCGACCTCAACGACTTCCACAGGCGTTCCTTTCTTTCTTATTGGGATTGCATAGGTAGCTCCTTCAATAGGCTTTAAAGAATCGAGATACGTTCCTGCAGACACTGGACCGCTGAAGGTTCGTTTTTCCTTTGTGGAAAGCGGCATTTGCTTCCATCCTGGATAATCTGGCGTGTCTTGCGCTGATTGGTTAGAATAAGTATTTCTGCCCCACGGCCAGTACTGGCTCCAATAACTCAACACGTCAAAGTAAACGTCTGCATACTTGCCCGCTGAATTAGGCACGATGTGCTTGATGTCTCTGTAATTAGCGTATATCCAGCCTGCGGGTTCGGTGTCGAAGTACCAGGAGTTGAATTCGTAGCCGCCGCCTAGCCACTGCGTCGCGAAGTCGGCTAGTATTTCGCCTGTCTTAGGCTTTATCCACTCTGCATCTTCTCTGAACCAGTACCGCATCACTGATTTGGTTCTGCCGTCGTCTGGATCAATCCACGTGCCAGGAACGACAGACGGCCCTCCTGGTGCAGTTGTCCAGTCTCTAGCTAGCCATGGCTGATCGCTGAGAATATTGTACGGTTCAGAGCTGATAAAACTGTCCTGTGTGAATCCCATCGTGGTAGCGTCCCACACCCAACTTGAATAGATCTGGTTGACCTGTGTTGGTGGTGCAGGATGCCCTACTCTTATCATGTCTCCTCCATCTGCTCGCCAAGCCTGCAGAAAAGTGTAGATGTTTTCTGGTCCTGCGCCTTCCATGTTGGTGACGCCGTAAAGATTCCGGTAGGGATAGAATGCTTGGCTCGACCACAAAGGAATCATGCTGGCGTACTCTTGCACCAGTAGGCTTTGAGCGTTCTTAGCACCCTTCACAGCCTGATCTAAGCTTGTGGGATTCTGAATCTTGTCAACTGCTTCATCGAGATTGTCTGGATGCCCCGGAGCTGTAACGTATCCCGGAGACGTCGGAGAGATATGATAGTTGGAGCCGCCTGAATACCATCTGCTAGTATGGAACCAACTGTAAAGATACGCTGCGAATCGACTGGTGGTCCACCCAGCCGAGTATATGTGGTAGTTACGTTGAAGGTTAACCGTCATGTAAGGGTCAAATGGCGCCGCCAAATTCACTGGAATGCCTGATTCGAGCATTCTGTCTCTCAAGTGGACGCTGGCAGCGTATCGCAGTCCATCGTCAATTCGTGTAACAAAGACGATTGGATCAAGTTTTTGTCCGACCTTCGAGTGCCCTGTTGGATAAACTCGCCAGTACTGAGCGGAGCCAGGAACCGAGGGTTTATAGTTTGGGTTGAGTTGTGTTCCCTGAACGAATCCTTCCGCATCTAACAGAGCAGCCGCTCCTTCTATGCTGAATGAATAGTTGACTTTTACCCATTCCTCAACTGTGGCGTTAACCCAGCTTCTTGTTGGCGCAGAAATAAGCACATAAACTGGAGTTGCCCATCCTCCACAAATGACGTCAGTGTAATAGTTCACGTCGGTTAGGCGCCACAGAGCCTTTCTGAACCCAACATAGCTTGTTGGGCTTCTTACACCTGGATATGCACGAATGGTTTCGTTGTTGTTTATACTCCATGCTATCATGTCGAGTCTCGAAACAGGAGCCAACAAAATGTCAGGATTATTAATCGCATCTTGGTATTGAGCTTTCGTAACAGGCCACAAAGACATGTCAATATCTCCTTTTTTCAAAGCGGAGTATAGCGCTGTTCCATCAGGGTAATAGAAGAGTTTTAGTTCAGGGCTTCGCGGTTCATACGAGCTTGCTGAAGCGGAAACTGGTTCAAGCGCGACAAAACCCAAAAGCAAAGCAATTATTAGATTCAATGCGGGAATCATGTTTTTCAGATTCATCATTCCCGTCTCTCTCGCTAATCTTGTTGCACAGCTAGCTTATTAAGCCTTTATTGTCGAAAATGCGGTCTATACTTCTGGTTCCTTTTTGGCTTTCAACTCTCTCGATCTCGGAAGCATAAAGGGCATCATAAGTAAGTTCTTGTCAGAGGAATCATCCGGGAGTCTTGGTTGAATCAGCCGGGCGTGCGGCGTGGCAAAAAGATTGGGTATATGTCGCGTCATGAATGCGATGTTTTATAGGGATAAACAGCCTTGACTTTCTTATAGGGTGTTCAATATCCCCCACTGTCACAAGTGCGGAACCAAACTTGACGAAGGGGCCAACTTCTGTTATGTTTGTGGAACCGCTGTAGGGGTTGCTGAAGCGGAGAGAGTGCGTGAACGCAGAAGGGGAGTAAGAACACCGTTCTTCCTAATCGTTGTCATCCTGAGCGCAATTATCTTGGTTGCCATGATTGCTGTTGCTGTTTTGTTCGTGCCTCTTCGTCCGGTCAGCTTTAACAAGGCAGAGGAGGTGACGTATCGGCCAGGCATTGACGAAGTGCATCTTGACTTTATCGCTGATGTCGGCGAGATCAATCTGGCATTTCAAGAACAGGATGCTACATTACTGACTCTGAATGTGACTGCGACGGGCGCTGTAGGCATAGGGTTTTCGGGCTCGTCTGATCCGCTAAACGTCAGTTTCACCGACACGTTCACTGGCAACATACTCTACGTGTCCTCGAGAGTTACGTTGACGCCGGGTTGGCGCTGGACTTCGGGCTTGAACGTAAAGTGTGACATACTTATCGATCCATCAATGAATGCTAGCATCCTTGCAAAGACAACCACTGGCAGAGTCGTCTTTGACGCTGATGCCGGAGTGGTTTTAGATTCAGTGTACCTTGAAGTCGTCACAGGTGGAATTGAAGTCAACATGGCTCACAACGTAATTCACAACGGCGAGATGTCTTTCAAAGCAACGACAGGCGGCGTCAACTTGTCTTGGCAAAATGTGGACGTGACGTCGAACACGAGGTTGGATGTTAAGACAACGACGGGCGGAATTAACTTGAATATCACGCAGAGAAACCCAATTCCTGCAAACGTGACATTGAACGCGGAGGCATCTGTAGGCGGAATCAACTTCAACGTGGTCATCAGACATAATGTGGGATGCAATATTATGGCAAGCACCGGAGTGGGAAGCATCAACGTGAACGAAGTCGGATTCTCCGGATCCACGCCGCCATTGCACTCGGATAATTATCCGGGTGAAGGCAACTTCAATGTCAGCTTGGAAACGTCCACTGGTGGAATCAACATAAACGCTAGGTATACGCCCTAGGTGAGAATCTACAGCATTGCGTCGTTCTATAACAAAGACTGTCAAGCTTAAGAGGTGAACTAGCGTAATTTGTCATCGTAGTTTCTTCTTGAGAAAGTGTTTGCTGTGTCCTTCTGGATAGTTATCGAGTGTGGCAAACAGGGTGTAGCCGTGTTTTTCGTAGAATGGTCTTGCCTCGAAACTGTATGTGTCTAGGTGGGCGTATTTGCATTCGAGCTTCATTGCTTCGTTTTCAATCATTCTGAGCAGTTTGGTGCCATTGCCCCTATTCCTCAATGATTCTTCGACCCATAGAAGGGAGACATATAGCCACCCACCGAAGACATAACCCACCACTCCGCCGACAACCCTGTTTTCTCTGTCCCGCATGAATATCTGAACCGTCCTTCCAAGCTCCTTGTTGCCGGTCTTGCTGATGATATTTCTCCCCAGACCCTCCAGAACTGCTTGGTAGCCATCTTCTGCAGATTTGAAATCATCAGGCGTCTTGCATATCTGAAACGACAAGCCGTCCTCATTCATGAGTTCCACTGCATGAATGCCAGCTCACACTAACCTTTAAGGTTTGACATTTCTCTTTGGGCCTGCATGCTCTGCCGATATGCCTTTATGTTTGTGTTTTCTTTGGTTTATATTTCTGTGATGATGGTGTATGTGTCTCGCGATTCCAGCTCGCGTGGTTGAAGTCCATGGTGATGTGGCTAGGGTGGATTTTGGAGCTGGAACCATCCGAGACGTAAACGTAGCTCTAGTTGAAGCTAAAGTCGGCGAATACGTAATCGTGCATGCAGGCTACGCTATCGAAGTCTTGGATCGAAAAGCCGCGGAAGAGACCCTAGCATTATGGAACGAAATCCTCAATAAGTATGAGGAGACAACCACTACTTCTAACTAGAAGATATCTGCGAGAAGGCTGTTTCCCAGTTGGTTGCGTTGAAGAAAGGCGTTGTCAAGGCAGAAGAAGGCGAAATCTACGACGTAGAACTATCCGAAGATCTATTGAAAGCCAATCAACGCTTAGCTGACGAGAACAAGCGTCTTCTGCACGAGAACGGGGCCAAAGCCATCGACATAATGGGCGCCATAGGCTCGGGCAAAACCAGCCTAATCGAAAAGCTCGTCCAACTGCTCAAAGAACGTTATCAGATTGCTGTTTTCAAAGGCGACTTAACCACGACCATAGACGCCCAACTCATCGCTAGGCACGGCGTTGAAACAGTAGCCATAAACACTGGTAAAGAATGCCACTTGGACGCCAACCTTGTAAAAAAAGCCCTGCAAAGGCTCAACCTCAGGATAATCAACTTACTCCTAATCGAGAACGTGGGCAACCTCATCTGCCCAGCTGAGTTTCCCCTAGGCTCAGACAAACGCGTGGTGGTAGTGAGCGTGACCGAAGGGCCCTTCATGATAGTTAAGCACCCGTTCATTTTCATGGAAGCCGACGTGGTCGCAATCAACAAAACCGACTTAGCTAAAGCCATGGGCGTTGACATGAGAAGATTGGAAGAAGACGTGAAAACCATCAACCCCAGAGCCACAGTCGTAGCTACTAACGGCCGAACAGGCGAAGGCGTCGAAGCAGTCGCCAAAGCACTCGGACTGTGACCCAGCGTGCACGAGTTCTCCATAACCAGCCAAATCATACAGAACGTCTTAGCTGAAGCCGAGAAACGCGGAGCCAAAAAAGTAACCGAGGTCAACCTCGTAATCGGCAAACTAACCTTCTTAGGTTTGGAACAAGTTCGATTTGCCTACGAAGCATTGACTAAGGGCACAATTGCAGAAGGCTCTAAGCTTGTCATCGAGGAGCAGGAAGGCTTCGTAAAATGCAGCAACTGCGGCTACCAAGGCGGCTTCAAATACGAAGACGACCCATTGTATCACATGCCTATCCCTACCTTGAAGTGCCCGAAATGCAGCAACACAGTCAAGATTATGGCAGGAAAAGAATGCACCATCAAAAACATCAAAATGCTGGTCTAAACATGGAGCAGCTATTGGCTAAGTTCAGAGACCCCGCGCTTGCCAAACGCGTAGTAGAACAGATTCGTCGACTAACCCCTCCTGAAACAGTGAAGATCTGTCACGTCTGCGGCACACACGAATGGACAATCAGCCACTACGGACTAAGAAGCCTTCTCCCAGAATCCGTCGACGTCATCGCAGGACCAGGCTGCCCCGTATGCATAATCCCAGCAGCCGAAATCGACGAAGCCATCAAACTAGCCCTAGACAAAAACGTTACAATAGCCACATTCGGCGACCTAATCCGAGTCCCAGGCTCCAGTCTATCATTACAAGATGCGAGAGCGAAAGGCGGAGACATACGCATCGTCTACAGCGCCACCGACGCAGTTAGAATGGCTGAGAAAGAACCGGACCGCGACTTCGCATTTTTCGCAGTTGGCTTCGAAACCACAGCGCCATCCACGGCAGTTGAAGTCTCAAAGAAACCGCCGAGTAACCTCACCTTTCTAGTCTCCCATCGGTTGATTCCACCTGCAATGGAGTTGCTGCTAGGCGTGGGCGACTTGCACATCGACGGCTTCATCGCACCCGGTCATGTTTCAACGATAATCGGCATGAGACCCTACGAACTCTTCCCACACGCCTATCACATGCCCACAGTTGTAGCAGGCTTCGAACCCTTAGACGTATTATTCGCAGTCTCCATGGTCTTGCAGCAGATAAAGAACAATGAAGCTAAACTGGAAAACGAATACAGCCGCGCCGTCTCATGGCAGGGCAATATCAAAGCACAGGAACTACTGCAGCAGGCTTTCAACGTAGCCGACGGACACTGGCGAGGCTTGGGCAAAGTTCCAGCCTCAGCGCTTGCCTTGAAACGCGAGTATCAAGAGTATGATGCACGTAGTGAATACGATGTCAAGATTGTCGACGCTCGAGACCTCCTGCCCGGCTGCCTATGCCACCTAGTCATGATCGGAAAAATAAAACCCCCCGAATGCAGCCTCTACATGAAACAATGCACACCACAAACGCCCAAAGGAGCATGCATGGTCAGCATGGAAGGCACCTGCCGAATATGGGCAAAACACACCGTTAGAAAACAAACTGAACAACATAGAAGTAGTAGTCAACGCACACGCGGGAATGACGACTACTTCTAAACCTAGAGGCACCTCGGTGTTATTACTTGTTCCAAGCGGAAGTTAATAACATCTGAAACTTCACAGCGCGAACAAACAGACTGCGATTGCGTGTTCATGGACAACTGCTCCAACCTGCCCGCAATACTGCTAGAAGAAGGCGCTTAGCGATTGTTTCCTTCTTCTTTTGAAATTCTCTTCCTGCGGATAACCGCGGCTTCATTCTATCTTCAATCCGAAATGATGCTCGAGTATATGATGGTACACATCGGGCGGAGCCAAAGCGTCAACCGCTTTCTGCACCACTTCACTCAACGCAGGATGAATATGCATAGCTTGCAGCACAGGCTGCGCACTCTGCTCACCCACATACATCAGATTAACCAATTCCTGAATCAACGTCGACGCAAACGGTCCAACAATGTGCGCTCCTAGAATCTTCAACGAGTTCTTCAACACAATAACCTTCACAAAATAATTCTCATCCTCAATACCCATAGCTTCACCCTTAGCCGTATCCGCGTACCTGTGACTACCAATCAGAATCATATCCTCACCATACTGCTGAACCGCCTCTTTCTCACGCAACCCAACACTCGCCACCTCTGGATACGTGAAAACCGCATGAGGCACAGCATGATAATCCGCCTTGACCCTATGCTTCAAAACAGCATTATAGTACACAATCTGCGCATCATAATTCGCCTTATGCTTAAACGGAAACCGACCCGTAGCATCCCCCAAAGCCCAAACCCCAGGCTGAGAGGTCTCCAAAAACTCATTCGTCACGATCCAACCTTCTTTGTCTGTTTCTATGCCAGCACGCTCAGGATGCAACACATCCGAATTCGAACTTCTGCCCGAAGCCACCAAGATCTCATGCGCCTCTATCTCAACCTCCTCCTGAGTCTCTCTGTTAACTGCAACAAGCTTCTTCAAGCCCTTCCCAGCCTTCGCAACTTCACGAACCTCATGATTCGTCAAAATAGTCATGTGCTTCTCTAACTCCATCTTAGCTATAGCTGACACCTCAGGCTCCTCATCAGGCAAAAACTGCCGATTCCGACCAATAATCATAACCCGCGAACCCATAGCCGACAGAAAATGCCCATACTCAGCCGCAATATAACCACCACCGATCACTGCAACGGTCTCAGGCAACTGCTTGAGCCCCAGCACCGTGTCACTCGTGAGATATCCAGCTTCAGCCAGCCCTTTGATCGGAGGAATCGACGGCTTCGAACCCGCACCCAAAATAATAAACTTCGACGTGATCGTCTCATCGCCAATCTTCAGCGTATAAGGACCCGTAAACTCCGCAGGCGCAGGAAAATAACTCACATTCTTTGTGTGAGTAAGCCCCTGCCGAATCATACTAATCTCACTCGAAATAAGCCTCCTCATCCGCTCCATAACCCGCCCAAAATCAACACTCTTCAAGTCAACATCAACCCCCAATATGCCAGCTCGCTCAACAGTCCTCACAACCTCAGCAGGATAAAGCAGAATCTTCGACGGAATACAACCCCGCGTAAGACAAATCCCACCAGGCTCATCCTTATCAATCACAGCCACACGCCAATGCGGATTCTCCTGCAAAACAGCGTTAACAATCTCCATAACCGAACCAGTGCCAACAACAATCAAATCAAACTGCCTCAACCCAAACACCGCACATACTAAGTTGATAACTAACCGAAAAAAGACGCAGAACCCTAAAAACAATTTCGCCAAAACGCTATTTCTTCTTCTTGCGTCTCAGCTTATCCAACTTGGCGAACCTACGTTTCTGCTCCTGCATCCGACGCACATCCTCGTAAATAGGCCTCGGAATCTTCGTTCGAGGAAAGTAAACGTCAGCTCTCCCCTCAGGCGGGACCAAGGGATACCGCACCTTCTCCTTCCTGTAATGCCTGACATAATAGAAATACATGAAAAACTCCAGCGCAATCATCGCTGCCACGATCAAACTAGCCCACAATGGCTCCGAAGGCAACGCTACAACGAACGCCACTGCACCCGAAATAAAAGCCAGAGCCATCAAAGCCCAATAAAAGCGTATTTGCCCTTTCCTCAATCAGATTACCACTGAAGCTTGCAGCAGAGCGGTTATTACAGCTTGCGATGGGGTAGAGGCTCAGCTAACATATTCTTGGAATCGGATCTCCAATCGGAGGAGTCAATACTCTTTTTCCACCCACAACCGTTTCCAACGCCACCTCCTTGAACTCATCCGTTGCTTCTCCGATGACCTGCGCTTTTTTCCCCTCTTTCATTTCTCTCAGCACCGCCAACAATTCATCTGCTTTTTCAGCTACTACGCCTATGATCATTTTTCCTTCGTTTCCAACCTCTAGAGGATCAATGCCCAGCATTTCGCAAGCTGAGCGCACATCACCCCGAACAGGAATTTTCTCCTCCTTAACAAGTATGCCTACCTCTGATTTTTGACTCCACTCGTTCAAAGCGTTAGACAAGCCGCCTCGAGTTGGATCTTTCATAGCGACGATTCCGCCAACCTGAGCCAGCAACTGCATTATCACTTTGTTCAGAGGCGCCACATCCGACACAACCTCACTGCCGAATCCGTATCCTTCACGACTCGACAAAACCGCCAAACCATGATCGCCAATTGTGCCAGACAAAATGACCTTGTCTCCTGGACGCAGGTTCGAGTCAAGCAGCCAACGGCTATTGAACCTAGGTCGATGCTTCTTCACCACGCTCATGTTATGCTCCAAGGATTGATTGCGCCTGCCAATGCCCGAAGTGTTTATGATGCAGCCGCCAAGCATCCCCTTCTCCACAACCTTAGTGTCACCAGTAATCACGTAGATGCTAGCTTCTCGACACGTCTCACCCATACTGCGCACAATACGCTCAAAATCAGCGATCGGCAAACCTTCCTCCAAAACAAAAGCAGAAGTCAACCCAAAAGGTTCCGCGCCCAAAACAGCAATGTCATTAACTGTACCTGCCACAGCCAAACGTCCAATATCGCCGCCTGGAAAGAACAACGGCTTAACCGCGTGTGAATCCGACTTCAAAACGATGCCGTCTATCACGGCTGCATCATCTAAAGCTTCTAACGGAACCTCCGCGTCGCTGCCGCCCAACTCCTTCAAAACATAACGCTTGATCAAATCATTAGTGACAGCGCCACCAGCACCATGCATCATAGTTATCCTCTGTTCCATATGCATCCATTACTCCTAGAGCAAACATCATGGAAACGGGAAACACTTAAGCCATACGCCTCCGAAGACACCAGAACCAACACCAGAAACAGCAACGCAAACCACAAAATGTAAGCTTTTTATGATAGTTTACATTTGTAAATATCTTCTGAACCACACCGACCACAAACAGACTAGAATAAACAAACCGTGACGCACCATGCCGATAAAAGAACTCAAAATCGACAACCAAGGCGACCTCAAAATACAACGCCATCTACACGCCAAACACTACGAACTCACATTGAACAAAACCCTCTGCGTCGGCTGCGAAATCTGCAAAACCATATGCCCCAGAGAAGCCATCGAAATCAAGAAACAACCAAAACAGCAAGGACAAAGAGCACAACGACCAGTCTTCGACATCAACGGCCAAAAATGCACCTACTGCGGCATGTGCGAACCAATCTGCCCTTTCGACGCCATACGAGTCAAAGTGAACGGCGAACATCTCGTATCCGTTGTCGAAAAAGAATCCTTCCCCAAACTCATCCACGAAATACAAGTGGACGAAACCAAATGCCGATTAGACTGCATCGAATGCGAAAAAGCATGCCCCCTCTACCTCATCAAAGTCAATCTAATCACTCCAAACGGGAAAGAAATCTCTCATAAAGACGCCGAATCGCACCAAGACAAGAACAGCCTCAAGGTGCAGGTTGACATCAGAAAAGAACAGAGCCCATGCTGCCGTCTATGCGAAGTCAAATGCCCAGAAGGCGCAATACGCGTACGCAAAATCTTCCACGGCCTGCTCGACATCAATCCTGAAAAATGCCCGCCCAACTGCAAAGATTGCCTCGACGTATGCCCAATCCCAAGCGTCTTGTTTCTCGAATGCGACAGCAAAGTCCACCCAAACGCAGCCTTTTGCGTGTTCTGCGGAGCCTGCAAAATCGTGTGCCCAGCCGAAGGCGCACTCATCATGGAACGACGGTCGATTCATCACACACCAGTCAAGTCTGGTGCATGGAACAAAGCTATCGAAAAATTGACATCTACTAGAGAATACTCAAAAGAAAGTCAAATGAAACGAGCAGAAAAAGTGCAGCAATCGATTGAGAGAAAATCCTTGTTGAAGAGTGTGGAAAATGTCTGAGGAAACACCTAGAGTCGGAGTCTTCGTTTGCCACTGCGGTCTCAACATCGCAGGCGTAATTGACATCAAAGGACTCGTGGAATACGCCAAGACTCTGCCCTACGTTGAGTTTGCAGGAGACAACCGCTACTCATGCGCTGACCCAGGTCAGGAGCAAATCCGCAAGGCAATCAGAGAGAACAAACTTAACCGTGTGGTTGTGGCTGCTTGCTCACCGCGCATGCACGAGGTCACTTTCCGCAAGTGCATCAATGATGAAGGTTTGAATCCGTATTACTACGAGATGGCTAACATACGAGAGTTTTCATCATGGGCGCACAGTAGCATGCCCAAAGAAGCCACGGAGAAAGCCAAAGACATCGTCAGAATGGCTGTGGCTAAAGCTGTGCTGCTCAAGCCGTTGCAGGTGATTGAGGTTCCAGTTACAAACAAGGCTATGGTTGTGGGCGGCGGCATCGCTGGCATGAACGCAGCTCTCGACCTGGCAGACATGGGCTTCAAGGTTTATTTAATTGAGAAAAGCGAGAGCATCGGCGGACACATGGCTCAATTAGACAAGACCTTTCCAACCTTAGACTGCAGCATCTGCATCGAAGGACCGAAGATGGTCGATGTCAACCGTCACCCTAATATCACGATAATATCCAACGCCGACATTCTTCGAGTTGACGGTTATGTTGGCAACTTCAAGGTGAAAGTGCGCAAAAACCCACGTTATGTCATAGCCAAGGACTGCACGGGTTGCGGCGAATGCCGTGATGTGTGCCCGATTGAGTATCCCAACGAATGGGACATGAACATGGGTGTGCGCAAAGCCATTTCAGTTCCTTTTGACCAAGCCATACCGCTGCTCTACACAATCAACAAAGACTACTGCATCAACTGTTACAAGTGTGTTGACGCCTGCGGCGCACGCCAAGCAATCAACTTCGATCAGCAGCCTGAAGAAATCGAGCTGGGTGTAGGCGCAATTGTTCTGTCCACAGGCTTCGACATCTATCTACCCACTGACGATGCGTTGTTCGGCTATGGCAAATACGACAACGTAATTACAGCACTCGAGTTTGAACGCCTGATATTAGCTGCTGGACCAACAGGAGGCAAAGTGCTGCGCGCTTCTGATGGAGAAAAACCGCACAGCGTCACATTCATTCAATGTGTTGGCTCCCGAGACGTCAACAAGTACGAATATTGCTCTGGCTTCTGCTGCATGTACGCCTTGAAAAACGCCATCCTGCTCAAGGAGAAGTACAAGGACGACGTTGAAGTCTACCTCATGTACATTGACATGCGAGCCAACTTCAAAGGCTACGAAGAGTTCTATTGCCGAGCGCGCGATTTAGGCGTTAACTTCATTCGCGGCAAGGCTTCGATGGTTCTTGAAGATCCAGAAACAAAGAACCTCATTATACGTGTTGAAGACATGAGCATCGGCGAGCCAATTGAGATCGAAAGCGAAATGGTTGTGTTGTGCACCGCAGCGATTCCGAAGAAAGGCTCCGACGAAGTGGCGAGAATATTCGGCATCTCGAGAGGAAGCGACGGCTTCTTCATGGAAAGCCATCCCAAACTCAAGCCTATTGACACGCCAACTGATGGCATATTCTTAGCTGGTGCTTGTCAAGGTCCCAAAGATATTCCATACAGCGTGGCTCAAGGTAGCGCAGCGGCAAGCCGAGCCGCCACCATATTGTCCAAGCCGAAGTGGAAGATTGAACCAATCATCGCAGTTGTAGACCAGAGCACGTGTCAGAATACAAGGGTGAAGTGCGGAATCTGCGAGAAAGTCTGCCCATACGGCGCGGCTAAAGCGCCTGAAAAACAACCAGCGTCCGTCACGCCTGCCATGTGTCACGGATGCGGCACATGTGTAGCTGAGTGCCCAACCGACGCCATCACTCAAATGCACTTCACCGATGCACAGATAATGAACCAGATTCACGCCGCCTTGGAAGAGAAGCCTGAGGAGAAGATTCTAGGCTTTCTGTGCAACTGGTGCAGTTACGCTGGCGCTGACTTAGCTGGTACGAGTCGCTTCGAGTATCCGCCTACCATGCGACCAATACGAGTCATGTGTTCGGGCAGGGTTGACCGTGACTTCGTGTTAGAAGCGCTCAGACTCGGCGCTGGTATGGTACTCGTGGCTGCGTGTCACCTACCCTACGACTGCCACTACATTTCAGGCAACGAATGGATGACAAAACGAATGACAGCACTCAAAGGCATGCTGGAAAAACTCGGCATGAGCCCAGACCGCTTTAAAATCGATTATGTCTCAGCAGCTGAGGGAACAAAGTTTGCAGCGCTCATTAAAGAAATGACAGACCAAATGAATGCGCTCGGAAAAGAGAAGATACTTGCAGAAAACAGCAAACTCCGCCCAACGTTAGAGAAGATGCTGGCAAGAAAGAAAGCGCCTGCACAAGTGGCTGCGACTCCAGCTTCGTCGGCATCTAAATCATAATAGCCCGTTGAACACTCTCTCTCAAGCTTCAAACTCATGCTAGTTGTATCGTTAGCCCGTTTCCGTTTCGATCATAGGCTGCCACATTCTCTTTCCCTAAGTATGGAGAAGCTATTATGAGAGTTATCTTGCCGAACGGATGGTTGAGGTCTCCAACCGAAGGTCTTAAACTGCCGCTGGGATGAGAATGAGCAACTCCTATAATCGAAAAGTCCATTGGCAACAGCTGCGTGGGAAAACTGGAGAAACCACTTCCGTACGTGGCAAGTGGCGGGATCACCACTTCCGAAACATTGATGACGTCCTTAGTTACCTTGCCGCGCAGAAGAACAATAGTCTCTTTTGGGTGAAGAGTCTTGGCACCTTCCAGTAGCATTTCAAGCAGTTCTCGTTTGATAGTCACGTTTCTGTCCATTCGGATTTCCGCGTAAGTTATGTGCAAGCCCTCTTATAATTGGATGCATACAGGTGAAAGTAAACGCAGTTGATGCGGAACCAGTGAACGCAAAATGAAAACGTGGCGACTCCTAAAACTGAGTGTTCACGACGCTTTCACAAACATGGCTATAGACGAAGCTGTAGCAACCGCAAGAATCGATGATGCCGTGCCCAACACATTACGCTTCTATTGTTGGAACCCCTCAGCGGTTTCAGTTGGGCGGTTCCAGGACGTGTTGGATGTAGTTCAAGTTGAAAATTGCCGCCAACATGGCGTAGACATTGTGAGGCGAATTAGTGGCGGGGGAACCGTTTACCATGACAGCCGAGGCGAAATCACTTACAGCACCGTTGTGAAAGAGAAGGATTTTGGAACAACAGACGTGGTCCACGCTTACAATAAGATATGCAATGGCCTGATAGAAGCAGCGAGGAACCTAGGCGTCAAAGCTGACTTCAGCCCAGGTGACCCCCGCAACTGTCCGAACTTGACTGTAGTTGGAAAGAAGATCTCAGGTAGCGCGCAATATCACAAAAGCGGAGTTCTTCTGCAACACGGCACATTTCTTCTAGATGTTGATTTGGAAAGAATGTTCACTTACCTACGAGTGCCTTGGGCGAAAACCCTCAGCAGCGTGGTCTGTGTTGCCAAAGATAGGATAACGTCAATCAAGAATGAACTCAATCACAACGTGACTGCCCACAAAGCTTGCGAATCCCTGATCTATGGATTTCAAAGCGCTCTCGGAATGGAGCTTGCAGAAGCGCCTCTGACAGAGCAGGAACAAGAACTCGTCTCGAGACTTAGAAAGGAAAAATACTCGCAAAGCAGTTGGAACCTGAAAGGCAACGCACATTTCTGATGAGTTAACTAGGCCTGTCATGAAACTATATTTGTTAAATTCTTTCTTGAGGGCATATCATCAAAGCACTTCATGAAGAGACGATTTCTGCCTCGAGGTAGGTTTGAAAGGTCTTTGTTACATGCACGTTGACGAAGTTTCCCAAAAGCCCCTGATCCAAGCTCTTTATCACGATTGGTTTGTAGGCAAAATTGCGCCCGATTATGGTACCCGGTTGCTTTCCTCGTTCGTCTATGAGGATGCGTCCTTGCCAGTTTGTCCATGCTCTATTCTTTTCCGACGAGATTTTTCGAACAAGGTTTGCCATTCTTTTGCTTCTTTCGGTTATTTCTTGGGGTGCAATTCTGGGTTTTATGCTTTCTGCAGCTGTTCTAGGTCTTGGGAAGAATTTTGAAACGTTCACGATATCTGGCTTGATCCCCTCAATCAAAGAGAGGGTACGCTCAAAAGCTTCATCGCTTTCGCCCGGGAAACCACAGATGACATCAGTTGCTAAGGTTATGCTTGGCATCGCATCTCTGAAGCTTTCGACAATTAGCTCGAATTCCTCAACCCTGTACAAGCGGTTCATACGCTTCAACACATGATCGTCGCCGCTCTGCACAGGCAAGTGCACAAACTTGAACACATGGTCGTTCTGAAATGATTTAACCAGCTCAGGAAGCATGTCCAATGCCAGATTCGGAGTCATCATGCCAACTCGTATGAGGTAGTCTCCCTCAAGAGCGCACACCTCTCTCAACAGATCAGCGAGATCAACGCCTATGTCTCTTCCATAAGAGGCCATGTCCTGCCCAGTCAACCAAATCTCTTGAGCACCAGAATCTAGATCAGTCTGAACCCTTTTGACAATATCACGGATGCTGTGGCTTCGTAAGCGACCGCGAGCAAAAACTACGCAGCAATAGCTACACGAACCTAGGCAACCATGCTCCACCGGGACAATGCTGATCACCGGGTTCACAGCTCGTCGAGGCAAAAACAAACTCGGCTCTGCATTGCAAATTGGCTTCAAGAGGACTTGAGATTCATTGTTGATCACTTTCTGCACATTCTCAACTATACTTGATCCACAGCTTGGACCCAACACGGCATCAAACCGCACCTCATCTTTCAATCGTCTAAAATTGATTAGCGGCAAGCAGCCAGTAATCACAAGCCGCTTGTCTCCCGTTTGTCCCGCTCGCTTCAGAATTTCTATGGCACGGTTCTCAGTGGGCGTCTTGACAGCACAAGTGTTGTAGATTAGAACATCCGCTTCTCTAGTTGAGTCAGCTAATTCAAAGCCTGCCTCAGCTAGGCAGCCTGCCATGAACTCACCATCAGCCACGTTAGAAGAACACCCAAAACTCTCCAAAAAGACTCTGTAGCGCCCTCGCTTGCCACTCAAGGGATTCCAAGCCACCGAAAAGCCTGCAAAGGCAACTTAAACCGCAACCTAAACGTTTAATCAAGCAGCAAAAACATAAACGTTCCCTAAAACCGTGAATTTACACAAAGGAGCAATGCGTGTCGCCGTGATGAGGGCAAGGCTTAAAAAGAAGAGGTTCCTTCATGTTTGGATCATATTTATATTCAAACATAATCCTATATATGGGCTTCCTTGCGCTCTGTTGCTTTGCCTTGTGGAGAGTTGTAGGTGGTGTTTGGGTGAAGCTGATCACGTTATACCTTCCAGAACCGTATCTAAAAGCTTTGCAGGGTCTGGTCGACGACCGCTACTATCCCAACCGGGCCGAAGCGATTCGTGTTGCTATACGGGACCTTCTGAACGCTGAGGCTTGGAGGAAGAACGCTAGTGGCTAAACAGCGCAAGCGAGCAACAGCATACAAGCCAGTTCGGCGCAGGAAAAGTGGGCTTGGAAAGGGTTCAAGCAGACCTACGTGTCGCATTGTAATTCTGGGTGTGGGCGGTGCTGGAAACAGAATAGTTGGTCGATTGGCAGACAATGGATTGACCGGAGCTGAGTGCATCGCAGTTAACACAGATTTGAAAGACCTAAATTCTGTTGACGCCGCGCGAAAAGTGTTGATAGGTGAAAAGGTGACTCGCGGCTTGAGTGCGGGTGGAAACCCTGAGGCTGGAAAGGCGGCGGCTCAAGAGTCGAGATCGCTGATAGAAAGCTTGGTTGAAGACATGGATGTTGCATTTGTCGTTGTTGGGCTGGGCGGCGGAACTGGAACGGGCGCGGCTCCAATAGTGGCTGAGACAGCACGTCGAAAAGGCGCTGTGGTCGTGGGTGTCGTAGCCACGCCATTCAGAATGAGGGAGTATCGAGCTGGGTTTGTGACGGAGGCTCTGAGTGCAATGCGAGTGGCGTGCGACACAGTTGTCGTGGTTGACAATGACAGGATTATGGATGCAGTTCCTCAGCTTCCGGTTAGTGAAGTCTGTAAGCTGGCGGATCAAGTCTTGGCTAACATGATTGAAAACATAGTTGAAACCGTTTCGGAGCCCAGCTTGATTAATTTAGACATTGGGGACTTCAAAACCATCGTAAGAGAAGGCGGGGTAGCCACACTTGGAATAGGCGAGTCTAATGCGCCTAACAGAGCTGAAGAAGCAGTCCGAAACGCGTTGAACGCTCCGCTCCTCAACGTTAACTATACAGGCGCCACGGGAGCCTTGATTCATGTTTCAGGAGATCCCAACATGACCGTTCAGGAAGTTGACCGAGTGAAAGAACTTGTGGCAGATTCGATAGGTCGCGGCGCGAGAGTAATCTGGGGAGCCCGAGTGAATCCAAGCAGCGAGGGCATTTTGAAAGTCACTCTGGTAATGACAGGGGTAAACTCGCCATACACGCGCTATGGGTTGAGCAACATGGTGACTGAACTATATGATCTAGAATCATCATATCCTGAGTCAGAAAAGCCCCTACACATGGATTTGGGTCTAGACCAAATCGAAGACCTCGAGGACTAGAGTCCCCTCAGTCCTTTTTGCACGCCTTCTGACCCTCTCTCCAGTCTTCGAACCCATGATATCGGTTTTCCTAACGGCTTTGTTTTGCCCTGTCTTACTGCCTCCACTACATCGTCTAGGTTCGAGTCTGCGTCGATTATTGTGTAGGCATTGCCGATTTCTTCTGGATAGTGAGCATCGGTGCCTGCGGTTTGAGGAAGAGCGAGACGATGCGCGAGTCGACGACCTAGATAAGTTGAGAGAAAGAAAGGAAAGGCTGACGCGTTTATGACCTCAACCGCGTCGATGTGTGAGGCTGAGGTTATACTCGTTCCGAGTCCTGTTTTTACGACAACTGAAGGATGGGCTATTACGGCTATTCCGCCTAGTCGACGTATCTTTTCAACCGTTCGTGGCAGGTCCAGCTTTGGCTGTATTGGCTCGGTTATGTTTAAACCCAAAATGTGCCCTTGCAGGCTGCTGACCTCGATTCCTGGGATAACTAGGAAGCCTTTTTGCTTCGCTAGTCTGCGTGCTCCAAGCACGGTGTCATGATCAGTCACTGCCACGCCGTCGAGCCCTTTTCTTTGTGCGTACTTGACGACCTGTTCCAGCGTTGTTTTGGCGTCGCCTGAGTAATGAGTGTGTACGTGCAAGTCTATCTTCAACTGAGGCACTGGGTTTTCACTTTATTTTGCTGCCAACTTTGACAGGTCGGTCTGGCAAAAGCATCGAAACAGTTTTCTCGTCTTCTGCTGCGAGAATCATGACATTGGATTCGAGTCCGAACATCTTCTTAGGCTGCAGGTTAGCTATGACAGCGACTTGCTTTCCTTCCAGCTCTTTCGCGTTGTAGTATTGGGCTATGCCCGCAACTGCCTGTCGAACCTCGCCGTTGCCCACATCTATGAGCATTTTGATGAGGTTGCGTGAGCCAGCGACCGGCTCAGCCTTGGTTATCTTGCCTATGCGTAGATCCATTTTGGTGAACTCTTCGAATGATACAATCTTTTCGGGCATTTCGAGTGGCTCCCTGCATGGTTTACTTGTGCAAGACGAAGTGTTACCTTATTTGTCTTATGATTGCTTCAGTCGCTGGTTACCACTTTGCCGAGTTTTTGTCTCTCTGTCTCGATGTCATCATCTTGAACCTTCTCGAACAAAACGCTAGGCCGGTTGATCTGGTGTCCTGTTTTGATTTCAAGTTGCGAAGCGGCGTTCCAGTTCTGCCTGTGAACTGAACCATCAAGGCTGAGCTGCCGCCACAGTTTTTCGGATGAAAAAGGCGTGTAAGGCTCGAGTAGGATGGCCAGGGTGCGCACTACGTTGACACAGAGGTACAGCGTTATCTTTGCCTTTTCTATGTCTGCCCAAGGCTGCTTTTTCTGGAAGTATTGGTTGCAGAATGCTGAGAATTCAACGATTTTTCTCAAGCCTTTTGCTAGTTCGTTGGCTTCGATTTCTTTGCCCACATCATCAGCGACTCGTTTGATTTTTTCTATGAGTTCGTTGTCTAATGCGTTGAATTCCTGATGTTCCGGCACTTTTCCCTGATATTTCGTCCATGTGAAGGTTAGGGTTCTGTGGATGAAGTTGCCTATGTTAGCAATCAACTCGTTGTTTATTCGCTTCTGGAAGTCTGTCCAATCGAAGTTGACATCAGCTTGCGTGTACGTTGTGACTGAAGTTAGGTGGTAGCGGAGGTAGTCTGCTGGAAACTTGTTCAAGAAGTCTCTTAAGCCTATGTACCATCCTCGGCTTTTAGAGAACTTCTGTTGTTCAAGTAGTAGCATGCCGCGAGTTGGAACAAAGTCTGGGAGCTTGTATTCTCCGTTGCCCAACCGCATCGCGGGCAAGAACAGGTAATGGTGATAGACGATGTCTTTTCCTATGTAATGGTAAATCTTTGATGTGTTCCATACTTTTTTGCCGTCGATTCCCTTTTTCTCAAAGTATTTCTGCGCTGTGGCTATGTAACCTAAATGGTTGTCGAACCAGCCGTAGAGAACTTGCCCCTTAGCTTCTTTGAGCGGTATGGGCACACCCCAATTTAGGTCGCGTGTGATGTCCCAGTCGAGTAAGCCTTCTCTGATCCAGCTGAGAACGTAGTTTCTCACTTCTGGCTGTAGGTTCTGGTTCTCTTCGAGCCATTTTTTGAGGGCATCTCCGAACTGCGACAGCTTGAAGAAGTAGTGTTGACTCTCTTTGTCGATGGGTCTGGTGCCGCATAGGGCGCAGTGTGGGTTTAGGATTTCTCCTGGCTGGAATGTTCTGCCGCAGTGTTCGCAGCTGTCTGAGTATTGCTCTTTGGCGCCGCAGAATGGGCATGTGCCTCTTACGTAGCGGTCTGGGAGGAATTTCCTGTCTTTTGGGCAGTAGGGTTGCAGTATTGTTTTCTTGAATATGTAGCCTTTTTCATACAGTGTCTTGAAGAAATGTTGTGTCAGGGCGATGTTTTCTTTTGAGCTGGTTTTGTCGTAGATGTCGAATGATATTCCGAAGTCGCTGAAGTCTTTCTGGTCGATTTTGTTCCAGTATTCGACGAATTCCTGCGGGCTTTTTCCTTCCTTTTCGGCTTCGATTAAGATTGGGGTGCCGAAGTCGTCGCTTGCTCCTACATGTACCACATCGTATCCTTTGAGTCGGACGTATCTGACAAATATGTCTGCTGGAAGATATGTGGAGGTAACATGCCCTAGATGAATTTCACCGTTTGCGTAAATGAGCGCGGTTGTGACAATGATTTTGTCGAGCGTGTTACACCTCCAAGTTTACCTCGTATCATGTTTGCATTGCTTATACTTAAGCGCAACGGAGTCACGATACACGTTAACAGCTCTGCAGTTTCAAGTTTCTCCCATGTTGATAATGAAGTCGCTTAGGGTTCATAAGCGCGTGGCTTGCGTTTTTCAGCAGAAGAAGGAGAGAATCGTTTAAGCCTTCTTCTTCCGTGTGTCGAGGCGCTTTTATTCTAGCTGCTTCCTAAGCGTCCTATGTTCTCTATCAGTTCTTTTTTAGGCATAACGTGATAATTCAGCAGTTTTCCATCGTAGACTATGTGAAAAACACCATACGGGGACGGAGACAGTCGTCTAACGTCTTCAGCGCTTTTCAATTCGACAACCTGGGTTCTTATTCCCAGCTCCTTTCCCGCTTCCAATGTTGCCCTTACTCCAGCGTCAATGTACGGACACTGATCTGAACGGATAATTGTTAGACCTTTGCCGTATTTCTTTAACTTCTGTTCAAAATCGCCGGAGAAAGAGGGAGATGGGGCATTGTTGAATTTTTTGACCATAAGTTCAAAACGAGGATATTGTTCAACCGATTCGAAACCGTTTTTCTGAAGGAATTTCTTGCCAACCAGCCAGTTTCCTTCACTTGTGACCATTGCTACACCCTTCATTGCAGCCTTTCTTGCGTCTTTTATGCACTCGTTGAGTAGTAGGGAGCCGTAGCCTTTGCCTTTGCTTTTTCCAGCCACCCAGATGCAGTGTATGAACATGTATCCTTTGGCGTTAACAGCTCTCCATGCATACTCGCTGGGTATGTATTCAATGAATCCTCTTCCTCCTTGTTTGAGATCAAGCATTTTGAGTTTCATGCCTTCGTTGAACCTGTCTTTGAGCCACCTTAGCTTTCTTTGATACCCTTCGGTTTTTCTCTTGCTCATGTAACAGAAGAATCCTGTTTTGGAGACGTTTTCCTTGTTTACAGTGATTATATTCATTTGTCATCACTTTGTGGATTTGCACGCGCAAGTGTTATTAAGAGTTCTCTCCATTCTAAAGCCATTTTCGGAGGAATGAAGATGGCTGTCAGCTTCGAAGCTTTGATAATAAGCGTCATAGTCAACACCATTGTAATCGCACCGGCTCTTTGGCTGTCTGGCAGAGCTCTTGCAGGCAAGGACAAAGCGAGGTTTCTAGACGCTGTCTGGATAGTTGTGCTCGGAACAGTAGTGGGCGCAGTAGTTGGAGCGTTCTTTACAGGTTTCTGGGCTGCCGCAATACAACTGATAATCTGGCTTGCTTTGGTGAAGCATTTCTTTGATTGTGGATGGCTCAAAGCCCTGGTCATAAGCATATTCGCAGTGATAATCTTCGTGGTAATTGTCCTGATACTGGGTTTGATTGGAATAGCAATCGTAACCATCTGGCTATAGAAAAAACCGCAGGAACGCCATTTTTCCTTCTTTCTCTCTGTCAAAACGAATTGCTCTTGGAATGTCATTTCTGTGTTCAGTGGCTTGTGGTGGATGGTAGAGAGCATTGGCCACTAGTCTGTTGCTGTGGCATCATACTCTTGTCCGTCATCTATGCACGTGAAGTCTTTTTGGTCGTGCTGTACGTAGACTCTTACGGTGCCAATGGTTTCTCCGCCCTTTCCGTCGCTGGCGACAAAGGTTAGCAGGTAGACTCTGCCATTGCCGTTTCCCAATCGTTCTGCTCTTAAACTGGCGGTGTCTGTTCCGACTCCATATGCGTCTGGCTCATGAGGAGCCGTGGGTTCGTCGCTTGTTATACTGAGTATAGTAATTGTTATTTCGTCGCCATCTGGATCCGTAACGCCTTCAATGGTTACATTGACGAATTTGTGATCAGGCGACCACAAGTACTCTACGCTTGGATGTGCGTTGGAAACGTCTGGCGGTCTATTGCCGCTGATTCCTGCGAGTCCGTAGAGGGAGAAGTGTGAAACGTAAGCCCAAACGTAGCCAGCATATGCCTTGCCATAGAGCTCAACGTCAGTAGCATTAACTCCGATGTCGATTACCCAATCCAAGTCTTTGGCAAGTTTTGTCCAACGACCCGCAGATTCATTGAAGAAGTACAGGATCAGTGTCTCTTCATGGATATCGTCCAAGTCGTTAGCGTCTCCATCTCCTGTTCTGTCCAACTCCAGCTGTGTATAGTATATTTGGACAAGCGCTGCTTGGATAATGTCTGAGGTTTGGTTCTGCACGTTGCTACTCACGTTTACTTGAAGATATTTGCCCACTGCTTTCTCATTAGAAGCCAAGCCAGAGGCATAGGTAAGCTCGAAGGGCGTTGTCGAATTATTGAACCTGAGCAATTCAACGGTTGGAACAACAGCCTTCTCAAGCACAACCGATACGATGGCATCAGTCTGTTTCATTGTGTCTATTTCGCCTATCGAGAAGAAGTGATATGATGTAGCTGTGTGGTTCAAGGATCCGCCTTGTGGATACTCTCTCAACAGGCTTCTGAGGTATTCGACTTTCGCCGAGTTTGGCAGTATTGTCACGATTTTGCCTCTGAGGGTGTCTAAGACTCTGCTGTAGTCTTCTGGGTATGGATGCGAGAGCAAGACTACTGTTTGAGTGCTGCTCCAGACTCCGTGCCTTACAACCAGCCGATTGTCATCTGATTCGATCATTTGGTCCAGTAGGTCGCCGCAGTCAGTCAACAAGTCTCGGATGAGCTTTCCAACTGTTCCGTTTCCATCGGGTCTGCCAACGAGTACAACATGGGTTGCATTCCTGTAGTTCAAGAGCAAATCGTCTACTGAGACAACGGTGACATTCGTGTATTTTGCCAGATCTTGGGCAAACTGTGCGGTGTCCGAGTCAGAATCATATGCTAGGACAATGTGCTTCACGTGCGGGCTGTTTGAATCTGGGTCTGAGCCGTCGGGTATGCCGTCGCCGTCTGAGTCGGGGTTCCAAGGACTTGTGCCCTTTTCCAGTTCAGTCAAGTCTAGTAAGCCGTCGCCGTCGGTGTCGTTTGACGCTGGGTTCAGCCAGAGCTCAACTTCGGTTCCATCGGTGAGGTGATCGCCGTCAGAATCGCCTTCTAGCGGATCAGCGTCGAAAAGAAGTTCCTCGCCATCTTGAAGCCCATCATTGTCGGTGTCTTTGCCCTTTGGGTTTGTGCCCTTTGCTTTCTCTGCACCGTCGAACATGAAGTCGCCGTCAGGGTCGGGTTCAGTTATGGATGAGTTGAGTTGTTTCTCTTGCATGTCATCTAAGCCGTCATCATCTGTGTCACGGTCTCTTGGGTCGGAACCTAAGATCAGTTCCTCAGGATCAGAAAGCCCATCGCCATCTGTGTCGATTTTGGCGGGATCGCTGCCGAACGCGATTTCAGTGCCATCTCCGAGTCCGTCACCGTCAGTGTCCCAGTGGTTTGGATTCGTTTGTGGAGAGAAGCCTCTCCATTCTTCGAAGTCTGTTAGACCGTCGTCGTCAGTGTCCGGGTCAGTTGGATTAGTTGCCAAGTTGAATTCCTGATAATCTGTGAGTCCGTCGGTATCTGTGTCGTTCAGCAAAGGATCGCTAGCAACGTGCGCGGTGTAAGTGTTTGTCACATTAGTGAACGTCACGTTCCAGCCAGCAATTTCCACCGCGTTCTCGAGTCCGTCGCCATCTCTGTCCGGAAGAGAATCGTCATAGGGAGGTTTCTCTTCCGCTCTTTGGGAAAACTTCTGGATGCGCCCCGCGTTAGCTCCATTTTCCTGCATTGGTCCCCCATGATCGACTACGTAAACGTATCCTTCTGAATCAACAGCTACTCCAATTGGAGCTGTAAAATTGCCATCTTCATAGCCGTAGCTTCCCCATGAAGCAATGAACATTCCATCAGAGTTGAACTTCTGGATGTGGTTGTTTCCAGTGTCGGCGATGTAGATATATCCCTCTGCGTCAAGGGTCAACCCTGTAGGATTGTCGAAACTTGTAAGATGGTTCAAACTGGTAAGGTAATTTCCTTCAGTATCAAATTTCGCTACACGGTCAGCATCGGCAACGTAGAGATATCCGTTCTCTGTATCGACTGCCAATCCCCTCACTTCAGTGAGTTGGTCAGGTGCTGGACCCCAGCTCCCCCATGAATCAATTCTGGTCCCGTTAGGGCTAAATTTCTCCACAAAGGCAACTTGATAAAACGAACTGCTTCCGGTTACGTAGATATAGCCTTCTGCATCAATTGCCATAGCACTCAAGTAATTGGGATATCCATGCGGAGCTAGCCTTGCTAAGAATGTTCCATTTGAAGTATATCTGGAGACTCCGTAACTGTCGCAGAGGTACAGGTATCCGTTTTTGTTGTCAACTGCGATTTGTTCAGCATAGCCTTCGTACCCCATCAGCCAGCTGGCGATCAATGTTCCATTGGAATGGAACTTTGAGACAGTGTCGTTTAGGTAATCGCCGTTAACATAAGTCGGATCTTTAAGAACATAGACGTAGCGATCTGCATCAACCGCGATTCCTCGAACATGATGCTCCACACCTAAGATTACATTCCAACTCTTTACGAACTCGAAATGTGTTTCCAAGAATTTCGGATTGGCTACATCTTTGATTCCGTCACCGTCTGTATCTTGCGATCTCGGGTTTAGATCACTCCAATACTCCAAGTAATCATCTACTCCATCTCCATCTGTATCAGCGACTCTAGGGTCGGAGTAAACACGCATCGTGAATGGCTTGGCTGAATCGCCCGTGTAGTTGAAGGGGATTACCCAGCCCGCGATTTCCATGTAGTCGGATAGCTTATCACCGTCTGTGTCTGCATTCATTGTATTCGTACCGTAGACAAGCTCAAACCTGTCAATCAATCCGTCTCGATCTGTGTCGTAGTTTCTTGGGTCTGTTCCGATTTCCAGTTCGTACTTGTCGTTTAATCCATCGCCGTCGGTGTCGTATCTCCAAGGGTCACTCTTGTTCTCTTCGCTGTCTCTAAGTCCATCCCCGTCATGATCAAGCGGTGCAACATGTCTCCAACTTACAAAGTCACTGATGTTGCCCGGAAGGACATCAAAGTAAACCGTTGTGAAATGAGAAGAGTAAGTGCCCTGGTTGAGGTCATAGTGGTGACAGTCTTCCCAGTAGAAGATGTAGAATTCAAAATGCTCCCACGCATGCCAAATTCCGTAATTGGAGTTGAGGTTGATTTTAACTGGGAAATTGTCCATGCCTATGCCTGGCTCTATCCAAGCTCCTGTGTTATATTCCTGTGCCTTCCAATACAGCCCGTAATAATTGCTCCATGTAGAGGTCGGTGGCACCCCTGTTGTATTTGTTTTTGAGAATGAACCCCATGGAGCTTCAATGCTGATGTAAGGCAGATACCAGCTGGCGTAAGTATAGTCCCTTTGATAAGGCCACCTGCCGCTTGTGCCCGTGACGTTCCCAAGCAAGCGGGTTAGCACTTCTATTCGGTCGCCTGCATCTAAGCCGTTGTTGTCCCAATCGTACGTGTTTATTTCAGGTTCGCCCACAACCTCAACTGAAGGCTCAACAACGCACAAGTCCTCAGGTGTCCCGTAGAAGAGGCTGACTAGCCATTGCACAAGCTTCTGACCAAAGCCGCCGAAAATATCCGCCAAAGCAATAGCCAGAGCGATCAGCCAGCCAACGTACGGGATCTGACCGATACCGTACAGAATCACGCCCATGATCACCGCGTACAAAGCAGAAAATAGACCGTACATCGCTCCGATTTCTTTGCCAAGACGTCCTCCAATGCTTTGGGCTAGGAAAATTCCCTGAAGAATGGAAAAGCCCACATCAATAATGATTGCCAGAACCGCCAAGACCTTCATTGATGTTCCGAGCTTTCCGAAAAATCCTGCCTTGGCGTCAGCCAAATCTGTGGCGGTCTTTAGCCACACCCTAAACCCGCTTGTGCTGCCTTGGATTGAGACGCTCCAGCCCTTGGACCACAAAAGGCTAAGGTCAAAGAAAGCTTGCAGACCAATTAATCCGCGGTAGCCTAGTTCCAGAGTGTTTAATCCCGAAGAGACGCATAATTGTACTCCATCTATGACGTCGCCTTCGGGTGAATCAAATGTTATTAGATTGGAGCCGACTTGTGTGACGATTTGCTCTCCAACGTTCCATCTCATCATCATGGTCATCAAGTTGAGAGTAACCTTGTCGTTCAATCCCCAAGACTGGATGTCAGTGACAACATCTTTCAAGTCAACAGCTGTGAAACTGCTCGTGTTGTACCAGTTGGTTTTCATGGTCTTAACCGTCAAAGCTGCTTCTTCAGTTAAATCAACGGCAATTGAGTCACCCATCAATAATGACCCCGGCATGGTCTCGGACATGTCAATGCTCTTGAACCTGTCTGCAAAAGCTATGATTACAGGTAGATGCTCGTTTTCGGGCAGAGAGACCAAAGCTTTCGGAATCAGCACATTGCCCATTGCCACGAGTGCTTCGTCTTTATGCGAAAATGAGTCGGTTAGATTCGCTATGTCTATGTCGTAATCTGAAAGAATCGAAGGCATTTCTGAAAGCATCGTCGTCGAATTCCGCAGATACAAGTAAGTCATCAGCAAATCAGCCGCCACTGTCTGGTTCAAATCAGCGCTGTAGAACACAGAAAGATCAGATGAATAGCTCTCTTCCACCTTGAGACCTGTCAGCATGAAATCTTCATCATAGGTTACGAGGACAGTTGAATCTGGCAAATAGCCCCTGTCAATCAACAAAAATCTTTCAGAGTCAGTTAGTGAAGTTCCATTTGCATACAATGCTCCACTAGAGGACACTGAAACGTACCTTCCAGTGTAGGCCTTGAGGGCAATCGTGCTGTTGCCCAAGTCTTCAAGCAGAAAAGATTCGTGCTCGCCGATTTCTGTTTCATTGGCAACTACTTTCCCATCGTCTGTAACAGATAGATAGCGACCGTTAATGCTCTTGATGACCACTTTGCTGTCAGTTTTTTCAATCCATTGGAAGGTTTCTGAGCCAGCGATTTCACTCGCGTTAGCCACCACCGAATCCTCGCTTACGATTGAAACGTACTTCCCACTGGTTGCATTCAACGCCCTGGCTTTCACGTCAGTTTGACCGATAACTCTCCAAATTAGCTCAGCGTCTATGGAGAGAGTCAATGTGGCACTTGCGGGATAGAAAAGCTTGCCAGTGAAAGCGACAACATCTCCGTATTCCCAGATTGGATTCAAAGGCACCTGCAAGCCACTGGACGTTACCAGAATGCCATAGTCCTTAACATCTGCCTGACTTGGAGGAACATTCATCGTGAGATTAAGTTGTGGAACGATTTTCAAGTCTTCCAGCGAATTGTCCAAATCCCTCATAGAACCTTCTGAATCATACGGCCAATCCCACATTTGATAGAAGAGTTTCAAATGCTCAGGGTTCTGTGGCTTCAACTGGAACGTAACGTAAAGCGGTTTGCCGTCTGTCTCGATATCAACATGGAATCTGCTGGACGCAATAGACCACGAGAAAGGCGACAGATCAACACCGTCATTCACACCATCATCATCGTTGTCAAAATCCCAAGCGTTCAAGACACCGTCGCCATCAAAATCGAGAGACGTGACATTTTTTGCTTCAAAATTGTCAGGCAACCCGTCACTGTTTGAATCTGGTTCAAGCGGGTCAAGGTCGTTCATTACTTCCCAGTAATCATCCAGCCGGTCAAAATCAGAGTCAATGTTGTTGAAATCAGTGCCTATGACGAGCTCTACACGATCATACAGTCCATCTGCATCAGTGTCGATTCTGTCTTCTGGATCTGTGGCATTCATTAAAGCCTCTACAAGTTCTCTCAGATTAGATCCAGTTCTAGGAGGAATAATCGAGCTTAAGCTCGAACTTGAAAACGCGGGCTGAACAGCAGCCTGAAGCTCAACACTCAACAACAAAATGATCAACGCAAAGCCAACGAAAACACTAACCTTTCTACGCATATCTCTCTCTCCTAAACGGTAAAGAACAAATGACAAGATACTCGCTGCCATCTTAAATATTCATCTGGAAGAGAATTCACTAACACTTTCACACAAGGGCAGACTTCCTCAGAAGCTAAAACGACATACTAATAAGAAGCTGCATGCATGCATACTCTTTCACAATCAAGAGGCGTAGGAGAAGCCCAATGAGGTCTCGAAAGAGAATCTGGATCGCCCGAGACTTTTTGAAATGCAGTGGTTGCCGAAAATGTGAAATCGCTTGTTCACTTCACCATGAGAACCGGATTTGGCCTGAAGCGTCTCGAGTTCGGGTGTTCATGCTGGTTCCAGGCGCTGAAGTGCCTCATCTATGCGTGCAGTGCGAAGACTACCCTTGCGTTAAGGCCTGTCCAACAGGCGCGTTGTCAACTAGCCCAAAAACTGGCGCAGTCTTAGTTGATGACGAGAAATGCACTGCCTGTGGTGTGTGCATCGAGGCCTGTCCTGGAAGAATTCCGCATCTTCACCCGGTTAAGAAGATTATTCTAATCTGTGACTTGTGTGATGGGAGACCTCAATGTAGCAAAGTTTGTCAAGAAGGTAACTGGGATTCGCTGGAGACGACAACTCGGAGTTCTTGGCAGGTTTACAGGATTCATGCACGGAAGCCTGAGGAAATAACGCGCGAACTAGTGCGTAACTTGTACGGTGAGGCAGGGGAGGGACTTATGTAAAGTGCGGGGATACGCTGGCAAATTCTTGGACATCGATCTTTCTACAGAAAGGATAACGAAAACCACGTTCGACGAAAACATCCTGAAAAGCTATATCGGCGGTAGAGGCTTAGCCGCCAAGATTCTCTGGGACAGACTTGGTGAAAGATGGGAAGCCCTTGACCCGTTTGCGCCGGAAAACGTGCTCACCTTTCTTACTGGTCCGTTAACAGGCTTCTTCCCCGGGGCTAGAATCTGTGTTTCCGGCAAGTCGCCTCAAAGCAACGGCATGGTTGGCTCAACGGTGGGCGGAGAATTCGGCGTTGACCTCAAATGTGCAGGTTACGACGGCGTCATAGTAACGGGTAAGGCTGCCGAACCCTGTTACATCAACATCTTTGAGGATCAAGTCTCAATCAAAGACGCTAGCCACGTGTGGGGCAAAGACGGCAAGCACACTCTCAGAATCTTGACTGAAGAAGGACGAAGAGAGCTGAAAGCGAGTTTTCCAGAATACGGTGAATTGAAGGAGCCCCAAGTGCTTTACATTGGACCTGCAGGCGAGAACCAGACACGAATCGCAGCTGTCATGGAAAAGTGGACTCACGGCGCAGGATACGGCGGATACGGCGGAGTCATGGGCAGCAAGAACCTGAAAGCAATAGTTGCCAAAGGCTTAGGTCCACTTCCAGAAGTCAAGGACATCGAAAAAGTCAGCGAGCTCATAACAAAGGCAGACAAGAAATGCTACAGGTCTGGAGCCTTCAGAAGATGGGGCACTGGTGCTGGAGGTTATAATGCTGGTGCTAAAACTAGCTCTGAGCCTGTGCGAAACTGGCAGGATGAATGGCATGACGAAAGAGGTTACGCGGTGGACAAGTTTGAGCAAAGAGTCTGGGTCAAACGTTACTGGGCTGATTACGGCTGCCCCACTTCATGTCTGAAAATCGCCGCACCCAAGACAGGTGAGTTTAAGGGCTGCATCACCGACAATCCAGACTATGAGTTACAAGCTTATCTAGGACCAAACCTAGGCGTTTTCAAGCCTGAAGACAACGTCTATCTGTCTGCACTGATTGATGATTTGGGCTTGTGCGGAATACAAGCCGGCAACACATTGGCTTTCGCAGCTGAGCTTTACCAACGTGGCATAATAAGCAAAGAAGACCTTGGCGGCATTCAACTGGAGTGGGGAGACACAAGGGCGTTTGGAGAACTTGCTAGGAAAATCTCCAAACGTGAAGGACTCGGTAGCATTTTCGCTGAAGGCTCGTACAGAGCTGCACTGGAAGTTGGAAAGAAGAGAGACATGAGCTTAACGCAGTATGCCGTTGCTGAGAAAGGCGTGGCTATCGGTGCACACGGGGTCCGAAGCGGCAGAGACTATCCAGACATCATGGCATACGCATGCAATGTGCAAGCTGGCGACCACACTTCTCTACCTTCAACTCCAACTGAACGTGAAAATGATGAGTTCAGCACGATATTGCATGATTCTGCTGTTTACTGCTCCTTCAACACGTTCTCCACTGGTATTGACCTGATCTGGGATTTCTTCGCTGCCGTCACGGGTTGGCAAGACCAGCGCCAAGAATGGTACGAAACATATGCACCGAGCATACTTCAACTGCAGAGAGCCATGCTACTACTCGGGGGACCTGACCTCAAATGGAAAGCCAATGCAGACGACGACAATCCGCCCAGATTCTACGAGCCTCTACCCACAGGACCATACAAAGGAAAGAAAGTCGACAGGAGATTGTTTGAAGAGCAGAAGCAAGAGTACTACGAGGCTATGGGCTGGGACAGAAACGGCTTGCCCAAACCAGAAACTCTTAGAAAACTTGGACTGAACAGCGTGGAAACCAAGCTAAAACAAGCTGGCATACTGTAGTCTTGCTGGAAAGGCTGTCGGGAAAATAGGGCAAAACTCGATGGAATAGGATTCTCTAGGTGATGCTTACGTTTTGAATCTGGAAATAGCGTTTAGCTAGAAATCTTATGCGCTCAGCGTTGCGACCGTTCTTTCCTATGGCAACGCCCTTGTCGCGTGGGTTCACCGACACAACTGCGATTGATTTGCCATCAGGGCGCTCAGTTATGCGAATTTCGTTCACACGTGCTGGCTTCAAAGCGTTTCTAATAAACTGTTGCGGGTTCGCGGAATGCTCGATGATCTCGTGTTTCTTGCTCGTCATTCTTTCGAGCAGATGGATGTTCTTGCCACCTTTGCCTATTGCTACGCCGATGTCTCCTTCTTTAACCACAAAGATTATGCGGCCTTGTTCATCGTCCACAATACAGTCTTTGACAGTTGCACCTGTTATGCTTTCAAACAGGGCTATGTAACGCATTTCTTTGCTTGTCAGTCGAATACCGCTACTCATCAATTTCCTCCACAGTAGCCGTCTCTGTCTCTTCCTCAGTTGCCTCTGACATTTCTCGTATTGCTTTGAGTATGTCTGAGTCGCCTGGTTCACGAACAGTCAGAGCCGAAACCATGAACGGTTTGCCGCATGCCATGCCCAAGTCTATGCTTGAGCCTTTATAAATAACTACTGGGACGCTTGAAAGCTTGGCGTAGTATGTTACGTCGTTCACTATATTGCGTGGACAGTTGGATGCTACAATAATGAGTTTGCCTCTGCCCGACTTGGCGTTTTTCACAGCATTATTTGCGCCCAGCATCACCTTGCCTGTTTTGACTGTTGCTGCAATGGCTCGATCCATGTCGATCATTGACTGCTTCCTCTTGCAAGTGTTGACATGTAGAGATCCACCAATCCTGTGCCGATGGGAATAGATTGCCCCACAATAACGTTCTCAGTTACGCCTTTCAATGGATCGCTTTCGCCTTTGATCGCAGCGTCAACAATGTTGGGCACAGTTATCTCAAAGGCGGCTCTGGCCAATACGCTGGATTTCTCGCCGCTGATGCCGTGTCTACCGATTTGACGCACTTCACCAGTAACTGTCATTATGTCTGCGACAAGCATAACGTGGCGGATGTCTACATCCAAGCCTTGTTCTTCGAGGACGCCCATTGCCTCATGAATTATCACGTTTCGAGCAGCCTCGATGCCCAACGTCTTGGCGATTTCGTGAATGTGATTAGTAGTTGTACGCATAGGATCTATGCCTGAGACTTCCAGCACCTTGGGCAAGTTGGAGCCGTCGGTGCGAATGACCCACTCACCCTTCTCCTCAGTAACCAGCACTCTCCGAATGCCCGGAATCCCCTTCACGTGATGAGCTGCCACTTTATCCTTAAGTTTCCGCGGGTCAACTTTCTTGGGCTTAATGTACAACTTGTCACCCTTGATTCGCACAGTGGCATTAGGCAGGCGCAGGGTTGCCTCAAGTTCCTTGAGCGATACGCCTCGGTCTTCCATCATCGTTGGGTCAGTCTGAACTACAACTTCTTCGAGTTCTGGCGCTACGTATGGCTCGACCTTGATGATGTCCTGCAGTGTGGTCGAGATGATTTCTCGTGCTACTTCTGTGGCTTTGCTCTTGCTGTCTCGATGCTCCTTGTCCAAATATATGGCCATAATGGGCGTAGAAGGCATTCTGCGTGCGTCAACAATTTCAATCAAACGTGGCAAGCCCAACGTGACGTTCTGTTCTCTTACTCCTGCGTAGTGGAACGTTCTGAGGGTCATCTGAGTGCCTGGCTCACCTATAGACTGAGCGGCAACTATTCCAACAGCTTCGCCTGGTTCAACCAACGCACGCTTGTAATTTTCTTGAGTCAACTCGACCGCTTTTTCTACACCCTTGCGAGTCAACTCTTCCCTGTCCATTTCGCCTCTTAATTCGTCAACCAGCATTGGCGTGAGCTTGTCTTTTGCCTGTTCTACCGATTCTTTGATGTACTCTTTTGGTGCAGGTTTACCTTTCTCAACCATAATTCTGATCTGTTCTGCGATTCGGGCTACGTTGACTGCTTTACCGTGGTCGCTTTTGGCGGGATCAACTCCGTCTTCGCCGTATTGGAATTGGATTATGTCACCGGTTGAGTTGCGCACTGTCCCATCGTATTCTATGCGCAGATGCTCCAATGCGTTGATCAAACGTCTCTG
>Ga0315306_10000100_pt1 | contig 39956 bp, 39 predicted proteins | sample TDP1_MG_FD_203803 | JGI IMG/M metagenome (GOLD analysis project Ga0315306, IMG submission 203803) | Freshwater sediment microbial communities from Lake Towuti, South Sulawesi, Indonesia - TDP1 | ecosystem: Environmental > Aquatic > Freshwater > Lake > Sediment | place: Indonesia: South Sulawesi... | reverse complement strand
TTCATCGTAGACGTAGTCTTTAAACCTCTTGCCATACTTCTTTGACAGTTGTTTTAGCAGCTCTTCAACAGTCACAGCCTGTGCGAACTCAATCTGTTCTTCTCTCTTGCCCACGATTTCGCGTAGGATAGTGAAAAACCTAACCTTCACCTTAATCCTCATGCTGAGCGGAGCCCCGCGCTTCGACTACTCACGGTTCACGGTCTGGTTGATAGTCTCTTCCATGGTGTGACCGTGCACGTAGACCAGAGCCTTGCCCACGCCCGTCACCTTCTTAGCCGTGCTCTTGATGTCCATGGCGAACTTGAAGGCTATGGGACAGAACGGGCTCGTCGGGATGAAATCAATCTTGACAACGCCAGGCGCCTGCTCCCTGACATCCGTGACGAGGTTCATCTGACCAAAAGTTAAACCAGTCTCAGGGTCAATAATCTTCTCCACTTCGGCTCGAACTTTTCTCTCAAGCTCTGACATCGTTAACTCAGCCTCTTCTGTTCTTGGAATCATACCTCATACGAGCGCGACTTTAATAACGTTGCGATTCAACCCGTTTCCGATGCATTCTCCAACTCAGCGTCATAGTCTTTGGATGTGAAGCCTTAACTTCATCTAGGCGGGTGACAGCAGTGTTATGCGGAGCGTTCTTAACTAGTTCAGGATTGGTGTAGGCCTCTTCTGAAATCTTCTTCACGACTTCGACGAATCTGTCCAGCTCCTCCTTTTCAACGGACTCCGTGGGCTCTATCATCAGCGCCTCCTCAACGATTAGGGGAAAATAAGTTGTGGGCGCGTGCATCCCATAGTCCAGAATCCGCTTCGCCACGTCCACTGTCCGAACTCCAGTCTCTCTAAACAAGGGTTTGGCGCTGAACACGCACTCGTGTTTTCTGGGCTGCCCCTTATCGTATGGGAGTTCCAAGCCGCGAATCTGGCTCAACCTTTCCACGAGGTAGTTGGCGTTCAGGACAGAAACCTCAGCAGCCTCCTCCAGTCCCTCAGCTCCAAGGCTCAAGATGTAGGCGTAGGCTCTCACCAAGACCTCCACGTTGCCGTAGAAGCCTCTCAACTTGCCGACGCTGTCTGGCTTGTCGTAGTCCAAATAATAGCGCTTGCGCTTTCTGTCATAAGCTACTCGTGGAACGGGCAGAAACCTCTCAAACTCCTTACACACGCCTATTGGACCCGAGCCTGGACCGCCACCCCCGTGAGGCGTCCCAAAAGTCTTGTGAATGTTTATGTGCACTATATCGAAGCCCATGTCGCCAGGACGAACCTTTCCGAGAATAGCGTTAAGGTTAGCGCCGTCGTAGTAGAGCAGTCCCCCAGCGTCGTGCACGATCTCGGCGATTTCACCGATGTCCTTCTCAAAAATCCCCAGAGTGTTGGGATTCGTCAGCATTAAGCCCGCCGTGCGTTTGGAAACAGCCGCTTTTAAGGCTTCCAGGTCGATGCAGCCGTCTTCGCCTGAGGGGACAACCACAACCCTGAAACCAGCCATGGTTCCGCTCGCTGGGTTCGTTCCATGAGCAGAATCGGGCACCAGGAGTTCCGTTCGCTCGTCGATTTCTCCGTTGGATCTGTGGCACGCCCTCATGATCAATGCGCCTAAGAACTCTCCTTGGGCTCCCGCGGCTGGCTGCAGACTCACCTCATAGGTGCCCGTGATCTCCGCGAGCCAGCGTGACAGCGTGTAAAGAATTTCCAGGATGCCCTGAACAGTCTTCTCGTCCTGATACGGGTGAACAGAGGCAACGCCCGACGCGCCAGCGAGAAAGTCGTCGATTTTGGGGTTGTACTTCATCGTGCAGCTCCCCAAGGGGTAGAAGCCCAAGTCCACTCCGTAATTCATCTGTGACAGGCGAGTGAAGTGGCGCACAACCTCTGCCTCAGACAACTCGGGCAAGAGCGGAGGCTTCCTCCTCTTCAGACCTCCAGGCAGACTCTCCCTAATCCTAACGACTCTACGTTGAACATTCTTCTCAACTCTCGGCAAAACACAGCCTCTGCGCCCTCTTCGTCCCAACTCAAAGATGAGTGGTTCACTCCAGATGGCTTGTTTGAACAAACTCAACGTCGCTTCCTCCTTTCTTTCCCTAGAATCTTTGTCAATGCTTCTGCTAGGCGGTCGATGTCCTCTTGAGTGTGCGTCTCGGTAACGCAGTAGAGAGCAGTCGCGCCTAGCTCCGGAAACTCCTTGGATATGTCTTTGCCGCCGTGAATCTGATGCTGTGACAATAGGGCATTGTGTATTTCCCGCACAGTCTTGCGGGATTCGTCGAAGTTGACCGTGAACTCTTTGAAGTGAGGCGACTTGAAGACTGGAGCCCGCACTCCATGAATCTTGTTCAGAAGCTGCATTGCGTATTGTGTCTTTGTCATGAGGGTTTCGCCTAACGCCCTCAATCCCTGGGGACCGAGCAGTGCCATGTAGACGGCGGAGGCTACGGCGCAGAGCGCCTCGTTGGTGCAGATGTTGGAGGTCGCCCTCTCCCTCCTGATGTGCTGCTCCCTCGTCTGCAACGCCATGCAATACCCTGTCCTACTCCCATCCAGAGTTGTGGTCAAGCCGATCACGCGACCGGGCATCTGCCTAATCAACTCCATCTCGCCACGACAAGCAAAAACTCCCAGCAGAGGTCCCCCATAATTCATGAAGTTGCCGAGGGGCTGACCCTCACCCACGACGATGTCTGCACCGTACTCGCCCGGAGGCTTCAGAAAACCCAAGGAGGTGGGGTCAACTCCAACAACGAACAGCGCCCCAGCGTCGTGCGTTATCTCGGCGATTTCTTCCACCTGCGTTTCAATGAAGCCGAGATAGAAGGGATTTTCAACGTAAACGGCAGCTGTCCTTGCTGACATCTTGCGTTTGAGGTCTTCGAGGTTGAGTTGCCCGGTTGCAGGATGGTGATCTATCGTTTTGACGCTTGTTTCGACAGGGTCTGTGTAGGTTTGCAGCGTTGCCAGCCTTTCAGGATGGATAATCTTTGGAACCAGCACTTCCGCTTTTCCGTTGAGTCGAACAGCCATGCGGACTGCTTCACCGAGGGCGGAAGCCCAATCGTACATTGAGCTGTTGGCAACATCCATGGCTGTAAGCTCGCAGATCATGCTCTGGTACTCGAAGAGGGCTTGGAGCATCCCCTGGGAAATCTCAGGCTGATAGGGCGTGTAGGAGGTGAGAAACTCTGTACGCTGAGTGATCTCTCTGACAACGGCTGGCACGTAGTGGTTCCAGCAGCCCGCTCCCAAGAAAACTGGCAAGTCTTGGCTGGTCTTGTTTCTGGATAGGAGGCTCTCCACGTGCCTCTTAACTTCTTGCTCTGATTGTGGGCTCGGAAGATTCAGCTTTCGTTTCAGCCTGAACCTTTTTGGAACGTCCGCGTAAAGTTCCTCGACGCTTCGAACCCCTATCTGCCTCAGCATCTCTTTCTTGATTTCGGGGACCGAGTTGGGTATGTACGGGTGGCTTGAAGGCTTAGCCAAGCGTCTTCACCGCTGAGAAGTAGAACATAATCTCACTGTTCTTTCTTTAAGCTTTTACAATTTCGTAAGCCAGCCTCAACCTTGCAGAGGTCAACTCACTCATCATTGCGACCTGCTCGGTTGACCATAATTGTTAAGTCGCTAGTTGAGAGATAGAAAAAGAGGAGAAACAGAGTGAGCAGATTAAAGAGGTTGTTCAAAAAAGAGCATCTATACGCCATCATTTTCATCATATTTCTCTTCGCATTTTTGTTATCCCGGCTATCTTTGCCATTCTTCAAACCAGCACTCGATTCTGTTCAAATCTAATGTTTTGCGCTTGTTTGTATATCAAAATATTTAAACAGGCTTGCATTCACTACTGAGGGTCAATGGCTTACGTGAAGTCGCTTGAGGCGCAAAGTTTGAAGACGGACTACAAGGAGTTGTTGAGGCGGGCTCACTCGCAGCTTCCGCCGGAGGTGTTCGAGCACAAGCGGTTCGAGGTTCCCAAGCCGCGCAGTTACAGTGTTGGCATGCGCACCATAATAGCCAATTACAAGGACATCTGCGAGACACTGAACAGGGACCCCCTGCACCTTCTGAGGTTTCTGTCGAGGGAGATGGCAACCGCTGGAGCCATAGACAAGGCTGGGAGAGCCATATTCCAGGGTAAGTTCAAAAACGATACTTTGGAGCGACTCATCAAACACTATTCAGACGAGTTTGTCGTGTGCCCGGTCTGCAAGCGCCCAGACACAAAAATCGTAAAGGAGAGACGATTCTCGTTCTTGTCTTGTGAGGCGTGCGGGGCAAAGTCGTCTATAAGGACCGTGTAAAGGTGTTTTTTAGGAATTCGCCAGAGCCTCTGTCTTAGAGTGTACTTCTTTTCTTTAAGAAAAGATTAGAGGGATGTTGGAGCAGAAAACCCTTAAATGAGAAGTGGGAATCGAAATAATGGGCGACGCGGGCCCGTAGCTCAGCACGGTTAGAGCGACAGGCTCATAAAGGTTCAGCATGTTGAGAGACCTGTTGGTCCCCGGTTCAAATCCGGGCGGGCCCACCATTTGTAGGTTTACTGTCTGGGGTAATTAGTTATATATTGTTGGTCTCTTAACAATAGTTTGAGGACATGGTTTAGATTGGGTCACACAACTGCGAAGGTGACGTTGCGTAGCTCTGATCAAAAAGACGCCGAGCATGTAGAGCTTCTTGTTGAGACTGGCTCAACCTACACGTGGGTTTCGAGTGCGTTGCTAAAAAGATTACGCGTTGAGACGAAGACTGTGAGAAGGTTCAAAACTATTGACGGCAGACTGCTTGAAAGAAGTGTCGGAGAAGTCCTAATTGAATACTTAGATGAGAAAGCCACCACCATGGTGGTCTTTGCTGAGAAAGGCGACGCCGAGGTCTTGGGTGTCTATGCGCTGGAGGGTTTGGGTTTAGAAGTTGACCCCACCACAGAGCAGCTCAGAAAAGTTGAGGCTTTGCTAGCCCTGTGAAACAGCGAACTCCAAGTGACAACTCTCAAAGGTTGTGTGTTTTGAAGGCTGTTTTCTTTGATTTCGATGGAACACTCACCGACATCAATCAGAGAGAGATAGAAGTGATACAGGACACTGTGAATCATTTCGGCATGAGGGTCTCCAAAACCAGAGTGAAGCAGCTGTGTGCTCAAACGCCTTCCTACATTGACGTTTTCAAGAAGTTGGGGATAGAACTCACTGATGCCGCAGTCAGTTACTGGACTTCGGCTTTCGTCGAGAGGTATCACCTCTCCGCGGTCAGAAGAGGAGTAGAGCCGACGCTGGGGGCTTTATCCAAGAAATACACTCTCGTCTGCGTTACTTCGAGGGAGACTCTCGCCGAAGTAATGCGGGAATTAAGGTTTCTGCACATCGAGGGATTTTTCAACCATGTTGTCACGCGAGACGTGGCAGCCAGACACCTAGGACTAGCTTCGCTTCCGTTTTTCCCTTTTCATGAACAGAGGAGAAAACTCTACGAATGTGCGCTTGCAGTGGCAAAGTGTGGTCCCAACGGCGCCGTTGTCGTAGGAGACATGGGAAGAGAACTCAAACCCGCAAGGGAACTGGGCATTACCACAATAGGTCTGGTCACGTATAGAGCGAGGAAAAACGAATTGCGCTTAGCGTCGGATTTTTTGATTTCAAGTATAACTCAACTTCAAAACGTGCTCCTTGACTTAGACAAGTCAGAGCGTCTGCTTAGCTGAAGCTAACAAGTGTAGCCTTGCTGGGGCACAACTACAATTTAATATTATCAAAATGCTTTTCAGTGAACTCCTTTCCCTCTTCAGCGGTGCCCCCATAAAAGATTGTTTTTGAACGATTTAAGACTTATGAAGGTATTTTCTATAGACGTAGTAGACCCAACGGTGATGACAAAGATGCTGAGAGGAGTCGAACTGTGCAATGAAACGGCTAGAGTTTCTCTACTGCTTCAGAGGCTGGGTTTGCTGAGCTAAATCACCAAGTCATAGGGGGCCTTGGCAAGTCTTTCGCCCTTTTTTCGATGAACGAGCACGGTATCCTCGATTCGCACACCGCCGAAACCAACGATGTAAATGCCTGGTTCGTCTGTCACAACGTTGCCGGCCTTCAGAACGTCCTTGCTGACTGAATTCAGCGTCGGCGGCTCGTGCACGTCGAGTCCGACGCCGTGACCAAGCCCATGAACAAAGTATTTACCATAGCCTTCCTTCTCGATGAGTCTTCTGGCGATGGTGTCGACATCGCGCCCTCTAACCCCAGCTCGAATGCTCTGGAAGGCTTTCTCTTGGGCTTCCTTCACAACCTCGTAGATTTTTGCCTGCTTCGGCGTCGGCTTTCCCACTAAAAAGGTTCGGGTTAAGTCCACTCTGTAAGAATGATATCTGGCGCCCACATCTAGCACGATGAATGTTCCCCTCTTTATCTTTTGTTCGGTGCATCCGCCGTGTGGGTAGGCTGAGCGGGGTCCAGAAGCCACTATGGTGTCGAAGGCTAGGCCTTGAGAGCCGAGCTTTCGCATTGCGTATTCGATTTCCGCCGCCACCTCGTATTCTCGGGCGCCGGGCTTTATGGCTTTCAGTGCCGCTTCAGCGCCTCTGTCAGTTATTTCAGCTGCCTTCGTCATGTAGCCCAGCTCGGTTTCGTCTTTCACTTTGCGCAGGTCCCAAACAAGCTGCCCTAAAGCCTTGAGTTTGACGCTCTTCAACGCTTTCTTTAGTTTGAGGTAGAGCGAGGCGTCTAGGGCGTCGAATCCCACACTCCTCAGTTTGAGTTTCTTAGCCTGTTCAGTCAGCTTCTTGTCGGCGTCCTCACCCCTCTTGACCAGTTCGACTCTACAGCCCTTCGCCTCAGCCTTCACAGCCTCGTAGTTGACTCCATAGACGTAGAGGATGTTTTCGCCATTGGCTGGAACTAGCAGGCGAGCCGCGCCCAGAGCGTTTGTGAAATAGAGAATGTCGGTCTCGTGGGCGACTATGTACCCGTCCAGTTCCTTCTTTCCAAAACCATTTTTCAGAGCTTGGATTCTGTTTGTCAAAGTATAAGCCTCAACTGTTTCGAATATGTAGAGCGGGGTGAAACTATAACTTTTGTGCAGGGAGTCAGCTCAGCCGCGCTCATGAGTGCAGAAATAGATATGTATTCGCAGAGTATGGTTTTGTTTGGGGGCTAGTATGGTGATTGTCAGGCCATCTGACGTTCCATTGAGGAAAGCGTTTGGTGTGACGTTTAAGACTCTTGCAACTGGAACGAACATTATGTGTACGGTTATGTACTACGAGAAGGGCAATATTGTTCCATTTCACAAGCATCCCAGCGAGCAGATTGGATATGTTGTTGAAGGGAAGCTAAGGCTGAAGATAGAAAACGAAGACCTAGGTAGAATTCAAGCGGGGGACTCATATCTGATAAGAGGAAACGTGCTTCATTCACTTGAAGCCCTAGAAAAATCATTTATAGTTGACGTGTTCTCTCCACCACGCGAGGAGTACAAAAACAAATAACTGCACCAAAAATCTCAAGCAACGGTAGGGTTTATCCACCGCTCATGAGCGACATTAGGATTATGTTGTCGCCGTTGTTCAGTCGAGTGTCCACTCCTTGCAGCTGACCCATCAAGACTCCGTTTACGGTCACAACAAAGCCCATCTTCACGTCTCTCAGACCTGTCTCAAAAACCTCTTTTTGAAAGGGCTTGCCGTAGATTCCAGCTATCTGGTTTAGGAGCTCCGACAAAGAGGCGCCTTCTTCGAGCTCGAACTCGTCTTCGCTTCGTTTTATGAGGTTTTTTATAAAGCCCAGATACAGAACCTTAACCTTCATCTTTCTGGCGCCTCTCGACTGGATTTCTCTCTAATATCATTTTGAATCAGTCAGATATTTCTTTTTTCACCGCAAGACAGACCCAAAATCTGGTTTAACAATTCTGATAGAAAACTTAAATATTCGCCGATGATTATTTGATATCTCTTCCATACTAAACGAGACAAAAACAATTGGAGGAACAAACAGATTGTTAGGTTATTCCGGACGAATACTACACGTTGACCTCTCAAGCGGAAAGACATGGACCGCACCACTGAAAGAAGAGCTGGCCAAGAAATACATCGGCGGCATCGGCCTAGGAATGCGCCTACTACTCGACCACTCCAAGCCAGGCGTCGACCCGTTCAGCCCCGAAAACCCCTTAGTCCTCGCAACAGGACCACTCTCAGGCTCAATGGTTCCGACAGGCGGGAACGGACACGCCTTCGTTTCCAAGTCGCCTCAGACCTTCGCCATGGGCGAGGCTAAGTCCCATGGACACTTCGGCACAGAGATGAAGCGCGCCGGCTACGACGCCATAATCTTCCACGGCAAGTCGGAGAAACCCGTCTACCTCTGGGTTGACGACGACGCCGTTCAGCTCATGGACGCCAAACACCTGTGGGGCAAGTCGCCTCAGGAGACCGAGGAAGCCATACGCAACGAACTCAAAGACTTTTACATCCGAGTGGCGTGCATAGGACCCGCCGGAGAAAAACTGGTCAGAATCGCCTGCATCATGAATGACCGAAGCAGAGCGGCTGGCAGGTGTGGCTTGGGCGCCGTTATGGGCAGCAAGAACCTGAAGGCCATCGCCATACGCGGCTCAAAAGATGTCAAGGTCGCTAACCAAGAGCGTCTTCTCGAACTCGTAAAGATTCAACACGAGAGGATGAAAGGACCAGCGGCGAGAAAATACCGAACGCTGGGAACACCCGAAAACGTCCTCGTGCTTCAGAAGCTCGGGGCGATGCCGACGAACAACTTCACCAGGGCGACTTTTGACGCCGCCGACAAGATAAGCGGAGAATACCTAAACGAGCGCTTCGTCGCAAAGGTAATCGGCTGTTCATCCTGCGCCATGCGCTGTGAGCACATAGCTGTTGTGCCCGAGGGACCCTACAAGGGAACAACGACCCGAATAGAGTACGAGCCGCTCTGGGCTATGGGACCCAACTGCGGGGTGGGCAACTTGGACGCCATCCTCAAGGGCATGGACCTGAGCAACATCTACGGCGTGGACGCCATATCCATCGGCGGCATCGTGGGTTTCGCCATGGACCTCTACGAACACGGGCTCATAGGCAAGGAGGAACTGGGTGACTTGGAGCTCAACTTCGGCAATCACGAGGCCATGTTAGAGATGATAAAGAGAATCAGCCTCAGAGAGGGCTTTGGAGACGTGCTCGCTGAGGGAGTCAAGCTGGCGGCTGAGAAAATCGGCAGAGAAGCGCCGAAGTACGCGGTTCACATCAAGGGCGTGGAGATGACAGGCTACGACATCAGGGGGCTGAAGACGGCTGCCTTGGGCTACGCGGTCTCGTTCCGTGGAGCCGACCACAACAGGCACGGAGCCTACGGACCAGACGTGGCTGGCAAGGTCAACCGCTTCAAGGCTGAGAAGGGTAGAGGAAAGCTTGTGAAGGAGACTGAAGACTTGTACACAATCATCGATTCGCTCATAGTCTGCAAGTTCTCCCGTGGCACGTACTTCGAAGGGTTCAAGGACCTGGCAGCCTTGTACAGCGCTGTCACGGGCATCGAGATGACTCCCGAAGAGCTGCAGAGAACCGGCGAGCGAATCAACAACCTGGGCAGACTCTTCAACATCCGAGAGGGCTTGACACGAAGAGACGACCACATGCCGTGGAAGGTGATGAACGTTCCCATACCCGACGAGGGCGTGGCCAAGGGAAGCTTCGTGAGTCAGGCTGACCTCGATGTCCTCTTAGATGACTACTACGAAGTTAGGGGATGGAGCAAGGAAGGCGTGCCCACTGTTGAAAAGCTCACCGAAATAGGAATGGACGATTTGGTTGACATCGTGAAAGCAACTAAATAATGGAGGAAATGAGAAAATGGCAGCAGTTCCAAAAGGTGAACCCGCAAAGTGGAAGATGGTCTCCTGTGACCCAGAAAAGTGCACGGGCTGCACCGTGTGCGAGTACATATGCTCCTTGACCAAGGAGAACGCCTTCAGCTCGCAGAAGTCCCGCATACGCACCATGAGGTTGCATCCGCTCATCAACATCTCGATTGCCTGTAGGCTGTGCAGTCCAGCCCCGTGTGTGACTGCCTGTCCTAGAGACGCCTTGACGCAGTCCGAGCAGACGGGCGTGATTATGATTGACGACGACAAGTGCGACGGCTGCAGCTGGTGCATCGAGGCTTGTGACTACGGCGCTATCACTTTGCATCCTGAGAAGAAGGTGGTCAGGATCTGCGACCTCTGCGAAAATGAGAAGGAGGGACCCAGATGTGTCAAGTGGTGTCCTGAGGAGGCCTTGGACTTCGTGACGAAGGATGTGCTGTCGCAGAAGGCGCGGATAGCGGTCACGAAGAAGCTGTTCAAGGAAGCCATGGAAGCGGCGGGCGTAAAAGTCTAGTGACTTTCGACCCTTTTTCCTTTCTTTTTACGTTTTCAAAACTTCAACTATTCTTGAAGGGTCCACTCTCAACTCTTTGAAGGCTAGTTCTTCTGGGCTGAAGCCCATAGCCAACCCTAACAGTTGGGTGTAGTGTAGCACGGGTAGGTTGAAGGTTTCTCCGAAGGCGCGCTCTATGCGGGACTGCTGCATGTCGAAAATGAGGTGGCACGAGGGACAGACCGTTATCATGGCTTGGGCTCCCGCCTCCTTGATGTGACGCAGTTTTTCTCTGGCCAGACTCAGCGAGACCTTCTCGTCTATGGCGACGACGGTGTAGCCGCAGCACTCCGATTCGTCCGCGTAGTCGAGGCACTTGGCGCCCGTTAGCTCTATGAGAGCCTTTAGGACGTGTGGGTCTTCGGCGTTGTCGAAGCCAGAGATTTTGGCTGGTCGCAGGAGGTGGCAGCCGCAGTGTTCCGCCACGCCTAATCCCGTGAGAGGCTTCTGAACCGCTCCTTTTATTTTCTCAAAGCCAACGTCTTCCTTGAGCATCTGGACCAAGTGTTTGGCTTCAACTGTGCCCTTGAACTCCATGCCGATTTCCTTCAGATGGCCGTTGACTGTTTCTCTCAGCCTCTTGTCCTCTTTGAGCATCTTGTTTGTTTTGCGCAGAGTTGTGGCGCATCCTGTGCAGAGCGTGACAATGTTCGTTTTCTGTTGCTCTGCTAGGCAGAGGTTGCGGGCGGCTAAGACTAACATCAACTCATGGTTGGCTGGGTCAACTGGGAGCCCGCAACAGTTGAAGTCGGGCATCTCAACCAGTTCGACGCCCAGTTTGGGAAGCACCCTTCGGGCTGAAACCTCGTAGCTCGAGACTCTATATGGGATGGTGCAGCCGAGGAAGAGTAGATACTTCAGCTCCGCCATTTTGCTTTCACTTCTTCAGAAGCCTTGAACCGCCGGTGAGCTCAATCAGCTTGGCAACGTCTGCCAGATTCGACTTGGGCAGGGGCGGCAACCCCATTTCTTCTCGTTTCTTGTGCCTCAACTCAGGAATCTTGTAAGCGTAACCAGTCTCGTTGATGCTCGAAGCCAGCTCCCTGTAAATGATGGGAATTATTCCCTTCTTGACGGCGATGTTTCTCAACACGCGCAGGACGCTGGCAACTTCAACGTTCTGGGGGCAGCGGTCGGTGCAGGTGAAGCAGGCTGTGCAGAGCCAGAGAGCGTTGCTCGAGAGCACTTTCTCTCTCAATCCCAACTGAGCCATGCGCAAAACAGTTCGTGGACGATAAGAGCTGCTAAACCGTGCGGTTGGACAGCTCGAGGTGCAGGTTCCGCACTGAAAACAGATCTTGAGGGTTTCGCCGTCGTGCTCCCTCATAACCTCATGCTTGAAAGATGGGTCCAGCCTCGCAGGTTCAACATTCGTTGGAGGCTCAGCCGCCTTTTCTGTCATTAGCCTTTATCCCTTCGATAGAACATGTCAATGCAGCAAAGTTGATAATAAATCTTGTTTATCTAAGAAAAATCAAACTGAATGGGCGTTCTCATTCGGTCAAACCAGAAAAACAAGCGGAGTTTAAGGTTTCACAAAAGAGCCCTCGTCATTCTTTTCCAGCCCTCTATATGCATATACTACCTTTTAATACCAACTGCACCAAATCTCTTGATTTAGGTGTCAAGAATGATTGACATATCGACACTTTCAGTAGTGATTGCAGCCGCAAGCGTGGTGATAGGTGTTGTCTTTGCTGTTCTACAATTGCGAGATCTGGTCAAGGCAAGGCAAATGGACTTGCTCATGGACCTGTATCTAACTTGGGGAAGCGAGGACATGAAAAAAGCACATGGAAGATTCTTAGCTCTGGAAATCAAGGACAACGACAGTTTTGTAAAGAAGTATGGTGCAATCAATTCTCCTGAGCGCTCTCCAGTCTGGGTGGACATAGACAGAATCGGCTGGTTCCTTAATGGAGTAGGTTTCCTTGTGTACGAAAAATTTGTAAACATTAGGCTAGTTGACGACCTAATAGGCTATGGGGTCATATTTTTGTGGGAAAAAATGAAGCCTCTAGTAGAAGGGTGGAGAAAACAGCTTAACCTGCCAAAATCATTCCAGTGGTTCGAATATCTTGCCAATGAAATGAAGAAAAGAGAGCAAAGACTACATCCAATACAACAATAAACTCTTCATCATATACACAAACCTTAGGAAGATACCAAAGATAAAACAGTGTTAACTGGCTTCTATTGCATCGAAGATTCTTTGCGCAAGTCATAAAACTGAAGCTGAAGACCTAACTTATTTGAGATGACTGTAAGTGTCTACGAAAGAGGAGGATTACTCATCTTGGCTTGCGGTTGAATCATTGGCTGTGCAGGTGGAAGCCCTGTTGTGCGGTTTCACGTTTACAGCAATTACTTTACTTGTTACTCTGCTTCCAGACCCAAGCGGTTTCCTGTCGCAGGTAACACTTTGCTTTTTGGCATTCATTTTCTATCTACTTGAATTTCTGTTGTTTTATGCCCTACACTATCTTAGTTATTGCATCAAGGCTGTCCCACCAGAGTGGAAAAAGAGGAGAAGGGAAAGACGCTTTCTGATGGGGCTGTTTCTCCTGAGTTTTACTTCGTTTGGCATAGCAATAGTGTTGATGTTTCTTCTTTGGAATCTAACCTATCTCGCCTTGGCATCAGGACTCATGTACACGTTTTTCACCATCTTAGCTATTATCTATATATGGAAACCCATTCTAGAACTAGAACTCAAGCAGTCATAGTCTAAAGAAAAATCAAACCTTGGGAAAGTCTATCTCTCTACTGTTTTTAGTAGGTTTTTGTTGTGGTCGTAGATGTTGATTTCCATTGGCATTTCGCCTACTGCGAAGTGGGTGGCGCATCCGAAGCAGGGGTCGTAGGCTCTAAACGCCATCTCAACCATGTTCAACAATCCGTCGTTAACAACCCCGCCCTTTATCAAGCCCTTAGCCGCGTCTCTAATAGACATGCAGATGGCTGGAGCGTTATTCACGGTCGCAACTATCAGATTGACGTTTTTAGCCAAGCCCTCCTCGTCAAGCACGTAGTGATGAATCAAAGTTCCCCTCGGAGCCTCAACAATGCCCACACCTTCACCGGGCTGTCCAGGCTTGTTACGAAGCTCCTTACTCGTCAGGTCTTTGTCTCGGCTCAGCTCTAAGCATCTTTCAGCCGCGTACAAGAGCTCTATTAATCTTGCCCAGTGGGTTGCCAAGGTTGCGTGCACGGGTTTGCCGCCCAGTGTTTCGTACATTTTCTTGTATTCTTCTTGAGCTAACGGTGTAGCCATTCCATCGGCGGCGTTTAGTCGCCCAAGCGGCGCAACTCTGTAAATGCCGCTTTCTGGACCATCAACCAAGCCTTTCCAACCAACTCTTTTGAGGTAGGGAAGTTTGACGTAGGTCCACGGTTCAACGTGCTCCGCAACATTGTTCAAGTAGTCGGCTGGCTCCCACTTGGCGAACTCCTTGCCCTCGGGGTCAACAACTCGTATCTTGCCGTCGTAGAAGTTGACTCTATTGTTCTCGTCAACCGTGCCCATGTAGTAGGTTCGAAGCTTGTAGGCGTCACTGAGGATGACATCCACATACTTCTTGTTCTTCAACACAACATCATTAAACACTTGCAGGCTGAACTGGGCAAACTTGACACAAGACTCAGCCATCTTCTCAATCTCTTGACGCTCCTCCTCAGAAATAGCCTTCGACATGCCCCCTGGCAACCCACAGACGGGGTGAGTCGCCTTACCGCCAATCATGGCTGTTATCTTCTGCCCATACGCCCTGTGCTTGATCACCTCTTTGGCTATGTCCAACCCCACCCTGTTTATCACGCCCAAGATGTTGCGCTCAGCCATGGGCGCGTCTGGACCCACAACGAAGTCTGGAGCGCCCAGAAAGTAGAAGTGCAGAGTGTGGTCGTAGACATAGTAGCCGCTGTACATCAGCTCCCTCAGTTTCTTAGCCGCCAAAGGCGGATCAACATGAAACGCTGCGTCCAAGGCTTTCGTCGAAGCCATGTGATGGGCTACTGGGCAGACGCCGCAGATCCGAGGAGTTATCTGGGGCAGATCCTCGCCTTTTCTCCCTATGCAGAACCGCTCGAAGCCCCTCAGCTCTGGAATCTGCAGGTAGGCGTTTGCGACGTCTCCCTCCTCGTTCAGGAATATCTGAATTCTTCCATGACCCTCAAGCCGCGTGATGGGGTCGATGGTTATCTCCCTCATTTTTTCACCCTCCTGCGCAGAATCGAACTGGGCAGAGAATACCTATAAAACGTCCCCAACGGGTCCTTAACCTGCTCAATGAGCTTCTGGGGATTAAACTCCTTCTCCTTCTCTTCCTCAAGCCCCAGAATCGAAGCCAGAGCGCTTATCATGGCGGCTCCCTGCTCGGTCGCTTTTGGACAAGGTCCGCCACAACCCGTGCAAGGCATGTTGGCACTGATGCACTGAGCCTCACATCCACCTCGGGTTGCGGGTCCAAGACAGATTATTCCCTGCTCCAAGAGGCATTTTTCGGGTTCGGGCACGATCTCGTAGACACGATATATCCTGCTGATCTTCTTCTCCTCCTTCTTTCTCGGGCACTCGTCGCAGACAGACTTCTCTGGACCCAGAACTGAGCCTTTCGGGGGCAGCGCGCCCTTTGCTATTGCCTCAACCGCCGTCGCTATTCGCTTGGGCGTCGGGGGACAGCCTGGCAGGTAGTAGTCAACGTCTACAACTTGGTCAAGAGTCCTAACAGTGTCGTAAAACTCTGGCAGCCTCAGCTCTCCCTCTGGAACCTTGAACGAGGTCTGTGGAACAACCCCCTCGGGATTCACTGTTGAGGGGCTTTTTAGATACACTTTATCAAAGATTTCCTTTCGGTCGGCGACGTTGGCTAGCCCTGGGATCCCACCCTGATGGGCGCACGAGCCGAAGGCGACCAAGACCTTGGCTTTCCTGCGCAGCAGTTTCGCCAAGTACTCCTGCTCCTCGTTTCTCACGGCGCCGTTGAAGAAGCAGACGTCTATGCTCTTGTCGGGCATGGCTTCGACGTCTTTGTACTTGACGTCCATGGCTACTGGCCAGAACACGATGTCTGCCAAGGCGACAACATCGAGTATCTTCTCGTCTGTGTCCAAAACCGCTATCTCGCAGCCGCCGCAGCTCGCCGCCCAGTAGAAGGCGAACTTCAGTTTTTGCTTGCTCATATCAGACTCACAACCTTAGAAGCGTCAACTCGTAAGTCCTTCAACGCCAAATCCTCTGGAGTGAAGCCCATGGCTAAGCCCAGCAACTGAGGATAGTGCAGAACCGGCATACCATAGGGTTCGTTGAACATCCTCTCGATTCTAGACTGGTTGGTGTCGAACATCATGTGGCAGAACGGACAGATGGTTATGACCGCCTGAGCGTTGACCGCCTTCATGTGACAGAGCTTGTCACGTGCCAATGAGAGCGGAATCTTGTCGTTGACCCCGATGACGGGCGCGCCACAGCACTCAGTCTCATCCAGATAATCCAGACACTTGGCGCCAGTCACCTCTATGAGGCTCTTGAGAATCTTGGGGTTCTCAGGGTCGTCGAAGCCAATGTGCTTCTGTGGGCGCACGACATGGCACCCGTTGTGTTCCGCCACGCTGAGGTTGGTCAACGGTCTTTTGATGGTCTCTTTGATCTTTTCTAGTCCGACGTCTTCGGCGAGAACCTGCATCAGATGCTTGACTTCGATTGTTCCCTTGAACTCGAGTCCAGTCTCTTTCAGGTAGCCGTTGACTCTTTCCCTCTCGTGTTTGTCTTCTCTGAGCATCTTGTTCACCTTGCGCAGCGTACCAGCGCATCCTGGACATAGGGTCATGATGTTAAGTCCTTGTTTTTCTGCGATACAAAGGTTTCGCGCTGCGAGAGTGAGCATTATGTCGTGGCTCGCTGGATCTAGGGGGAGACCGCAGCAGTTGTAGTCGGGCATCTCAACCAGTTCTACGCCGAGTTTTGCCGCGACCTTCCTAGCCGAGATTTCGTAGCTCCCAACTCTGTAGGGTATGGCACACCCGAGGAAGAGCAGATACCTAAGCTCGGGCATTGGAGTTCCCTCCCTTCTCCACCAGCTTTGAGAAGCCTGTTCTGTTGAACAGCTTCGAAACGCTCTCCACGTTCGCCTTTGGCAATGGAGGCAATCCCATTTCTTGCCGTCTTTTCAGCCTGAGTTCTGGTATCTTATATGCTAAACCTGTCTCCAGGATGGCTCCTGCCAGTTCCTTGAAAACCGGTGGCATGTATCCTTCTCTCACGGCTATGTTTCTGAGGGCTCTGATGACGCTGGAGATTTCCACGTCTTGGGGGCAGTGGTCGACGCACGTGTAGCAGGCTGCGCAGAGCCATAGTTGTTCGCTTGATAGAACCCTGTCTTTTAGTCCTAACTGTGCCATTCTCAGGATCTGTCGGGGTCTGTAGGAGTCGCTGAATCTTGCGATGGGGCAGTCGGCTGTGCAGGTGCCGCACTGGAAGCACATCATGAGGCGTTCTCCGCCTGGAATCTTTTTGACTTCGTTCTTGAATCGCATGTCGATATCTGTGATTTTCAGCATGGATTTTGTTGCGGTTTCTTTTTTCTCACTCATGGCTTTTGCCTCTATTCTTTGCTGGACTCGGACCGAGTTTTCTTACCTCCTCAACCATTTCCCTAATAACCGTTGCGAATCTGTCGCCTTCGGAGGCTGAGATCCATTCCAGTCTGAGTCTCTCAGGCTCGATGCCGAACTGCTCTAAGACCTTCTTCAAGAGGAAGACTCTCCTCTGAGCCTTGAAGTTGCCCGAAAGATAGTGGCAGTCTGACGGAAGATGGCAGCCAGCCACCAGCACCCCATCGGCTCCGTCTTTAAACGCTTCAAGAACGAACACTGGGTCTATTCGTCCGCTGCACATCACCCGGATGATTCTCACGTTTGGGGGATACTGCATCCTGCTGACTCCGGCCAAGTCTGCTCCCGCGTATGCGCACCAGTTGCACAGGAAGCCGACGATTTTTGGCTCGAACTCCGTTTCAGTCATGCTTCACTTCCTCCGTTAACGTCGCCTTAACCTGTGCCAGAATCTGCTCGTTTGTGAAGTGACCCATGGTGATTGCCTTTGTCGGACAAGACGAACCGCACGTGCCGCAGCCCTTGCACAATGCCTCAAGAACCTTCGCAACAGGTTTTTCTTTGCCTTCTTCCATCTCGATGGCGTTATAAGCGCAGACGGAGACGCAGATTCTGCACCCGCTGCAGAGTTCTTTGTCGACGCTGGCTATGCTTCCTTCCATTTCTAGAGCCGTCTTCGACAGCACCGTGGCTGCTCGGGCAGCAGCGGCACAGGCTTGCGAGATGCTCTCGTCAATAAACTTTGGCGAGTGAGCCATGCCGCATAGGAACACGCCGTCTGTGGCGAAATCCACTGGGCGGAGTTTCATGTGGGCTTCTAGGAAGAATTTGTCTTTGGTCAAGGGCACCTTTAGCATTCCAGCTAGGCGCTCGTTGTCTGGGTTTGGAACCGTTGCCACGCTGAGAACAAGGAGGTCGGGTTCTATTGGAATCCACGTCTTTAGGACGGGTTCCCAAGCCGTGACTCTGAGTCTCCCGTTTTCCCTTGTGACTTCGGGTTTGTTCTCATCGTCGTAGCGTATGAATATGACTCCCTTGTCGGCTGCTTCGCGGTAGTAGTCTTCCCTGAATCCGAAGGTTCGCATGTCTTTGTAGAGGACGTGGACATCGGTTTCGGGGCTGAGTTCCTTGATTTTGAGGGCGTTCTTGACCGCTTGACCGCAGCATATGCGGGAGCAGTTGGGTCGTTCGTGGTTTCTCGAACCGACGCACTGTATCATAGCAACCATTTTTGCGTCGAAATCACCCTTGGCGATTCTCTCTTCTAACTCGTGTTGTGTCAGCACTCTCTCGTCGGTTCCGTACAGGTATTCGGTTGACTTGTACTCGATGGCGCCGGTTGCGACTATGACGACGCCGTGTTCAATCTCCTTCTTTTCACCATTGTTGCTCAAAGTTGTCTTAAAGTTTCCAATGTATCCTTTGATGTCGCTTATTTCGGAGTTTAAGTGAATGTGAATCTTTTCGTTTTCCATCACTTCTTTGACAATAGATTGAAGTTGTTTCTGCGGGTCCTGAGATCCAAGTAAATAGTGAATCTTACGAGCGTATCCACCGAGTTCTTTTTCTCTCTCCACAAGGTGAACCTCAAAGCCCTGCTTGGCCAACTCTAGGGAAGCAACCATTCCTGAAAGCCCTCCGCCTATGACTAGCCCCGATGGAACGACGTTTATCATGGGCTTTGGCAGGGTCTTCAACAGGCGTGCTTTGGCGACAACAGACCTCACTAGGTCTTTAGCCTTCTCTGTGGCCTCCTTGGGTTCGTGCATGTGCACCCAAGAGCACTGGTCTCGTATGTTTGCCATTTCAAAGAGGTAGATGTTGAGACCCGCCTCACGGACGGTTTCTCTAAACAGTGGTTCATGCGTTCTGGGCGTGCAAGAGGCTACGACAACACGGTTCAGGTTGTGCTCCTTGATTCTCTCCCTTATGCCCTTCTGGGTATCCTGCGAACAAGTGTAGAGGTTGTGTTCGGCATAAACGACGTTCGGCAACTTCTTGACGTACTCCACAACCTCTGGAACGTTCACTACGCCGCCGATGTTGATGCCACAGTGACAGACGAACACGCCGATGCGAGGCTTCTCGCCAGAAACGTCCCTCTCGGGCGGATACTCCTTGGCAACAGTTAGTTTGCCTCTCTCCGACGCTGTTATGCCGCCCGCCTTGGCTGCTGCACCGCTCGCCTGAGCCACGCTCTCTGGAATGTCTTTAGGGGAGGCAAATGCGCCGCAGACGTATACTCCTTGGCGAGATGTTTCGACGGGAGAGAACACGTCGGTGGCACAGAAGTTGTACCTGTTCAGTTTTATGCCGAGGATTTTGGCTAGTTCTATGGCGCGTTTCGGAGGTCTCATTCCAACAGACAAAACTACTAGGTCGAATTCCTCGTCTTTCGGCGTTTCCTCCTCCACGTGTCGTACCATCAGATTCTGGGTCTCTGGTATCTCGTGAATGCTCGAGACCCTTGACCTCACAAACCTGACTCCGTACTCCTCCGCCGCCCGGTTGTAGTAGGCGTCAAACTCTTTTCCGAACGCGCGCATGTCCATGAAGAAGATGGTGCAGTGTACGCCCTTCTGGTGTTCCATGGCTATGACCGACTCTTTTATGGCGTACATGCAGCAAGCGGAGGAACAGTAGTTGTTTCCAACCAGGGCGTCACGGGAGCCCACACACTGTACAAAAGCTATCCTCCACGGGATCGTTCCGTCAGAGGGGCGCAGGATTTTTCCGCCGTATGGTCCAGATGCGCTCAAAGTCCGTTCGAACTCGATGCTGGAAACAACGTTGGCGTATCGACCATAACCATACATGCTCTTTAGGCGAGGGTCAAACTCCTCAAAACCTGGCGCGAGAATGATTGCTCCAACCTCAAGGTTTAGGACCTCGGGTTTTTGGTTGAAGTCGACTGCTCCTGCTTTGCATACGTTCATGCACAGTTCGCATTTGAGGCAGTTTTCTTCGTCAATTGCGTACTTTAAGGGAACAGCCTGAGGAAATGGAACGTATATAGCCTTTCGAGTACCCAATCTCTCGTCGAATTCGTTTGGAACTTCAACGGGACAGTATTGGGCGCAGACTCCACAGCCGTTGCATTTTTCCTCGTTCACGTATCTTGGTCTCTTCTCGATTTTGACTCTGAAATTTCCTGCCTCGCCCTCAGCCTTCTCTAGCTTTGCGTTTGTGATGAGTTGGATGTTGGGATGTCTCCCAGCGCCAACGAGTTTAGGCGCCAGAATACACATTGAGCAGTCGTTTGTAGGGAACGTCTTGTCCAGCTGAGCCATGGTTCCCCCGATACTAGGCGATTCATCGAGTAAGTAGACCTTGAATCCAGCGTCTGCCAGATCAAGCGACGCCTGTATTCCGGCGATTCCGCCGCCCACAACAAGTGTAGCTCCGACTTTGCTGCTCAATTCGTAACCCTCCGTTTTCCGAAGGCTTGTCGAGTTTTTACTTCGCCTGGAGCTGATAGAGCATTTCAACTGCTTTCTTAACGGTTTTTTTGTCGCCGCGCACCACGAAGTGTAAGCTGTTCTCAAGCTTCACTGACACACCGAGCATCCTCGCTATTTCTTCCACTCTATCCTTTGGAACGGGCTTCGACAATGTCACTCTAGTCCATCCAATGCTGCTGTTTCTGGGTAATCCTGGAACAAATCTCGGTCCAACGGCTGGAATCTCTCGAAGCTCGCCTCGCTCAGCCCTGTCGATTTCGCTTATCCAGTCCTTGGCGTAGTCGTCGCAGACGCAGATGGCGGTTGCGACTAGGTCCCGCTTAACCTTCTCGAGGCTGTACTGCAGATCGGGCAGCCTCTCGTTCGCCAACTCTATGTCGCATTCTGGACATATGTGGGAACGAACGAAATTTATCAGAGTTCTGCAGTTTCGCAGTTGACGCGCGTATTCGGCGTCTACCCTGATGTCTCTTCGAACGAGGTCTCCGAACAGTCTGACTAAGACCCACCATATCTGTTCTGAACGTTGCAGTTGTACGTTTATGTAGCCTCTCGTGCCCTCTGTGATTTCGGGAGTCACCATGGAGACTGGGGTTACTGGCACGCTCGGTGTCGGAGGGGCTTCTGCGGGTAGTTCTGGAGCCATCTCGCCTTTGCGGGCTATCTCTTCCAGGCGCAGTCTGATTGCTTCGGCTACGAACTCTGAGATGCTCCTGTAGCGTCCCGTTCTCTTCAGTAGTTTTCTTATTTCCTCTATCAGTTCTTCTCTGATGCTTATTGTTGCCCATTCTGGCATTTGGATTTCCTCTTTTGGGGTTTCCTCTTATGTTAGGTGTAACTCAAACATAACATATATATACTTTGTTCATAGAGATAATACATCTACTTACAAGTAAATAGGAGACCTCCACGTTATGGAAAGCCGCAAAATCCAGCGCGTCGGTTACTCCACGTTTAGCGTATCTCTCCCCAAAGAATGGGTTGAAGATACGGGTCTGAAGCAAGGCGACCTCGTAATGCTTCTCCCCGAAAAGGACGGTTCGTTGAAGTTGATTCCGAGCAGCATGGTGGAACGCAAGACAGAGATTGAAGAATACGTGATAAACTCAGACATGTGCAACGAGCCCAGAATGCTGGAGAGACTCATTGTGGGAAACTACACGCTCGGACGAGACGCGTTTCGAATAATGTCTTCAGCACGAATAAGCAGCATGCACGTTGAGGAAGTGCGCCAGATTACGCACAGACTCATGGGGCTGGGTATAGTCCAAGAGACGCCGCAACGAATCGATCTTCAATGCTCCATAGACCCGACGAGATTCAAGATAGACATGCTCATGCGCAGACTGTCCGTGATAGCCTCAACAATGAACACGGAGGCAATGCAGGCGCTTTTTGATGGGAATCAAGAACTAGCCGAGGACGCCATTCGTCGAGAAGACGAAGCCGACATGATGTACTGGCTGGCTATAAGGCTGCTGCTCTCGGCACAACACGACCGCACCATAGCCGACAAGATAGGCCTGGAAGAGCCCTTACAGATCCTGTACTACGCGCTCATTACAAGGTATCTGGAGGTGATCGCTGACCACGCCGAAAACATCGCGAGAATGGCAATCGAGTTCAAGACTCACGGCAGGGGGAAGGTGAGCAGACAGGTGATGAACAGGATAACAAACCTGAGCGAGTTGACGCAGAACGTGTTCCTGAAAGCCGTGGACTGCGTCTTCACCAGAGACATAGAAATCGCCAACAACGTCTTAGAAATAACTAAAGTGATCAGAAACGAGCATGAAAGCCTGATGAAGGAGCTTCCTGAATTCCCCAGTCTCAGAACCGTTGTCTTGTATCTAGCCAGAATAGCAGACAACGGCGCAGGCATCGCTGTCATAGCGATTAATCGAGCGCTCGAAAAACCGAGTAAGATATGTTCAGTCACTGGTTCTGAATCCTAGTGGGTATTGTGACACAACATTTGTGATGTAGGATTTTTTCTGCTCGAAAAACAAACAAAAAAGAACACGCGTTCCAAAAACTGCGAAGACGGTAAGAACTCAGTTTCCTCTTGTGCCAAGTTTGAAGCATGAAAAGGCTAAAATATATTAGGCTCCTTTCACATGTGCTCTTTTTCAGCATCCCTAGTGGAGAGAGTGATACTAGCCTTGAGCGAATTAGACCTGAGTTTTATGGGAGAGATAGCGAACACCCCTAGAGGCAAAGGCGTTCTTCTCTGCATCCAGTGTGGACGATGCTCAAGCAGCTGTCCGGTCGCGAGACTGACCAGTGAACACAACCCCAGACGATTAATGGAAATGGTCATTTTAGGTTTCAAGAAAGAGGTCCTGCCAACTCAACTGCCATGGTACTGCCTGTCCTGTTTCACCTGCCTAGACAGATGCCCACAAGGCGGCGACGTTGGCGAAGTAATGTTCGCCCTTAGAAACCTAGCCGTAAGACTAGGCAACGTGCCAGCCGGGGTTGCAGCCCAAGCCAAAAGTCTCTATGAAACAACACGGGTCATAAATCCCGTGCGAACCGCGCTGGACAAGAGAGAAAGCCTCGGCTTGTGTAAAATCACCACTGAAGGCTTGGAGGAAGTGCAGAAGATTCTGAAGAAAACGGGAATGGAGAAAATAGTTCAGTCTAGATAGGAGTGAATGAAAAAATGAAGTACGCATTCTTTTTGGGTTGTCTCATACCCGCAAGAGAATTAAGCTACGAGGTTTCGGTCAGAAAGGTTCTGCCAGAACTGGGAATAGAACTGATTGACATGAAGGGAGCGAACTGCTGCGCACCGTTCAGCATCCAGTCAGTCGACTACGCGAGTTGGATGGCTCTCGCGGCTCGAAACCTGTGCCTAGCCGAAGAGATGGGGCTCGACATCATGACTCTCTGCAACGACTGCTACGAATCCTTGCTGATGGTGAACAATCTTCTGAAGAGAAATCCCGAACTCAAGAACAAGGTCAACGAGATACTCTCCGAAGTGGGCAAGGAGTATAAGGGAAAGGTGGACGTCAAAAACCTGGTTGACGTTCTCTACGGAGACGTGGGGGTCAGTAGAGTAAAGAGTGCGATTAAAGAACCCATCAACGGGTTGAGGGTTGGAACGCAGCCTGGGTGTCACCTAACCAAGCCTAAGCGTATACACTTCGAACTTTTGAGAGGCTTCAACGAGCTAGACGCGCTCGTTCAAGCCACGGGTGTCGAATCTGTTCCTTACGAACGAAAAGAGATGTGTTGTGGAGGTCCCCTAAGAGACATAAATGATGACTTAGCCAGACAGGTTTCGAGAGAGAAACTAATCGCCCTGAAAAACGCCGAGGTGCAAGCCGTGGTTACGGTTTGTCCCTTCTGCTTCTTGCAGCTCGATTTGGGGCAGTTGGAGGTTAAGAGGCACTTCAACGAGGAGTACAATCTCCCCGTCATACACTTCATCGAGTTGCTAAGGATGGGGATGGGAATGAAACTCGAAGACTGGGAGGTAAAGGCGCACAGGATTCCGATAACCGGCTTGTTTAAGGAGAGGTTGTGAGGGGGATTTGAAGATGGCAGAAAAAGCGGTTTTGGTCATAGGCGGCGGGATATCAGGCATACAGGCTTCACTGGACTTGGCGAGCAGGGGATACAAGGTCTATCTGGTGGAGAAGTCGCCCAGCATAGGCGGAAGAATGGCTCAGCTGGACAAGACCTTCCCAACCATGGACTGCTCCATGTGCATCCTCGCACCAAAGATGATAGACTGCTCCCATCATCACAACGTTCAACTGCTCACATACTCCGAAGTCAAAGGGGTCAAAGGCTCTCCTGGAAGCTTTGTGGTCACGGTTCTCAGAAAACCCAGATTTGTAGACGAGACAAAGTGCACTGGCTGCGGAATATGCGCCGACCACTGTCCGGTTGAGGTGCCAAACGAATTCGATGAACAACTCGGGATGCGTAAAGCCGTTTACATGCCGTTTCCGCAAGCCGTTCCGAGAGCCATGACCGTTGACAAGGTGAACTGCATCGAGTGTGGACTCTGTCAAAAAATGTGCCAAGCGGGTGCGGTTGACCTCAAACAGCAGTCTCAAGAGATTGAGTTGAACGTTGGCGCGATAGTTGTGTCAATCGGTTTTGACCTATTTGACCCCACTCAGATTCCAACCTACGGTTATGGGCGCTACAAGAACGTCATCACGGCTCTGGAGTTGGAGCGACTGCTCTGCGCCTCTGGACCCACTGGCGGACACTTGTTAAGGCCGTCTGATGGAAAGATACCGAGAAAAATCGCCTTCGTGCAGTGTGTGGGCTCCAGAGACCGACGATTCGGAACAACCTACTGCTCGAGCATCTGCTGCAAGTACTCTGTTAAGGATGCTGTTTTGATAAAGGAACACGAGCCGAACACAACGGTCAGCATATTCTACATCGACCTTCGAGCGTTTGGAAAGGGCTTCCAAGAGTTCGTCAACCGAGCCAAGAGCGAATATGGTGTGAGGTTCATCCGTACCAGTCCTGGCGAAATCATGGAAGACGCTGTGACAAAGAACCTCACGGTATGGTACGAAGATACTGTGGCTGGAAGAATAGAGAACACGACGTTTGATTTGGTTGTGCTCTGTCCAGCCCTTCTGCCACGAACCGACGCCCGAGAGCTAGCCAAGGTCTTGGGCGCGGAGGTCGACACTTACGGGTTCTTCAAGGCGTCGAACATTCTCACCAACCCAGTGGACACCACGGTTCCCGGAATCTTCGCTTGTGGCTACTGCCTGGGACCAAAGACGGGCGACATCCCAGACTCTATAATGCAAGGAAGCGCTACCGCGGCGAGAGTAGCTGAGGTCTTGGAGAGAGTGTAGCCTATGGGAGAAGAAGAGCCAAGGATCGGGGTTTTCATCTGCCACTGCGGCATCAACATAGGCGGCGTAGTGAACGTTCCAGAAGTCGTCAAATACGCAAGGGCTCTCCCAAACGTGGCTTACAGTGAAGATAATATCTACACGTGTTCAGAGGCTGGATTAGCCTCCATAAAAGAAGCCCTCAAGAAGCACAGCCTCAACAGAGTGATTGTGGCTTCATGCACTCCCAGAACTCACGAACCCTTGTTCAGGTCTGCTTGCAGAGAGGCTGGATTAAACCACTATTTATTTGAGATGGCGAACATCCGCGAGCAGTGCAGCTGGGTGCACGCTCACCAACACGAGAAGGCGACAAAAAAGGCGAAGGATATAGTTAGGATGGCTGTGGCTAGGGCTACGTGGTTGAATCCACAAGAAGAGCCCGAACTCGAGATCAAAGACACCGCCCTAGTCATCGGCGGCGGCATCGCTGGCATGACAGCCGCTTTGACTCTCGCCGACCAAGGCTTCAAGGTATATCTAATTGAGAAGGAGCCCGAACTGGGGGGAAACCTCCTCAGACTGCACAAGCTGTATCCAACCATGCAGGACACGACCGAGCTCTTAGAGCCAACTATAGAAGCGGTGAGCAAAAACAAGAACATCGAAACCTCAACTTCAACCACAGTGTCTGAGGTTAAGGGTTACGTCGGAAACTTCAAGGTGACACTCGCGAAAGACGACGAGAAGAGAGAAATCGAGGTCGGAACCATAATCGTCGCCTGCGGCGCAATGAATTACACGCCGCCCAAGGGGCTCTACCAGTACGGAGTCTATCCAAACATCGTGACACAACTAGAAATGGATGAGATACTGAGGAACGGAAAAATCGAAAAGTCACCCGAAAGAGTCGTGATGATACAGTGTGTCGGAGCCAGAAAGGGTGAGATTCGCGCCCTAGACCTCGCGGGTTTTCCAAAGTCTGACACAGCGCGGTTGTTGGCGAAGATTCTCAAAGCCAAGAAGGAGGAGGGCTGGCCCTACTGCTCCAAGATCTGCTGCATGAACGCCATCAAAAACGCCATACTCATCAAGGAGAGGTTTCCCGAAACAGACGTCATAATCCTCTACGGAGACGTCAGAGTCTACAAGGAGTACGAGGACTTCTACTCAGAGGCAAGAGAGAACCAGGTAAAGTTTGTGAAGCACATCGAAGAAGTGACGCCAGAAATAACGCAGGGACCAGAAGACAAACTAACCGTAACAGCATACGACGCCTTGTCAGGTCGCGAAATGAGCCTTCCGTGCGACTGGGTTGTGTTGTCAACACCGTTGATTCCACGCAAGGAAGAGGTCATCTTAGCCAGAATGCTCAAGATCCCGATAAGCCAAGACGGCTTTCTCATGGAGGCTCACCTGAAACTCAGACCCGTCGACACTCAGATGGATGGGATATTTCTCGCAGGCGCGGCGTCTGGACCCAAAGACGTCCCAGAGTCCATAATCTCGGCTAAGGCTGCGGCTGCACGAGCCGCAACGCTCATGGCTAACAAGAAAATGAGAACCGAAGCGCTGACCTCGGTGGTTGACGAGGAGCAGTGCATCGGCTGCGGACTCTGTGAGGAAATCTGCTCATACGGAGCCCATTATCTCGAGAAGGCAAAGTCTCACACTATCGCTGCTCTCTGCCGAGGCTGTGGAGCCTGTGCCGCCGAGTGCCCGAGGAGGGCAATAAGCATGCAGCACTTCACGGATGAGCAGGTTCTGGCGCAGGTTAGGGCGGCGTTGACGGAGGAGCTGTAGATGGAGGAAGTCAAGGTGGAGACGGAATTCGAGCCAGTCATTTTGGCTTTCTGCTGCAACTGGTGCTCTTATGCAGGCGCGGACTTGGCTGGGACGAGCCGTTTTGAATACCCCACAAACGTGAGAATCATCAGAGTCATGTGCAGCGGACGAATAGACCCAACGTTTGTTCTCTCGGCCTTCAGGTGGGGCGCAGACGGCGTACTCATAACGGGGTGTCACCCGGGCGACTGCCACTACGTCCAAGGAAACTACATGATGGAGAGACGATTCAATTTCCTAAAAGAGGCGCTTGGTCACTTAGGAATTGAGCCTGAGAGACTTAGACTGGAATGGATCTCGGCTGGCGAAGGCGAAAAATTCGCGGCGTTGATTCGAGACACGACGCAGAGAATCAGACTGCTGGGTCCAAACCCCCTAAAGACAACTTAGCAGCAGAGGTGGAGTTGCAGTGGGAGAAGCCCAATCCGAATTCGAGCCTCTCATTCTGGCCTTCTGCTGCAACTGGTGCGCCTACGCGGGCGCCGACCTGGCTGGAACCGCTCGCATCTCCTACCCGCCAAACATAAGGATAATCCGAGTGATGTGCTCGGGCATGGTCCACCCAGCGCAGGTGATGGACGCTCTCTCCAAGGGTGTGGATGGTGTGCTCATAGCCGGGTGCCACCCGGGCGACTGCCACTACACCGATGGCAACGTGAAAACCGAGCGTCGTGTCGAAGCCCTCCGCGTGATGATGGAGGACCTAGGCATTGAGACAGAACGCCTGCGTCTAGAGTGGGTCTCCAGCGGCGAGGGAGAGAAGTTCGCCAGAGTAGTCCGAGAAATGACAGAGGAGATAAAGAAGATAGGTCCAAACCCCTTCAAGCCGAGGTAAAACGATGCCAAAAGCCAGTCAGCGCGAGCGAAAAAGAGCCAAAGAACCTAGAAAACGCGCTGAAAAACCCTCTGAAAAACCCTCTGAGCCGCCTAAACTCGCGCCCATGTTTCCGTTATGGAGGGAAGGAGAAGCGCCTAGGGTAGGCGTCTTCATCTGCCACTGTGGAGTCAACATCGGCGGAGTGGTCAATGTGCCAGCGGTTGTAGAATACGCCAAAACCCTGCCAAACGTCGCCTACAGTGAAGATAACATTTACACGTGTTCCGAAGCAGGGTTAGCCTCAATAAAAGAGGCCATAAAGAAGCACAATCTCAACAGAGTGATCGTAGCCTCCTGCACGCCCAGAACCCACGAGCCACTGTTCAGGTCCGCCTGCCAAGAAACTGGACTAAACAAATACCTGTTCGAGATGGCGAACATCCGCGAGCAGTGCAGCTGGGTGCACTCCCACGAACCAGAAAAAGCGACTGATAAAGCAAAAGACATCGTGAAGATGGCTGTGGCGAGAGCAACTTGGCTGCTGCCTCAGGAAGAGCCAGAGATTGACATAAAGGACTCCACCCTAGTTATTGGCGCTGGCATAGCTGGAATCACGGCTGCGCTCACTCTCGCCGACCAAGGCTTCAAGGTTTACGTGGTTGAGAAGGAGCCCGAACTAGGGGGAAACCTCAGGAGGCTTCACAAGCTCTACCCCACCATGCAGGACGCCTCTGAGGTTTTGACTCCGTCTCTTGAGGCGGTGAAGGCTCACAAGAACATCCAGCTCTTGACCTCAACGGGTATAACCGACGTTAAGGGTTATGTAGGGAACTTTCAAGTCACAGCGTCTAAGAACGGTGAAAAAATCGAATTCGAAGTGGGCACAATCATCGTGGCTTGCGGCGCCCTGAACTACCAGCCGCCCGAGGGACTCTACCAATACGGGGTCTATGACAGAGTTGTCACCCAGCTGGAAATGGACCAGCTATTGAACAAGGGCTTGATTGAGAGCCCTGAAAGAGTTGTGATGATACAGTGTGTGGGGTCGAGGAAGGGAGAAATCAGGGCTTACGAACTCGAAGCCTTCGCGATGTCTGATACCTCCCGTCTGCTCAGAAAGATTCTCAAGGCGAGGAAGGAGGAGGGCTGGCCTTACTGCTCCAGAATCTGCTGCATGAACGCCATCAAGAACGCCATACTCATAAAGGAGCGGTCGCCCAAAACCGATGTCATCATACTCTACAGCGACCTCAGAGTCTACAAGGAGTACGAGGACTTCTATTCCAGGGCGAGAGACCTCGAGGTCAAGTTCGTCAAGTTCATTGAGGAGGCCGGACCCGAAATCACCGTGACCCCTGATAAGAGACTGCTTGTTTCAGTCTACGACATGCTCGCGGGTCACGAGGTCAAACTCTTGAGCGACTGGGTTGTGCTGTCCACGCCGCTCATTCCTCACAAAGACTCCATCATTCTGGCGCGAACACTCAAGATACCGCTGAGCCCAGACGGATTCCTGATGGAGGCGCACTTGAAGCTCAGACCCGTCGACACTCAGATGGACGGAATATTCTTGGCGGGCGCAGCCACTGGACCAAAAGACGTTCCAGAGTCCATCGTTTCGGCGAAGGCCGCAGCCGCCCGAGCCGCCATTCTGATGGCTAACAAGAAGATGAGGACAGAAGCCATAACGGCTGTCGTGAATCCGGACCTGTGTCGAGGATGCGGCAGATGCGAGGAAGTTTGTGAGTTCAAAGCCATCGAACTCGTTGAGGTTGCGCCAAAGGTCGTGAACGCTCGGGTGAACGAGATATCCTGCAAGGGCTGTGGCACGTGTTCGGTCACCTGTCCAACTGGAGCCATAAGCATGAGGCACTTCTCCGAGAGACAGATCAACGCCATGGTGGAGGCTGCCCTATCATAAGCGCATAGAAGGAGAGTGTTGACTGGTGTCAGAGCAAGAGCCAAGAATCGTAGGGTTCCTGTGCAACTGGTGTGGCTATGCGGGCGCCGACCTAGCTGGCACCAGCAGACTCTCTTATCCAACTAACATCAGGATAATACGCGTGATGTGCAGCGGCAGGGTGGAGCCAGCCTTCATACTGAGCGCCTTTGAGAACGGGGCAGACGGAGTCCTAGTCGCGGGTTGTCACCCAGGCGACTGCCACTACAGGTCGGGAAATCAACACGCTGAGAAGAGGGTTGAAAAGACCGGGAAGGTTCTCGACCTGCTCGGGATAGGCTCCGACAGACTCAGATTAGAGTGGATCTCGGCTGCTGAGGGCGAGAAATTCGCGTCTGTCATAAAAGACTTTACTGAAAAGTTGCGAATTAAAGGACCAAGTCCGCTTCGGAAAGGAGTCGAAGCTGCGGCTGTTCGGCACGATGCAGTTGAATCGATACATGATGTCTTGAAGAGAACTAAAGCGCTGTACTGCCAAGAGTGCGGCAAGTGTTCCAGCAGTTGTCCGATAACGCGGCTTGACCCGTTGTATTCTCCCAGGTTGGCTGTGGAGAAGGCTCTGATGGGGCTGGAGGAGGCTGTCTTGACAGATAAGGGCTTGTGGTCGTGCCTAACCTGCTACCTGTGCCGTCAGAGATGCCCCCTAGACATTGAATACGACGAGCTCATCCGAACTTGCAGAGCCAAGGCGGCGGTGAACGGAATCACGGGCAACTGCGCCCACGAAGGCGTTTTGCTGTCTCTTTCAAGATTGATGGCTAGGGAGGAGACCAAACAAAATCGGTTGGACTGGGTTCCACCCGAGGGTGAAATCGCTAAGACTGGGGAGGTTTTGTATTTCGTGGGTTGCCTGCCCTACTTCAACGTTGTCTTCGACGACATCGGAGTTAGGAACATAGAAATCGCCCAGAGCATGCTCCGAGTCTTGAACGCAGCTGGAATAAAGCCAGTGCTGTTGGAGAACGAGAGGTGTTGCGGACACGACCTATCCTTCTCCGGCGACCTAGACAGTTTTGAGAAGTTGGCGAAGTTGAATCTGGCAGCCATTAAGAAGAGCGGCGTGTCCAAGGTTGTGACAACTTGTCCAGAGTGCTACCGAACCCTCAAGCTCGACTACGCCGAGCACCTCGGAAAACCCAAGTTCGAGGTCTTCCATGCGTCGGAGTTCTTAGCCGACCTAATCGCCAATGGCAAGGTCAAGTTCGCTGGGAAACTTGACAAGAAGGTTTCTTATCAGGACCCGTGTCGGCTGGGCAGACACATGGGTGTCTACGACTCTCCTCGTAAGGTCATCGAGAGCATTCCAGGCGTTGAATTAGTGGAGATGGATCGAAACAGAGAGGACGCGCTCTGTTGCGGTGTCAGCGCTTGGATGAACTGCAGCAGGCACTCCAAACAGATCCAAGTAGAGCGGTTGACAGAGGCGAAGGGAACAAACGCCGACCTGCTTGTTACGGCTTGCCCGAAGTGTCAGATTCACCTGAACTGCACCATGAGCGAGAAACTACCCGTGAAAAGAGAGGACGTAATCATCGAAACGTGCGATCTCTCCGTCCTGGTCGCCAGAGCCATGAACCTAGCGTCAAACCCCGTGGAGATGACCAAAAAATGAGCGAGAAACCGTCAGTCCTAGTCATTGGCGGCGGGATCGCCGGAATACAGGCGTCGCTCGACCTCGGTGGGCGGGGATTCCAAGTCTATCTTCTAGAGGACACGCCTACAATCGGAGGGCGCATGGCTCAGCTGGACAAGACCTTTCCGACCATGGACTGCTCAATCTGCATACTCGCACCCAAGATGATGGAGTGTTACCGCCACCCAAACATAAAACTGCTCACCTACTGCGAACTAAAAGAAGTGAGGGGTTCAGTCGGCAACTTCCAGGTGAGGATCCTTAAAAAAACCAGATACGTCGACGAAACAAAATGCACAGGATGCGGCGTGTGCGCCGAGCACTGCCCGATTGAGGTCCCCAACGAGTTCGACATGGGCTTGGGCATGCGTAAGGCAATCTATATGCCGATGCCTCAAGCCGTGCCCAGGTGCATGACGGTGGACAGAGAAAACTGCATCGAGTGCAAACTCTGCACCAAGATGTGTCAAGCCGGAGCGGTTGACTTTCAGCAGCAACCTCGAGACATCGACTTGAACGTTGGCGCCATAATCATCGCCACGGGCTTCACTCAGTATGACCCGTCGGAGATAGTTGAGTACGGTTACAAGAGACACAGAAACGTCCTAACCGCGCTGGAGTTTGAGCGCTGGGTCTGCGCGTCTGGTCCAGTTGGAGGACATCTCTTAAGACCAGCCGACGGTGGCATACCTAAGAAGATAGCCTTCATTCAGTGCGTGGGCTCCAGAGGCTTGAAGTTCGGCGCTCCGTTCTGTTCGAGCGTGTGCTGCATGTACGCGACGAAGGAGGCGCTCATAATCCGAGAGCACGCTCCAGACGTTCAAGTCTGCATTTTCTACAACGAACTGAGAGCCTTCGGAAAGGGCTTTCAGGAATTCGTCAACAGAGCCAGAGACGAGTGGGGTGTAAGATATATTAGGAGTCGACCTGGCGAGATCCGAGAAGACCCCAAGACAAACAGCCTAACCATATGGTACGACGACACCTTAACCAGGGAGATAAAGTCTCTCAGCGACGTAGACCTGGTCGTATTGTGTCCAGCTCTGATTCCGCGAGAGAGCAACAAAAAGTTGGCTGAAATCACTGGGGTCGAACTCGACGACTGCGGCTTCTTCAAGGTTACGCATCCACTGCTCGCTCCAGTCGACTCTACTGTTCCAGGAATCTACGTGTGCGGGTACTGCCAATCTCCGAAAGATATTCCAGACTCAGTGGCGCAGGCAAGCGCTGCGGCGGCGAGGGCAGCCGAAGCGTTGGCGCTGGCACAGACCCAGCGCGTGGGAGGTCCCTGACAATGGCGCAGCAAGAAGAGAAACCGAAAGTCGGGGTCTTCATCTGTCACTGCGGCATCAACATAGGTGGTGTAGTGAACGTTCCAGAAGTTGTCAAGTATGCTCAGACGTTGCCCAACGTTTCCTACGCTGAGGACAACATCTACACTTGTTCGGCTGAGGGCATAGACTCGATAAAAGCAGCCATAAAGGAACACGGTCTCAACAGGGTTGTGGTTGCCTCCTGCACGCCCAGAACCCACGAGCCACTGTTTCGAGCAGCATGCGTCGACGCTGGGGTGAACCCGTACCTCTTTGAGTTAGCCAACATTCGCGAACACTGCTCATGGGTTCACATGCGCGAGCCCGAGAAAGCCACGGAGAAAGCCAAGGACATCGTGAGGATGGCTGTGGCTAGAGCCTCGTTTCTCAAACCGCAGGAAGAGTCTGAGGTGCCCGTTGACCCGACAGCCCTGGTCATAGGCGGTGGCATTTCTGGCATCACTTCTGCCCTTTGTCTGGCAAATCAGGGCTTCAAGGTCTATCTGGTTGAGAGGGAGCCCGAACTCGGCGGCATGCTGAGGAAAATCTACAAGTTGTATCCGACAGATGAGGTGGCAGCCGAGATTTTAGAGGCGTCCACAAACGCTGTTCTGAGCCACAAGAACATCAACACACTAACATCAACCAACATAAAGAGCCTTGAGGGTTACATCGGCAACTTCGAAGTCACCACCGTTAGGAACGGCGAGGAGAACAAGTTCAAGGTCGGCACCGTCATCGTTGCGACGGGCGCCGTCGAGTTCAAGCCCGTCGGCGTCTACGGCTACGAAAAGTATGACAGGGTCCTCACGCAGGTGGATCTGGAAAGAGCTCTTCAGGGCGGAAAGTCGGCTGTGGACAGGTTCTTTAGACCGCAGAGGGTCGCCATGATTCAGTGTGTCGGGGCGAGAGAGGAGAAGCCGCCCAGAGCCTACTGCTCAAGAATCTGCTGCATGGTAGCCGTCAAGAACGCCATGATCCTCAAGGAATGGTATCCAGACTCCGAGGTCTACATCATCTATCAAGACATGCAAACATACGGGAAAGACTACGAGGAACACCACAGAAAAGCCCGAGAAGTGGGCATAAAGTTCATAAACTACACCAAGGAGAGCCCGCCAGAAGTAACTCCTCTTCCCGACGAGAGGCTCAGGGTCAACGTTTATCACGCGCTCTTAGGCGAGAAGAGGGAGCTCGACTGCGACCTTGTTGTGTTGTCCACGCCTCTAGTGCAGCACGAGAGTGCAAAGGAACTCTCAAAGTTGCTGAAGGTTCCGTTGGGACAAGACGAATTCTTCCTCGAGGCGCACGTCAAACTGAGACCAGTCGACTTCGCGACAGACGGCATATACGTCTGCGGCACGGCTCACGGTCCCAAGGACATCGGAGAGAGCATATCGCAGGCGTATGCGGTTTCTTCTAGGGCTGCCAGTCCCATGGCTAATAGAAAGGTGAGAACCGAAGCCATAACCGCCGTTGTGGACAGAGAACGATGCGTCGGCTGCCGCATGTGCGAGAAACTCTGTCCCTTCGGAGCGCACAGGATCGAAGAGGGAAAATCAACGGTGATAGAGGCGCTCTGCAAGGGCTGCGGTGTCTGCGCCGCCGCCTGTCTACGCCGAGCCATAACCATGAGGCACTTCACAGACGACCAGATAATGGCGGAGATCAAGACAGCCTTCTTGACTGAGACACCTAGACCTCCGGGGGCACCTACCATATAGGAGGAAAATGGGAAATGACTGAGCAGTTTGAGCCGCGGATTCTCGGATTTCTGTGCAACTGGTGCAGCTACGCGGGCGCGGACTTGGCTGGGGTCAGCCGCATTTCCTATCCGACCAACATAAGGATCATCCGCACCATGTGCAGCGGGAGAGTCGACCCACTACACGTCTTAGAGGCTTTTCGACAAGGCATAGACGGGGTCCTCGTCACCGGATGTCACCCAGGAGACTGCCACTACGCCACTGGAAACTACGCGTGCGAAAAGAGAGTGAAGTTCTTGAAAGATGTTTTGGCGCAGATCGGGATCGACCCGAGAAGACTCCGCCTAGAATGGGTTTCCGCCTCTGAGGGTGGAAAATTCGCCAAGATCGTCAAGGAGATGATTGAGGAGGTCAGAAAACTCGGACCCAACCCGTTGAGGAAAGAGCTTCAGGAGACTGTGTCACAATGACTAAGGCAGGATTGGTCATCGGCGCAGGCATAGCCGGAATTCAAGCAGCCCTCGACTTGGCAGACCAAGGCTTCGTAGTTTACCTCGTGGAGAAGAACCCCAGCATAGGCGGAAGAATGGCACAGTTGGACAAGACCTTCCCCACGCTCGACTGCGCCGCCTGCATCATGACGCCCAAGATGGTCGACGCCGGGAGGCACCCAAACATAAAGTTGCTCACGTATTCCGACTTGAAGGAAGTTCGTCGCAAAGGAAAGAACTTCATGGTCAAGATCCTCAAGAAACCGAGATACGTCGACGAGAAGAAGTGCACCGGTTGTGGGGCGTGCGCTCAGCTCTGCCCTGTCGAGATTCCCAACGACTTCGACGAGAGAATGGGCGTGAGAAACGCCGTCTACGTTCCTTTTCCTCAAGCTGTTCCCCTCATATACACAATCGACAGGGACCACTGCCTCGAGTGTGAGCTCTGCCAGAACGTGTGCTTGGCTGGAGCCATCAACTTGCAGCAACAGCCGGAGGAGATGGAGGTGGAAGTCGGAGCCATCATTGTTACAACCGGCTTCAATTTATTTGACGCTACGAAGAAGGAGGAGTACGGTTTCGGTGTCTCCGACAACGTGATAACCGGTCTGGCTCTGGAGAGGCTCTTGAGCGCCTCTGGACCAACCGGAGGGCACGTGGTCAGACCCTCAGACGGAAAGATACCCAAGAAGGTTGCGTTCATCCAGTGCGTCGGGTCGAGAGACGAGAAGTCTGGGAACCTCTACTGCTCCAGGGTGTGCTGCATGTACGCCACAAAGGAGGCGGAGTTGGTAAAGGAGCACGTTCCAGGCGTCGACGTAACAATCTATTATATGGACATCCGAGCCTTCGGTAAGGCTTTCGAGGAGTTCTATCAACGAGCCAAGAGTGAGTTCGGCATCAGGTACGTCAAGGGAAGAGTAGCCGAGGTGCAGGAGAACCCCGCGAGCAACAACCTCCTCATACGAGCAGAGAACATCGAGACAGGCGAGCTCGTAGAAGACGAGGTTGACATGGTCGTCTTGTCAGCGGGTCTTGTTCCAGCCGCGACAAACGATTTCGAGAAGATTCTGCCGCTCAAGATGGGCGACGACAACTTCTTCGTGACCGCCAATCCTAAAGTCGACCCCGTGACAACCAGCATTGAAGGCGTGTTCATAGCTGGAGTTGCGGAGGGACCAAAGGACATCCCAGATTCAGTGGCGCAGGCTAGCGCCGCCGCTATGAAGGCTTCGATTCTCCTCAAAGAGTAGGAAGGAATGAGGGCATGTCGGAGAAAGAGGAACCCAGAATCGGCGTGTACATATGCCACTGCGGCGTCAACATAGCAGCCACGGTTGACGTGGAGGATGTCGCGAAGTACGCGGAAAAGCTGCCAAACGTGGTTCTAGCGAAACACTACATGTACATGTGCTCAGCCCCAGCTCAAGCGATGATTAAGAACGATATCAAGGAGCACGGGCTCAACAGGGTCATAGTTGCGTCTTGTTCGCCTCGTATGCACGAACTGACCTTTAGAAGGGTTGTTGAAGAAGGGGGGTTAAACCCATACCTCTTTGACATGACGAACATCCGAGAGCACTGCTCTTGGGTTCACTCTGAAGAGCCTGATAAGGCGACAAAGAAGGCTAAGGACCTCATCCGGATGTCGGCTGCCAGAGTTGCGCTCTTGGAGCCCCTGCAGAAGAGAGTGGTTGAGGTCACGGTTAGAGCCCTAGTCATGGGGGCGGGCATCGCTGGCATGCGCACAGCCCTAGACTTGGCTCAGAGAGGATTTGAGGTTTATCTGATAGAGAAGGAGCCGAACATAGGCGGCAGAATGGCGCAGTTGAACAGGGTCTATCCCACGGGCGACTATGCTCTAGACCTGTTGAAACCACTCATGGACGCTGTTGTTTCAAACCCCAAAATCAAGCTGTTAACCAACTCCAAGGTAACCGCTGTGGACGGATACATAGGAAACTTCAAGGCGAAAATCCTCACGAATCCGCGACATGTCAACGAGAAATGCGACGCTTGTGAGAAGTGCGTGGCGGTCTGTCCAGTTGAGGTTTCCAGCGAGTTCGACTTCGGTCTGGACAAGAGGAAAGCCATATACATCCCATTCTCAAACGCGGTGCCTCACACTTACGTTGTCGACGACGCCAACTGCAACAGGTGCGGAAAATGCTTGGAGGCTTGCCCAAAAGGCGCAATAGACTTAGACGAGCAGCCCAGAGAATCGGAAATCGAGGTTGGAACAATCACCGCGGCTATAGGTCACGACTTGTACGAGCCTCCGAAGGGCGAGTTTGGCTACAAGGTCTACGAGAACGTGATAACAACTGGTCAGCTAGAGAGATTCCTCAACGAAAACGGACCGACAAGAGGGCAGTTGCTGCGCAACGAAACTCCGCCCGAGAGCGTGGTGTTCATCTCTTGTGTCGGAAGCAGGCAGGAACCGGGAGTATATCAGCCAATCGACAAGGACCGCCCGCTCAACCGATACTGCTCCCGAGCCTGCTGCATGACTGGACTCAACAATGCTCTCGAGATAAAGGAGAAGTATCCAAAGACACGGGTCTACTACGTCTACCGTGACATCCGAGCCTTCGGAAAGGGACACGAAGACTATTACCGAAAGGCAGGCGAGGCAGGAGTCATCTTCATCAAATACAAACCAGAGACACCGCCTGTGGTCTCGGGCGAACATGGTTTAACGATAGTCACGGTGCAAGACACGCTCACAAGCAATGAGACGTTGGCTATCCCCGCCGACTACGTGGTGCTCAACGTGGGCATGGTTCCACGCGCAGAGGCTCCGGAGGTTCAGAGTATGCTGAAGATCGCGAAGGGCGTGGAGGGTTTCTTCACAGAGGCTCACGCCAAACTCAGACCCTTAGACACGCCCACGGACGGGATTTTCTTGGCTGGTACAGCGCAGGGTCCGAAGGACATAACCGACAGTGCGGCTATGGGGAGCGCGGCTGCCGCGAAGGCTTCTGTGCCTCTGGCTAAGGGTAAGGTCGAACTCGAGCCTGTGGTTGCCTACATTGAACTGGGCAAGTGCGACGGGTGCGCCATGTGTGTGGAGCCCTGCACTTTCAAAGCCATAAGTATTGAGGAGCGCAAGGAAGACGGTAAGGTCAAGAAGAGGGCTGTTGTGAACGAAGCCCTGTGTAAGGGGTGTGGAGCCTGTGCCGCCACGTGTCCACCTAAAGCAATATATGTTAAGCATTTCACACTAGAACAGATAGCAGCCATGATAAACGCGCTGCTAGCCGAGTGAAAAATGCGGGGGAGGACGCGATTTGAGTGAAAAAAAGGAAAAACTCGCAAAAAAGACCGACGCGGCTATAGAAGCCTTCAAGACAGAACGCCTACGATGGGTGCTCGGAATATCTCAAGTGGGACCCAAAGTGGACGAACAGAAGTACAAGGCTGCGTCTTCAAAGATAATGAAGGACGAGATAGAGCGCCAGATGATAATAGGCGAGATCAAGGAGAAGGGTCCACAGACCATAAGAGAACTCGCCGAAGCCACCAAAATCGGTCCGAAAGAGGTGCTTAGGCACATTATTGCTTTGAGAAAGATTGGCGCCGTCTCTGAGGCTGGAGAGAAAGAAGACGGATACCTCTACAAAGTAGGCTGAAATAGCGCATCATGTTCCATAAAGCCTATTGAGGTATGTTATTGCCTCTTCTAAACTTTGAGCAGAAGGAATTATGTTCTTGTAATTGTCATGTCTGAGAACATCTGTTAAACTTCCTTCCTCTTTCTTAACAATGATTCCTCTGAGAATATTCCGTCCACATATTCTACACAGCAAAACTTATAGAGTTATTCTTTCACCACTTCCAATCACTTCAGATAAAATGCAATGAGATGTTGATGAATGCCTATTGCAATAACTATGTGGATGCAACATGCACATCTCCGAAAGCTAATTGTTAATTGGTTTCGCCGTTCTCAAGGTGAATCTGTTAATGAATTCAATAGTTTTGACAGATTTGTTTCCTTGTGGATTTCATTTAACGCTTGGGGAAAATATGAATCAAGAATAGAAAGCGATAGAGACATGATACAATGGGCTAAGTTCGACGGAGACCTAACGAACAGATTCGCTGAATTGTTCCGTAAAGACTCTGAATTCTCTAAAGATGTCAATGCCCTTAAGAGTTTGTGCCCAATACAAAGGCATAGACCATACAGGGGTACTCGTGAAGTTAACATCACGAACATCAATAACTTCAGTGAAGTGTTAGAAGCCATTTATGTGATACGTTGTAACTTTTTCCATGGTTCCAAAGCCATTGATGACAAAAGAGACCAGACTCTCGTAGAACTTGCATTCAAAATACTCAGCAAACTGTTTTCAGAGAAAGTAAAAGAGCTGTCTTCTTCCGACTGGTAATGAGTCCCTAAAGCTATTTTCTGTCCAGTTCTTATTATTCAAAGACTTCTTTCTTACCATGAACAGAGATGTTAACTCACTTTCTTGGGTTGGGTATGGTGTTCCTCGTCATTCTCTCTACAAATAAGAAAAGGAAAAGAAGCCATAAGACCAAACAGAAAATGAAGACCAGATGTGGAAGCCAAGGCAAGACAGCGTTATGAAAAGCTTCAGATTCTATCGGGATGTGAGAAATGAGGGGAATAGGTCTTTGCTCCCATTCAGCGACCCATTTGTATTGGTCAGCAATTCTGGTTACGTTAAATGCCAACATGCTTGCAAAACACACAAAAATTGCTCTAACCCAAAAGAAGCTCATGCGGTTATTTATTACAGCCAGAAATTGAAAGAATCCGACAAACAAAGACAACGCAACAACACCCCAAAACAACTGTCTCTGTAACCCCAAATCTACCAAGGTTACAATTCGTTCAAATGT
>Ga0315306_10000099_pt1 | contig 39976 bp, 36 predicted proteins | sample TDP1_MG_FD_203803 | JGI IMG/M metagenome (GOLD analysis project Ga0315306, IMG submission 203803) | Freshwater sediment microbial communities from Lake Towuti, South Sulawesi, Indonesia - TDP1 | ecosystem: Environmental > Aquatic > Freshwater > Lake > Sediment | place: Indonesia: South Sulawesi... | reverse complement strand
TTGTTAATGCTATCAGGGGAATTATCGTTAACAATGCTATCACTATGATTGTGGAGATGGGAGAGACGCTTAAGCCACTTATATTAAGCCAAAAGTAGGCGACGGATGTGAAAGTGAATGATAGGGCGAGGGAAAGCAGTATTCTTTCGAGGGAATGCATTTTTCTTTTGCCGAAGAACAGGAACGTCCAAGCGTATCCGGGTAGAAAGAGTGCCAAAATAAAGAAGTACGAGAATTTTAGGACGCTTGAGAGTTCAAGAGTCGTGTTGTATTGTCTGCTGACAGTCCGAAAAGTGGGTTGTGTAGAGTTCTGTTTGAGGTAATAAATGATAGCGTGGGTAACGTATGGCGAACCGTAGGCGTCCAGTAATTGTGGCGGATTATAGACTCCTTTCTCCTCAAAGACCTTCACGAATCGACCAGAAGAATCGAATTTAGTTATGTTGATTTGCTCAAGCGCAGCAATATTCCATCTGTAAGCTAAAGGTTTATCCCATATCAGTATCCATTCTGCGTTATACTTGTTCATGAGCATTATAGTTTCAGATATGTTCTGGCTCCTGAAGATCTCCCGTGCATCCTGCAGCTTGATTATTATTTCCTCATAAGTAATGTAGGCAGCGGAGCCTTTTCCTCCTTCGATGAGAGCCAACCTTCGAGCTTTGACCCATATTTCTCCACCAGTCCAATCATTGACAATTATCATGGCATCTTGAGGTGTATTCTCTCTAAGCCACATTAGTGCATCTAAGTATTCTTTTGAATACAATATTGTGTAAGTATTCGCGAATCCGGCGCTCCTTTTCGCTGTCCACACACCAACAAATACGAAGCTTACAACGAAAATCATTAGGCAAAGCGATTTCCAATTTCGCCGAGTTTTCTTCAGAGTGCTCAAGCTCATGTCCTTAAGGCTGTTTTTGACTAGCTTTGTAGTTTTCACTACATGGTACAGTCCGAGCCCTGACAGTACAGACAACGCCCATCCGAAATAGAGCAGCAGCCTTATCCCGCCAGCATTGACTGTGGCATCAAAAATAGGCGACAAAATAATCGTGTCTAAGGCGACCTGCAGAATTAACCAAGTTAAAGGGAACAATAACCTTGGCTCTTTGTAATTTTTCACTGAAAAGTAAATCCCTATCAAGGCTAAGGGAACGTAAAAAACCGAAATAAACCCCATCCCAAACCAAAAAACGAAGTCAAAGCCCATATAGGTCAGTTCAGTCAGAACTGGAAGTTTATTTGTGTACAGTTTCCAATAGTCTGCGTATTGGTCATAGTAGATTTTTTCATACGCTATTTCTCTCGGCGACTTACTCGAGAACAGAGACCCGATAGTTGAAGATGCTCCTGCTTGGAGGTCACCGGACGCGTAAAGTACCGGAACAGAGATCAACAAAGCCGGCAGAACAATGATCAAGGCCGACTTTAGAAATCTCTTAAAGTTTCTCTTAGTGACGAACTCTGATATCAAAAACGCCCCAACTACAATGGCGTATTCCACGAACACCATCAAATTAGATAATGGAAGAAAGGCAGCCAGCAACGAACTCAACATCAGATATTTCCTCTCTCTCTTTCTCATAAATTCGAAAAACAAGGCAAGAGCAGGAAACAATACCAGCCAACCAATGAACTCGCCATTCACAGTAACCAGATAGTTGTGGGTTCTGGGTACAAACAACATGAAAACGGAGGCAACGAAACCGATTCTCTCACCCAAAGCCTTCTTCGCAAAAACGTAAAAACCCATGAAAAAGGCAATGGACAAGACAAAACTCAACAATCTCTCCAACGTCTCGAAGGGCAGACCAGTCAACAATTCCAAGTTAACATACGGTATGTGATGCAGCAAAAACCAAGTGTGGTCAGACCTTCGCCACCCACCAAACTCGGGCCTTTCAACCAGTATCCTGCCTTCTTCAATAATCCGTTGTTGGAGAATGTTATAGGCGTAAGGCCAAGGATTACTTTGTCCAAAGGGAAATGCCATCAGCGGAACCCCATAAGCGATGAAGCAAGTTACAACTACCAATGCGAGAAAAGCCAAGTCAAAAGATCTAGACGATTTCATTTTCAAACCCTTTGGCTGCATCTCAGAAGTCTTTGTCGTCGTCAATCACTATTTGAATTTTACTGATTCACCTTTTGCAGTTCGTTGCGAACTTCTCGTTCTTCAGCGGTTCGCAAGAAGCCTGCCACACCGTACAATATCGGAGTCACAGGAGAATCCATTATGATTCTGGCGGCAAGGTCACTGTTAAAGGGCAAGGACGAAAGCTTATCAATCACAGTTTTCCGCGAGAGGAAACTGCCTTGCCTAAACCTTCTCCAATCCCTGTTGATCACCATCAACTTGGGGTCTACAACTCCGAGCCCCTCCATCTCTGCTAGCTTGATGTGTCCAACGTGTTCGGGCTGAATCCCCATGAGAAGAGAGGCGAGGCTGTCTGCTGCAACACAATTGTTCGAAATCAGTAGCAAGTTTCTCCTAACTGACTTGCCAAACATAGGACCGTGCAGATCGAGCATGTAAGTCCCGTCCACAACAGCTATTTTGGGTTTCAAAATTTTTGCAATCAGCGCCAGCTTATAATCGAGGTTCTTATGGTGAAGACACCTCATCGTATCTGGATAACATCCCCAAAGATTCTTTATCGTCAGGCTCACTTTTGTCATTACATGGACTTTCATAACTGGCACAGAGACTACACAGTCCACATTCCCTAGGAGCAAGGCTGGGAGCTGAACAATCACCCTTTTGGATTGTATCCTCGAACGAATATATTTTGAGGGGAGTCTTGAAAGATTTACCAGCTCTGCACCAGCGTCTCTGCATATTTCATGCATCCCATGTCCCTCAAAGCTCTGCTCTGCGGTGAAAGAATGATTTCCACCATCAGATTCGCCTACAATAACCCTTGACACTCTGCCTCTGAGTATTTTCAACAAAGCCTTCAGCAACAGAGGAGTTGTTGTAATACCTTCTCTATGTCGAGGAAAGGTAAAGTTTGGCTTTACAAAAACCGTGGAGTCTCTCTTAACACGCTCTCTCCAACCAATAAACTCCAAACCCTTCAACAATTTTGACTCCAAGTCACGCTCCGTTTCCTCGAGATACACCAGAATATTGTGCTTTTCCTTGGCTGCCGTTCTACAGTATGTCATTTGTGCTCCCTTGAGGGCTAAGTTACCATTAATGCTTTTCATCAAGAAGTGACATCAAAACAGCCTCAAACTCCTCAGTTATCTTGCGCCAATCATATTTTTCAACGAAATGTCTAGCTCTCTCTCCGAGCTCTTGTGCACTTCTCCAAACCTCAACTGCCTTTTCCACAACTTCTTCAGGTCTATCCACGTACAAAACCCCATTGCCATGTCCAAACTCCTTAATGATACCGCTCAGCCTTGTAGAAATCACGGGCTTGGCGCAAGCCATGTACTCGTACATCTTTATTGGAACTATACTCCTCATAACCTCATTGTTAGTGGCAGGGAGCAAGCAAATATCTGCCGATGCAATGTATTCTGGAATTTTGTCGTACGGTTGCCAGCCAGCCAAGATAAGCTGCCGCAGACCGTGGTCCTTCTTAATCTTTTGAAGTTCAGCGTAGAGGTCTCCCTCGCCAACGATTAGGAGCTTTAGGTTGGGCTGCACATCCATTACTCTAGCGAGCTCCATGGCGACTTCTCGCAGCCCCGAGAACGCGTAAAGCCAGCCCATAAAGAAGAGCACAACATCATCCTTGCATATGCCCAGGTTCTCTCTCATCACACATCCATCTAGACTCGGGTTGAAACGCTCCACGTCAATGCCCGCCCTAATCACGCGAACCTTCCTTGGATGGGCACCCATCTCAACGGCATAGCGTTTGAGTCCTTCATTGATAACGCAGACAGCATCACATCGTCTGAGTGTATTTTTTTCCAAGAATTTCCCAAGGAACCTAAGCCTCTTAAACGGAATAAGAGTGTGCAAGGCATCAATAAGGTAGTAGACGAAGGGAATCCTGCACCGCCTAGCCATCAGCATCGCCAGAAACGTGTTCTGGATGCCCAGCCCAATTATCACATCAGGCTTGAACTCAGCTATCTGCCTACGTATCTCCAAACCATGACTAACCGTTATTGACATATAGTCCAACAGAGGCACCTTCACAATTGAAGGCCTAACCACCGATATGCGTGCCTCCTTGCACACTTTTCCCCTAGTATGATAAACCATGCGCTTTGAGACAATCCCTTTACTGTACTTATTTCTCCAAAGTACTTCAAAGTCTATCACTCTTACTTTGTGCCCTCTAAGCTCAAGTCTCTCGATAAGATGATGTTGCTGGTGTGGGCCTCTTTCTAGCCAATCAGACTCTTGAACCAGGAGTATGCGCATAGAGTGAAACCCTGATTTATCAATGTCTAATTCGGTTTTCTAGACGACGTAACCGCTTGCCCATAACATACAAAATCAGAGCCGCGAACAGGAGGAGCGTTCCCATCAGAGTGGAGGCAACCCCTAACATTGCATGGCCAATGGCAAACTGTCTAGTCTCGTTAAATATCCTAAGAACCAAAAAGAAAGACGACCCGCCCAGAATTAACAATGCCAACCCAGGAATTCCCAAGAAAAGAAATGGTTTCCTTTCGCTAACCAATTCAAGAATAGAGAAGAGGACGTCGTATCCTTGTCGGAAAAAATTCTTTTTGGAGGTCTTCACGTCCTTAGGATATCTTGTCGAAACAGGAACTTCTACGACTTTTAAGTTCTTCACTTTAGCATCAATAAAAATCTGTGAATCCACGCCTAAGCCATCTTCGGTCACATCAATAACATCCAATGCCGTCTTCGAATAGGCACGAAAGCCACTCTGAGTATCCTTGGCCCCACCTGCAGACAGATTCGTAAGGGAGTTTAAAATTCGATTGCCCCATCTGCGGCGCGCCGGAATGGAATCATCAAATGGAAACCTGCATCCTATCACCACATCGGCATCTCCCTTCAGAATTGGCTCCACAAGTCTCGGAATCTCTTCGGGACAATGCTGATCATCTCCGTCCAAAGTCACAAGGATGTCCGCGCCAATCTTCCATACGGCATCAAAAGAAGATCTAAGGGCAGCACCCTTGCCAAGATTCCTCTCATGTCTGACAACGATGGCACCAAGTCCCTCTGCTATCTCGCTCGTCATGTCTGTGGAGCCGTCATCGCAGACTAGAACCTTATCCACATATTTCTTCGCCTGCAAAACAACCTTAGCTATCGTTTTTTCCTCGTTATAGGCTGGTATGCAAGCAATTACCAAGGGCTTTGCCTCAACTATCTCGCGTTTCTCTGCGGAAACTAAGCTTGAACTCGTGTAGTTCTTCAAAATGCAACACCTTTCTCTATTTTTTCCTTGTTCTCGAGAATCCATTCAAGAGTTTTCCTCAAACCGGTTTTGATGTCTGTATTGGGCTCATAACCGAGAATTTTTTTGGCTTTCTCTATGGATGCTCTTCTTCTAACTACTTTGTCCCAATCTCTTCTAGGTCTAAAGATTATTCCAGCCTCGTTTCCAGTGAGCTCGTTAATCCAATTAGCTAAGTCAATTACCCTCGTCTCGGTTTCAGAGGCCAGGTTAACGGCTTCACCAACGGCTTCTTCAACAGCACCCATGCGCAAGGTTCCGTTAACGATATCCTCGACAAATGTGTAGTCTCTGGTCTCTTCGCCAGTTCCGGTAATGGGCAAAGCCCTCTTCTGCAGAGCCCACCAGATAAAGTTCGGAATGACATTTCTATACTTGCCAGGCACTTCTCCAGGACCGTAAACGTTAAAATATCTTGCTGTGGCTACAGGCAATCTATAATAATTGTGGAAATAGTTGCAGTATAACTCTCCAAGCAATTTATGAACCTGATAGGGTGTGTCGAGTTGAAGCGACACAAAATCTTCTCTTAGCGGCAAAGGAGCCTGGTTACCATACACTGAACACCCTGAAGAAGCGAAAACAAACTTCTCTACCTCTGCGAGATGAGAGTATTGAAGCACCCTTAATGTACCCAAACCGTTTACCATTAAATCTGTTTCAGGGTGGTCAACAGAGTTTTGATTCGCAAAATGAGCGGCCAGATGGAAAACATATCGTGGCTTCTCAGAGAAGGCTCTTTTCAAATTCTCTTCACACAGGATGCTTCCGTTGACAAGCGTCACTTCAGGGTGGTTGGGTAGATTCCAGCGCGGTGAGGATGAAAAATCATCGAGCACTATGACTTTTTCCGCATTTACCTTTAGCAATGTTCGGACGAGATGACTTCCTATGCAACCAGCGCCGCCAGTTATTAAGACTCTCTTGCCTGTATAGTTTTGCGAAACGTTCTCAGACTTCATGCTTTTGCTCTCCCAACCATTGCTTCAGGGAGTTCACTTTTCGTATAGCCTCTTGAAAACCATTCCACAGTCTCTCTCATGCCCTCCTCAATTGGCGTATCGGGCCTAAAATCGAGGTCCCTCTTAGCCTTAGAGGAATCAGGAGTCTTGACTTTGGTGGTGAAAGGTTCAGCCTCCTTGTAGGTTACCTTTGCGTCATCCTTGCCTAGGCATTTCAAAATCAGGTCTGAAACATACTTGACCTCGTACTGTTCATCTCCGCCAAGGTTGTAAACCTCGCCAGACTTGAAGTTGCCAATTATGTTGGCGAGCGCCCTGCAGATGTCTTCAACATATTCTAGTGTCCTTTTATGGCCGAGGTAAACCGTGTAGGGTACGTCGCGGAGAGCCTTAAATATGAACTTGGGTATGAAACCGCGATATGGAGTGTAGTGTTCTCCAGGCCCATAAACGTTGAAAAGCCGAACTCTAACGGTTTCGGTTCCAAACATCGCCGCGGAGTTCATTATCTGCAACTCGTTAACCCACTTCGCAATCGCATAATCGTTCATTTGCCTTATGGCAATCTTATCCATAACGTCCTCGGTCATCACGCCCTCATAGTCGCCATAGACCTCAGCGCTACCAAAGAAAATCATTCTGAACCCTTTCTTCTCTTGTATACTCAGAACATTCTTTGTACCCACAACATTCGTCAACCAAAGGTTTTCATAGTAATCTTCTCCGTTCCATCTGCCATACTCCGCGGCTGCATGATAAACATGATCAAAATCATTGTCCTCAAAGACACGTTCAACCTGCCGGTACTTGCTCACATCGCAACGAATGTAGTTTGGCTTCTCTGAATGCATCAGGTCGCAGACCCAAACATCATGCCCTCTTCTTTCAAGTTCGCACACCAGATTCGAGCCAATGAAACCTAAACCGCCAGTCACCAAAACTTTGCTTCCCTTAGTCAAGTTCGCACCTCGGTACTTTCATATTCTTCCAGCATGCTGCCTCCTATTTCCACCTAATTTGGCGAATATCGGTAGACGGAGATTCTGTCATTGCTGAAGGTGTATATAAAATGTTTTGGTACGGTGAGGCCATACCAGCCGATGGTTTGATTTTGCCATGTAAAATAGTCTTCATTCCACCACAATAGGTAGATTGGATCGGAACCACGGTTCAATGCAATATTTAGAGCCTTTTTAGTGTCTTTAACAAAATAAATCATTGAGTGCCTTTTGTCTAGGTAGAAAACCCCCCACCACAAGAAAGCATGATGTACAAGCAGACTCGACCTATTACTCATATGTTCATTTAACCATTCCATGACTTTTATGGTGGAATTCACGTCTCGCAGAGGAACAGTATTGTATAGCATTGTAGAGGGCAGGTAGGAGCTTACTGTTGGAATGGCGAATACTCCATATCTGTCGAAAAAAGGAGGCACTGCCAGAAAGATCGACCCAAGAACGATTGTAAGAGATATAATTCCAAGCATTGCTCTCCTCGAAACTTTCATCCATCCCAGCCAGTTGATGTCTGAAGCGACACTTTTGCTCCCTAAAGTAGACACTTTTTCGATACCCTTTACGGCGTAAAAGGTGAAGGGATAAACAAGCATGAACATCCACCTGTTCCACAAATCCAGTGCAAAAAACGGTGTTATCAGAGCGTTGAAGGATCCGAAGAGAAGCACCAGCGTCCAACGGTCAAGGATTCGATTTCTGAAAAAGCCAACAACGACAAGAGGCAACCACCACAAGTAAAGAACGCTGAAGAGAGAAAGGACATGCAAGACAAGGTACGGGTAAGAGGGATAGTTTTGGACTGCATCTGAAACGCCTAAATAATCGACCATGAAGAAGAGTCCCACTGGACTATGATGAATTACATCGTCGGAAACTGTAACGTTCTCTGGAATGTAGAAAGTTGTAGGAAATACGAGAATGCTTGTTAACAGCAGGGCAAAAGCAGGCAAGACAACTGCCGAGAGCTTGAGCGCTCTTAGCCTCTCACCTTTCAGCCATCCGTCAATAAACGTAGTCAAAACAACCGCAAACAATACGGCTGAGGTGAGCATGTGAGAAAGAACCAGTAAAGAAGAAAGCATGAGCAGCACGGCAATATTTCTCTTAGAGAAACTGACTCTTCCAACCATAGGTAAGGTGAACAAGAGAACTGCGGAGCCTAGCAAGTTTCTCTGCAAGTCCCAAGACAGCCTCAATGAAGCCAACTGAAACGCAAAGAAAAACGCAGCTAAAAGAGCTGTCTTCACACTCGAGTTCAGGGCTTTTCTAGAAAAATGATAGATTCCACACACGTTTAAAGCGTATAACAAAGGAGCAGATAACTTCAAGAGGAGAAAAGGGTTCATCTGCACGATTTTGTCTACCGATATTAAGATACCATCAAACAGCCACATGGAAAAAATGCCTGTCCAACCGCTCCAGACCACGCCGCTCTTGATCCTAGCAGCATAGTATACTGTGTCAAAGCCTATTGGGTTTGGGAAAGACAAGACCTCAGGAATCAGTCTAATAACAAAGCCCAAGGCCAGAGAAAAAAGGAAGGCCCTCCGGTCACTCAGGTTTGTCAGAAATCTTTTCAGCCAGTGCAGATTCGATGTGGCGAGCATCTTAATCCACATTGTGCACCATCAGTTTTAGCCAATATTGACCGTTACATGGCCGCTCTTCGGAGTTTTTGTCCACCTTTGAGGCTTTCCTAGAAGCGCCCTCACGTGAACGTACAGCGATACTGAGGCGAGAAGAATCCAGTCTAGATAGATTAAAGGAACGTAGATTGCGCTTCGAGGATTTGCGGAGACAAACATGACCGGGGTTAATAGATTGAGCACGAGCAAGACCATGCCGATTACTTGCAAGAACGGAATGGCTGCGGGTGTCAGAAATACGCTGCAGAGAGCCCCAACGTAACCAACAAGACCTAAGATGAGCATTATTGGGAAAATAAGGGTTAGGCAGGCGTCGAGTGTTCGGCGGTTCAGAGTCTTGAGCATATCTCTGTGCTTCATGACCGCTTGCGTGTAGCCTCTCAGCCACTTCATGCGCTGAGATATGAAAACCCTCAGTTTTGCCGGTGCCTCGACCCCAGTTGCTCCGGGCACGTACTTCACTTTATACCCTCCCCTAACAAGCCTCACCGAGATTTCTGTGTCTTCTGACAGCGCTTCTGAATCCCAGTATCCCACCTCTGCTAGGACATTGCGTCTGATGTATTGATTTGTTCCCAAGAGCGGAACGAAAATGTTCAACTTATCCTTTCCAAGCTGTTGAATGTCTACTACAAAGTCGTTGATGACTGCAAGTCTTGTTATCACGCTCTCGTCAGGGTTAATTGTTCTCAATTCACCTTGCACGGCGGCTACGTTAGGGTCTTTGAAGTGAGGGATTATCTTTTTCAAGGTTGAGGGTTCAAGAATTGTATCGGCGTCGTAAATCGCAACTATTTCGCCTGTCGCCCCTTTCGCTGCCGAGTTTATGGCCGAAGGCTTCCCGTTGCTTGTGCTGCTGTGGAGGTAATTTATCAAGGAAGGATATTTTTCAGCCCATTTTTGGCATATTGCAGGTGTGCTGTCTGTGGACCCGTCCTCTATTAAGAGTATCTCCATGTTAGGGTAGTCGAGATTTACGAGGGCTTTGAGGAGGCGCTCTATGACTCTTTCCTCGTTTTTCACAGGCACTATTATGGAGACCTTTGGCTGATAATCATCTGGCGGATCAATCGTCTCTGGATTTTCGTCTCTGTGTTTTCTGTTTTTGAACCATTGATTGAAACCAATGATGAAAGCTGGCGTGTTGTAGAATAACCAGAGGCTAGATATTAATGCAATTATTGTCAATGCTATTGATATTATGTCCACGCTACTCTGCCCAGCGTTTCATGTTTTATGTGCCTTAGGGTGGTTTATCTTGATTACTATCAGATATCGGATAAACTTCAGGTCTAGAGCCAATTGAGTGGCGGATGTGTAGCCCCAGGTTTGAGCGATCAGACTTATTTTTGAGGCGAGTTGGTACCCTACTTCTCTCATCAGGCGTGTAATCTTGCTTTCCATAGCCTCTGAGAGCTTCTTCACGACAACAGTCAAAACCTTCCCCAGCAGGAGGCTTCGAACTCTATTCACGACTTTGATTGTTAAGTCGATGCAAGCCCGCTCCACTCTGTTCAAGGTTGTAAACCAAACGCCTCGTCGAAATGCCTTTCTTCTCAACTTAACCAGATTCCTTCTTGAGAGCGTGGTTTGAATCGACATGCGATTACTGAGGACCTCGCCTCCTACATGGGACAAGCGTTTCGCCTCAAAACAGTTTTTAGTTGGAGTTCTGAGAAGATATAAGATTTATCTCAAGATGCCATAGTTCGTATCTAATTGGGTTTCATGGCTTAACCCACTACGTTTTTATTCTGGGTTCTCAGTCTCCTTTACGCAAAAAAAGGGGTGCATTGTTGCCCTCTAGGAGACAGAGGAAAAAGCTCGGCGGAGAGCATCTGCAGCGCATCATCGATTTGTGCAAGTCGGTGGAGGAGCGCAGCCTCGACCCCTTCCTCGTCGACGTCAACGACGTGATAGAGATTATCCGCGAGTATTTTCCCGAGTGGGAGTCGCTGGACGAGTTCAGCTTAGACGCTGAGGCTGTCAATCGCTTGGCTTCCGTTATTAAGCTTCAGAGCGATTGGGTGAGGCATAGGTCGACTTCACTCTACACCGACCCTTTTCTTCTGGAGGAAAAGTTGCGCAAGCTGAGCAGGGAGAGTCTGGCTCGTCTCTTCTTGGATTCTTGGCACCCCATTGTTGAGTTGGAGCAGATATCTCCTCACAGCCTAACTGAAGCCATCAAGTATTGGCGGAGTCTTCTCCCCTTAAATGAGCGCTGGCTAAAGATCACATCTTTGAAAACTGAGATGGGAGCAACCACGCGGGAAGAGTTGATTAGGCAGAGGATAATGGCGGAGAGGGCTTTCTCGCAAGAGTTAGAGACGTTGTGGCAGGAATTGAAGCAAAGAGTAGGCGCAGAAGGTAAGATTGAATACTGGGATTTTGTGGGCGCTGACACTTACGAAGAGACCGTGAGGCGAGCCTACATAACGAGTTTTCTCGTCACCTACGGATACGCCACGTTTGAGGTGCACCGCCTAGAGGAGGAGATATTCATCAAGCCTTATGAAAAACCCATATCAATGCTTGGAGATAAGCAGGCTGTCTCCATTCCGATTTCTGTGAGTGTGGAGGAGTGGAAGAGGTGGAGAGAGAACAGAAGAGACTGACGAGAAAAGCGCTCTACGTCAGAAAAATCAAGAGAGCCGCCCATCTCCTGTTCTATAGGCGGCACAGAAAGCCAGGAGTGAAGGGTTGGGAGCTCAGGAAGAGGTTGGGAGCGGACTATCCTAAGGTTTTGGGTCTGCTGGATAGTTACTTGGAGAGGCTGGACATGCAGGTGAAGACGGTCTTTGAGGCGGAGAAGCCGTCCGAGAAGCCCACGATGGAGCAGTTGGACAGAGCTCGCTTCTACATAACCCTGCGTGGAGGACTAACTCCGAAAGAGACCAAGCTTTGCGGTTGGCGCATCGACGACATAGCTGGCTTAGCCATAGCCATATCCTACGTGATTTCGAAGAAGGGTAAGGCTCCGAGGGAGGAGGTTGAGACTCTTCTGCGCGACAAGCTTCCAGGCTGGAGGGTGGACATTAACATGGACCGTTACATTCGAGCTGGATATTTAGCCGAAGACGAGAACAGACAGCTGTATCTGGATTGGCGGACGAGGGCTGAGGTTGACGAGAAGGCGCTGGTTGACCTCCTTTTGGGAGTCGAGGGTGAGAGGGCTCCAGCACAAGCTAGTTAGGCTCTCGTTTTCCTATAAGCGACAACTACTATGCCTATCGCCATGACCGCTGCGAGGATGAGAAACGGACTGTTCAGAAAGACGTCTTCAGCGGCTGGCGGGACCTCATAGGTGATTGTGTCTTCTGCGCGTTGAACGTTCTTAGCGGTCGAGGGCAGAATGAAGTAGAAGGATGTGGGGAAGGGTTCTGAGCGTTCATAGTAGTATGTTTGATGGACTCCGAGGGAGTCTGTGCGACTTGTTTTCTGCCACTGAGACACAGGGGTGCTGAAGTACTGGGCAAAGTCGACTGAAAATCCCTCTGCTAGGTCGACTCTGAATTTTCTCCAGCTCGTCGAAACCTGATAGGTTCTCACCATGGTTGTCTTATTTACTGTGAAGCTCACGACGTCTGAGCCGCCCAAGTGAAAAGCCACGTGCACCGAGTTTTCTGTGTCGTTATAATCTATTCGAGCGTATCCCCATGTTACCCGCTTCAGGTTTTTCTGTGCCAAGTTCTGCGTGATGATTTGAGGGATGGTTGTTGCGTTGAATTGCGTGTTCGCCCTAATTTGCGCGTATGTTTGGGGGTTGATGCCGCTGAAGTCAATGGCGACATAGATGTCTTGGTTTATGGTGCTCTCGACATCTACGGCGGCGAGAACTGGGACTGGGAAAACTAGAAGGAGAAGCAGAAGGAGAACGGCGATGGTAATGGTTGACTTTCTCATTCGTTTTGTCCTCTCTCGCGTTTTCACTTTAGGTTGATACACCTTTACATGATTAGGCTTTAAAGGTTATTATGAGCCGTTGGCACTGAAATAGTCAAAAGGGTGAGGTGGAAAGAGTTGACTGTGTCCCTAGCAGATGATTTGGTCTCTCATGTGGCGTCTAGACCACAGAGAGTGGAGTCAGTCTTCATCGGACAAGCCTTCACCGCCGTGAAACTAACCTCTGGCGAGATTGGATTGGCGCTCACTCCGCTCCGCAGGTTTGACTCCTGCATAGGAGCTTCACGGCTTGCTGGAACCTTCACCAAGTGCAACTCGGCTGAGTTGGCGAAATTCTTCCTCTCAAGCCACTCTTTTCTGCGCTCGATAGGGTTGGCTGCAATAAATTCTGTTCTGCAGGGAGAATTGAAGAACAGGTCAGATTTCATGGAAGGTGACTTTCTGGATTTTCTCCATATAGAGTCGGGTGATAAGGTTGCAACAGTTGATTACTACACAACCAAAATTGAGGCGCTCAAAAAGGCTGACTTGACAATCTTCGATGATCGATTCGCTGGAAAGCGCAAGGATGTCCTCATTCTTCCTCTTTCAAAGATGCGAGAAAAACTGCCTGAAGTGGATGTGGTGGTGCTTCCGCCAACTCTCTTAGACAAGATTGAGGAGGTTAGAAAACTGGCGGTAAATGCGCGTGAGATCGTGCTTGCCCATCCGACTGTTCCGCCTCTGCCAAAACCCTTCTTTGAGAGAGGCGTGACGATGGTGGCGTCTATGATGATCCTAGACCCAGATTCTGTGCTGAAATTTGTTATGGAGGGTGCTGGAACAACCCTCTTCAAGAGGTTTTGTAGGAAGATTGTTTTCAGGGCGAAGTCCTAGGCTGCGCGCTCCGGCGTTTATGACCAGAGTCTGTTGACGTTCTCGAAGTTCTCTATGAACTCCAATCCTCTATGTGTTGTCTTGTAGACTTTCCTGTCAATTCTCTTCTGCCTGATCGTGACGTTTTCCAGCAGTCCTTTGTTTAGCAGGAGCTGAATGTACTCGTTGAGCTGGGCGTAGCTGAGTTTCGCCTTGTACATTATGTGCGTCTTGATTTTGCCCTCGACGGCTGTTCTCAAAATTTCCACAGCGATGTCGTGTCGGTCCCTTCTCCTACTAGCGTTACTCAAATAGGATACTCCCTTCTCCCTCTCTATTTTACATAAGAATCTTCTGGAATATAATAAGGATTATGAAAACATCTTCTGGTATTAAGAACGATTCGTATAGTCTATTTTATGGTGGGTGAAGACTTTACGAAAACGCTTATATCTTGTTTGAATCAATAATTCAAAAAATGTTGAGAGCCATGTCCACCAATAGAATGATTCAGCTCCTAAATGAACTGATAAGGAATTCAAAGAGAAGCGACAGAGACCTAGCCAAGATTCTGAGGGTGTCGCAGCCCACAGTGACTAGGATGAGGAAAAAACTGGAGAGGATGGGTCTTATAATGGACTACACGGTTATACCCAACATGACGAAACTCGGCTTCGAAATCGTGGCGTTCACTTTTCTCAACGTCTACAGATACGACGAAAAGGGTGAGCCCGACTATGAACTCTCCGAGAAGGCTCACAAGTGGGTGGCTCACAACTCCAAGATAATATTCGCGGCAGGCGGAGATGGCTTACAGGGGAAAAACTGCATGATGGTGTCGGTGCACCGAGACTTCACAGACTTCTCAGACTTCATAAACACGTTCAGGATGATGTGGGCTGGCAACATTAGGGACATCGACAGCTTCTTGGTCACTTTGAAGGGGAAAATGCCCAAGCCGTTCTCCTTTAGAAACTTGGAGATTACCTCTTAGAGACTTCGAAGATTCTTCGCAGTTCCTTAACCGGCTCTTGGTGTTCGTCCACCCTTAGGTCTATGGCTGGGCGGGCTCCCTTCCACCTTTCGTTGACGATAAGAAGTGCGGCAGAGGATTTTCCACGCTTGTCCCCGCCAGCCTCTTGCCCACTCTCCAAGGCGCTCAGCAATCTCTCTGCTAAACGTCCGCTTGTCGCCTCGAATGTTTCAGTCATTGCCTCAATAACGCTTTCTCCAACGAGCATGTTGCCCAGAGCCACGTGGTTCTCTCCAATCAGGTGACCCTTCCAATCCACGGTTTCTTTGCCAGTGAAAGCGGCTGTTCTTCCTCGCCTATCTATTATCGCAACCTGCCTCTTTTCACACTCCACATCCTCTCTTAACATGGCTTCCAAGGCTGTTTGAGGAGAAAAACCCATCTTCAAGAGTCTCAAGCCTCTAATTCCATAGGAAACCTCTGTCTGAGCCTGCGTTGCAATGGCTCCAACACCCGCTTCGGCGTGAGGAACAACACTTCCCACAGCTGGAACAGCGGTGGCTACGCACACACCTAAACTCAGCGTTTTTGGGCATCGAGCAACCATGGAGAATGTCACGGGGACCTGCCCCCACTGTTTTTGTTCTTCTTTGAAGGCTTTTCATGCGAGGGAGCAATAAAAGACAAGAGAAGCGCTGAAACTGAGAATATCAGCAGGACGAGGAAGGCTATTTCTAGGCTGTATCTATCTGCGAAGAAGGCTGCGATGAAGGTGGAGGCTGAACCCAGCCCGAAAGAGAAGAAGAACAGTATGCCGAACATTGTTCCCCTCATGCCCTCTGGCGTTATCAATCCGGCGAGCGAGTTCAAGGCTGGCTGATGTCCATAGAAACAGAGTCCATAGAGTAAAACAAAGACTGTGACGCCAAGTATCGGCTGAGGAGAGATCAACAGGAGCATGAGGAACATGCTCAGCGAAACGCCAGTTGAAGTTCCAATCAAGGCTTTCTTAGAGCCGAAGGAGTCGGAAGCCCTGCCGCCGAGCCACTGACCCAAGATTCCAGCCGCGAAGATGCCGAACACTGCTACACCCTTGACCGTGGCAATGAGCCCCTTTTCAAAGAACGGGAAGCGTTCCTGCACGAATGTGGGGAAGATGAACTCCACGCCCTTGAAGTACAGGCCGACCGCAACGTTGTAGATGAGAAGCGTCAGCAAGCCCCGCGTCTTGATCACTTCAACAGTTTTGATTCCCTTCTGATTTCTCTCCAAGCGCACCTTGGGCAGCTTCAAAATCAAGATTGAGACCAAGATGGACAGAAGTCCGAAGAAGAGCATGGGAATGCGCCAGCCCCAGAGACTGCCCATGGCTACGGTGATTAGGGGAGCGAACATGTAGCCCACGTTGCCCCCCGTCCCGTGCAAACCCATGGCTTCAGCCATGTTAACCCTGAAAACCTTTGATATTATGCTGTTAGCCGTGGGGTGATAGAGACTCGCCCAAACCCCTATGCAGAGCAAGCCCAGACCGAACACGACGAGGTCGCCAGCCACGAGAAAGATGAGGGTTGAGGCGCCAGCCAACGCCAAGCTAAGAGCGATGGTCTTGATCTCGCCCAGTCTGTCGGAGAGAGAGCCTCCAACCAGCGAACCAGCGCCGTAAATGAACCCTGTCACCGCCGCTATCAGACCAATTGTCTCTTTTGTAGATGAGAATTCCGCCGCGACGTCCAACAAGAACAATGGCAATATGAGGAAGAGGGAGTGATTGAGAGAGTGGGCTGCTCCCAATAGGGGCAATAGAAGCCCTTTGCCATTATCGCCCAAAATTCTTCCTCTTCTCCACTGGTCCAGTCGTATCCTATTATGCAAATTGAAGGATTGTAAAAGGTTTATCGTCTCAGAGGGTTTTTCTCTCTCCCCTCATGAAAAAGTATGTTCTGTAGGGTTTGAATCCGACCTTGCTGTACGCTCGAATCGCCGGCGGGTTGTCACTCAGCACATAAATTATCGCATACGGCAGTCCTTCCAAGATTTGCTTAACCAGCTCGGACACTATGGATGTTGCACATCCTTTGTTTCTGTGTGTCTCACTTGTGGCAACCACTCCGATGAGGCCTGTCCACTCGGTTAAACGCGTGCTACCGATTGAGACAAGTTCTCCGTCAACCTTTATTCCGAGCCAGTTAACACCACTGTTCATGCCCTCTACGATTTGTTGCCCGGTCATGGTTCCCCAAAATTCGGGATCAGCGTCTTTCATTAGGTTTGCTATTGGCTCAGCATCCGAGGCGTCTAGCTTAGCCACTGAGTGTTTTGTCTGAGGTTTTTCTTCCCCTCTGCGAAGAACCATGAGCACCATTTCATGGGTCACTGTCGGCTTATACTTCTCGAGAACGCATTGCTCATGTTCTTTTAGGGACTGTAATTCGATTTTTTCCAAGTCCAATTTTTCACAGAGAGCCCTTACAGCCTCTTGGCTGCCTCTCAGCTGGACTATGTACTGCCTGTAGATCAGCATCATTCCCTCGATTCGGTTTTGCTCTAAAGCCAACAGAATCTTTGTTTTGTCTCTGTTGTGTTTCCAGTCGAGGGCAAAGAAGAAGTGATGAGGTATGTCTCGGGTTACTTGTTCCCAAAAAATGGGTTCTAAATGGGGTTCAAGAGACACTATTTCCATTCTTAAGTTTCACCCAAACTTCAGAGTTTTCTCTTTGTCCCAGAACGGCTTGGTCCTCAGATACTGTATCTTCGCCTGCAGCAGGTCCATGTAGAATTCGTCTTCGTTAGTATGCATTTTGCCTAGTATGCGGAAGGCGGTTTCTGGTCCGATTCCCTTGACTTGAAAGGCTATCAATGCCTTCTTTCCGTGGCTGAGGATGAGGTCTGCTGTGCGCCTGGCGTGCGTGAGCTGGTCCAGCTCTTCGGGCATCAACTCCTTTCCTTCCAGCCTCTTCTTAAGGATGCCGCGAATCATCTTGGGGTCTTGGTCTAGGCGCAGGTGCGCCAAGAGCCCGGCTCCACACTTCTCGCAGACCAGCTTCTCTGGGAGTTCGCGGATTCTCTTCTCCTCGGAGTGGTTGCCGCAGGACAGACAGAGCAGGGAGGGCTTCCTAGCCTGAACAGTCTTTTTCATCCTCTCGATGTTGGTGAGGAGGACGCGCTCCGGCGCCATCATCTCTGGGATTTCCGAGTACCTCGCGAGTATGTGATAGGCGAGCGGAGTGGGTTTTTCGAGTCGAAGCAGAGTGCCGACCGCGATTATCCCTTTCTTAACGCCTCTCATTACCCGTTTGACCGACGAGAGGTCCACCTTCTCCAGCATCGCCTCTCTCATGGTCTCTTCGTAAATGGGGGTTTTTTGAAAGCGTATTGGTAGTCGGTCGAGGCGCTCGGGTCCCATGGTCTTTCCTCTTGGTAGGGCGCCGAAGCGTTCAGCCACGAACTTCATCTTGTAGGAGAAGGGGAAGCGAGCTTGGAGGTAGTCATTGAAGGCTTTATCCACCTCTTGACTGGTCAAGTGGAAGAGTAGTGTGGGGAGTCTCTCGAGGTCTCGTGGCTCAGCTCTGCGAGGTAGTTCGATTAGGACGCGGTAGCCATTGTTCCACCAGCCTGTTATGAGCTCGTGGTCCGACAGGACGGCGTCGAAGACGCAGCCGAGAGTTCGGTTCACGACCTCTCCGTAGCAGGCGTGGATTACCACGTATTTGTCGAAGGCTTCGATGAGTATGCGGTTGTTGGTTGGTAGAGGCGCCCCTTCCTTTAAGTGCTCGTGTATCTCTTCCACTGGTTTCAGTAGTGTGGACTTGTCCGTTGAGAGTTTCTTGGCGAGTCTCTCCGCCACAGCCTCGTGGCTTGCCTCGTGCTTCAGCTCCTCGGCTATCTGTTGGCGGAGTCTGCCGACCTCTTGGGCTAGTGAGAGAGGCACGGGAAGGATTTCGCCGTCCCATCCAGGCAGCGCAGCCATTGGGTCTTCGGAGGGAACCACGTAAACTGTGCCTGTTTCGTCCTCGATTTGCACTATTCGCCAGACTCTGCCTTTGATGATTATGTTGAGTCCTATGCGGGCTCTTAACGCCATGAATTCGTCGCCGACTGTGCCTATGGTGCGGTCTGAGAGAATGTCGACGATTGGGTAGCGTCTTTCGTCGGGTATCATGGAGAGGTTCTCGTAGTAGTACTCGCGTGTTTTGCGGGTTCTCTTCAACGTGTCGCCTTCCAGCCACAGCTTCCTCAGTTTATGTAGGTAGTTGGCGACGTCTAAAAGCTTCTCTCTGGAGAGGCTGCGGTAGGGATAAGCTCGGCTCAGGGTTTGGAGCACTTGGTCGAGGGTGGTTCTGCCCTTGTCCAGTAGTATTCCAGCCACCTGATGAGCCAAGACGTCTAGGGCGTTTTCGTGTATCTGAAGTGGCTCAAGTCTGCCCTTGTAGGCGCGTTGTGTGGCTGTTATGGCTTCCATTATGTCGTCTGGGAAGGCGGTGACGATGACGCCTTTCGAAATCAGGTCTAGTTTGTGTCCGCTTCTGCCCACTCTCTGGATGAGGCTGCTGACTTGTCGTGGCGATAGGTATTGTATCACTAGGTCGACGTGTCCGATGTCTATGCCCAGCTCCAGCGTGCTCGTGCACACGATGGCTTTCAGAACCTTTGCCTTGAACTGGTCCTCGATTAGCGCCCTCTCCTCTCTCGAAAGTGAGCCGTGGTGAACCGCTATGTCAGAGGTCAACTGGTTGAACTTGTGCCCGAGTATCTCGGCGTTGCTTCGGCTGTTCACAAAGATAAGGGTGGAATTGTGCTGTTTGACTAGGTCAAGTATCCGCCTTATACGGACTGCCGCCTCTGGCGCTGTTCGCAGTTTCTCAGCCAAGTCGTAGTCCGCGTCTTCTGGAATCGGGTATTCAACGCTGTACTGATAGCCCTTTGGTAGAGGGACCTCAACAACCCTGATTGGGCGGTTGTTTCCAGCGATGAATCTCGCCACTTTATGAGGGCTCCCCACCGTGGCTGACAAGCCGATTCTCTGGAACTCTCGACCCCCTTTGATTTCAAACAAGCGCTCCAACGCCACTGTCAGCTGGACTCCACGCTTGTCCTCAGCCAGTTCGTGCACTTCGTCGATAACCACGTGACGAACGTGTTTGAGGTGTTGTTGCATTCGGGTGCCTGGCAAAATGGCTTGAAGCGTTTCAGGCGTGGTGACAAGCATGTTAGGCGGTCGAAGAGCCTGTCTCCTGCGAATTCTTATCTCGGTGTCCCCGTGCCTAACTTCCACCACGATTCCCACGCTGTTCGCCCAGAAGGAGAGACGCCTCACCATGTCACGGTTGAGCGCCCTAAGCGGCGTGATGTAGAGTATGGATATGCCTCTCTTCTCTGGTTGCTGAAGAAAATTGGAGAAGATGGGCAAGAGGACAGCCTCGGTCTTGCCGCTACCGGTAGGCGCAATCAAAAGAACGTTTTCTCCTTTCAGAATGGAAGGAATAGCCTTAACCTGTGGAGCGGTGGGCTCGGAGAACCCTAAGTCACTCAGCGCCTTACACACCGGCTTGGCGAGCAAGCTGAAAACGTGTGGATTTGTCAACTTCTCTCTAACCACTATTGAGCCTACTCCTTCACCTACACGTTTTTCTCTCTCCCACATTTTAAGGGTAACACACTTCGGAAGGCGGTTTTGTTCAACACACCCGCTGCTCATTTATGTTATAGAAGTAAAAGACACAATGTTTTCACTCTTCTTTTGGCAGAGCCTCTGAAAACTTCTTTATTATGGCTCGGCATCGTGGGACCAAACGCTGTGGCATGTGTTCGTCTTCTAGCCAGGATTTTGCGTGATTGGTTCTGACTTTTAACCAAGCATAATCCTTTCTGGCTAAGGCATAATTTAGTTCATACTCGATCGCGACGTAGTGTGCTTCGTAAACCCTGGGAAGAAACATCATGACAGTTCGCCTGTTTATTGGTATGCTCACCTTCTTCAATTCACTTATTTCCACAACTTCATGAATCATGAGATATTCGCTGGCAAGGACATCAACAATGGTGATGGTGTCGCCGGAAGGGGTTTCTCCTGTCATATAATCATAGAATTCTCTCGGAGAGATACTTTGGCTTTCGTATCCCGGTTCCTTCAGTGTGTCAGAAGCCGCTTTCAACTTCGCAACCATTCTTCTCAGCAAGGCGTTGTAACTAAATCTCTTTCGAGACACTGTGTGTCCTCAACCTATTTGATGGCGGTTGCCTTCCAATAGTTGGGTCTATCCTTTAAGAGTTCTACTCTTGCTTTAGCGAAGGGGCCAAACAGTTGGGAGACTTCCCGCTTGGTGAAAAAGTGGTGTAACTCTTCAAAGCGTTTCTCTTCAAAGGCCTCCAAAATTCTGAAGGTGTTATCTTCAACTTTCTCGCCTTCACCATACCTAGGGTCTTTCTCAGAAGCGAGATTCGTTAAGAACAAGCCATTTTTCTTGAGGACTCTATAGACTTCGGCGATGGTTTTCGCGATGTCTTTCTTGACGGCGTGATGTACGACACTGACGCTGATGACTGCATCGAAATGACTGTCGGTAAATGGGATGTTAGTCATTGTTCCGCGCACGAACGCTACATTCTTCAGCATTGCCTTCTGAACCCACTTGCTTGCCATTTTTAATGCGCTCTCCGAAACGTCAATCCCTACGACATCAAAACCGTGTTTGGCGAGAAAGGCGCAGTGCCTACCCGCCCCGCAGCCCAAGTCAAGCACGCTTTTAATCTTGTAACGTCTGAAAGTGGGCAACATCTCAACCACAAACGGAACTGGCTTCTTCAGTCTTCTAGGCAGACGCCTCAGCGTCGAGTAGTACCTTTCCCACGCCATAGGAACTCCAAACAACCCCCAATTTTCCTGGACAGCCGCTCGCGATAAAGACTACCCTATAACGAAGATTTCAGCCTTTTCGTGCTGATTTTGCGCGCTCCAAACAGACGCTCTTCCCAACTGCTTCCACCGTCAGCGTCCAAAACAAAGGCTGTTCAACGCGCCTATTAGATCCCCCTCTCTCATAGCACAGAAAATTATTTTTTCACCCCTCAAACCCCAATGAGCAACATTCCTCTAACATGCCCCCCTCCCGGTATAGGTAGTCTCTCACACGCGCGGACGCTCACAACATACCAACCGCAACTGACACACTTTAATATCTAGTCCATAAAATACTTGAACCGAGAGACTCAACATGCCACAAACAACACCACCACAACCAGACCTAGCCCAGATAGAATCCGAACTAAAGGGAAAAACCCTCCTCGTGTACTGGCACATGATAAAGACGCCCGCATCAAGAATAGGCGTCCGCGAGATTCAACGCACCCTAGGCTTCTCCAGCCCCAGCGTGGCTTCACACCACCTAGAAAAGCTGGTCTCTCTGGGCTTGGTCGACAAGACCATGACAGGCGAATACTTCTTGACCCAAGAGGTAAAAGTGGGTCTACTAAGATTCTTCACGAGGCTCGGCAGGTTCCTAATCCCCCGCTACCTCTTCTACTCAGTCTGGTTCTCCACAATGCTAATCATCTACCTGATCTTCTACGGGCACACCGGCAGCATTCACAACATCGTCGCCATAGTCTTCGGTTCAGCAGCCTCACTAATCCTATGGTTCGAGACCCTCAGACTGTGGAGGGCGAAACCGTTCTAAACTGAAACCAAGGTGTTCTAAAACATGGATTTAAAAGACCCCACCGGTTCTAATCCTCACAGGGAGCGAGGCTAACATGAAAAAAACCCTCCCCTACATTGCCACGGCTGTCTTGTTAGGGGCAGTGTTGATGCTCGCTCCAGTATGGTTGTTTCCTGTGGGAATCCCATACGGAGTTGCTCCAGATCAGTATAGCCCCTTTGCAGAAACAGCTCAAAGACTGAAAGAATCGCCAGGGACAACCGAGGCTCTTTTCGGGATAAGGGCAAACCAGCCCACAGACGCGATATTCGTTAGCTTCATGGTAACCATAAGCCTAGTGTTCGCGTTAGGCGCCTCTCAATATCTGAAAAGGAGAACACCCAGCGCGTAACCGTCTAACCCGCCTATTCGTTCTGTTTTTAGTACGCCCTGTTCGGAAATGTAGCATTATAGCTCTCTTTCTCCAAACTCTCCTCCTTGGTGAGGAAGTTGATAAAACCCAAGAAGACGGAGCTTGTAGCCGCGCTGATAGTCTGTGTAGTGCTCGTGGGCGCATCCATCTACGTGAACATGCCGAAGACAAGCCCGGAATACTACGGCACTATCCAACCATATCAGAGCCTTAGGGGAGCCGATGCTCCTCAAATCCTCCCTCAAACAGAAACGGGGTTTGCCGATTCAAGAATAAAGGACATAAGGCACTGGATAAAGGGTGAGCTGACCAAGGGCAAGTTTGAAGAAGTCCTGTTAACCATCGAAGAAAAAACCGACGAGCACGGCGGATACGTCTACTCAGAGGACATGACCTTCACAGACGACCTGTGGACCGGAGAAATAGTTTCACGCATACCCCAAAACAAATCAACCGTCTTCGTCTTCCAAGTTCGTCAGGTCATATCCGAAAACGGCAGAGTGGTCTCCATCACCACCAGCATAAGAGACATAACAGGAACGGTTGGGATCTCGGAGGAAAAGCCCCACGCAACCATTAGAGTCACGCTCGTAGAAGTCTCGGACGAACCCGTCGGTGGAATACCTATCGTGACTGGAATAATCCCATACCTGAGCACGTTTTTCACCTGGGTGGTCACCGGAATAATCATCGGGTTGCCAGCGTACTTCACTTTGCTCGGGGTAGTCCTCCTCATAGACCGCGCATTGATACCCGTGGCAAACAAGCTCTTTAAGGGGAGACTGAACAGGGGCGGAAAGGCTCTACCTCCACAATAGAGCAAGCGCGAGAATTCGCCTTCCACCCATTTTTTGGTTTTTTCTCTTATTCTCCGAGAGCCTTGCGGGCGAAGGTTAGGTAACCCGTGTGTCCGGTCATGAGGGTTTCAGGGCGCGTTTTTCCTCTCTCGATCTGCATGCGGCGCATTAGACACTCAATGGTTTCTGTGTCTACGAAGCCGTTTTGTTCTAGGGCTTCAACTGTTTTCACAGTTTGGTCGATCGTCGGGCTGAATGAAACGAGGGTTCCGCTTCCCTTGAGAGCCCTGTAGGCGTGGGGGATGACCAACCATGGTGTGGCTAGGTCGAGGATGACTGCGTCCGTGTCGGTTTCGTCTATTCCCAGTGTTATGTCTTTGTTTTTGAGTTCGACGTAGTCAGCTACGCCTGCTCTTTTGAGGTTTTTTTGGGCTGTGGCTGTGAATTCGGGTCTGATTTCGTAGCTGTGGACTCTGCCCGTTGGTTTGACGTAGTGGGCTAGGGCTGTTGTGAGGGCCCCTGTTCCTGTTCCAGCCTCGACCACTTGGCTGCCCGGTCCGATTCCGCTGTACATGACTATGAGGGCTATGTCTTTGGGATAGGTTATCTGCGTCTTGCGCAGGGTCTTGAATATGTGGTCGCGTATTGTTGGCTTCAGCGCTGTGAACTCCACTCCTAGGTTGCTGCTTGTGCGGGTTCCGTAGGGTTTGTCGATTAGGCTGTCCAGTTGTATGAAGCCCTTGTGGGTGTGGAAGCTCTTGCCCCTCTCAACCTTTACCAAGTAGGTTCGCTTGCGGTTGAGGTAGAGGAGGACGTCGCTGCCTTCGGCGATGGTTTCTTTCAATGCTGGAGCCAGCCGTTTTGAGTATGTTCTTGTTGTTTAATAATAAGGTTGCTTTTTTCGTTCTTTTTGTTGGTGGGCGCCCGCGCGTGTGAGACTACCTACCTAGAGAGGGGGGGTATGTTGAGTGGAGATGTGTTCTGCGTTTGTGTGTGCGCGAGGCTAGCCTAGCCCCTCTATTAGGCGCCAAATAGGCTGGGCGAGGGACAGAGACGGGTAGAGGGAGGTCTAAAGCCCGTCTGTTTGGAGCCAAATGTGGTGTTCTATGGTTTTTAGTGTGTTGTTTGTGGGGGGGTGGGATAATCTTCCGTAAGGATTAAGAGTTGTTTGTATAGTTATATTATTGTTAGTGGAGGAGACGGTTTTGGGTGGGAGAAGGGCTGGTTTAGTTTGGTGTCCGGGTCTTGTGCTTTTGTTAAGTATGTTAGTATTGGCATTTAACGTTCAAGATGTTCTTGCCGTTGATTCTTGGGTTTGGGTTAGGGACACTGTCACTGGTGCGTATGGTGAAGCTGTTGTAGGAACTGGAACGGTTTTGTATATCGCGAGAGGTACAAAATTTTATCGTTTTCTGCCTGCTGATAATATTTGGGCTGAGATGACTGATCCGCCTAACCCCGATGCTGGAGACGCCTTTAAGACTGGAACGGCTTTAGCTTGGGATTTTGGCGACCACATTTACGCGTTGTATGGAGCGGCTACCGATGATAGTCGCAGGTGGTTCTATCGCTACAGCATCTCACAGAACTCTTGGCAGGCTTTGGCAAATACCACCGTTGAACAGGGAGAAGGCGACGCAATTACGTGGGTTGGCATAGACAATTGTATTTACGCCACAATAGGCGGCGAGCAACGTCCCACATATCTTATGCGCTATGACCCCTCCACAAACAGTTGGAGCGACACACCTGCAGACCCACCAGCAGGCATGGGTGATGGAGCTTCTCTCGTTTGGACTGGCGGCGATTATTTGTATGCATTACGGGGCGAGTTTCTTGAGGAGTCGCCACTTTACGATTTTTGGTGTTACAGTCTTTCAGAAAACGCTTGGGTTGCGATGGCTGATATACCAGCTGACCCTCACGACGGAGGCGTAGGCGGAGTAGGAGACGGGGGCTCACTCCTCTATGTTGGACTCTGGCTGTCAAGTCATGCAGACTATATCTATGCACTCAGCGGGAACCAAGCTTACCCGGAAAACCCCTCCATCCCAGATAACCGCACTTACAGATATACAATTTCAATGAACAGTTGGGAGCGCTTAGTTGACTTACCCTTCGGAGTAGGCCACTATGTTGGCTGCCGTTTAGGCTACGCTGACGGACACATTTACGCGTGGCAAGGAGCACCGAGCACATGGGCTGGCGGGGGAGACGACCTTGCCAGATACAGATTAGCCTGGACTGTGGACGATGATGGACCAGCAGACTTTCACACGATACAAGAAGCCATAAACGCCGCAAGCCCTGGAGACACAATATACGTAAGAACGGGAACATATTACGAAAGTGTCACCATCAGAACTGATAACTTAACTGTCACTGGAGAAAGAAAAGAAAATACGATAATAGACGGTGAAGGTAAAGAGTATACTGTTGTTTTGTATGACGCTGAACACGTAAACTTTAGCGGGTTTACTATAAGAAACGCTAGGCAGTATGATGTCTACTTATATAGCCCCTCTGGATATTCGTGGGGTAACAACCACATCAAGAGTAATAAAGTAGGAACCATCGTGTTGTCTTGGTTATCGATAAGCAACAAAATCGAAGAAAACACAATAAATAAAGGCATTTTCATACCCGCAGGATGTGATCGCAACATTATACGGGGAAACGATATAACAGGATACATCCATCTGCGCGGAGCTAATGACTGCACAATAGAGTACAATAATATCATTGACAGCGAGATAGGCATCTATCTATATGCAGAAGTGGAGGGCTACGCTTGCGGTAACACAATCCGCTACAACAACTTGATCAGTAATACCCAGGGAATCTCAGGATACACGTGGAAATCTTACGGTAATGTCGTCCAAGAAAATAATTTCATAAACAATGGCGTTAATGTTGCCCTAGGTGAAACTTCGTCCGGTTATGCTTTTCATCATAACTTCTGGAGTGACTACCACGGAATTGATCTAGATGGAGATGGCATTGGGGACACGCCTTACGTGATTGACGCGAGCAATCAGGATACGTATCCGCTGATTGTCCCAGTCGTTTGGAACTACTCCACACCCGTTCCAATAGTCTGGGAGGGAACAGCGTATTGGGTGTCTCTGTCTAGCAACTCTACCATTTCAACATTCAAATTTAACCAACCTCAAATGCAGATAAGCTTCAACGTAACAGGCCCATCCGGCAAAGTTGGCTACTGCAACGTCACCATTCCAAAAACCCTCCTGAGCGCTAACCCGTGGATAATACTGATAGACGGCGTGCCAATAACCGACTACACCCAAACAGAAAACGAAACCCACACCACCCTATACTTCACCTACACCCACAGCACAAAAACAGTCACAATAATAGGAACCAACGTGGTCCCAGAGTTTCCGTCAGTCACAATTCTGCCAACACTCTTGGCTTTCACCACGCTCGCCATCATCCTCGCGAAGCGAAAAACCCAAAGAAAACTAAAGCCCGAAGCAAAGTAACTCTCAAATATTGTGAAGACGTTCTCTGCAGTGGAGAGGGAGCATTTTAAATGGGCGACGTGTTTCTGGGTTGTTCGGGTTGGCACTACAAGGACTGGGTGGGTCCCTTCTACAGCGCCGAGGATAAGAGCAAGCTCGCCACCTATTCTAAGGTTTTCAAGACGGCGGAGATAGACTCAACCTTCTACGCCTATCCCTCCAAGGGAATGGTGTTCGGCTGGCTCAAGTACACTCCCTCAGACTTCGTCTTCGCAGCCAAACTGCCCAAACTGATAACCCACAAGAAGAAACTCGACCAGAAGCAAGGAGTGGAGGAAGATTTACAGCGCTTCTGCGACCTGATGCAGCCTCTCCAACTAAACGGAAAGCTCGCCTGCCTCCTCGCTCAACTGCCGCCTGGCTTGAAGTTCAACCTGAACCTCATGGAGAGCTTCCTGAGCCTCTTCCCAACGAACTTCCGCCTCGCGGTTGAGTTCAGAGACGAATCGTGGCTCAAAGACGCGACTTGGAGTCTTCTCGAAAAGTATAACGTTGCCTACACGATTGTGGACGAGCCCCTGCTGCCACCAGACATCAGAGTCACTACAGACATAGCCTACATCCGCTGGCACGGGAGAGGCGAACGCCCATGGTACAACTACCATTACAATACAGAAGAGCTGCAGCCATGGGTTCCCAAAGTCAAAGAGACAGCCCAAAAAGCCGAGAAGACCTATGGCTACTTCAACAACCATTACCACGGCTACGCGGTGAAAAACTGTCTAGAGATGATGGACATGCTAGGCAAGATAACACCCGAACAAAGAGAAATCAAAAAGACCGTTGAAGAATATCTCGAGGCTAAGGCTAAGGCGCCTCCACCTCCCATACAGAAACACCCATTGACACTGGCAGCCTTCATGCCCGAAAAAATCGAGCAGATGGGCTTGGCCGAACTTCTGCAAGTGTTCATGGACGACAGCCGAATCAAGCGAGCCAAGGACATCAAGGACAAAGAGGTAACTGTTCAAGAAGCGACAAACGACCGCGTGAAGGCACTGATTAGAGAGTACCACCTGTTCATCGATGTTCCGAATAGGCTGGTGACGCACGACTGCGCCGACTGGAGCAGATGCGCGCCAGTCAAACAGTTCTGCAAGCACGTCGGCAAAGTCATGATGGTCATTCCCGAGGACAAAGCGACCGCCCTACTGAGAAAAATCGGGTCAGAGCGCGACAAGTGGGAGTTCAAACCCTACGTTGCTTAGGCTTTCGAAACCTGAAAATAGTAGGCTAAACCAGAGGCTATGACCGTTAGGGCTAAGATGAGCCCCAGAAGGTTCCTCTCGAAGCTGAAGGAACCGCTGGGGGTGAAAAAGATCACCAGAACCAAACCGGCGAAAGCAAGTGCAGTCGTTAGGAGGTTCAGAGCCAGCGCCGTTGTTCTCTTATCCACCCGCATAGCCCTCATGTTTTGCTAACTCAGATACCTCCCCTCTGATTTAAGCGTTTGTAACTGAAGGTATTGATTTCACCGCTAATGTTTAGATGACTCTGCCTTCGCCTTACTATTAGACCCCTTTCCCTATCTCAGAATTTATTTTTCTTCTCAAGCCACGAGAACCACCAAGATCTCTCAGACCACAGAAGAGAAGGAAGTCTGTGTAAGACTTATCATGAGGGCATTTGAAACTGAAAGCTTAATACAGACGCGCAGAAAACTCCAACTGGGAATAGATATGAGTGAAAAGGAACCCATGATTGTCGTCACTACACCGACTGCGCCAGGATACGAAATCGTGAAGGCCCTGGGAGCGGTTCACGGTTTGACCGTGAGGACTAGAGGCGTGGGAGGAAAAATAGTGGCTGGAATCGAGGGAATCTTCGGCGGCGAAGTAACCTCCTACACCTATGAGTGCGAGAAGGCGCGGGTGGAATCCCTAAACAGACTGAAAGAAAACGCCGCAAAAATGGGCGCCAACGCCATAATCGGAGCCGACTTCGAAACCAGCGACATACTGAACGGAACAGCCACTGTATTTGGCGCTTGGGGAACAGCAGTAGTAATCAAGCCCATCGAAAAGAAATAGCGCATCCCATCTCACTTGAAGCACTTCCAATAACCCCTCAGCAGACGCTTCACGTTGCGAAGCGTCTCCTCAACCTTCGGTCGTACAAAGTGAGGCTCAACCGGCGAAGCGCGGGGGTCAACGACATCAATCTCTTCCAACCCCACAACGCCAGCCGCAAGCGCGTACCAACATCGAGGCAAAACCTCTGGATTGTATCCGCTGCCGGGCATCAGGGCGACTCTGCCTTGGCTAACTTTTTCAGCAACCTCAACGATTGTGCGAGAAACATTGAAGAAACCGTTCACGGTGAGTCCAAGATTGCCCAGCATGTCGGCGAAGTGAGAGTCACTTCCTCCGTTGCCTATTATCATCTCTGGCTTGAACTCTTCGGCTAAGGGCACAAGTATTTCTCTGAGGGCGTAGAGATACGTCTGGTTTCCCGTCTGGGGTGGAAGAGGCACGTTGACGTTGTAGCCTTCTCCGTCGCCTCGCCCGATCTGTTCGATGAAACCTGTTCCTGGGTAGATGGTTCTCGGGTCCTGATGAAGCGAGATGAAAAGCACGCTGGGGTCCTCATAGTATATGTCACTTGTTCCATTGCCGAAGTGCACGTCGTAGTCTATAACCAGGGCTCGTCTCAACCCTTGCTTTTCCCTAAGATACTCGATCAAAACGGCTATGTCGTTGAAGAGGCAGAAGCCGCCGCCGTAGTTTCGCCCGGCGTGGTGATAACCGCAACCAATGGCCACGGAGCGGTTCACTCGACCCTCGTAAATCGCTCTTCCAGCCTCTATGGCTCCGCCCACAATCAGCATGGTCGCCTCGAGAATCCGCGGAGAGACAGGGGTCTCTATATCGTATGGTCGATTTTGTTCTCCCAGACGAAAGATCAGGTTGAGGTAGTTTTCATCATGAACTCTAAGCAGGTCTTCTCTAGTTGCAGGTTCGGGCGTCAACATCACAACTTGAGGCTGGCGAAACAACCCTTTTTCTTCAAAGAGGTGTATGGAATTGACGAATCGGTCTCCTCGGAAGGGGTGTCCAGGACCCAGATCATACTGTCGGTACTTCTCATGGTAACATATGCCAACTCTCAAACCGACTCGACTCCGCTCTGCACTAGGCAAAAGCTGGTATCTACTCTCTCTAACCCAGCCAGAAATAACTTTACCCTTTGACTCGACTAGAGAGTTGGAAGTGTTCCAAATTAACAAAAAGAGGAAGGTTGGTCTCCGACTTGCAGAGTGTCGGCGTCAGCCTTCTTTCTTCTCCTCCGGCGTGCCTGTCTCCTCACCCTCGTTTCGAAAGGGCGCTGATCCCTCCTCAGTCGGATTCTCCTGTGGGGCGCTCTCAGTAGCAGCCTCCATAGGCACCGGCGCTGGCGGCTCTATCTTTGTCTCCTCAGAGACAGGTGTGACCTCGACCGGTGCCTCAATTGGCACGTTTGAAGCAACTTCAGGCGCCTTTTCCACAGCGGTTTCCGTGGGCGCTGCTTCGGTGGTTTCAGTAGTTGTTGGCGTGGGTGCTGGAGTAGTGGGAGCCTCCTTTGGAATAAGCTGGATGATGACTTCCTTTATGAAGTTTAGTTCATGCTTTGTGGCTTCTAGTCCAAGGTTGAGGGCGTTGCTCTCCTGCGCGTGCAGCTCCTCGCTTGTTTCTCCAGCAACATAGGACATCTCTGAGTTGGCGAGAAACACTTCCAGCGTCTGCATCTGTTGTTCGAGTTCGTTGAGCTTGTAGGTCATTTTTTCAGCTAGCACTTTTTGTCGTGTCTCTATCTCCTGTATCTCTCCGTTGAGTTCTTTGCCCAAGTTTTCATATGTGCCTTCTGAGATTCTGCCCGCGGTGTAGAGGTCGTCTAAGGCGTGTTTCTTTCTCTTGGTCAAGTCCAGTTCGGTGTTTATCTTTTCGAAAGAATCCTTCCATGAGACCAATTCTGGTTTCACCTCGCGTTATTTTGCATAAAAGAATGAGTTAATCTTTATTAACATGGAGATATATCGCTGACTGTCAAAATCAGCTCGTTTTCAGTTTTTCTTCAAAAAATACCTTTAAATATCAGTTATGCGGCAGTGCAGATATCAACTTAAACAATGAAATTTTCTACCTTTGCACCCAAAAAGGTTCTCATCGTCAAGCAAAATTTGCACCCGAATCTTTCTCGGGATTTTCGTTTATTTCATTGTTAGAGTCTGATTCGGAATTTAAACATTCTGCTTCTGATTCAGACAAAAGATAGGAAGTCTAATTCAAATCGAAAAGTTTATATGTAATTAGACATGACTATACACGAATCGGTGACCATTTGGAGACGTCTCAGGTTTTAAAGAAGATGCATCGCAGAATCATCAAGACGTTCTTGGACGTTTTGGTTCTGGCGGAATTGCGGAGCGGACCTCTAAGCGGCTATGACGTTATCGCCTTTATCCACAACAAGTTTCGCCTCTTGGTGAGTTCGGGCACGGTCTACTCGCTCCTGTACTCTCTTGAGAGGGACGGCTTGATAAGGGGCGTTTGGAACCAGCGAAAGAGGGTCTATCAACTCACCGAGAAGGGCGAAGACACAATCAAGACTAGAATGAACGCCAACGACAAAATCCAATACCTCATGACGAGTCTGCTAAAATGCAAGTGATCAGGCACCTTCAGAGGTGGTGGGCGCAGGGCTTCAGCCGGAGAGTTTTGGCGCGAGCTCGTCCACCGCTTTCTTTACCCTCTCCCACTCCTGTGGGTTGCGTATCTGAAATTTGTGTTTTCGCTTCCATTTTCCGTCTCTGAACTGCCACAGGTACATTGCGATTGAGCGTCTGCCGAAAGACTCGATTATGGCGATGGCTTCCCACCACTTGTCGCTGTGGAATATGGTCACGTGGTCTATGACCTTGTAGAAACTGGAGATGGGCAGCTGTTCTGAGGGCTGATTCTGTTCGCTCAAGTGTCTCTTCTGCCTCCGTCCAGTCATGAGTTGACTTGCACTTAACAACTTTCGTAGACTTATGGTTTATCCTCGTTGCGAGCTTGCGCGTGTGAGACTACCTATACTGGGAGGGGGTATGTTGGAGGGGTGAAGAAATCTTTTTGAGTCCGCACTATATTTTGAATTTGCCCTTCTCCATGACCGTGAATTTTTCGCCGTCTTCTTTTGTAACCTTCACTGTGGGTTTGGACATGAGCAGGTCCATGTGGTTCTTCGACGCGTTCTTGCCTCCAGGCATGTCTGTGTTGTGTCCGAAGGCTATGTGAACAGTCTCCAGCATCTTCTCCGCCTCGAGGAACTCTTCAGTAAACCTCGCCTTTGGGTTGATTCCGAAGGCGAACTCGCCCACGATGTCAGACCATTCGTCGGTTTCAAAAGTTTCTTTCACTCTCCGTAGCACGTCTCTGTTCTTTGAGGTGACCTTCTCTGCTCTCCCGTTTTTGACATCGACCGTTAAGGGTGTCTTGAGCGGCCCGATTCCCCCTATCGCCAAGTCGCAGACCAGTCTGCCCTCCAGCGAGTTCTCAAGAGGGGCTACGATGACCTCGCCAGTGGGAAGGTTCATCCACTTCATCTCCTTCCAATCAATCCTGGTGTCTGTGAAGAACGGGCGTTCCTTGACGCCTAAAGAAAGGCGTGTTCCAGCGGTGCTGCGCATCTCGACCTCAACCGCTCTATCAAGGGCTTGAATGAGCCTGTTCGCGAAAGACTGCATGCGCCTGTGTTCCTCTGGCGTCAGCGCCAGAGCGCCGTCCGTGAGCATATCGAGGGTCACGCCTGGACAGTGCCCCAGCCTCGACCTCCTGTCACGGGTCTCCAAGTTGATGATTCTTATACGGAAAGGCGTCTCCTCCCTTCCACCCCGCATCAGATTGACATAGATGTCGGGCTTCTGCTGCGTCAAAACCTCCAACAGATGCGCCGGCACCTCAGTCCGTACATCTTTACCCGTCTTCAAGACTATCCACCTAGTCCAGAGCCCAAGCGCTAGAGCACCTTCAGCAAACGCCTTTCCAATCTCGCTCTTCTCGTCGTCGCAGACAATCACGATGCGCTCGCCTCCAACCGCTTCGAGAACGTTTTCTAGGGCGTTTTTCGCGGCTTCCCAAGCCTCCATTCTAAAGTCACCTTAAGGTTTGTTATAATTCCCTCAGTGATTAAAACTTCCTATAGACTCTCTGGCTGTTCGCTGCAATTTGGTGAATACCTGTATGCTAATAGAAGTGATTTCTGATTGCACCTCCAAATAGAAATTTTTTCTAGAATACTCTTTCACGAAAGCCTTTTATGAAATGCTAGGATGTAGTGCGTAGGCAAAAAGAGAGAAAAAGGAGAAAAAAAGATGAAAACAAAGACTATCGCAGTAATGCTGGGTTCAGTGTTTCTTGTAAGTCTGGCAATGATGGTGCTTACAAACTCGACGGCAACTGCACCTGCAGACTCAGTTAATCAGGACTTCTACGGCTGGAAAATGTCATCTCGAACCCCTGCGTATCCAAACTGGCCTGGCGACTGGGTGAAGGGCGACCTAGGGAAGAACTGGAAAGAGTTGGACTGGGTCTCCTACGTCCTAGTGTTGAACGGCTATGGAGGAACGACGCTGCCTGCCTTTGACATTGTATTTGACTTCTTCATCGGTGGTTCAAAAAACGCCATTTTCGTAGACCTCGTGAGGTACTTCTCGTACAAGATTCGCGATCCCTACGGTGGCAGTGGTAAGCCTGATGATGTTACACCTGGGAATTTCCTAATCTGGCGCGATGCTCCCTTTACCCCCACAGTGATTAACCGACCCTTCCCAGAGGGAACCCCTGACAGTCAGACTGATCCGCCAGGATTTTCCTTCTGGCGACTGACTCCAAATGCTGTCTTTGCTGCTCCTGTTCCTACTGGTAAGTCCGTTGTCATCTATTTCGAGGCACGCCTTTCCCCGAGCTTCGTCTGGATGATGGGTAAGGAGTATCTGCTCAACCAGGCTCCTACCAACGCTTGGGGCGGCGACCGTTACGGACCCCCATACAGCGTGAACTGGATAACGCCGCATTTTGGTTCAGGCTATACCAGTGGTTCGAACCCGCAGTTCCGACTTTCGGGAGTAGGAGTAGGACAGAAGACCGTTCCTATTCCGATTCCTCCGGTAGCAATGGGAGAGATCCGAGGAAGCAAGTTCCACGACCTAAACGCCGACACAGTTTGGGATAAGGCTAGCGAGCCTGGACTTGGCGGCTGGACCATCAACCTCGATGCGATAATTGAGGGTATACCCTTCCCCCTCACCACGACTACTGCTGGCGACGGCAGCTACGCCTTCACGAATCTACCCGCTGCCACCTACACCATCAGCGAAGTACTTCAATCCGGTTGGACTCAGACGGCTCCAACGCCTGTGCCACCTGGCACGCACACAGTCGTCCTGGGCGAAGGTCAGATAGTCACAGACAAAGACTTTGGCAACTTCATGCCAGCCAACATTTCTGGCTACAAGTGGAATGATCTCAATGGCAATGGACTCTGGGAAAAGCCTGGCGAACCTGCGCTGTCAGGCTGGACTATTCATCTCTGGAAAGGCGGTATCGACATTGGCACCGATGTGACCGATGGGACGGGCTATTACGAGTTCACCGGGTTGTTACCTGGCACCTACAGCCTAACGGAGGATCTGCAGATTGGCTGGATCAACACGTATTCGCCGCCCGCGGTGACCGTAGTGTCTGGCCAAGTCTCAACAAACAACAACTTCGGCAACTTTAAGCTGGGTGTTAAGGCTGGCTACAAGTATGAGGACATGGCTGGCGACGGACCTGGTGGTACAGACACGCCTCGGAGCGGCTGGACCATCAACCTTTACAAGTGGGTTAGCGGCGCCTGGGTCTTCCAGGGCTTCGACGTTACTAACAGTTCTGGTTGCTATGAGTTCACTGACCTGACCGCTGGATTGTACAGGGTCAACGAGACCCTTAAGGCTGGCTGGATTCGCACTCACCCAGCCTCTGGCTACTATGAGTTCACGGTGACTAGCGGACTTAGAGACATCGACAACAACTTCTACAACTTCAAACTCGGCGTAAAAGCGGGCTACAAATACGACGACATCGACGGTGACGGACCCGCTGGCGTCAACAACCCGTTGAGCGGTTGGACCATCAACCTCTATAAGTGGGTTGGTGGTGTCTGGGCGTTCCAGGGCTTCGATGTCACTAACAGTTCCGGTTGCTACGAGTTCACTGGCTTGACCGCTGGCCTGTATCGGGTTAACGAGACTCTTCAGGTTGGTTGGATTCGTACGCACCCTGCGTCTGGCTACTACGAGTTCACTGTCATCAGCGGCTTCAGCGATAAGGACAACAACTTCTACAACTTCAAACTCGGCGTAAAAGGCGGCTACAAGTACGACGATATAGACGGTAATGGACCCACTGGCATCAACACACCTCTGTCAGGTTGGACAATCAATTTGTACAAGTGGAGTGGTTCTGCTTGGGTGTTTCAGACTTCTGATGACACTGATGGCTCTGGCTACTACGAATTCGCTGGCCTATCGGCTGGCTTGTATAGGGTCAACGAGACTTTGCAGGCTGGTTGGGTCCTCATTCAACCTGCCTCTAGTTACCACGAGTTCACTGTCATCAGCGGCTTCAGCGATAAGGACAACAACTTCTACAACTTCAAACTCGGCGTGAAAGGCGGTTACAAATACGATGACGTAGACGGCGATGGAACTCCTGGCACGAACAACCCTCTGAGCGGTTGGACCATTAACCTTTACAAGTGGGTTGGTGGCTCTTGGGTGCCCCAAACTTCAGATGTCACTGATGGCTCTGGCTACTACGAATTCGCTGGGCTCACGGCTGGCCTATATCGGGTTAATGAGACTCTTCAGGCTGGTTGGATTCGTACGCACCCTGCGTCTGGCTACTATGAGTTCACTGTCATCAGCGGCTTCAGCGATAAGGACAACAACTTCTACAACTTCAAACTCGGCGTAAAAGCGGGCTACAAATACGACGACATCGACGGTGACGGACCCGCTGGCGTCAACAACCCGTTGAGCGGTTGGACCATCAACCTCTATAAGTGGGTTGGTGGTGTCTGGGCGTTCCAGGGCTTCGACGTTACTAACAGTTCCGGTTGCTACGAGTTCACTGGACTAACCGCTGGACTGTACAGGGTCAACGAGACTCTTCAACCTGGCTGGATTCGCACTCACCCAGCCTCTGGCTACTACGAGTTCACGGTGACTAGCGGACTCAGAGACGTTGACAACAACTTCTACAACTTCAAGCTAGGGGTTAAAGGTGGCTACAAGTACAAGGATATCACGGGCAATGGGCCCTCTGGAGACGATACACTTCTGAGTGGTTGGACCATTAACCTGTTCAAGTGGGTTGGTGGCGCCTGGGTGTCCCAAGGTACAGACACTACCGACGGTTCTGGCTACTACGAGTTCACTGGACTTACGGCAGGCTTATACAGGGTTAACGAGACGCTTCAGGTGCACTGGATCTGCACTCACCCTGCGTCTGGCTACTATGAGTTCACTGTCATCAGCGGCTTCAGCGACAAAGACAATAATTTCTACAACTATCCGCTGCCGATGTATGCTGGCACGGTCGGCTATTGGAAGAACCACCCAGAAGCATGGCCCTTCGACCCCTTCAGCACTGAGTTCCCATATACATATGGCGCATATGAGGGCTACACATACATGCAAGTCCTTCAACTTACCTCTGAAACAGGCGACGCAAGCATCATACTAGCCCACCAGTACATAGCCGCCAAACTAAACGATATCGTGTTCGGACCAGTGCCGCCAGAAATCGCAGCCAAAATCACAGAGGCTGAAACATGGCTTACTGAATGGCCAGTTGGAAAAGCTCCGCCCAAAAGCGATCCTGACAGAGCAGCGATGATCTATGTGGCAGGGATTCTCGAAGACTACAACTCGGGCGAGCCACCGTGGAACATGCTGCCCCCACCTAACTCATAAACATCCAATGAGGTCGCCCCCTCAACAAGGAGCGACCCGAACCCCATTTTTTGTAACCTTTTAAGAAAACATGGACTATTATTCATCTAACCTCACATTCAAAAATAACGTATTTCCCTCCCCCTTGTATAGAAAGAACCCTTATACTCCCAAGTCAACCTCATTAAAGCGCAAAACAACATGGTTGTAATGTGTGCTTTTCGTCGTCGTCCCGGGCAAGTCTTACAAGTTGGAATGTCCAGTTAGGTCATTGTTCGAAAGTTTACCACAGGTATTCTTTCTTGAGTTTCTCTATCCTGGTTTCCAATTTATTCCACTGTCTTCGGTACATAACCAACGTTGTTAGTGCGAGCACGATAAACCCAGACATACCCATGAAGACATTGAGCACTCTCTCGGCTTGTTTCCACAGGGTGAATGAGAGCGACACGTACAACACCAGAAACGAAAACTCCATTGCAAGAAGCACGGTGTATAAAGACGCCACGTGCTGCTGTTTTATCTGTAACTCGGCAAGTTTTATCTGCAGTTCGCGGTCTTCTCTGTGAAGGCTCATAACTGTTACTCTGTGAGCTCGAGTATATTTCTGATGTGGAAGACTTCTCTAGAACAATCCTAGAACACCCCGCTTCTCCAAACACCAGTAGGCATTGTTTTCTAGAAAAAACTTCGAGTGATTTTTATATGCTCAAAGGTCAGCCTAAAGAGTGGAGGAAGGAGAAAAACATGAAAAACACACGTTCAGCCAAGCTCTTCACGGATTCTGCACTCATCGTGTTGCCTATGTTAATGCTCTTGCTGATAGGGGCTCTTCTGTCGATTCAAGGACCAGTTTCAGGGGCAGATCCTGTGACAGGAGCAATCTGGACAACAGACCCGAATGGAGAACGAGTCAACGGAAACCTTTACAACAAAGCAACAGACGTTTACATAATGGGAGGACCGCACAAGCAGGGAGCCGCAGGTCTTCCAGACGGCGTCTACTACTTCCAAGTCACTGACCCACCAGGCAAGACGCTGCTCAGCACAGAGGATGACATTGAGGACAGGAGGTTTGAGGTTAAGAACGGAGAAATTGACAACATCAACGGTGGAACACACGAGTGGAACCCAGACACGACCCGTGGCCACGGCATAGTGGTACAGCTTTGGCCGTTCGGACCCACACCAAACAAAGGCGGCGTGTACAAGGTCTGGGTGACCAATGTTGATTATTACAGTCCACTCGAAGGATGTTTCGGCTTCATCCACTCGCTGTCTAAGACCGACAACTTCAAGGTCAAGGTGCAGGAGGTTCCGAAATACTTCGAGCTCTGGGTGACTAGGGAAATATCTGAACTCTACTACGTGAATTTCTATGTCAACTACACTATTGATGGTGACGGTAACCCAAGCACCATTAACCCGGTTGAACCATGGACAAGAGGACAGCTGTGGTTCGCTCGAACCGAGGGCATATACGACGTCTACCGTTACGAAACAACGTTCGTAAGGCGCTCCTACATCTACTGGAAATTCTACATGACCAACAGCTTCACGTGGGTCTCAGACACGTACGGACCAGAGCTTATAGACAGAGCGGGCATGGTGAACAAGTTAATTCCACCCGTTCCGCTCAAAACCTTTTCGTTAACAATAGAACCTCCCATCGAAGACGCCCTCTACTTCGCGAACTACACCTATTACGACGACCTCGGAAACCCCATAGGAGGTTCGCACACGGTGCCACTGACCACCCGCACGGATAACACTTTCTCGGGAAGCGCCTACATCGCTGGAATAATCATGTACCAGTTCTACATAGAGAAACCGCCTGGCACGGAGATTTGGAGGTCAGAGACGCAGGGACCTGAAACCATCCCACCTGGAACAACGCCAATAGAGAACAAATTCTACCTGAGCTCGATATCTGGATACAAGTTTGAGGACCAAAACCAAGACGGGGATAAGGACATCGGCGAACAGGGATTAGGCTGCTGGACCATCAATCTATTTAGGGGCTCTCCCACGGGAACACCGATCGCCACAACGCACACGAGGGAAGACGGTTTCTTCAGATTCGACCTATTGATCGCTGGAACATACTACCTAAGCGAGACGGTTAAGAATGGGTGGTTCCCAACAACCAGTCTCCCCATTGGTCCGATCACTATCCCATCTGATGCAGCCGTTGAAATCACCGATCAGAACATCGGCAACTTCTACGAGATGCTGAAGATAACAGACACCAGCGACTACAGGTGCCCATTGTCGTGGTTTGACATAGTGTTCACGCCTTCAAACGAAGGCTCGGGAAGGTACAAGTTCTCTTCGACAAATCCTGGCTCGTTCTACTTCAACGTGGTGAAGTATGGAACCGCAGGCAATCCTGTCACAATACTGGCTAATCTACCGCCTGATCAAGAAAACGCTTACTACGATTCGCCTAACTTCATATTACACCACACCTACATAGGCAGCTCATCCGTTGTGGACGTGCACGTTTACGGAGGAAGACTGGCATCTCCGTGCGGTGGCTACTGGATTCCAGACTGGTCAAAGGACATCACCAGCCTATTCAGCATAACTGCAACTCCTAATGGAAAGAGCGTCACGGTCTCGGGAAATATACCAAGCACTGGAATAGTCTTCGTGACCATACACATTGACTATCAGATAAGCGGTTCACTGACACGGGCACAGGCTCAGTCGTTCAGCGCTTTCGAATACACTTTCAGCGTGGGTTCAGTGTCGCTCGAGTTCCCAGTGAACACCGTTAAGCTTCCACTAAGCGAATGAAACCTCCCCCTACCTTTTTCTCCATATTATTCAAATCTCTTCATATTCTTGTA
>Ga0315306_10000098_pt1 | contig 40119 bp, 33 predicted proteins | sample TDP1_MG_FD_203803 | JGI IMG/M metagenome (GOLD analysis project Ga0315306, IMG submission 203803) | Freshwater sediment microbial communities from Lake Towuti, South Sulawesi, Indonesia - TDP1 | ecosystem: Environmental > Aquatic > Freshwater > Lake > Sediment | place: Indonesia: South Sulawesi... | reverse complement strand
TAGGCCCTCCAATTCTCATGGATTTGGATCAGGTAGAACTAAAAGCCAGACAACCCTTTGATCGGACGCCACGGAGCAATTTTTATGTTTCAATGGATGGTGGAAAAACTATCAATGAGCTTAAAACAGAACACCATATTGTCGATATCATGCTGGATGACACAAACGAAAAAAGATTGATTGGCATTACACATAAGGGAAAGCTCATTGAGAGCTATGATGATGGGAGAAGCTGGAAAATATTTAAAGACCTTGCCATAAATTGTTATGATTGGGATCCCTGCCATCTGTTTATATCATCAAAAAATACAATTTTTATATACGGCGGTTACGGCGGAAAAAATTTTGTTCGTGTGGCTGAAGAGAAAATAGCTAAAACCCCATTCGCTTGGGTTTGGCAGATGATAACAACTCCGTCCGGTGACATTTTAGCTTGGGCATTAGGACTAAATGAACAGTATACGAATATCTTTATCAGCACAGATGATGGAATAACATGGAACAAATATTTTGACAACGCCTTTGACAGCCGCTTTTATGTATCCCCGAAGGGGACGATTTTTTTGTTATGCATAAAAGCTGGCTCTTACAAATGTTTTCGCTTACAAAATAATGAGCTTAAAGAATTACCATTTAAATCTGTCGCTTACCTAGTGACCTCGCCATCGGACAATATCCTTCTTTCTGGTGTACACGGTCAAGAAACTGATTGTTACAACTTTATCAGCTATGATGATGGTCTGACTTGGAAAAGGCTTTTTGAGCCGGGTGAGATTGAAGCCCTCATGCGAGGTGAAGCCGAAGGGACAATAATTATAAAGGAAAGGGACGGCAAGCTGATAAAGCATAAAATCGAAACTGAATATCCGACTCCAGATGATTACCTGTTTTTTTGTAAGATACTTAAATTTGAAAAGTTACATGTTTTTAACTTGACAAATAAAATTTTAAAAGACATCGAAATTAAATGGAAAGAAGCCTATAAAATTAGCGATATTTTTTCTCCTAAAACAGAACTGGCTAAAGAAGGGATATTCTTTCTTGCACATCGTTATAAACTTTATCGAACATTTGATAATGGAAAGACATGGCAAGAGCCATTTGATACCAGAGTTCCAATTGAAAAAATACTAGTCCATCCCAAGAACAAAGAAAAAATATTTTTTATCGCAATTGAGTGGCCAGATGTGTAAGGGTAAACTTCTTTTTCCGAATAAATGACAAATCCCTGTTCACATCCTAGGCCATTAAAATTAAGGATGATGACCTCCGGACAATTTCGGCGAATTTGTAAATTTCATCTCAAAGGCAAAGCGCTTCTTCAAATTGCAGAGATACGGTTGAAGCTGGCGTATAAGGAGTGTGTCTCCCAAGAAGTAATTACCCTCCTTTGAAGTACTCAGGTAATCATGCTCGTATTTTAATAGGCAGAAAAGCAATTTCTTATAAGCTTCAATACAGGTTTCGCTGATGAATTCTCAGATCACATCCTTGGCTTGAGATAATCTATTGATATCTCACTTTTTCTTTTGCGGACTTCTTCAAGAAGCTTTTGCAGTGTTTTCTTAATCAGAGTCACGTTCGCACAGAGAATAGCGAACATGACAAAGACCCCGACTGTGACAAAAATAATCGCGGCGATAATAATTATGGAGAAAATAGTTATGTTTCCAGTCAGCCCGCTCATTTGAAACCTCCATTTAGCCCTCGACTAATTTAGTCGATTTAAAATAAAGAAAATGATTGAGAACCGGAAGTTGCCGTGAAATTTTCCTATTAAATTCAGATTATTGCTGAAAAAATTAAGGAAAACTCTTATTCCACTGAAAAAAGGAGGGAGCCGGCTTCCACAGAATCACCGGCCTTGGGAACGATTTTTGTCACTATCCCTGACTGGGGAGACTTTATCTCATTCTGCATCTTCATCGCCTCTAAAACCAAAACAGCCTGTCCTTCCCCGACTCTTTCTCCTTCCTTGACAAAAACCTTGATGATTCTTCCTGGCATCGAAGTCACGATATCCCTCTTGCGGGGCCTCACCCCTTCCCTTCCCAGAATCTGAGAGACTGACCTCTTCTCGACCTTGAAAAATCTTCCGTTGACATAAACGGAATAAGATAAAGTGTTGGAATTGATGATCACCTCATGAATTTTGCCATCTATATTCAAAAGGACTTCATCAGAAGTTATAAACTCAGCCGAAACGCGATGTTTTTTCTTCCCGATGGAAACAAGGATTTCATTCGTTGATTTTTCTTCAAGGCTTAGCTTGAATTCTTTGTCGTCAATCCAGAATGAGAGATTCATCTTAGAGCCTGTTGTTAAAGCTTTGCAATCTCCCTTGAAACTTCCAGTTGCTCCCTCTTTTCTGAGGAAGAGGCGTGGAAACCGCTTTCCTCTCCGAATAGACCTTGATTCCAGCAGCAATCAAGGCAATTTCCCTCTCTGCCGGCTGCGCGCCGTCTCTCTCCTTTTCCAGGTTGGAGATGAAATGGGTGTTATATTCACCTGCGCGGAACTTGGGATGGAGGAGGATGCGCTTGAAAAAAGGAATCGTGGTCTTTATGCCATAGACCTGGTATTCGGACAACGCTCTGAGCATGCGATGGATGGCTTCCTCTCTTGTCCTTCCCCAGACGATGAGCTTGGAAAGAAGGGGGTCGTACTCCATCGGAACTTCATACCCTTCATAGACTCCGTTATCATCCCTGACACCCAGCCCGCCCGAAGGCGTGCGAAGATAGACAATCTTTCCTGGCGAAGGCATGAAGTCATTGTCCGGGTCCTCGGCATAGATCCGGCACTCCAGGGCAAATCCATTGGGCTTGATATCTTCCTGGCGGAGACTCAAAGGAAGCCCGGAGGCAATCTCAATCTGAGCTTTGGCCAGGTCCACTCCTGTGACCATCTCAGTAACCGGATGCTCGACCTGGAGCCGGGCATTCATCTCTAAAAAATAAAAGTTCTTATTCTTATCGACAACAAATTCCACTGTGCCCGCATTCCTGTAGCCTACAGCAGCTGCTGCCTTGACCGCTATCCGTCCCATCTGGCGGCGAATCTCGTCATTGATGAAAGGAGAAGGAGTCTCCTCTAAGACCTTCTGATAACGCCTCTGAATAGAGCATTCCCTCTCGCCCAGATAAACAATGCTGCCAAAATTATCGGCAAGAATTTGAATCTCGATATGGTGCGGCTCCTCGAGGTATTTTTCAATATAGACCGAAGGGTCATCAAAGCTCGACTGGGCTTCAGACCGGGCCAGCTCGAAGGAGGAGAGAAGGTCTTCTCTTCGGCTGACAAGCCTCAGCCCTTTGCCCCCGCCTCCTGCCGAGGCTTTGAGCATCAGAGGAAAGCCGATTTTTTTCGCTTTTTCCCAAAGTTCTTTCTCATCCTTTAAAGACTCAAGAGTACCGGGGATAATCGGCACTCCAGCTCTGGATATCGCCACCCGGGAAGAGGTCTTGTTCCCCATGGTCTCCATCGGCTCTGAGGGCGGCCCGATAAAGACAATGCCTTCCTCCTCGCATCTTTTCACCAGCTTTGGGTTCTCAGCCAGAAAACCATAGCCAGGATGGAGAGCTTCGGCTTTGGCCTTTTTTGTGACTTCGATGAGCTTCTCGATGTTGAGATAGCTCTCGGAGGGCGTTGACTCACCGATATAATAAGCCTCCTCCGCCAGCCTGACATGAAGCGCTTTTCGGTCTGCTTCAGAATAAACGGCAACAGGAACGATGCCCATCTCGCGGCAGGCGCGGATTATTCTGACCGCAATCTCGCCGCGGTTGGCGATAAGGATTTTCTTGAAGATTTTTGCCATTTCGCTTTTCTCGCTTTATTTTGAGCCTAGTTTACCCTTTTTTTGGCTTTCTTTCCAGCCCGGCGATCTAAAATAAACGAGTTAGATAAAATGTCATTGCGAGGTGCCGTCTCGCTCTGATTGTCATTGCGAGGAGCGCAGCGACGAAGCAATCCAAGATGTCATTGCGAGGAACGAAGTGACGAAGCAATCTCATCCAATTAAGAGATTGCCACGGCGCTACGCGCCTCGCAATGACAAGATGGACGCCACGCCCTTCGGGCTCGCAATGACAAGGTAAAAGCACTTAATGCGTTCGGATTAGCGAGTCTAATTATAAAGGAATGTTTCCGTGCTTTTTGGGAGGATTCTTGTCCTTTTTGTTCTCGAGCATCTGCAGAGCAGCGATGAGCTTCGGCCTGGTGAATTTTGGCTCGATAATCTCATCGAGATAGCCTTTTTCGCAGGCAATATAAGGATTAGCAAATTTTTCCCGGAATTCGTCAACCTTTAGCTTTCTGAGCTCTTCTGATTCCGCTTTCTCCTCAAGCTCACGCTTGTAGACGATATTCACCGCTCCCTCTGGCCCCATGACAGCGATCTCGGCCGTGGGATAGGCATAGTTGACATCCGCCCGGATATGCTTCGAAGCCATGACGCAATAGGCTCCGCCGTAAGCTTTGCGGGTGATGACTGTGACCTTGGGCACAGTGGCCTCGGCAAAGGCATAGAGGAGCTTAGCCCCATGACGGATTATGCCGCCGTGCTCCTGAGCAACGCCGGGCAAAAATCCAGGCACATCCTCAAAGGTGACCAGGGGAATGTTGAAGGCATCGCAGAAGCGGACAAATCGGGCTCCTTTATCAGAAGCGTTGATGTCCAGAGCACCGGCAAGAAAATCAGGCTGGTTGGCGACAACGGCCACGGATTTTCCAGCAAGGCGGCCAAAGCCGATGACAATATTCTTGGCATATTCAGCCTGGACTTCGAAGAAGTAGCGGTCGTCCAGAACCTCTCTTATGACCTTGCGTATGTCATAGGGCTGATTCGGGTCATCAGGAATCATGAAATTGAGTTCCTCGCTTGTCCTGTCAGAGGGGTCGGATGTCTCCTTGAACGGAGGGTCTTCCATGTTGTTATCTGGAATGAAGGACAGAAGCTCCCGAATCAAGGCTATGGTCTGCTGCTCATTCTCGGCCTCAAACTGAGCGACTCCGCTTATCGCGTTGTGAGTCTCAGCCCCTCCTAACTCTTCCATGGTCACGTCTTCATGGGTGACGGCCTTGATCACATCCGGTCCGGTGATGAACATGTTGCTGATGTCCTTGGTCATGATGATGAAATCGGTGATGGCCGGAGAATAGACGGCGCCTCCAGCACAAGGGCCCATGATGGCTGAAATCTGGGGGATGACTCCTGAGGCAAGGACATTCCTCAAGAAGATATCGGCATAGCCGGCAAGGCTTGCCACTCCTTCCTGGATGCGCGCTCCTCCAGAATCGTTGAGGCCGATGATCGGCGCGCCCTGCCTCAAGGCCATGTCCATGATTTTCACGATCTTTGCCGCATTCGCACCGCTGAGAGAGCCGCCGAACACCGTGAAGTCCTGGGCGAAGATGAAGACTGTCCGGCCGTCGATCTTTCCGTAGCCGGCGACGACTCCATCTCCATAGATTCTCCTCTTTTCCATTCCGAAATCATGGCTCTGATGCATGACAAGCTTATCTGTTTCCTGGAATGTGCCTTCATCGAGAAGGAGGTTTATTCTTTCCCGGGCAGTCAGTTTCCCTGCCTCGTGCTGCCTGGTTATCCTTTCCTTGCCTCCCCCCAGTTCAGAAGATTTTATCTTCTCCTCAAGCTCCCCTAATTTTTTCTCGATAGTCATTTTTTTCTCTTTCGACTGGCGATCAAAGCTTGACTTTGCCCCAGTCTTTCAGGAATTTTTCCATCCCGATATCGGTCAAGGGATGGGTCACCATCTTTTCCAGAACAGCGAAGGGCACAGTGACAATATCTGCTCCGATGAGAGCAGCCTCGACAACATGAAGCGGATGCCTGACACTGGCCACGATGACCTCTGTCTCAAAGCCATAATTGTCGAATACGCCCATGATCTCTTCCACCAATTCCATGCCCGCTTGAGAAATATCATCGAGCCGGCCGATGAAGGGGCTGACATATCTTGTTCCGGCTTTGGCAGCCAGAAGGGCCTGGTTAGGAGAAAAAATCAAAGTCGTGTTGACCTGGACTCCTTCTTTAGAAAGAACTTTAGTCGCCTTCAGCCCTTCGACGCAAATCGGGATTTTGACCACGACGTTTTCGGCAATCTTCGACAAGGCTCTCGCTTCTTTGATGATATCCTTGGAGAGTTTCGAAACGCATTCGACGCTCACTGGGCCGGGAACAATGCGGCAGATCTCCTTAATTAAATCTTTAAACTTCAAATTCTCTTTGGAAACGAGGCTGGGATTGGTTGTCACTCCATCCAGTATCCCCCAACTGGCAGCCTCCTTAATCTGCTCCAGGTTCGCTGTGTCCAAGAAAATTTTCATTTAAACCTCCTCCTTGATTTTCATCACAGTGTTGGAAAGAGTCCCTATGCCTTCGATCTGAACATCGACTCGGTCGCCCGCAGACATAGGCCCTACGCCGGACGGCGTTCCAGTGCTGATGATGTCTCCAGGATTGAGAGTCATGATTCTGGAGATGAACCTCACCAGGAAGGATACTGGAAAAATGAGGTTTTTTGTGCTGGATGACTGTTTGAGCTTGCCGTTGAGAAAAGTCTTGAGCCTCAACCCGGAAGGGTCGACATCAGTAGCGATGCAGGGGCCGACAGGCGCAAACGTATCGAAAGACTTGGAGCGCGTGAATTGACCGTCCTTTTGCTGGAGGTCTCGAGCTGTCACATCGTTCAAGCAGGTGTAACCAAGGATGAAGTCTTCAACTTCTTCATCATCGCCGAGATTTCGAGCCTTTTTCTTGATGACCAGGGCGAGCTCTCCCTCATAATCGACTCTCTTTGCCATTCTGGGATAGATGATGATCTCACCCGGCCCGACAACAGCTGAGGGGGGCTTGAGAAAGAGCAGAGGCTCCTCAGGCAAAGGCCTTCCCATCTCTCGGGCGTGGTTCCTGTAGTTTGCTCCGACAGCGACAATCTTGGTAGGCTCGGCAGGGGCAAGCAAAATGACACGGCTTGCAGGAACACCTTCTCCTTTGACTTTAAATTCCTTGAATAGAGACCCTATTATCGGAAAAAGACTCTCTTCCCTTAAAACTCCCCAGTAAGCTTTATTTTTGTATTTATAGCGATATATCTTCATCAAAGCTCTTTCTTGATGATCTCAGAGACAGCGTCTGATTTCTGGCTTTCATTCCCGGATTTGTCCTGAGCGGTAATAGCATAATAATATCTCTTGTTCTTTTCAACTCTCGGATCGCTGTAGGCATTCTCCCCAATAAGCTCTGGAGTCAACAAGATAAACTCCGCTTCTCCTTCTGCTTTTCGCCAGACTCTGTATCCAGCCAGGTCTTTCTCGGGATTAGCATCCCAACTCAAGGAGATTATGTTCTCCGCAGTCACTGAAACCAGCCCGGAAGGAGAAGCGGGAGGAAAGATATCCTTGGGCACGACCTCCACTCTTTCAGAATCGTCGCTTTCGACAAAGGGCGAAACATCGGTTGCCGCAGCCCTTATAAAATAGCGATAAAGCCGCTCAAAGACAAAATCTCTATCTTCGTATTTTTCTTCTTTGACTAAATCCGTATTCAGGCGCTGGGGAGGCGCTTCTCCTTCGGCCCGATAAACATTGTAGCCCTTGAGATTAGCCGGCGAAGATTGGTCTGTGTTCTTCTCGGGCGCAGCCCATCTGATCTCGATCCGGTCTTCAAAAACATTTGCCCGGATCCGCTGCGGCGGAATGGAAAGGATGGTTGGCTTTAAAGAGCGAAGCTCTGAGAGCTCTGACTTTCTTTTTTTCTTATCTGCGACTCTGAGCCCTAAGATTATACTCTTTGAGCTAAAATCTCTCTCTGTCAATTTATAATCGTAGCGAATCTTGCTCGAAGGGTCGCCTTTGTTTATTCGACACCCGGCGAGCTCCTCCTTGGCTATCGAAGCTACGAGTCTGGCTTTAACTTCAAACTCTTCCTTTGCTGCGGATTCATTCTCTGCCTCATGGAGCCAGACTTCAACGGTGTCAATCGCTAATGGATTTCCGTCGATATAAGTTTTGGGATTTTCCCATTCAAGGATGATTCTTTCCCCTCGCTGGATGACATCCAAGGCTTCAACTTTATTGGGAACCTTGGCCAGAGGAGGAAGAAGGGGGCCTTTTCTCCCGCAAAAAGAGCTCAGAAGGAGAAGAAAGAAAAGGACTGAGAGATGAGAAAATCTCTTCATCAGAGGATGAAGCGGCTCAAATCCTGGTCTTCGATGATATCCTTGAGCTGATTCTGGACATATTTTCTATCGATGAGCATCTTCTTCTTTTTTATGTTTGGAGCCTCGAAAGAAATCTCCTCCATGACTTTCTCCATCACCGTATGAAGCCGGCGAGCGCCGATATTCTCTGCATCCTCGTTGACCTTTTCTGCGATCTCGGCAATCTCTTCGACAGCGTCCTGGGTGAATTCCACCTGGACGCCTTCTGTCTCCAGAAGTGCCCTATACTGCTTGATCAAAGCATTCTCAGGCTCGGTCAAAATCCTGATGAAATCATCCTTGTTCAGAGGCGTCAGCTCGACTCTGATCGGAAATCGACCTTGAAGCTCCGGGATAAGGTCTGACGGCTTGGAAACATGAAAAGCGCCGGCGCCGATGAAGAGGACATGGTCTGTCCGCACCAAGCCATAACGGGTATTGACTGTTGTTCCTTCGATGATCGGCAGCAGATCCCTCTGGACTCCTTCTCGACTGACCTCAGGGCCATGACCTGATTCACGGCCGGCAATCTTGTCAACCTCATCGAGGAAGATGATTCCTGACTGCTCAACCCTTTCCACAGCCAAGCGAGCCACCTGCTCCATATCGATCAGCCTTCTCTGTTCGTCCTCCAATAGATACTCTTGGGCTTCTTTGACCTTGACCTTCCTTCTCTTGGATTTGCCGCCTAAAAACCCAGGGATGATTTCCTGAATCTGAATCCCGATCTCCTCCATCCCGGTGTTGGAGAAAATCTCGAAAGGAGGGGAAACCCTTTCTTTGATCTCGATCTCCACCAGCCTCTCATCCAGGTATCCCTCTCTGAGCTGTTTCTTCAATTTTTCTCTTGTCTCCTGAAATTTGGAAAGGTCTTCCTGCTCAAAAGAGTTCACTCTTCTTTTTACCGGCGGAAGGAGTATGTCCAGAATCTTCTCCTCAACATTCCTCTCGGCCTTTTCTATGATCTCCCCGATCTTTTCCTGCTTGACCATATCCACAGAAATCCGGACTAAGTCTCTGATCATCGATTCCACGTCCCGCCCGACATAGCCGACTTCTGTGAACTTGCTGGCCTCAATCTTAAGGAAAGGAGAGGAGGTGAGCTTAGCCAGCCTGCGGGATATCTCGGTCTTTCCAATCCCGGTGGGGCCGATCATCAGAATGTTCTTGGGCGCGATTTCATCGGCGAGCTCAGGAGGAAGCTTTCTCCTTCGATACCTGTTGCGCAGGGCTATGGCTACTGCCTTTTTGGCAGCCTGCTGGCCGATGATGTACTTGTCCAGCTCGGCAACAATCTCCTGCGGAGTCAGCTCTGTCTCCGCAAGTTTTTCAGCCTGAGCTTCCAGACTCTGGGGAAGAACGATAGGCATTAAAGCTCCTCGATTGTAATCTGGTCATTGGTGAAGACGCAGATGCCGGCGCTTATCTTCAAAGCCTCGGTGGCAATCTCTTTAGCCGAGAGGTCGGTGAACTTAATCAAAGCTCGAGCCGCGGCCAGAGCATACTGACCGCCTGAGCCAATGGCAATGATCCCGTCGTCGGGTTCGACGACATCGCCTGTTCCTGAAATCAAAAATGCGTGTTCCTTATCGGCAACGATCAGGAAAGCCTCCAGCCTGCGCAGCGCCTTGTCCAGGCGCCAGTCCTTGGCCAATTCGATTGAGGCCCTGGGAAGATTGCCTCGGAATTCCTCCAGCTTGGCTTCGAACCTGGAGAAAAGGGCAAACGCATCAGAAGTCGCCCCGGCAAATCCAGCCACCACATTTCCTTTAGAAAGCGTCCTTATTTTATTGGCATTTCTCTTGATAATCGTCTCTCCCAAAGAGACCTGGCCGTCTCCAGCCAAGGCAATCTTTCCTTTGTGGCGAACGCAAATAATCGTTGTTGAGTGAATCATGGCAGGTTTTTTATACCTTCAATAATACCATATGATAATTAAAAATCGGAATATTTTCAATTTATAATGGCTATATTCTCAATAAGGAGAGCAGGAAGGCTATTGCTATTCCGACGAGAATGGCGACTGTTGTCCAGGAAATGATGTTATAAGCACGCCTGTTGACATGATTTCCCATCAGCTTTTTATCATTGATCAGAATAATCATGAAAACCAAAATCAGAGGCAGGACAATTCCGTTGATGACCTGGGAGATGTACATGATCGGGAAGAGAGGGATTCCAGGAAGGAGGATGACTATCGCACCGAAGAAAATGAGGAGAGTGTAGAATCCATAGAACTGAGGAGCCTCGGAGAATTTCTTGTTGACACCCGTCTCCCAGCCCATTCCTTCGCAGACAACAAAAGCTGTAGAAAGAGGCAAGATCGAGGCCGCAAACAGGGAGGCATTCAAGAGTCCGAAGGCAAAAAGGGCAGAGCAGTATTTTCCCGCCAGGGGTTTCAAGGCCAAGGCGGCGTCTTTGGCTGTCTCCACTCTAATTCCTGCTTTAAAAAGAGTTGCGGCGCAGGTCAAGATGATAAAGGCGGCCACCACGGTGACAACGATGCTGCCCAGGATGACGTCCATTCGGGAATGCTTGTAGTCTCTGACATTGATATTTTTCTCGACCACTGCCGCCTGGAGATAAAATTGCATCCAGGGTGCTATGGTTGTTCCCACCAAACCGATAAGCATGGCCAGGCTGCCTGGTGTAAACTTCATCGCCGGCCTGGAAAAACCTCTGAGAACAAGACTCCAATCCGGGTCGGCCAAAAAGCCTGAGATGAGGTAACTCACATAGAACAGGCAGGCGACAAGAAAGACTTTTTCCACCGACCTGTAGGTCCCTTTCACCACAAGCAGCCAGACGACAAAGGCACAAATAGGGACAGAGACGGATTTGGAGACCCTAAAGATTTCTAAGCTTGAGGCAATCCCTGCAAACTCTGCAATCACATTGCCCAGGTTGGTGATTATCAGGGCTGTCAGCAGGTAAACAGTGATCCTGACTCCAAATTTTTCGCGGATAAGGTCGGATAATCCCTTCCCGGTCACAACTCCCATTCTGGCGCTCATCTCTTGAATAATGACCAAGGCCACCATGATCGGAATCAAAGACCAGAGTAGTCCGTAGCCAAAATGCGCACCGGCCATCGAGTAGGTTGCAATCCCGCCGGCGTCATTATCCACGTTTGAGGTGATGATGCCAGGGCCGACCACAGCTAAAAAGATCAGGAAACTCTTCCAACGCGACTTCCAATAACCCTTATCTAAAGCCTTCAAAATGATTCCTCAATATCCATGATCGAGAATCAGAAATCCTTAGAGGTGGATTCGACCGCGTCCCTGAGAGTGACTATCCCCGATAAACGGTTCTCTTCATCGACAACCGGGATGGCCATGAATTTGTATTTCTTGAATATCTCTTTAACCTCTTTAACATCATCCTCAGTCTTGACTTTTATCAGATTGGTATTCATCAATTTGGATAGGGGAGTGTCTTTGTCACACAAAACCAGATGTCTTAAAGTTAGAACGCCGATGAGATGATTTTCCTCGTCTGTCACGTAGATATAAGAAATTGTATCTAAAGGATGGGTTGTCCTCTTGAACAACTCTGAAGCATCGCCGATGGTTTTATCTCCTTGAATGAAGATATAGTCTTTGGTCATGATGCTGCCCGCAGTGCCTTCCTCAAACCTCAATAGCTCCTCCAGTTTCTCTCTGGAAGGCTTCTCCATTGTCTGGATGAGTTTTGTTTTTTTCTCTTGAGGAAGTCCAGCCAGAAGGTCGGTGGCCTCATCAGGTTCCATCTCTTCCAAAATGTCTGAGACAAGCTCCTCAGAAGTCGATAAGATCAAGGAGAGCTGATATTTTGGTTCGACCTCTTGCAGCGTTTCGGCTGCGGTCGACAAATCCAAAGACTTGAAGACTCTTGAGCGGCTTGCCTGGTCGAGCTCTTCGAGGATGTCTGCCAAATCTGAAGGATGGAGCTCATGGAGTTTTCTCAGAGTCACATTGAGCTTCAAATCTTTTTTTTGGGGGTCACTGGCCAGGGGCTGGACATACTTCCAGGAGATCATTTTTTCTGGAATCTGGTAAGAAAAGAAGAAATCAGTTAATGAGTCTATGACTTTTACCCAGCCCAAGCGCCGGAAGATTCCTCTCATCCCGATATCCACATGGACAATGCGCAGCTCCCTGTCCACGACCAGAAGATGGATGTCATTCACCCTTTCTATCTTTGCTCCGAATGTATCCACGACCTGCTTGTCAAAAAGCTCTTCCCGAAGAAGAATCTCATTCTCATTCCCCGCAAAAGGCTTTATTTTCTTCTCCGCGTCTGGCTTGAGGCGAATCAAATGGCCGGTCAATCCTTCAATCTCCGACCAATCCAATTCAAGCAGGCCTCTGCGCCACTTCTTCCTGATGCTCAGGCTTACGACTTTTGGAAAAAGCTCGCCCAGCTTAACCTTCATGTCAGTCAATTTTCCCAAAACCTTGCCGTTTGAATCGACCACAGAGCGGCCCAGAAGCTCTGAGAAGAAAACAAACATCTTTAAGCTGTGTTCTTGCATTTCATTTAAGATTCTGGCACATCTTCCTATTTTTTCTTTGTATTTGTATTTTAATCTCTCTTAGAAAAGCTTATAGCACAGGTCATATTGGCTGTCAAAAAAATAACTAGAGAGTCTGGCCACAATAGGGGCAGAAGCTGAAATCATGCCCAACAATCTTTTCACAGCGAGGACATCTCCTCTGCCAAGCTTTGGGTCCGATATCCATCTTTTCACCTCTTTCGTCAATGACGCTTTGGCAGTTTTCACAAATTAAAAAAGGAGTTCCTCTCTTGATAGGAAAGAGGGGAATGAAGAAGAGGCTCAGATAATGGTCAATCCTTTTGCGGTAGACCTTTATCTGCTGACAGGCAGGACATGGCCTTGGCTGCTTGTCCACTATCTTGGTTTTTGGCTGAATCCCTCCGATGAAAAAAAACATCATTGTCTAATTAATTATGGGGACACACTACTTAATTATAATTACTTAACTCTTCACTTAAATCTTTATCCTGACCTTATTCTAAATGAATTGGCTGTGAAAAATAAAATATGATAGTCTAATTTAGACTTCAAGACAAAACAAATGTCAGACCTTGAAGCTAAATTCCTGGGCAGCATGGTCGGAAGCGCTCTTGGTGATGCCATTGGCGAAATCGCCTTCCGCTACCCAAACAAGAATGCCCTCTGCCGCCAATTAGATAGCCTGAAAGAACTTTGTTATACAGACGACACAGCTATGTCCATCGGGCTAGCAGAATCTCTTGTTGAAAAAGCCGATGTTGACCAACAGGCACTTGGAGAGAGATTCAGAGAGAATTTCAACCGTGAGCCTTGGCGGGGCTATGGGCCTGGACCGCCGAGAATATTTTTGATGGTCGAACGCTCTCATCTGAGCTATTTAGAAGCGGCAAAAGCTCTATTTAGAGGTGAGGGTTCCTTTGGCAACGGCGCGGCGATGAGGGCTGCTCCTGTCGGGCTCTTCTTCCGCAATTCACCGCATCTCTATGAAAAGGCAAGCCTCTCTGCTTCTGTCACCCATGCTCATCCCTTGGGAGTAGACGGAGCGGCTGTCCAGGCAATGGCTGTCTCTCTGGCAGTGATGCTCAACCCTGAGCAGAAATTCTCGCCTGAGGAATTCATTAAAAAGCTTGCAGGCTTTGCCAGAACCCTGGAGATGAAAGAAAAACTTTTCGCTGTTCAGCAAGCACTTGATGCTGATCTCGCCCCGTCCCTTGCTTCAGAGCGGCTCGGCCGTTCAGTCGAAGTCCATGAATCTCTGCCCTTCGCCCTTTATTCCTTTCTGCGCCATCCGAACTCATTCGAGGATTGCCTTTTTTGTGCCGTCTTGAACAGAGGCGACCGGGACACACTCGGCGCCATGGCCTGCGCCGTCTCCGGTGCTTATTTGGGTGTTGAAGCCATCCCTCAAGAATGGAGACAGAAGCTTGAGAACGGGTCGTATATTGAAGCTATCGCTCGAAAACTACTAGGGCTTTGTGGAGATGATATGTAATTCTTTTGGTTTCTTTGGAAACCTCAGAAAGAGGAGTTGACCAGCCAAAGTCAAGTCTTGCCTCCCCGTAATTCATGGCCGCAGTGCGGACACACACGCCAGCTGCTTTCCATAGGCTTATTGCAACTCGAGCAGACAGTTTGCAGCCGCGCTCCACAATTGGGACAAAAGATAAAAGTCGTCTCCACGGTTTTTTGGCAGCTTGGACAGGTGGTTGCTTGAACGGTCTTTTTTGCCGGCACACGTTCGGAGCGGACAATGAGATAAATCAACAATCCTATCAAATTGCCGATCAACACCAGCAGGGCCCACAACACGCCATTCATCCCTCTCCTTTCCGCATCGCGGTAGACCCAGACGATGACCAAAATCCAAATAACTAGCATTACAAGAGACAGGAAAGAGAGTGAGGCGAATCTGAAGAAAGCAAAAGGTCCATGTTCATTCCAGAGATGTTCCAAATTTGAAATGCGGAAGACGTGGAAAACGCCTGGGAAAATTGCAAACGGAGCAAAAACGAGCGGCGTGACGGCAAGGATTAAATAAAGAATAACTATCGCCAAAAAAATAAGCCCGATTGTTTTTCCTGTTGAAGTTGCCATTTTAAGCCTCCTTTTCCATGCCTGAGATGACGAAAAAGCATGAAATCATTTGTATAGTCCAGAACATTTTTCAGCCCATTGAGCCGAGTCTCGAATTTTTATTATCCGAACTGAACTTTCTTATCAAAATCGGCGCAAAGAAAAGCATTCCTGCATTCTGAATCGTCAGAGTGAGCACAACAACTGCCTGAGGAGAAAGCGGCAGTTTCAAATTAAAATCTTCGAGCAGCACAAAGATTAAAATCGCTGTCAAGACGACGAGCGAAAAGAGCGCCCCCCAGACAGCCTTGGGTATGGACCAGAGATGATTTCGACCAATCGTTTTCTCCTTGGACAAGGGTATCGAGCTCAATTCAACCTGGCAGGCCGACTGAGTCCTTCTCGCCAGCTCTTCAGAAAGGACAGGTCGGCGCCTTCTCTCGAGATAGACCCGTATTTTTCTCCAGTCGTCTCGAAGGCTTGCGCATTCGGAGCAACGCTCGACATGCTCCTTTACTGCCGAAAGCTCTTCGTAGCTCAGCTCGTCTTCCTTGAAATCAATGACCAACCGCTCAATGTCTTTGCATTTCATTTTTAACACTCCTCATCAAGGGACAACCCTTCTCATTATAGGCTGAAAGCTCCCGCCGGAGCCGCTTCGTGGCTCGATGCATCAAAGTCTTGGCTGTGCCGAGAGGAATCTTGAGCATCTGGCTGATTTCCAAATATTTGAATCCTTCAACCTCCTTCAGAACAAAAACACAGCGCTGTCTTCCTGGCAATCTGGCCATAGCCTGGGCGATGGCCCTGCCTGCATCCGCATATCCTGATTCGTCCCTTGAGTATGATGCTTCATCTTCAATAAAAGATTTTTTGTGTTCGCTCAGAGAGCCTGCGAATCTCTGTAGAAGAAACAATCTTCTTATCCTCTTCTTGCGCAGAGCATCCCGGTAAAGGTTTGCGGTAACAGTGAAGGCCCAGGCCCTGAAGCTGCGCACATCGATCTTTGGCAGATTCTCGACGACACGAAGCCACGTCTCCTGAAACAAATCCTCTGCCTCTCCCCTGTTTTGGGTCAGGCTGTAGGCAAAATCGAAGATAAGAGATTTGTACTGATGATAAAGCTCGTCGAAAACCGAGGGAGCCATATCTCCTGTTCCCTGGTTAGTCTTGCGGCTTCCGTTCTCCACAGAGCTCTCCATGATCTCAATACCAAAGACGTATAACCAAGAAAAAGGTTCTAGTCAAATTCAGCTTTTTTATGAAAAAAAGGGACTGTCCTTTTTTTGATTTTTAAGCGGACGCTCGCTTTAATATATTGCCTAACGATTATAAATATTCATATAATTCCTTGTGCAATCTTTTGATTGTTTCGGGAAGGTAAGATATTTAAAGAAAGATTTTCTATTGCTCAAAGCCGAGGCTCTTCTCTGATGGATAAAGTCACAACAAAGCTAAATAGTATATCATGAAAACCAAAACTGAATTTCAGGCGAAATTGGTCTTTTCAATAGTAACTCTTATTATCTGTCTTTCCTTATTCTCTTGTTGCCGGCAAACAAAAATCACCAACGTTGTAATAATTTCTGCCGCTGACTCCATGAAAGAGATTATCCAAAAGGCAGCCAATGTCACTCCTTCTGCACGGCAAATGGCCTGGCAGGAGATGGAACTCACCGCCTTTGTCCACTTCACCATGAACACCTTCACCGACCGGGAATGGGGGCTCGGCACTGAGGACCCAAGACTATTCAACCCCACTCAGTTCGATGCCAGGCAATGGGCCCGGGTTCTAAAGGAAGCCGGGATGAAGATGATCATCGTTACCGCCAAGCATCACGACGGCTTCTGCCTCTGGCCGAGCCAATACACCAGCCATTCGGTGAAAAGCAGCCCTTGGCGAGACGGAAAAGGCGATGTGATTCGAGAGGCGGCAGAAGCCTGCCGGAAATACGGCCTGAAGCTCGGCATCTACCTTTCGCCCTGGGACCGGCATGAGCCTTGCTACGGCGAATCTCCTCGCTACAACGAATTCTTCAAGAATCAGCTTCGAGAGCTTCTTTCCAACTACGGAAAAGTGGCAGAGGTCTGGTTCGACGGCGCCTGCGGCGAAGGGCCGAACGGAAAGCGCCAGGTCTACGACTGGCAAGGCTATTACAGAGTGATTCGCGAGCTGCAGCCCGAGGCTGCCATCGCCATCATGGGGCCTGACGTGCGCTGGGTTGGGACCGAATCAGGATACGGCAGGGAAACAGAATGGGGCGTGGTTCCTGCGAGCCTGCGGAATGAAGGTCAGGCTTCCACGGTCTCTAGTCAGGAAGCCTTTGATGCCGCTTTTGTTCCTATGGACTTGACTCAAGCGGACTTGGGAAGCAGGGAAAAGATTAAGACTGCTTCTGCTCTGGTTTGGTACCCTTCGGAAGTGGATGTTTCTATCCGGCCAGGGTGGTTCTACCACCAAAGCCAGGATGAGCAAGTGAAATCGCCTGAAAAGCTGTTCGATATATATTTCAGCTCTGTCGGCCGTAATTCTGTTCTTCTCTTGAATGTCCCTCCTGACCGACGCGGGCTGATCCATGAAAACGATGTTCGAGTCTTGGAGGAATGGCACAGGGCCCTGGATGAGACTTTTCGCACTAATCTCGCCGAAGGAGCCCAAGCTCATGCTTCAAATTTTGCCCGAGGACATTCCGCTCAAGCTACAATCGACGCCGATAAGAAAACATACTGGACAACAGAAGAAGGAATCGAGGCAGCTTGGCTTGAATACCGCCTAGCGAAGCCGGCGACTTTTGATGTCTTGATGCTGCAAGAAAACATTCGCATCGGCCAGCGGGTTGAGCGCTTCGAGCTCGAAGCCTGGATAGACGGCTGCTGGGAAAAAGCTGCGCAAGGAACGACAATCGGCTACAAGCGCCTGCTCCGCTTGGCGTCGATAACAACTGACCGTGTCCGCCTGTCGATAACCGAGTCCAGGACAAACCCAACCTTAACTCATTTTGGACTCTATAAAAAAGCGATTTTTTAGATAAAAAAAATTAAAAGGAGGTCATATTGGGGATGGGCAGATTAATCAAGCGAATCAAGCCAAGTCCAGCAATCATTTTTCTTATTTTCTCTATGAGATTCTTATTATTGACTTCAGTCACCGCTCAGCCATCCTATCATAAAGAGCTTAACGGCATCGTCATTCCCCTCGAAGGAGCAAAGTTAAAAATTCAGGCCCATGCACCGAACATCATCCGTGTCCTCTACACACCCAGCGAAGCCGTCAAGCTCCGCAAGAGCCTAGTCGTGGAGACAGAGCCTCAGGATATTCAATGGAATGTCCAGCAAAAGGGAGAAGAGATTTGGCTAAAAACTGCATGGCTCCAGGTTCGAGTCGATGTCAAAACAGGCGCAATCCAATTCCTGGATAAAGCGGACAAAGTCCTTTTGCGCGAAGCTCCTGAAAATCCCCGAATGATGACCAAGGCTCGGGTAATGGCTGAGGAAACCTGGCATGCCCTCCAGCGCTTTGTCTTAACCCCTGAGGAAGGAATCTACGGCCTTGGCCAGCATCAGGACGGCTACATGAACTACAGGGGCAGGGATGTCATTCTTGTTCAAACCAATCCTGTTGCCGTCAATCCTTTCCTTATCTCCACAAGAGGATACGGTGTTCTTTGGGACAACTATTCAAAAACTCTCTTTCATGACGGTGAGGACGGCATGTCCTTCTGGTCTGAGGTTGCCGATGCCATCGACTATTATTTTATCGCCGGCGAGACGATGGACGAGGTAATCGCCGGCTACCGGCAGCTCACCGGCCAGGCGCCTCTTTTTGGAAAATGGGCTTACGGCTACTGGCAGAGCAAGGAGCGCTATGTGGATGCCGACGATATCCTGAGCGTGGCCAGAGAATACAGGCAGAGACAAATCCCCATCGACAACATCGTCCAGGACTGGCGTTATTGGGGAGAAAACGATTACTGGAGCTCGATGCGCTTCGACAGCAAGGTTTACCCCAATCCTGAAAAGACAATCTCTTCGCTCCATAATGATTATCACCTCCACTATATGATTTCCATTTGGCCTGCTTTTGGCGTCAAGACCGATATCTATAAAGAGATGAAGGCCAGAGGCCATCTCTACCCGCCCAAGCATTGGACCTCAGGATATGTCTATGATGCCTACAGCCGCGAAGCCTGTGAAATCTACTGGCGCTATGTCAAAGAAGGCCTGGTCTCCAAAGGCGCCGACGCCCTTTGGATGGATGCCACTGAGCCGGAGCTCGGAGACCAGCACACCCCTGAAATCTCGGAAAAGTTCATCAAAGAATTCGGAATGACAGAGCTGGGGACCATGGCCAGATACCTGAACACCTATTCCCTGATGACAACAAAAGGAGTCTATGAAGGGTTCAGGAAAGATTTTCCTCAGAAAAGGGTCTTCATCCTGACCCGGTCAGCCTTCTCCGGGCAGCAAAGATACGCCGCTGCAAGTTGGTCGGGTGACATCTCGGCCAACTTTGATGTCTTCCGAAAGCAAATCTCTGCTGGGGTAAACTTCTGCCTTGCAGGCATTCCCTACTGGACCCATGACATCGGCGCCTTTTTCCCCAGCGGAAGAGGCGGCCTCTACGAATCAGGATGCGAGGACCCTGCCTACCAGGAGCTTTATGTCCGCTGGTTTCAATTCGGCGCTTTTACGCCCATCTTCCGCTCCCACGGCACAGGAACACCAAGGGAAGTCTGGCGGTTCGGGCAGCCAGGACAATGGGCTTATGATGCCCTGGTCAAGTTCGACAATCTCCGCTACCGCCTTCTCCCCTACATCTACTCGCTGGCCTGGAAGGTGACCAGCCAAGGTTACACCATCATGCGCGGCCTGCCGATGGATTTTGCAGCTGATAAAAATACATATGGAATAGATAATCAATACATGTTCGGCCCCTCGCTCCTCGTCACTCCGGTGACAGAGGAGATGTATCATAAAATAAAAAAGCCCGGCGCTGAAAATGAGGACAAGGGGCTGAAATCAGTTGAGGTTTATTTGCCGCATTGGCCTGGATGGTATGACTTCTGGACGGGCGATTTTTATCAAGGCGGGCAGAAGCTGAGAAAGGAAACGCCCATCGATATCATGCCCCTCTATGTCAAAGCCGGCTCCATTCTTCCTCTCGGTCCCTTCAAACAGTATTCAACAGAAAAGCCTGAAGACCCGCTCGAGCTCAGGATTTACAGCGGAGCTGACGCCCAATTCTTGCTTTATGAGGACGAGAATGACAATTATAACTATGAAAAGGGGATTTACGCCACCATCCTCTTTAAATGGGATGATAAATCCCGGACACTGACCATCGGCCCAAGAAACGGAACTTTCCCTGGCATGCTAGAGAAGAGGGCCTTCCGCATCGTCTGGGTCGAGAAAGGTCATGGCGTCGGCCTGGAAGTCACAAAGGACGCCGCCCAGACCGTCACCTATTCAGGCAAGACAATAAGCATAAGGAGGTAGCCTTGGATACAAAAAAAAGCCTTATCCATCCCTACATCCCTAACTCCGTTCCTGAAGTCAAGGAAGAGATGCTCAAGGAGATCGGAGTCAAGGACATTGACCAGCTCTATGATGATATCCCTGAGGAGCTGCGCTTGAGGAGAAAGCTCAATCTTCCCCAGCCCCTTCTTTCCGAGCTCGAGCTGAAGCGTCATCTTGAAAAAATACTCGATAAAAACAAATCCTGCAAGGAATACATCAGCTTCCTTGGCGGAGGCTGCGCCCACCATTATGTTCCAGCCATCTGCGATGAGATTGCACACCGCTCTGAATTCCTGACAGCCTACGCCGGAGAGCCCTACGAAGACGCCGGACGCTTCCAGGCTCTCTTTGAGTATGAAAGCCTGATGGCAGAGCTTCTTGATTTCGATGTGGTCAACGTCCCCACCTATGATTGGGGCCAGGCCGCCAGCACCTCAATGCGTATGGCAGGAAGAATCACCAAACGCAACAGGGTTCTCGTTTCCGACACTCTCTCTCCTGAAAGGCTCTCCATCATTAGGAATTACTGCCACCCGGTGATGACAGTCGATTTGATCGGACACCATCCTGAAACCGGCCTGATAAACCTCGATGACCTCAAATCTAAGACTTCGCCGGAGGTGGCTGCTTTCTATTTCGAGAACCCATCCTATCTGGGCTTTATCGAAACACAGGGTCAGAGCATCGCTGATATCGCCCATTCCAACGGCTCGCTGCTGGTTGTCGGCGTCGACCCTCTCTCTCTCGGCGTTTTAAAACCGCCGAGCCAGTACGGTGCTGACATCGCCTGCGGCGATATCCAGGGTCTTGGAAACCATATGCTCTATGGAGGTTCTCTCGGCGGCTTCATCGCCACCCGCGACGAGGAAAGATTCGTAATGGAATATCCCTCACGTCTTTTCGGCATCGCCAAGACCTCAGTGGAAGGAGAATGGGGTTTTGGCGATGTGGCCTACATGCGGACTTCCTTCGGGGGAAGAGAAAAAGGGAAGGAGTTTGTCGGCACGGCCGCAGCCTTGTACGGAATCTCTGCGGCTGTCTATCTGTCTTTGATGGGGCCGCAAGGAATGCGCGAGCTCGGACAGCACATCCTGCAGAAGACGCAGTATGCCATGAAGAGGCTTGCAGAAATTCAGGGAGTCCGCCTTCGATTCCAATCCTCCCATTTCAAAGAATTTGTCGTTGACTTCAGGGGGGCCGGAAAGCCGGTCAGAGAGATTAACCATAGGCTTCTTCATAAAGGCATCTTTGGCGGAAAAGATTTGTCTCATGAGTTTGCAGACCTCCATACCTGCGCCCTCTACTGCGTGACAGAGATGCTGACCAAGAATGATATCGAGACAATGGTCATCGTCCTTAAGGACATTTTGAGCCGGGGATAAGGAGGAAAGAGATGGAAATTCAAAAAAACAGCCGGTTAAGAAACTTCCACCAAGCCAAATGGGATGAAGAAATCATCTTTGAATTGAGCACAAAAGGAGAGCGCGGCATCCTCGTTCCTGAGGTCGAGCCCGAGATCAAGGCAATCGTCGGGGACGGAATCTCCTCACTGCCGGAGAATATGAAGAGGAAAGAGCCTCCGGCTCTTCCAGAAGTGGCTCAGATGAGAGTGCTGAAACATTTCCTTCGCCTCTCCCAGCAAAATCTGGGAGCAGACCTGAACATCGATGTCGGCCAGGGCACGTGCACGGTCAAGTACAATCCAAAGGTCAACGAGACTTTTGCTTCATCCAAAAAGGCAACGGCTCTACACCCATCTCAGGATGAGAGCACAGTCCAGGGAGCACTCCAGATCATGTATGAGATGGACCTCTTCTTCCGCGAAATCTCAGGACTCGACCGCTTTACCTTGCAGCCGAGCTCAGGCTCCCATGCCATCATGACCATGGCTTCGATCATCAGAAAATATCATGAGTTGAGAGGCGAAGGAAGCGAGAGGGATGAAATCATCACCACCATCTTCTCCCATCCTTCGGACGCGGCTGCAGCGGCGGTCAAAGGGTACAAGGTTGTCACCATCTACCACAACCCAGAGGGAATGCCTGATATCGAAGCGCTGAAGAAGGCTGTTTCCAAGCGAACCGCAGGCCTGTTCATCACCAATCCTGAAGACACTGGAATCTTCAACCCGAGGATTTCAGAATTTACCAGAATCGTCCATGAGGCCGGCGGTTTGTGCGGATACGACCAGGCCAATGCCAACGGCATTCTGGGAATCACCCGCGCCCGCGAAGCCGGATTCGACCTCTGTTTCTTCAACCTCCACAAAACATTCGGAGCTCCTCATGGCTGCGGCGGACCGGCATCCGGCGTGTTGGGCGTGACCAAAGAGCTCATCGACTATCTTCCTGTTCCGGTCGTGGAATTCGACGGCTCAAGATACTACCTCAACTACAATCTTCCAAAGACAATCGGCAAGGTGAGGCCGTTCTACGGCGCCTTCCCGGTTATCTTGAAATCCTATGCCTGGATCATGAGCCTTGGAGCTGAGGGCTTGAAAGAAGTGGCGAACATCGCGGTCATGAACAACAACTATCTCCTTAAAAAGATTCGAGAAATCAAAGGAGCAACTTCACCCTTTAAAGCCGGAAAGCACAGAATCGAGCAGGTCAGGTACAGCTGGCAGGAGCTCTGCCAAGAGACTGGAGTGGACACGCACCAGATTGCGCTCAGAATGGCCGACTTCGGCTTCCACCTCTGGTCGAGCCACCATCCTTTCCTCGTGCCCCAGCCTTTCACCATCGAACCGACAGAATCTTATTCCAGGAACGAGCTGGATGAATACCTGGATGGCCTGAGACATGTGGCCGAAGAGGCGCGGAAAGAGCCGGAAACAGTCAGAAGCGCTCCCCAGCGCAGCGTCGTCCACAAGATTGACGAAAGCACCTTCGACGACCCGAAGAAATGGGCCATAACCTGGAGAGCCTATTTAAAGAAACACGGCAAGCCATCGAAGTGAAACAAGGAGCTATAGGTCAGGCGGGGTATTTCGAAAACACGCAGGCTTTGCCCCAGCAAGGCGAAGGCAGAATGGTTCGAAAGCACGCCGCTTTTGGCCCAGCGAGCCAAAAGCGGCTCGGTTGCGGGCTTCGCTCTCCTCTCCTAACGTCGAGGAACCGTGCCCGCTCAGCCCTACATACGACTTTCTCGCCATTCTGCCTTCGCCTTGCAGTGAAAAGAACGGCTTAAGCAACATGATTTCAAGACACCCAGCCCGATCCATATGGATAAGGAGAGTGAGATGAACAGAATAAAAATCTCTTCCGAGCTTTTATCGCTAGAAGGAAAAGTGGCACTTGTCACCGGCGCTGCTTCTGGTATCGGCCGCGGAATTGCCATGCGCCTGGCAGAGATGGGCGCAGCCGTTGTTCTGCTCGATATCAACCAAGAAAAGGGAAATGAAGCCGCTTCTGAAATCAAGGCTCGAGAAGGAAAAGCAAATTTCATCTCTTGCGATGTAAGCTCGAATGAAGACTGTAAAAAAGCTGTGGAGAAAACGGTAAAGGAATTTAGTAAAATCGATATCCTCTGCAACAATGCCGGAATCATCGTCAGAAAAAATTGCATCGACCTGGAAGAGGATGAATGGGACCATGAGCTTGATGTCAATTTAAAGAGCATTTATCTTCTCTCGCGACATGTCCTTCCCCACATGATTAAGAATGGAGGAGGAAGCATCGTCAACACCGGCTCCGGCTGGTCGCTGAAAGGCGGGCCCAATGCGGCTTCCTATTGTGCTTCCAAAGCCGGTGCCCTTAACCTCACCAGGGCCATGGCCATCGACTTCGGCCAAGACAACATCCGTGTCAACTGTGTCTGTCCGGGCGATGTGGATACACCGCTGCTCCGCAGTGAATGCGCCCAGCTAGGCCTAAAGCAAGAAGATTTTTTGAAGCAGGCTGCCAAGAGGCCGATCGCCCGCCTTGGCACTCCACAAGATGTGGCCAATGCCGTCCTCTTCTTTGCCAGCGATATGTCGAAATGGGTCACAGGGGCATGCTTGGTCGTTGACGGCGGCGGGCTGGCGTAAAAAGAGGACAGGCAGATTTTTTCTCTCAGTCATGATCAACAAAAGAGAAAATTTCAAATTGGTTTAAAAGATTATTCTGTCCCCTTTATTTGAAAATTAATTTTCATTGTGTTATAAGCTCTCAGAGAATCATGAGCAGCAACCTTTCACAAAATTCTGGGCAAAGATGACATCGCGAGAGCTAGTCAGAAAGACACTAGAATTTGACAAGCCAAAGAGAATTCCCCGCCAGCTCTGGTTTTTGCCCTGGGCTAAAGAGAATTACCCCGACCAGCTCCAAGCCATTCAAAAAAAATTTCCGGATGACATCGTCACCGCTCCTCGAATGATCGGCAATAGAGACTTGACTGATTTTCCCGAGCGCTATCAAAAAGGAGTTTTTGTCGACGAATGGGGCTGTCGATTTGAAAATGTGCAGAGCGGAACAATCGGCATTGTCCACAAGTCGCGGATCGAAACTTGGCGCGACCTTGAAACGCTCAAAACGCCGGACGAATATTTGGACTTGAACACAGAGGAGATCAACCGCTTCTGCCGTAATGAAAAAAGATTCGTCCTGGCTGGAACCTGGATCAGACCTTTTGAGAGGCTCCAGTTTCTGCGAACAACGATAAAGCTGTTGATCGACCTCGTCGAGCAGCCGCCGGAGTTCTTTGAGCTCATTCGCCGCCTGCACGAGTTCTACATCAAGGAAGCCGAAGTCTGGGCTCGAACCGATGTCGATGCCCTGACTATCATGGACGACTGGGGAACGCAGAAGGAATTGATCATATCGCCCTGGCTCTGGCGGGCGCTCTTCAAGCCCTTGTACCAGGACTACATCAAGATTGCCCGCCATTATAAAAAATATGTCTTCTTTCACTCAGACGGATATATTCTTGATATCATTCCCGAGTTTATCGAAATCGGAGTCAACGCCCTCAACGCTCAAATATTCTGCATGGGGCTGGAATCGCTCGGAGAAAAATTTAAGGGGAAAATCACTTTCTGGGGCGAAATCGACCGCCAGCAAATTCTGGCTTACGGCTCCCGCGCTGACGTCCAGCGCGCAGTCAAAGATGTTTACAAAAACCTCTATTCTGAGGGAGGCGTTATCGCCCAATGCGAGTTCGGCCCAGGAGCCAAGCCAGAGAATGTCGAGGCGGTTTTCCAGACCTGGTCCGAGATATACAAAAAGATCAAGGGATGAAAATAAAGCTCAGGTTAGGCGTTTCGAAAACATGAAGGCTTCAAATTAAACGGAAAAAGCGAAGGCAAAGTGACGAGAAAGCCGTGTGAAAGGCTGAGCGGGCATGGTTCCTCTCCGCTAGGAGAGGAGAGCGAAGCCTTGAACCGAGCCGCTTTTGACACGCTGGGGCAAAAGCGGCGTGCTTTCGAGCCACTTTGCCTGAGCAATTCAAACGGCTTTCCAAGCATCCAGCCTGAGCTTCTGTACAGCGAGGATGCAGAAATACTCAAAGAGATAAGAATAAAAAAAATAACTCGCTTAAGAAAAAAGAATTTTTTTCGCTTTCTTTTGACAATATTTCTTTTTCTTTCGCTTGAAATATTATTCTCCGCATGCCGTGGCTCAGGAGAGAAAGCTCAGGAAGAGGGAAAAAAGCTGACCATTGCCGTCATTCCCATGGGAACGACTCACGAATTCTGGAAAGCCATTCATGCCGGCGCTTTGTCTGCCGCAAGAGAGCTCGGCGTTGATATCATCTGGAAAGGGCCTCTCAAGGAAGACGACCGCAACGAGCAGGTTCAGATCGTCGAGACCATGGCCGATGCGGGTGTCAGCGCTCTTGTTCTCTCTCCTATCGATGACCGGGCGCTTGTCAGGCCTGTGGTCGAGGCCAAAAGGCTCGGCATCCCAACCATCATCTTCAACTCAGCTCTTCAGGGAGACCATCATCTTGCCTATATTTCAACAGATAACTACAAAGGCGGAGTCCTTGCTGCTGATTATATCGGCTCTCTTCTCGAAGGGAAAGGAAAATTGATTCTCATCCGGGTCAAGGAGGGCGTCGAGGGAAGCACAAAGCGTGAAGAAGGCTTCTTACGGACAATCCGCTCGAAATTCCCGCTGGTTAAGATCCTCTCCGACAACCAGTATGCCGGCACGAGCACTGAAACCGCCTACCAAACGACCGAAAACCTTCTGGCCAGGTTCAGCGATGTCGAAGCCATTTTCACGCCAAACGAGTCCACAACTTTTGGCTGCATGAGAACTCTCCAGGACCATGGTCTTGCCGGAAAAGTCATCCACATCGGCTTTGACACCTCAAAAAAGCTGATCGAAGCCCTGGAGAAAAGAGAAATCCTGGGGCTGATCCTCCAGGACCCTTTCCAGATGGGATACAAGAGCCTGCAGATAACAGTTTCCTGTTTAAAGGGCAAACCCTATGAGAAATACGTCGACACCGGAGTTGTCTTAGCCACTCCAGAGAACATGAATGAGCCGGGAATCAGAAAGCTCCTCATGCCAGACCTTAGCATTCTGGACCAGTGAGCAGAGCATCTGATTCAATAAATGAAAGCGAGGGAAAGATGTCAAAGCTTGCATTGCCCCTTCTCATAACACTCTCTGCTCTATTTCTGGCGACAATCAAAGCCGAAGAGAAAGACAAACCTCCCAACTCGAATGAATTTTTTTATAAGGGCGGGAGACTCCATATCATCTCCTCCAGCCACCAGGACATTGCCTGGATGAACAGCCCCCAGGCTTGCATGGAATACCGCGACAGCCATTGCATCACGCCAGCGCTGGAGATGATGGCCAAGTCCGCTGACTACTGCTTCATCATGGAAAACATGCTCAACCTGATGGAGTATCTTGAGCGCCACCCTGAGCGCAAAGACGAAATCCTGGGGTTTACTAAAGAGGGACGTCTGGAATGGGGCGCGACTTTCAACCAGCCCTATGAATCGCTTCTCAGCGGAGAGCAGCTCATCCGTCAGACTTACTTCGGCCGGAGATGGCTGAAGAAGAATTTTCCAGGCTGCGATGCCAGAGTCTATTTTAACCCCGATGTTCCTGGAAGAGCCCTTCAGATGCAGCAGATTCTGAGCAAAGCTGGAATTCCTTACATGGTCATCAGCCGCTACCACGAAGGCCTTTACCGCTGGCATAGCCCAGATGGCTCGTCGGTCATAGCCTATTCTCCCGGCCACTACACAAATGCGTCCTCTATCCTGAGTTCTGCGCCTGCTGACGGCGCCAAACTCCTTTCCGATAAGCTTGCCCAGTGGAGTTCTTACTATCAAAGCCGAAGGATTCCGCCAGAATTTCCCTTGCTCAACTCTTTTGATTTTTCACGGCCCACAGACTTCAGCGGCTTGATCAATCTCTGGAATGAAAAGAACAAAGCGGGCGACGGGAAACCCTTATCAAGGATTCAATACTCATCGTCCACAGAATTCTTTGGCGAAGTCTCGAAAGGCAATCCTGAATTTGACAAGGTTGTCGGCGAAAGGCCAAACCTCTGGCTTTACATCCACGGCCCCACGCATCACTGGGCTATCTCTGCCCAGCGTGAGGCAGCGCTCCTTCTTCCTGCCGCTGAAATTTTCAGCTCTGTCCTCTCGCTTCTGCGCGGGAGTTTCGAAAATTATCCCTCTCGAAATCTGGAAGGGGCGTGGATGGCGGCCATCTACCCTGACCACGGCTGGGGCGGCAAAGAAGGACAGATTACAGACCGCCTCTTCAAGAAGAAGTATGAGTTTGCCCGAGACACAGGTCGAGAAATACTGGCTTCGGCCCTTGAATCCATAGCTACAGAAGTCAATACTTCTCCAAGAGGAATTCCAGTTGTCGTCTTCAACGCCCTTTCCTGGAAGCGAACCGACCCGGTCGTCTGCACAGTCAAGCCCCCCTCCTCGAATTTTGTCATTCACGACCCTCAGGGCAAACCCGTTGCCCATCAGCTTCTTCCCCAAGTCCCTGACCAGGAGCCGGGTGAGGTCCGCATAGAATTCATCGCCCAGGATGTGCCGGCGATCGGCTACAAGACTTTTTATCTTGTCGAAGACAAAACATCTTCAGCCGTAAAATCTGAAGCCCAATCTCCACAGGCCGCAAACATCGAAGCAATGCTTCCGGCGGCTTCCCACGAAAACAATTTCTACAGCATCGAGCTTGCGCCTGGCGGCATAAAGCGCATTTTTGACAAGGAGCTGAAGCTCGACATCCTGAAAACAGAGAAATTCCTCGGCTTTGAAATCTTCACCATGCAGTCTGTCGGCAGCGGAGCAGGCGAGTTTGGCCGCGTCCAGCAGCCGACCATGGCAGGCTTCGACAATCTCAGTTCTCACAAGACTCCCTGGAAATTCGAGCCGTCAGAATCAGGGCCGGTCAAGAAAGTCTTCAGCCTGAAGCAGCAGCTCCCAAGCTGCTTGGTCAAGGAGAAACTCATCATTTATAAAGAACTCAAGCGGATCGACTGTGAAGTTTCGATTCTGGGCTGGGACGGGGCGCCCTACCGGGAGTTTAGGCTTGCTCTGCCTATCCGTGCGGAAGGTGCCAGAGTGGATTATGAAGTGCCGATGGGTATTGTCCAGGTCGGAAAAAGCGAGGTTGAAGGCACAGGAGGCCATGCTTATGGCGATTTGAATTATGATGAGCCATGCTCTCAGATTCGGCCGCGAGAAGTCCAGAATTTCCTGAGCGTCAACGACAGCCATCTTGGCCTGACTATGAGCACTAGCGTTGCTGTCAATGACTACCAGGATCCGACAGACAATCCGGTCTCCTATCCTGTTCTCCAGGCCGTGTTGTTGGCTTCTCGCCGCTCCTGCCATGGCGAGGGAAACTGGTATCTTCAGGAAGGCGACCACCTTTACAGCTTCTCCATCTTCTCCCATTCCCCCGGCGTCGAAAACGGATTCCGCCGGGGAATCCAGGCCAATAACCAGCTTCTTGCTGTTGTCGGACCTGCCTCAACCCGCAGCGCCAGATTGCCTGATGAAATGAGCTTCTTCAGTATCTCAGCAGAAAATATCCTGGTCAGCACCGTGAAGAAGTGTGAGGACGATGATTCGGTGGTTGTCCGTTGCTTTGATATCGAGGGAAAGGATTCTGAGGCTCAAATTAACTTTTTCTTTCCTGTCAAAAAGGCTGAAGTGGTCAATATGATCGAAGAAGAGGGCAAAGCCATTGCTTTCCAAAAAAATAGCCTGAGGCTGAGAATCGGTCATCACGCCATCGAAACCCTGAAGCTCTGGCTGCGGTCGAGCAGACAATAAAACAAGAGATGAAAAAGTCTTCAGCGACAATCAGCAGTTTCAAGAGATCGATGATGCTTTTGGTGATATCTTAATCGACGATAAAGGCGATGACTTCCATTTTGCTGCCGCTATAATTATAGCGAAAAAAACCTGACGCTCAGAACTTTATTCTTATTCCCAATTTCAAAGAAATACCGGAAAAATCGCATTCAAACTTTCTGACGTTTTGGAAAGTAGGGTCGTCTGGCTGGTCTGCTGATAAATAATTAAGCGAATAATATTCATCCGTAACGGCATCGTATGCTTCAAAATGCCACACCGTCCCTGAGATTTCTTCGACATTCCCAGCAGGATCAATGTAGCGGCTGGTTCCTTCCCAGTTCTTCAAGGTGCAGTACCTCCCCTGCGCTTCGACAAAAAAGGAAAACCGGGAACCGAGGTCAAATTCATAGCCAAACCCGCCATGGTAGCCGAATCCCTGGTCCTTGATGGTCAGGTCATAAGTCTCCGAGTAGGGCGTTCCCCATGGCTCTTGCGAGTCCAGGTAAAAAGTCGATGTGGATTTCGCAAAATAATAGCCAACACCAGCCTTAAAAAAGAGCTTCATCGAAGGCAAAATATTGTAAAAATAATAGAGGCTCAAGTGAACAGGAACTGCGCTGACTGCCGGATTGTAGGATTCAGCATAAATTTCGTTTTCGCCATCAAGAAGCCTTGCCCCACTTTTTTTACTCTGCTGGATATAGCCGGCTCCGACAGCGACCGCAAAATTACCAAAGACATTCAGCATGAGCTCGCCGTCAAAAGCAGTTCCTGCAATGATGTCCTTCAAATTCCCATCCTTTTTTATTCTATCTTCCTCTCCCAGCATTAAATTCAACACCTCTGCGTATGCGCCAAGATAATCATTCCTGCCCTGAGCAAAGAGGTTAAGGTCTCCAATTTTCGCCGTGCCGTAATCGCCGCTTACCCTGAGGCTCAATCCTTTGATGAAACCTTTAGCCTGACCGCTTCCGGACAGGAAAAGAAACCCACATATAACCAGCAATAAGATAATCAATAATTTTTTCACTTTATGCACCTCCAATTACAATCTAACCAAATTTGCCGATATTAATTGAAGCAATAAACATGCCAACTTAAAATGATTCAGAGAAAAAAGAGAAAGAAATGGAAGTTTGTAGGTAAAGTGTCCTCTGGCAATACAATGAGTGTGCGCAACCGGACAGCTTTCAGGGATTGAGCTTCCAGAAGAAAAAGTTAAGCACAGCTGCAAAGCTAACCCAGAGGATGTAGGGAATCAACAAAACAGCGCCTATTAAAGAAGCTCTAAAAAAGACAATGATGGTCAGCAAGATCGCCATCCAGAGAACGACGATTTCAATGAAGGCTGCAAAAGGAGACTGGAGGCCGAAGAATAGAATCGACCAGAGCATATTAAGCACGAGTTGGACGGCGAAGAGAATGAGTGCCGTTCTTACCTTTTGACCTCTGGAGAGCATTCGCCAGACAAGATAAAGAGAAATCCCCATCATGACGAATAAGCTGATCCAAACTGGCGAAAACACCCAATTGGGCGGCGCAAAGGACGGCCTTTTCAGGCTCGCGTACCAAGTCGGAATCGATCGAGAAGTAAACAATGAGCCTATGAAGCCGGCCGCCTGGCAGATGACAATGCTCAGAATGAGCCTTAGCCAATCAATCTTGTTCATTCTAGCTTTTCTCCCATTTTTTCATTTTATATCAGCAAGGGATTAGACCTTTGCCGTCAAACAAAAATCCAATTTCCAAAAAATCTTTTACAACCATTTTTTGCTTCCTTCTGCTTGTATCTACCCTTGAAATTCAACCGCAACTCTGATGATGACCTGAAACTCCTTCAGTTTGCCTTCCCTGACTGCACCTCGCTGCTCTACGACCTGGAAAAAATGAATCTTTTCACCGGATTCCAGAAGCTTTTCTATACCATTTTTTACAGCTTCTGAGAAGCCCAGTGGAGATGTTCCCACAACTTCCATCATCTTCAGCATCGGATATCTCCTTTCATGGTTTTCCGTCAAGACAATATCATCATTCTCTCGGAAACCAGGGAACAAAAACGCTTGTTCTCCGAGCATAATCTTCGTACTCTTTGCTTCCCACATACTTCTTTTCGAGCATGATGACGCCGGAAACCCTCAAGAGAAGAAAGGTGATGAGCGCCGGGCTGATGAGCGCAGTCCAGCCATTCCTGACAGAAAGGGCTATAAGAAAGACTCCCCACCACATGGCAGCTTCTCCAAAATAATTGGGATGGCGGGTGTATCTCCACAGCCCCAGAGCCATGATCTTTCCTTTGTTCTCGGGTTTGTGCTTGAATCTCAATAGCTGAAAATCACCGACTGATTCAAAGAAGAATCCAAGAAGCCAGACTGCAGTGCCGAGAATATCAAGAATAGAGATTCCCTTTTCTCGAGAATAATTGACAAGCATGATTGGATAGGCGATGACCAGGAGCAAAATGCCCTGGAGCATGAAAATCTGTAAAAAGCTTCTTAGGATGAACCACTTCCCCCAGTCCCTCCTCCACTGAGCATAGCGGAAGTCTTCGCCCCTCCCTCTGTTTCTGATGAAAATGTGCGTTGCCAGCCTCACTCCCCAGATAAAAACTAGAGTGTTGAGCAGAATTTGGCGGGCTGTGTATCCTTTCTCTAGAAAAAAGGTCAGCACGGCAACCAGGATGAAACCAATTCCCCAGGCTATATCAACGAGGGAATTATCCTTTCTTGCTAGGCCAAGTAGAAAGAAAACTATCATATAGAAGAAGACCACGGTCGCCGAGTAAAGAATAAGAGCGAGCATTTTAAGACCTCATCTCTGATCGAAAGCATCTTTTTTCCGTGATGAAAAGCCTCGTTATGGATCAGGCTGAGTGGCTCGAAGATAGACTGCTCAACACCCAGCCTGATCCTCTTCATACTATGGATTGGCGGATGCATCCTCTCTTATCTGATTGAGATTCTCTCCTAAAGAACAATTCATCTAGACATTAAACCGATCCCCACCGCCCCGATTCCGTTATGGACGCCAACAACAGGGGAGAGATCGACGATATAGGCAGGCTTCAGATGCAGTTCTTCCTCCAATCTTTCAGCATAGAGTTCGGCCCGCTTGAGGTTCTGAGCATGGACAATGGCATAATTCCAGACTTCGGCTTCTTGACTCATGCTCTTTATCATCCGGACAATCTTCTTCATATTGCTCCTGCGGCTGAATGATTTCCCGAAAGCGACACCCCTTCCTTCAGAGTCAACGGAAATAATCGGCTTCAGATTCAACATCTTGGCCAGAAGTCCCTTCATCGGGCTGATCCTGCCGCCGCGGACCAGATATTTGAGCGTCTGGATATCGGCCAGGAGTTTTGTTTTTGAAATCCACTCCTCAGCCAAAGTGACAATCTCCTTATGGGTCTTTCCGGAGCGAATCGCTTCTGCAACGCGCAGGACGACGAGCCCTTGGGAGACAGAAAGGTGTCTGGAATTGATGACGCTGATGGTCTTGTCTTGGATATTATCCGCAGCGGTTCGGCAGAGCCCATAGAATCCGCTCAGCTTCTCTGAAAGTGCGACAACAATAATGGATTCATAATGGCTGGCTAAAAAGGATAAAAGGTTCTGGATGCTCTTCAAAGGCGGCTGAGAGCTTTGAGGATGTTGTTTATGGGTTCGAAGCAGGTTGTAAAATTGTGCCGGTGTGATGGTGACCTTATCCAGAAAGAGGCTGTCTGCAAAGGATAAGTTCATAGGGATGACATGAATCTGGTGCTCGTCGATGACCTCCTGAGGCAGGTCGCAGGCAGAATCTGTGACTAGGGCAATCCTTGATTTTCGGTTGAAGCCTGCTTCATACTGCTTCAGCATGTCATCGACTTTTATCTGAGTGATCGAGCCGTAATCTTTCAGCTTGAAGAAAAGGTCAGCCGGCCTGTCGGTATGAATATGAAGCCGGGCCTTTTCCTCTGAACCGGCGACAATCGCCGAGTTCCCGAAAGAACCGATTTCTGACCTGATCTTATCCAGGTCCATGTTCCTGCCTGTCAACAAAGCCTCAGAGCAGTACCTGTATTCGATGGCCTTGCGGTCGGAGCGAACATGGATTCCAGAATCCTGCCATTGGGTTTCCGGCTTTGGAACATCTTTCAACCTTCCCCTTTTGATAAAATTGATAATCCCTTCCAGAAAATCGACAAAGCCCTTTGCCCCGGCATCAACAACTCCGGCTTTAGCCAGAACAGAAAGCTTCTGCGGAGTCAGCCTCAAGGAATCTTTTGCGGCCTGGAGGGCATGGGACAAGAGCTCGACAAAATCATTTGTGCTCGTTCTTTGCAGGTAGACAGCGTCTGCCCAATCCTTCATCACTGTCAGCATCGTGCCCTCGACAGGAGAGACAATGGCTTTGTAGGCATAGTGAATAGCTCTTTTCACTGACTCTCCAAAAGCTCTGGTCGAAGCTTTCATCTCTTCCTTTATCTCACGGCTTATTCCGTAGATGAACTGGGCAAAAATCAGGCCTGAATTTCCTCTCGCTCCAGAAATGGCAGCATCGGCGATGGAATGCAATGTATCCCTGAACGAGGGGCTGATGACTGTGCTCTCGGCAATGGAGCGCATGGTTGAGGCCAAATTTGTTCCGGTGTCGGAATCCGGGACAGGAAAGACATTGATTTTGTTTAAATATTTCTGGTCCTGGATGACAGCGTTCCCCCCGGCAAGGAAGGCGTTATAAAGTCTGTATCCGTTGAGATAGCGAATCTTCATCAATTCCCTTCATAATATTATATTGTTGTTTGAGCCTATGCATTATATAAAATTGATTCCGAATAATCCAGAGCTGGCTTGAAATTCAAAAAAACGGTCAGAAAATCACGAGACAGAAAATCGTAATGCGTCTTTTGCTGAAGTGGCGATTTAAAAATTCAATGAGAATCGCAAATTATTGTCCCCGGAACTCATTTTCGGGTGATGACTGATCCAGGGCGTTTCCAGGTCAATTGACCCTTCTCGACGACGAAAGTTCCGTTGACCAGGACATATTCGATGCCTTCGGCGTACTGATGAGGCTCGAAGAATGTTGCTTTGTCACGGATGGTCTTGGGGTCGAAGACCACGAGGTCGGCCATGAATCCTTCCCGCAGCAGACCGCGGTCGCGCAGCCCCAGGATTTGGGCTGAAAGGGAGGTGAAGGAGCGCACGGCCTCCTCAACAGAAAGAACGCGGCGCTCCAGCGCATAATACCGTATCTTTCTCGGGAACGTCCCGTAAAAGCGCGCATGGACCGACGGGTCGCCGGGCAGGGCGATGCTTGCGTCCGAGGAAGTGGCGCACCAAGGCTGGCGGTAAAAGGCCTCGATGTCAATCTCGGACATGGAAAAGCCGCGGAGGCTGGCGCCTCCACGCCTTTTGTAGCCCTCCAACTGTAGCTTGAGGATAAGGTCGATGTCCGAAAGATTCAGGTCGCCGGCAAGCTGGGCAAGGCTCTTTCCGATATAGGACTTGTCCGGATAATCCATAACTACGATGTTCTCAGCTCCGCCGCGCCAGTTGAGCGCATGCCGGATGTCACCGGTCAGAGCCTTTGATTTTTCCGGATCATCCCCTATCACTTTCAATCCCTCGGCGATGTTGCCTCGCAGAGCCCAATCTGGGATAAGGACAGTGTCGCCGTCGCTTCCTGAGGTATTATAGGGATAGCAGTCGGCCCAGATGTCGAGTCCGCGGTCGCGGGCGCTTTGGATGAGCTGAATGATGGCGCCGCTTCCTCCCCAGAAGTTCTTGCCGCGGGCCTTGATGTGGGTGACGACAACCCGGCCGCCGGTCTGTTCTGCGACCTCGATGAGGTCTGTGACGTTGTCTAGCATTGTGGGAGGACCGGGAGGGTCCTGGCTCGGAACATACCACATCGGGCTCAAACCCGAAGCCCTTTCATGGGCAAAGAATACGCCGCCATGAGGAACGATCTCCCTGACAAGCTCTATGACTTCTTCGGTCGTGCTCCAGATGCTGGGAGCATATTCCAATCCTGAGGAAAGGCCGACCGCACCGTCTGCCATGGCCTGCCGGACGAAGTTCTTCATCTGCGCGACCTCCTCGGCTTTCGCAGGCCTCTTGTAATCATCTTTCATCACTTCGCGGCGGACAGCGTTGTGTCCGATGAGCAACAGGACATTAGGGCCGAGACCCTTGGCGTTGAGGACATCCCGCTGTTTACCGATAGAAAGAGGAGAGTACCCGCACTGGTTGGAGACCAAAGTCGTGACTCCCTGGCTGACGAAGTTCGGTGCAAAAAATCTCTCTTCGTTCTTTCCTGTCCAGACCTTCTCGTCGGCAACGCGGTCGTAGGCGTGGCAATGGATATCAATGAATCCGGGAGCTATGATTTTCCCTTTGATGTCGATCACGGCCCTGGCCGCTGCCTTCTTTAAGTTGCCGACAGCGGAGATCCGGCCGTTCTTTATTCCCACATCGCCGTAGAACCAGGGATTGCCTGTCCCGTCGATAACCTTTCCGTTGAGGAAGAGAATATCGAAGCCGGCCTGTTCCTGGCCGATTGAGATGGACATTCCAGAGAGTAAAAAGCCAACGGAAAGAAAAACGAAAAGACGAATGCTCGCTTTGACCATCATGGCCTCCTATGGAGAAATGAACATTTTTCTACTCTCTAAAGATATTCTTAATTTTTTTTTATTTTAACACCCATTAATGGACATTTCCAACCGAATACGATGCTGCACTTGACTTTTGCTTGATTTAAAAATATAAGGAACTAAATTGGATTTAAATTCGAAATTTTTTATGAGTTCTACTCATAAAACATATCGCCAACTTTCATCAATTCCTTCGCATTTCCACTTTTCTTTTCAAAACCATATTCTCAAATAATTTTTTTCAAAGGAGGAGAATCAATGGTTAGAGATGAGAACAGAATGGGAGGGACAAGGCCTGAGGGAGCGAGAATGATGAAAAGGGATATTTCTGAGGAAAGGTCGTTCTCAAGACTGGCTGGAGTCCATGAGCGCTCCATTTGCTGGGGACGATTGTTATCTCTTTTCATCGCCCTTATGATTTCTGAAGTCATCACTTCATTCAGATGGGTTCTGACCACGAACGTCTCATTTCCGTTATCTTACTGGCTGCATATGATTCTGGGCCAGGTCGTCCTGGTGGGCATGATTTTATTGGTTTTCTACTTCATCCACAATATGTGGGGTGCGGCATTCTTAACAGCTCTCGCCTATTCAATTCTTATGACCATAATCAATGCCATCTTTTATTCAGTCTCGGCTCGCCTCCTTTCTTACTCCGGAATATGGACTTTCATTTTTATTCTCGGACTTTTCATCGCTGTCCGCCATTTGAGGCCTTTGTGGTTTTCATTGACGGCCGGATATTTTGTGGCCACGCTTATCGATTTTTTTCTGATAAGCGGCATGCAAAGGCTGGCGGAGCCGCAAAGTCAATTCGCATCCCGCTCGGTGCTGTACTCGTTCTTGTCGATCCTGGCATCGTCAGTTGCCTTTACAGTCATATTCTATGCAGGCTTAAGACTTCCCTGGAGCGTATGGATTGAAAAGGAGCCTGCGCCATCCCTCGCTTTCCGGCCTGGCGAGGCCAAAGCATTCGCCTCAGGCATGAGTCCAGACGATAGCTCCTCACTGATAAAAGCTGCAGATTACAAGGTGGTTAACAGCCACCTCCGGCCTGCTTCATTTGGAAGCATCATCTTCGGCCTCATCGCCATCGTCCTGGGGGCCTCAATGGCAAAAGAAAATCCCATCAACGCCTTTCTGGTCGTAATCGGCATCTTTCTTTTCATCGAAGGAATCTGGCTTCTAACCTCACCTGGTCCAAAAGGATTGGTCGTGGACGGAATAGCGCTGATTATCTTGGGAGTTTGGAATATTCTGGTCACTTTTGCCAATGCCTCGTCTGGAGGAGAAAGCATTGGATTCTTTTTTGTCCTCGGCGTCTGGCAGATAATCTGGGGATTTCAGAGCTTTGGTCGCTACAAGCGCTTTTCTTACCTGGCCGGCGAAAAACCTTCAAAGGAATCGCTGGAAAAGCTCGAGGAAGTTGTACAAGGCATAATGGCCTCAAGCTACAGGACTTCGGCTGATATCGTGGAATTCAAAGTCAAAACTGCTATTAAAGAGTGGAACTGGAAAGGAAAACTCATGGATGATGTGGCTCTTTTTGTCGCCGGCAAAAAGGCCATTATCCCTGTGAGGAGAGATGAGGTGAAGCTCACGCTCAAAGGCGAATCCTCTGGCTTGCGGCCGCACAAAGGGACGCTCCGTCTCGGAAAACAGAAGATAGTGGGAACAATATCCCGTGAATCTCTGGATAGATTCCGTGAATGGAAGCCGAATCTGATATAGGCCTAATATTTCATATTTCATTGCCACGCTCCCTTCGTTCGTTCGCAACAACATCTTACTTACTTAATAGATTCTTATCAGTTTATAAAAAGTTAAAAAATCTCAATAAAGGACAGTTGACCTTTTTTAGACACAGACGATAAGTTCGAATCGCCTTTACCAGAGTTGGCATGTCTTTTGCATGGGGTATATCAGGAGGAGAAATGAGATGAAAAAAAGTCTGGTTCTCATTTTGGTTTTGATTGTTTTTGCTCCGGGGTCTGTTTTCTCCCACATCATAACTTTTAAGTTCGGCCCGTTCATCCCCCGGGCTCAATACGAAGTCCGCGGGGATAACCTGTGGCAGATTGAGTTTGACCAGATGAGCTTCGAAAAGGACGACTACATCAATTTCAACTTAGGATTTTGCTTCGAGTACTTTCTCACCAAGAGAATAAGCCTTGTCCTCAGTGTCGACAGATACAAGAGAAACAAATCGGGACACTATGGAGGTTATGTCGGCTACTATGGCACAACGCTAGGTACAGATGATGATTTTGCTTTCCCCGACATCTATGGGGGAGAGTTTAATCCCAGGCATTCCTTCAGCGTCTCCATTACTCCCATTCAGGTATCTGTAAAGCTCACTCCTATAGAACGGGCCATCTCTTTCGGGTCTTTCGGACAAAGACCAAAATTAATTCCCTACATCGGGGTTGGAATCGGTGTCTACCTCTGGAACGTAAGCCTGCAGGGAGAGATTATCGATTTCGATAATGAATGGACTTATAGTGACCCGGATACAGGTGTGGATGTTCCGATTTATCCCATTCTCGCGGCCGATGCCCATGAAAAGAATAGAAGGACCGTAGGCTATCACGCCTTTGGTGGGTTGATGTTTCCTGTCACTCGCAGAATGACATTCGAGCTTGAATTCAAATACAATCTTGTCAAAGGAGACCTCAAAGAAGGGTTTGTAGGCTTTGAGAAGTTTGACCTCAGCGGCTACCAGCTTTCAGTCGGGATAAATTACTGGTTCTGAAATATAGAAATATAAGAATTTAATTTTCGAGTCCTTAAAGAAATTATGACTGCCTCGAAAAGATTCGCGAGCTGAGCAAGGGATAAATGTCAGCCAGCTTCTAATGGAAAAGAACCCCTCAAGGCTTCCGGTCAATGATTATTCATGGGGATAGCGCGTTCAGCCCTTGAGCCGGACATAGACAGCCGTCTGACCGGGCTCATCAGGGGACCTTATCTCAAAGAGGTGGGAATGGGCTTTGATGAGTTGGGACAACTGTTTGTATCCATAGCTCCTCGGGTCAAATCCTGGGTCGAGCTGGCGCAGGTAGAAGCCCATCGTCCCCAGATTGGCCCAGCCGTCCTCGCCTACGGCCATATCAAAGGCGCCCTTCATCAATGGAACAGGGTCCAGCTTCCGAGATTTCTCTTCGTCTTTTCCCTCAGCCTTCTTAGACGTCCTTCTCTGCCTGGCCGGAGCTTCTAAGGAGACCAGGTTTTCCGTGTAGATGAATACATTGCAGGCGTTGACGAACGCCTTGGGCGTCTTCCGTTTGCCGATGCCCATAACGAAAAATCCCATCTCGCGGATGCGCGTCGCCAGGCGCGTGTAGTCGCTGTCGCTGGAGACGATGCAGAAGCCGTCCACGGCGCGGTTGTGGAGGATATCCATGGCATCGATGATCAAGGCACTGTCCGTCGCGTTCTTCCCCACCGTGTAGCGGAATTGCTGGACCGGCTGGATGGCGTTGTCATGCAGGGCGTGCTTCCAGCCGGACATGTTGACCGTGGTCCAGTCGCCATAGATCCGTCGGATCGTGATTAGACCATATTTTCCGACCTCGGTCAGGATTTTTCCAATCAGGGATGGCTGGGCATTATCCCCGTCAATCAGAAGAGCGATTTTTTTTCTTTGATCTTCCATGAATGGCTCGACCATTTCTTTCTTACTGCCTCCCTTCGGGAACAAACTTTTCTATATCTCTCAACATCATACTCCGACTTTGCGTGAATTTCAAAGAAAAAGTGCGGGTAAAGAGCCAGATTCCATCGATGCGGCCTGTAATACTTTTTTTCTCAGTTCTTAAAGAAAATTCCAATCATATCGACAAGATTCGCAGAGCGGCATAGGGAG
>Ga0315306_10000097_pt1 | contig 40575 bp, 39 predicted proteins | sample TDP1_MG_FD_203803 | JGI IMG/M metagenome (GOLD analysis project Ga0315306, IMG submission 203803) | Freshwater sediment microbial communities from Lake Towuti, South Sulawesi, Indonesia - TDP1 | ecosystem: Environmental > Aquatic > Freshwater > Lake > Sediment | place: Indonesia: South Sulawesi... | reverse complement strand
GTGCATATTCTGACAACTCTCTCTGTAAACAACGAATAGAAGAGTTGCATGTGGGATACAGTTCTATCCAGAAGGACAAGAGATATTTATAACAGTGTTATAGAAAATACTGAAAAACATGGTTCCGCATTATCCTGCTGGAGGATTCTGATATGTTTGAAAGCGTCGAGAAGTTGATAGAGGCTCATGAAGGAATTGAAAGAGAAGTCTACCTCGACCTAGAGAACTCTAGTCCAATACCCATAGAGATAATTGATGCGATGATCCCATACTTCTGCGAAAAAGCTTATGGCAATCCAACGGTAACCCATAAACCTGGATGGATGGCTTACGAAACGATTCAGAAAGCCTCGGAGCAAGTAGCTGGCTATGTTGGGGCTAGTTCGATTGAGGAAATAAACTTCACTCCTAGTGAAACAGAGGCAAACAACCTAGCTTTGATTGGTACAGCATTAGCGAATAAGAAGAAAGGCAAAAAGATAGTGATTTCAGAGATAGAGCCTCTAAGCATAATTTTTCCTTCAAAGATTCTTGAAAAATACGGATTCAAAGTTGAAAAGATTCCAGTCGATAAAGAAGGCTTTGTGGACTTGGAGAGTCTTCTCAACGCCGTTGATGACGAAACTGTTCTCGTCAGCACAATGTTGGTTAACCATGAGATTGGAACGGTTGAGCCAATCAAGAAAGCTGTTGAAATGGTCAAGGAGAAAAATCCTGAGGTACTTTTTCACACAGATGCATCGGACGCCTATGGAAGAATCCCTATAGATGTTAAGGAGTTAGGCGTTGATTCGATGACTCTAAGTAGCTATAAAGTCCTTGGTCCGAGAGGAGTCGGTATGCTTTACGTTAGAGAGGGGGTGAATGTTGAGAGACTTTTGGAGGGGCAGATTGGAACACAGAAGCTTTGGCCTGGAGTGGAAAATGTGCCTCTAATAATGGGGTTTGTAAAAGCGTCAGAACTTGCTTTCAAAGACTTTGACGGAAATGTTTCACGGATGAAGAAGTTGAGGGAGACATTGATGAATGGGATTCTCGATGGAATATCTGAAACTGTTCTGAACGGACCAAAAGGGGATAAGAGGGCTCCGGATAACGTGAACGTAAGCTTCCTACATTGTGAAGGCGAATCCTTAACTATCGAGTTGAGTTTGAAAGGCGTTTATGTTTCAAGCGGAAGTGCTTGCACTAGACTGATTCTGCAGCCAAGCCACGTCTTAACAGCCATTGGAAGGGAGTTTGAAGAGGCACATGGAAGCGTCTTGATGAAGGTGACAAGGTACCATACGAATGAAGATATTGACTATGTTCTGAAAGCCTTTGCGGAGGCTGTTCAAAGGCTTCGAGAGATGAGCCCGATCAAAGGAGAGATAGGATAGAGTGTCAAGAGTTCCGTTACCGTACAGCTGCAAGATACTGGAGCTTTTTAGAAATCCAAAGAATCTCGGTAGAATGGAGGATGCAACAGTTTCGGCTGTGGCTGGAAGCCCAGCATGTGGAGACATGATAGCTTTCTACTTGAAGGTAAATGAAGATGAGGTGATAGAGAAAGCTACCTTTGAAAGCTATGGATGTGCAGCGAACATTGCGACCGCAAGCATTACCACGGAAATGGTTAAGGGTAAGAGATTGGAGGAGGCTTGGAAGGTTTCTTGGAAGGAAGTTGCAGATGAAGTTGGAGGCTTACCTACTGTGAAATTTCACTGCGGAATCCTATCCGTAGGCGCTCTTAGAAGAGCCATCAGAGAATTCTATAAGGAGAAAGGCGAAAAACCAAGCTGGTTACACGATGAATTGAGCTTTGAGGAGAAGCACGCCTTAGAAGAGGAGGAATTAGTTAGGGTTCTGTCAAAGAAGATTGGAGGAAAGTGAAGGAACCGTATGTCCCTGAAAGAATATGTGAGCAGGATTGAAGAGGCTTGTGGAGAGGGTCGGGACTTCATCGTTATCTTAAAGTATGCCAAAAGAGAAGAGGCGATTCGAAGAATACTTGAAAAGTGTAAGATTGAACACACCTTTTCGAGGGTTATGATGAAGGGAAAATGTAAGGATAGAGATGTTAGCGTTTTCATTACCGGAAAACTCATCATTAAGGGAGTAAAGGGAAGAGAAGAAGCAGAAGAAATTCTAGAAGAGTTACTTGCATAGTTGGAAGCGCATGGGACATTTCAATGTAACATCAGTTTCATTTAGCCAGACTTTCAGCTATTTCTCCAACGGTTGACACAAGTTTGTCTATTTCCTCTTTTGTGTTGTAGAGGTAAACCGAAGCCCGAACAGTCCCCGTTTTCCCAATGATGTTTTTTGTTAGGGGAAGGGCGCAGTGATGTCCTGACCGCACCATAATGTTGGCTGAAACATCAAGGGCTAAAGCAACATCGTGTGGGTTCAAGTCGGCTACGTTGAACGATGTAATTCCTATTTTGCTTTTAGGTTCGGGGCCGTAGACCTCAACTTTAGGAATCTCTTTGAGCTCTTTATACATCTGTCCTGCAAGCTTTTTTTCGTGGCTTTCAACATTATCTAGTCCTACTTTCTTCAGGTAATCCACAGCGGCTCCCAAGCCGATAGCCTCTGCTATGGCTGGAGTACCAGCCTCAAAACGCCCAGGGCTTTCGTTAAGCCTGTAGTAGTTGAGACCGACGTCTGCTATGGTTCCTCCACCGATGCATAGGGGCTCAACTTCGTCGATCAACTCTTCTCTGATGTACAGGGCTCCTGATCCTGTTGGAGCGCACATTTTATGACCGGTAAAAGCGAGGAAGTCGCATCCGATTTTCTGGACATCTACCTTCATGTGTGGAACAGACTGGGAGCCATCAATGAGGACGTAGGCTCCGTGTTCATGTGCTATTTCGGCTATCTCTCTAACAGGCGTTATCACCCCCAAGACGTTTGATGCGTGGGTTACGGCTACAAGCTTTGTCTTGTCATCAAATGCCTTCTCAAAGTCCGCTGGGTCTAAGAGCCCTTGTACAGCAGGTTCGCTAGGCCTGACGACTTCTAAGTCTACATTATGTCGATTCTGAACGCGAAGCCAAACGATAAAATTGGAGTGATGTTCAATGAGTGAAGTGACAATTTTGTCTCCTCTCTTCCAGTTTAACCCGTTCGAAACTATGTTTATTCCCTCGGTGGTGTTTCGAGTCATAATAACTTCGGAAGGGGATTTCGCGTTGATGAAGTTGGCAATCTTGGTGTGGGCGAGTTCATATTCTTCGCTAGCCCTTTGAGACAAGCGATGGACGCCTCGCTCCACATTGGCCCGATACTGGTGATAAAACTCCAACATCTTCTGGATGACTGGTTCAGGAGTTAAGCTGGATGCGGCGTTGTCCAAGTATATGATGCCAGACTCAAGTATGGGGAAATCTTGTCTGATCTTCCTTACGTTCAACACCTTCGCACATCTCTCCGATAATGCTTGCTCATCTCACATTGACGAAAGCGTTATGTCTATAACACTGTTATAAAGTTTTTATCGCTACAAACGTCCCTTAAGCGCCATCTGACTCTATTTGAATCTTCTGAATTGCATTTCACCTCGAACAATCACTTCCGTTAGGCTACCGTTATTCCGTATTTCCTTGCAATATCCTGGAACGCTTCGGCCAAGTATTTTGTTTGATCCCATGTAAGTCCGTAAGTGTTTAGCTTCCACTGCCTCGTGGCTCCTGGGAATTCGCCGACGATTCGCCTCTTTTTTAACTCGTCGCTGAAGAAGAAACCCCTCCTTTTGTGAGTCTGCGCGATCTTGTCAAAACTTTCGGTAGTGTCCACTTTAGTCAGAGTATGCTTCCTAGGCATCTCGCTGAGAACTCTATTTCCCTCGATCCTCAGGAATTCTTCGATGAAATAGTTGATCTTCTTGACCTCATCGTCCCAATGCTTAACCCTTTCCTGCACAGCTGGAAAACTTGCCATCATCGCTATCAAATTGGCTCCCATCAACGTGCAACCCATCATTTCAACTTCCTTTATCCCAAACTTCCTTTTCGTCACGTCGCCAACCATCCGGGTCGTTCTGAAAACTTTGTCAGCCCACTCCTCGGTAGTTGCCAGTATCCCTGAAGGCGCTGGCGATGCGAAACTTTTGTGCCCAGAGCCGACTAGAAAGTCAGCGCCAATCTCTCTCCCGTTGATTGGCATTACGCCAAGTGAATAGGCACAGTTGGCTAAGAAGGGAATGTCATACTCCTTTGCAACCTTCGCTATTCCATAAATGTCATGCTCATTCCCAAACATGTAGTCGAAGTGATCTATCACAATCAGCTTGGGAAGTTTCCCCGTGTCCTTCTTCACCATTTCTATCTTTTGAGCAGTATTTTCTCCAGCAATGACGTTTTCCTGGTTTAGGGGTACCTCTCTTACTATGCCTCCAACGTCCTCCACAGCTAAAAACTCCGTGTAGTGAGCCAACGAGGAAACAATCACAGAGTCTCCTTTCTCTACGAGGGAGGAGACAACAGCTTGGAAGCCTCTCCTTGCTCCTGGAACAACCCTAGCTTGGTCCATTCCTACGAATTTGGCTAGTTCAAGATGGAATTCATCTATTGGTGGTCTCTGGATCTTGTCAAGTCTAAAGGGTTGTCTGCACCAGTCACACGTTGAATAGCCGTCTCCGTAAGTGATCATAGCCTTCATGGCTTCTGGAGTTAGTCTACCTGCAGCCTGAATTGGGTGAATGTTTATGAACAACTCTTCTCTTGCTCTAACTTCAATATCACCGATCATTTGTTTCATTTTATTAGCTCCTTTTCGATCACATCCAAGCTCTGTCTCACGTTTTTAGTGATCTCTCTAATCTTCCTCTCCTGTTCTTTGTTAAGCTGATAGGTCGGCTTAGTGTCCCTAAAGATCTGCCTCAAGTCGATTAGAGCAAACAATGCAGCGAAGGTTTCTTCAACGGCTCTCTCAGTCATGGTGCCATCAACTCTGTTTACAACGATTCGTCTTAGGTAACTTAATTGTTGCTCTTTTGAAGGCAACGAGCTAAGGATCGTTTCCTAACGGATTGGAGCCGGGGGTGGGAATTGAACCCACATAAGCGGGTCTGCAGCCCGCCGCCTCTAACCGCTCGGCCACCCCGGCAAGCCAAGGCTAGAATATTAAGTGTTACAAACTCTTTTCGTGGTGCAGATTTCACCCTTAAATCGGTAATATCTTCTTCTGGTATGGTCGTTTAGCTGCAAAACTTTGAGTACAAAATCTGTGGCTGGTGAGAGTCTAGCCTGCCAGACAAAGGTTATCCCTCAAAGCGGCCACCGCAAATTATAACAGTGTTATAGATTTATAAAACTTCCGTTATCTCTCTAGAATCATGCTTGCTTGTGTGGTGTTTCTGCGCATACGTTGCAGTTTTCTGGAAGAGAAACCGAGCGTTTGTGCATGTCGCACAGTACTTCTCCTCCTTTCAGAGCCCTACACAACTTGCAGAAGACTAATGTGGTGTCGATGAGAGAGAACTTGTCGTTTGCTATCCGTTCAGCAACCTCGTCTGCGGTGGACCGTACCAAGGGTTTAGATTGAAGCTGTTCCACCCCCTTCTTGCCACGCTTGGAGTAGAGATAATAGCTTATTGTTGCCTGTGTAATCCCAAGCCTCTTAGCCACTTCCATCTGGGAAAGGTTATGTTTCTTAATAAGCTGCTTAGCTACCAGAGTTCTGAACGCGGGAATTACGTCTCGAACAATCAGTTCACAAGGTGGTCGCATCGGTATTCCACACGCTTATAACGGCGTTATAACTTAAATCTGTTTCCTCGCAATGATATATACAAACTATCCTATAGTTTAATAGAGATAGGAAAGATCCGCATGAAAAAGAAAAGAGGTGAGAAACCAAAGTATGGTCTATATGCAATTAAGATAATCGCAATTCTTTTTTCTGTTATAGAAATCATCGGGTTACTTTTACTTTCAGCAGGCCACTTCGTTTTCAACAGCACATATCTAACAATTGGAGGGGGAATAATTATTGCCTTTGGAATTTACATGATTGTTGCCCATTTTCTTTCCTTATACGTCTTCATCGGGGTTGACTCAGCGAGATTCACTTGGATTGTGAAACTTCTGGAATTAAGAGGAAACGAGTATATGTTAGATGTGGGAAGTGGCACTGGAAGAACGGCGGTGCAGATGGCGAAAAGGCTTACCACTGGAAGGCTTGTTGGGATAGACATTTGGGATAAAATGGAACTCGGCGGCAACTCGCCAGAAAGAGCGTATAAGAATGCAGAAATCGAAGGTGTGAAAGCTAGGGTTGAATTTAAATTTGGAAATGTCTTGGAAATACCCTTTGATGGTAATGTTTTTGACATCGTCACATGTAGTAGCGTCTTAAATAACCTTCCTGGAGAAAATAATAGAATCAAAGCCCTGAAGGAGATTTTTCGTGTCTTGAAGCCTAAAGGAAAATGCATGCTACTCGAACCTCTCAGGAATTTAAGAATGTTTTGCGCTTTCACACCCTTCGGAGTTTTCCAGTTAGGAAAAAGAGAACACTGGGAAAACTATGCCGAGACCGCGGGCTTTTCAAAAGTGAGATTCTACGATGAAAAAGGCATTGGCATTTTTATCCTAGAGAAATAACGAAATGATGCCATTAGCCCGCACAAGTCTTAACAAAAACTTTTTTATGTTGCGTATGCCTTCACCATGTAGCCTATTTACGCAAAGGGGCGAAACCACCAATGCCTAAACATAAACAAGAAACCTTCATTACAAGTATGGTTAGGGGACGGTAGGCTAGATATGGGACGATACAAGCAAGTTGAAGAAATTGTTAGGCTCATGAACGAGCCGGAACGTATTCGAAACACTAGTATTATCGCTCACGTTGACCATGGTAAAACAACGCTGTCAGACAGTCTCCTCGCAGCTGCTGGCATAATCAGCGAGCAAACGGCTGGACAAAAACTCTACCTCGACTCTTGGGAGCTGGAACAGAGAAGACAGATGACCGTGTTCGCATCAAACATAAGCCTTGCCCACAACCATAAAGGACAAGACTATCTAATCAACCTCGTAGACACACCGGGCCACATAGACTTCAGCGGTGCCGTTACCAGAAGCCTGCGAGCTGTAGACGGTGCCTTAGTGGTTGTTGACGCCGTAGAAGGACCCATGACCCAGACGGAAACCGTGCTAATGCAAGCACTACGTGAAAGAGTTAAACCGCTTCTATACATTAACAAGGTTGACCGCCTAATCAAAGAAATCCGCCTAACCCCCCAAGCCATACAAAACAAGTTTGCAAAAATCATCGCAAGAGTCAACTTTCTAATAGAAAAGTATGCGCCACCCGAGCACAAGAAGGACTGGCAGGTTACGGTTGAAGACGACCGAGTGGCATTTGGCTCAGCCCTCCACAAATGGGGACTCAATCTCTCCCACATGAAAGCTAAAGGCGTCTCCTTCAAAGACATTATTGAAGCCTACAGCGGAGAACCCGAAGAAGTAGCAAAAAAAGTGGACGCGCTAAGCAAAAAGGCTCCGCTGTATGAGCCCATTCTCGACATGTTCTGTGGGTATTTACCCAATCCTCTTGAAGCGCAGCCATACAGGCAAAGCCAGATTTGGCCAGGCGACCCAAACAGCGAAGTAGGCAAAGCCATGGCCAAAGTCGACCCAAAGGGAACTCTTCTCATGTGCATCAGCACTATCGAGGTTGACCCCCATAGTGGAGTCGTAGCCATAGGGCGAGTGTTTAGCGGAACCGTTGAAAAAGGCAAACCAATTAGAATGGTCACCAGTCATCAGAACGGAGCAATTCAGCAGGTTTACATGAGCATGGCTGCTGACCGCGTAATCGTTGACCGAATTCCCGCGGGGAACATAGCGGCAATGGGAGGAATTTCAGGAATCCATGTGGGCGAGACCATCGTAGAACAGGGGGTAGAAACCCAACCCTTTGAAGTGCTCAAATATGTGTCAGACCCTGTTGTAACCGTTGCCGTCGCACCAGAGGAAATAAAGGATTTGCCTCTCTTTGATAAGGTCATACACAAGTTAACCCTCGAAGACCCAAATCTCCACTTTACTATCAACAAGGAAAGCGGGGAATACCTGCTAAGCGGAATGGGTGAGCTCCACCTAGAAGTCACCGCCTACCGAATGCAAGAAGCAAAGTTGAAGGTTAAAACCAGCAAGCCAGTTGTGATTTACCGCGAAACCATCAGCCACGACTACCAAGGACCACCTGTAATGGGTAAAAGCCCGAACAAACACAGCCGACTCTGGGTAACATTAGAAAAATTGCCTGACGAAATGATTAAAGCAATAAAAATGGGCAAGATTTCCGAGATGCAAAGCCGTGATGAAAGGACGAAAGTCCTTCGAACCCAATTTGGATGGGATAAGGATGAGTCGCGGAATGTAATCGCCATTGAAGACACCAACATACTGGTCAACAGAATAAAAGGGAAACAATACGTTGAAGAAGTCCTAGACCACATTAAATCAGGCTTCCGAGAAGCAGTTCACACCAGCATACTGGCAAAGGAGCCCGCCTACGGTCTAAAAGTAAACATCGAAGACATACAAGTCCATGAGGACCCAGTGCATAGAGGACCAGCGCAAATTCTTCCCATGACTTGGCGCCCCATCTGGTGTAGCTTCCTGCTAAGCGACCCAAAGCTCTTAGAGCCAATTTTAAGTTTTGAATGCAAAGTTCCTAACGATTTCGTAAGCGCGGTACTTGCAACAGTGCAGAAACGCCGCGGTCGAGTGCTTGATATGACTACTGAGGAAGACATGATGATTGTTAAGGCGGAAATGCCTGTCGCTGAGTCCTTCGGCATCGCTGACGAATTGCGATCGTCTACTCAGGGCAGGGCTTTCTGGGCAACCCAGTTTAGCCATTGGGCTACCGTGCCAGAGCAAATGCAGATAGATGTCATACGGCAGATTCGTGAGCGCAGAGAATTGAACCCGAATCCGCCGAGGGCTGAAGAATTCTTCGAAAGAGAATAGCGACAGTGGACACATATATGGCGCAGTTTGGATACCTGTATCAGATTTAGAGGCAAAAATGCGCCCGCATCTTTCTGTTTGGTTGCGATAATGAATGCGTATCAATCTGTTGGAATTTTCATTCCGAGTTTTTCGATTATCTTGTTGTAAACATTTAAAGCGGATTTTTCATCTTTCACGTTTTTTATCAACATTCTGCCCCCATTAAACAAACTCACTTCAACCTCTCCATTGTATTCGAATACAACCGCCAAGGACGACTTCACAAGGATCTTGAAGTTTCGCTTCAGCGCTTCATGCGCGTCATCGAGTTTGATGCGGAGGGGTTTTGGGGGATTTATGTTAACTGTGTTGCTACCGCATAGCCATGCTACTCGTTCCACAGCTTCAAAGGGTTTCTCTATCTTGCCTTGGCACACAGGGCAATCTGGTCTTTTGAATATGTCGATCGTAGCGAAGTACATATCCCTGAAGTCGCATATCATCAGTTTTCCCTTCAACGTATCTTCTGTTCCTGCGAGTAGCTTTATAGTCTGCATGGCTTGCATCGACCCGATGATTCCAGTGGTTGCACCCAGCACTCCACGAGTCTCGCAAGTCTGAAGGTAACGGTCGTCAAGGTCGGGAAAGACACATTCTAAACAGGGTGTTTGAGGAGGAGCAAAAACTGAAAGGTTTCCTTCAATTCCTATCGCCGCGCCGAAAACATATGGAATCTCATGTTTGACACTTGCGCGATTTAAGAGATAGCGAGTTCGTATGTTGTCCAGTCCATCGACGATACAGTCAACTTCTTTCACAACTTCATCAACATTACTTTCTCTAACATTTTGCGGAACTGGCTCAACCTCAACCTCAGGGTTCATCCGCCTAATTGTCTCTGCTGCTGCTTCGACTTTGGGATATCGCAAATCGTTCACTGTATAAAGCACTTGACGGTGCAAGTTGCGTAGCTCTACTGTGTCTTGATCCACTAGACGCAAGTAGCCAACGCCTGCTAGAGCTAGGTAAAGTGAAGAGATGCTGCCGAGACCACCTAGTCCCACGACCACCACTCTAGAATCCCTTAGTTTCTGTTGACCTTTTGGACCAAGCTCACGTAATACGGTTTGTCTGCTGTAGAACTCATCTGGGTCAAAGGAAGGGACGCTAGCCATAAAGTTACCTTCTAAACCTTAACTGAATCTCTCTTGTCGTTCAGTTTACTGAAATAGCTTCAGAATTAGCTTATATTTAAATCATAACTATCCTTGTAGGAGGCCAGCTTCGTGACAGCTGTGTAGTTCGCACGATTCATTAGCAAGAATTTGTTACTTGATGAATCTCTTCGGGTCTTTTTCGAATTTTTTCTTGCATATCTCAGCACAGAAATAGTACCGTTTTCCCTTGTATTCTGTCATGAACTTGGCTTTTTCTTCATCTACCTGCATTCCGCACACGGGATCCTTCGCCATATACTCTCACCTCCTCCTACTTTTCTTTCTCTTGATAGTCTGGACGAATCTTTGCCCTTCTTAACAGGTTTGCGTTGGTTACCACAGTCACTGAACTCGTCGCCATGGCTATCTCTGCTATCACGGGATGGGCCAAGCCTAGCATGGCTGCTGGAAGGGCGACAAGGTTATAGAAGAAGGCCCAGAACAGGTTTTGCTTGATCTTGCTGAAGGTTTTTCGAGAGAGTTTTATGGCTGTGACTACACTGGATAAGTCTCCCCTCACCAACGTTACGTCAGCGGATTCGATAGCTATGTCTGTTCCCGTTCCTATAGCGATTCCCACATTGGCTGCTGTCAAAGCAGGAGCATCGTTGATGCCATCGCCGACCATGGCAACGGTTTCGCCGTTTTCCTGCAACTTTTGGATTTCCTTCAGTTTCTGGCTTGGTAGGACTTCAGCTAAGACTCTTGACATGCCTACTTTTTTAGCTATGGCCTCTGCGGTTCGTCTGTTGTCTCCTGTAAGCATGGTGGTCTTCAGTCCCATCCTTTCAAGTTCCCTTATGGCTTGCACTGAGTCTTCCTTTAGAGTGTCGGCGACAGCCACGGCTCCCAGGATCTTTCCAGCATTTGCCACAAGCATCGCTGTCTTGGCTTCCTCTTCAAGACGCTTCAGGTCATCCTCTAAGGATGTGTAGTCTACTCCCTCTTCCTCCATCAGCTTTCTGTTTCCAACAAGAGCGAATTTCTGACGGGAATAGCCAATTTTTGCTTTCACACCTCTCCCTGACACGGCTTCGAATTCCTCTGCCTTATGCAGTTCCAAGTTCTCTTCCTTGGCTTTTCTCAGAACAGCCTCGCCTAGTGGATGTTCTGATCCAAATTCTATGCTTGCAGCTAATCGGAGAACACCTTCTTTTGTATGTCCTTCCACTGGCACTATATCAGTAACTTCAGGTCTTCCTTTGGTGATGGTTCCAGTCTTGTCAAAGACAATTGTATCTACGTTTCTTAGGGTTTGTATGGCTTCTCCGTGGCGTATTAAAACTCCGTTTTCAGCGCCCATGCCGCTCCCAACCATTAAGGCTGTAGGAGTGGCAAGTCCAAGAGCGCAGGGACACGCAATGACCAGAGTCGCAACCAATGCGAAGATTGCTAGAGTAACAACGCCTAAGTTTGGATCAACCCACGGCAGAAACCATTGAGCCCAAAGGCTGACCACTTTGATTGTGTTGGGCACGACCAACCACAGAACCAAAGCCACAACTGCCAGACCGAGAACGGTTGGGACGAAGTAGCCCGTTACTCTGTCGGCGAACTTTTGGATCGGAACCTTGGAGCCTTGACATTCCTCTACCAGTTTTATGACCTGGGATAGGAAAGTGTCCTGCCCTACTTTGGTAGCCCTCACCTTCAGCATCCCTCGCTGGTTTACTGTGGCGCCTATGACCTCTTCCCCCGCCTCCTTCCTTACTGGCATGGATTCCCCAGTAGCCATGGACTCGTCCACTGCGCTCTGACCCTCAATCACCACCCCGTCGGTGGGAATTTTTTCTCCTGGCCTGACGACCATCACGTTGCCTACTTCAACTTCGTCGATGGGCACCTCCTTTTCCTCACCCTCCGCCAGGACTCGAGCGGTCTTGGCCTCCAATTCCAGCAGTTTTCTGATCGCCTGTGAAGCCCTTCCCTTTGCTTTTGCTTCTATGTATCTCCCTGTTAGGTGAAAGGACATAATCATTCCGGCAACTCCAGCGTAGTTCATGATGGGACTAAAGAACACTGCTGGACCCGTGATAAAGGCTGTAGATGTGCCTAATGCTATCAGAACGTCCATGTTGGCGCTGGCGTGAGATACGGCTCTTACGGCAGAGAGAAGAGTTTCCTTGCCTGCCCAAAAAAGCACAGGAACTGCTAGGAGGATCATCCCGATATCATATACGGTTGGATTCGGCCAGGCTTGTCCCAAGACCATCTCTGGAATCATCCAAGCCATGATGGGAATAGTGAAAGCCCACGCAACGCTCATTCTCATTTTTGCTTCATGGAATTTCCGTTGCTCTTCCTCTATCTCCTTCTCGTATTTTGCCGCGCCTTCCTCTCTGCCAAGCACTTCATAGCCAGTGCCTTCTATAACCGATTTTATGCCTTCATAATCGATTTCCTGCACATCATACACGACAACGGCCTTCTCAGACGCAAGGTTAACGTTTGCTTCTACGATTCCCTCGGTCTTTTTCAAGGCGTTCTCTATAGTCTGGGCACAGGATGCGCAGGTCATCCCACCGATTTTTACAATTGTCTTTTTCGTGTCGAAACGCGCGTCGTAACCAGTGGCTCTTACGGCTTGTATAAGCTCTTTTTTATTGGTTACCTTCGAATCGTATGTTAGATAGGCCTTTTCTGAGGCAAAGTTGACATTCGCTTGCTCCACTCCAATGTGCTCTTTTATGGCCTTTTCTACAGTCTGGGCACAGCTGGTGCAACTCATTCCCATAACGTTGAGGACAGTTTTCTTGCGTTCTTTGCTACTGTTGGTCACCATGCTTCCCTAGATGGTATTTTCCAAGGAAACATATAAATGTATCTTGTGGAGATATATCTTCTCAAGATATTAGTGTAATAACATGAGCCTAAACGAGTTTCTTTCAGATTTCTCTCGCCTCTACATACTCATCATTCTTTATGAAGGCCCGTGCCACGGGTACAGCATAATTCGGAGATTCAAGAAGAGAATAGGAAAGGATGTGAGTCCCAGCCTTGTGTATCCCTTTCTTCAGAGACTCCAGCAAAAGGGACTCGTGAAACACGGTCTAAAGCGTGTAGGCCAGAGGGAGAAGAAAGTCTATGAACTCACGGAAAAGGGAGATGAGTTTTGTAGGCGGTTGTTTAAACGCTTTGCCGCTCTCATTTCAGTTGTTATCGAACCGAGTTTGGAGGTTTGTGCCAATTGTGGTTGCAAGGTATACGCAGGGGGGTATAGAGAGGTGATAGGTGGACAAGAGATGGCTTTCTGTTGCAGGCACTGCGCCCAAGCGTATAAGCAAGAGAGGAATTGACTCGAGGAAAGCAAAGCTAAATAGTCGCCCTTTATGCCTTGCGTCCTCAATCCCTTGCTTTTATTAGTGACAGCCTCATGGCATTGAGTATTACAGCTAAGGATAATCCCATATCTCCAATCGCCACGGCAAGCCATAGGGTTACAAGCCCTGGGAAGGCGAGGAAGGCGAAGCTTCCCTTGATTAGAATGGATGCTATGACGTTTTGCTTCACTATTTCCATGGTTTTCTTGCTTAGCCTGATTATGTACGGCAGCTTTGAGAGATCGTCTCTCATTAAAGCTACGTCAGCTGTCTCCAGAGAAACATCGCTTCCTATGGCGCCCATAGCTATGCCTACACTTGCCCTAGCCAGGGCTGGAGCATCATTTACCCCATCGCCAACCATGGCTACACGCCCATACTTTTTCGGCAACTCCTCGATTATGGCCACTTTGTCCTCTGGCAACAATTCTGCTCTGTACTCGGCGATGCCTACTCGGTTCGCTATCGCTCTTGCGGTTCTCTCGTTGTCTCCGGTTATCATTATGGTCTTTATTCCCCTATTTTTTAGTTCTATCATGGTTTCGGTGGTGGTGTCTCTGATTTTGTCCATAACTGCGATTAGTCCGATGGCTTCCTCTTCATTCCCAACGAGGACCACCGTTTCTCCTTCATTTTCAAGTTTCTTAACCCGCTCTTCTGGAAAACCGATATTTAATTCTTTGAACATCCTTCCGCTACCTACATAGTATGCTTTACCGACAATTTCTCCTTTGGCACCCTTGCCAGCTATAGCTTTGAAGTTATCCACAGCCCTCACCTCCACTCCTTCTCTTTCAGCCCTCTCTACTATCGCTTTGGCAATTGGGTGTTCAGATAAAGCCTCAAGGGAAGCCGCCTTCACCAAAACGCTTTTTTCCGAACTGCCAAAAGATAGAACATCCGTTACTTCCAGTTTACCCTCCGTTAACGTTCCTGTTTTATCAAAGGCGAAAACCTTGATTTTGCTGATTTCTTCAACGTAATTGCTGCCTTTTACCAGGACTCCATTTCTCGCAGCGCTTGTTATTCCGGATACCATTGCTACGGGGGTTGAGATTGCTAAAGCACAAGGACAAGACACTACCAGCAGAACCAATGCTTTGTAAAACCAATCATTGAAAGGTAAGCCAAATATGATTGTGGGAATTGTCGCTATGCCTACGGCTAAAAATATGACGGCAGGCGTGTAATACTCAGAAAATCTGTCTATGAATTGCTCGGTTGTCGATTTTCTCTTCTGAGCCTCTTCAATAAGCTTGACAATCTTAGAAAGCATGGTTTCATCTGATCGCTTCGTAACTTTAATCTCAAGAAAGCCTTCATTGTTGATTGTTCCAGCGTAAACTTCGTCGCCAGCCTGTTTTGTCACAGGTATAGATTCGCCCGTAATAGCGGCTTGGTTAACGCTTGAAACACCCCTCACGATCTCGCCATCCAGTGCTATCTTTCCCCCTGGCCTAACGACTATTGTTTCGTTGACATCGACATCGTGCACGTGAACCTCCTTTTCTTCCCCATCTCTCTTCACGATGGCAACTTCAGGGGCAAGCCTCATTAAAGACATGATAGAGCTTCTCGCTCTTTCACTGGCGTGATTCTCAAGAAATTCGGCTACACAGAATAGGAAAAGAACAGCCGCTCCCTCTTCTCCATGACCAATGAAAAAACTGCCCACAGCAGCTATGATCATAAGAAAATCTATGCTCAATTTTCTCCGAAATATCAGGGAGGAGAAACCTTCTATTGCTATGTTGTACCCCGAGATCACGGCGGTGGTCAGGAATAGAATCGTTGCAAGCAACTCCCATTTTATGATAAACTCGAAAATCAGTCCTGTCGAAAGCAGTACTGCTGAGAAAACTATAGGAACGATCCTTCTATCTCTCCATATAGGATAGGGTTGTCCTGTAGCCTCTGCATCGCATGCGGGACAGACTTCTCCAGTTTTCGTATGGTGCTGGTGCATGGTTAGGCCCTCGATATGTAGCGGTCGTACTCACACGTTTCGCTTCGAATAGTCCTTGTCGGTTGAATTTTATTAAGGTAGTGCTAAGAATCGTGGGTTTTTTAATAAAGCTTATTAATTCAGTCGCCCAGTGTTATTATGGTAAGAACATGCCTATTGTAAGTATTTCCCTAACCAGCAACCTACTGAAGAAGTTAGACGACTTTATGCGAGAAAGGGGCTACTCCAGCCGTTCAGAGGCTATTAGGGATGCCATAAGGGATTCTCTCTCCGAGTATCAACTGAGTCAATTCGACAAAGGAAAGGTAACCGCAACGATAACGGTCATATCAGAACACGAGAGACACGCCGTGGATGAACGATTGACTCGCCTTAGACACGAGCATGATGACATCGTCTCTGGGAACATGCACATCCATTTGGGGAAAATGTATTGCCTAGAAATATTCATAACGGAAGGAGAAGTAGGAAGAGTGCTGAATTTCATAGGTAGAATACGGGCAATGAAAGGAATTCAGCAAGTCAAGTTCACAATGGTACCTTTAGTTGCCAGGTTAGAAGAGTGAGGGAAACCAAGCATGGCTTGATTCGAGAATACTGAAACATTGGCTAGCATGTGCGTAGCCACAACAACTTCTTGCTTCACTAACTTTTATAATGGAATCCGACCAAAAATATTGACATGTCAACTTCTGTTCATGCCGAGAGAATAGAGTCCCTCACTGGCGTCAGGAAAACAATTGAAGAGCCTGTTGCTGTGGAAGTTCCAATCAACATTTACGTCAATGACAGGTATTTAATCACACTTCTAGCCACACCAAGATTAGAGAGGGAACTAGCCCTAGGCTGGCTTTTTGACGAAGGAGCCTTACAAAGCTTAGACGAGGTAAAGGAAATAGCCGTTGACAAGAACGATATCACTGTGATGACGAAGGAGCCTCTACAGGAGGAAAGGCTTCAAGTGGTTGGAGTGACTAGAATACTTACTACGGCTTGTGGATTATCTATCAGCAAGTTTTTGAAAGTCATGGGCGAAATCGGCAAGGCGTTTATAGGATCAGATTATAAAGTTGGGGCAACCGAAATTATGAGAATGGTTAGAGAGCTGGATGATCAATCTACACTCTTCAAACTAACAGGCGGAACTCATGCATCTGCTCTCTTTGAAGAGGGAAGACTTGTCGCTTTCGCTGAAGACATCGGTCGTCATAACGCCATCGACAAAGTCATAGGGATGGCTCTACAATCAAAGGTCAATTTCTCTAGATGCGTCCTCGTTAGCTCGGGTAGACAGCCAGCTGACATGGTGCTCAAGGTGGCAAGAATGGGTATTCCGATTCTGGCTTCTATAGCAAGCCCTATTCGATCAGGAATTACTGCAGCCAAGAAGACAGGCGTAACACTGGTTTGCTTTGTTAGAGAACATAGAATGAACGTCTACACGTATCCCAGTAGAATTTTAACTTAAAGAGCATTCGCCAGCGTTTTCTATTCGCTTACTCCCTCAACTTCTGAAACCCAATACTCCCCCAAAGTTGAATACTCTTTCTTCCAGATAGGAGCCTCTCTCTTCAATCTCTCAATAGCGTCCCTCATCGCCCGAAAAACATCTTCTCTATGCTCTCCAGCAACCACTATGTAAACAATGTCCTCACCGACTCCTAATTCTCCGATGTTATGGTGAATGCGGATGTCGACAACTCCAGGACGATTAAGTATGTCAGAAACTATCTTGCTTAGACTTCTTACTGCCGCCTCCTTATGAGCTTCCAACTCTACTTTCCTTGTCTTCCCTCCATCCTTCGCGACTCCGCGGACAATCCCCACAAAACACGCTATTGCACCAGCCTTGTACACGTCGGAACCGGTCCGGATGTCTCTAATCAGATCTACGAGAGAGACTTCTCCCTTCTTATGGACCCCAACTCTCGTCATATCCATCTTTAAACAACCTCCTTCATTACGTTGTTTGAAAACCTATGATTCTTTAGTGCCATCTATAACGTGGCGGTAGAACAACAAAACCTTAACTCTCATGATAGAGCTTCAACGCTGCTATTAGCTTTTTTTCGGCGCTCTTATAGTTTCTCATGCTTTAACCTCCGCTAGCCGGGACGCTCACTAATATAACATCGTTATCCTTTAACTCGATGTCCATTCTTCTAACGCTTTCTCCATTAACCATAACCCAAGTTTCTAAGCTGATCTTTCCAGTTTTCGAGTCAATTATTTTGTTGAAGTCTCTTCCATATTTCTCCGCAAAAGTCGTCAACAGGTCTCCTAAAGTTGTGCCTAAACCAACCTCCTCTAGAATTTCTCTCTGTCCAACAATCTCCCTGAACCTTGCAGCAAACATAACCTTAACGTGACCTGCCATGAAAGCTCACGCGAATATAGGGATATTACGTTATTTTCTTCTTTGGATATTTGAGTTTCATTAGCACAACTGCTATCATTGTGACTATGATGAAAAATGGCAAGGCTTGGGCTGATGGAAATTCTGGGACTATCACTACATGCTTAGTGCTCAGTCTGTATGTGAAATACAGGTATGCATGGGTGCTGTTTGAGATATCTAGTAAGGTAGACTCCACCTTTTCCTCATTAACCAGCACGGTGTAAGGATAATTCATCAGTTCTGTAGGAATCATGACTCTACAGAAGCCAACGGTGTTATCTTCTCCAGCAACGTTGAAACTGATCTCTTTGCTAATCTCTGGTTCATATATTACTTTGAAATCAAGGTTTGACACAGTGGAATTGCTGATCACGTTTACATGCCAACTCTTTTCTTCCCAAACTCCATTGAAATTAGAGAACATGCCCATCAAAGGATAGTCGTCTTGATTGTCCTCGTCAATAAAGTATGGTGTATCGCCTATTCCATCGCTGCCTGTATCATTCTGATAAGGCCCACTAGACAAGTCTACGCCCCTGTAGTCGCTCCAATAGTTGCCACCGGAAAGGTAACCATTCTCCCACCTGCTAAGTCCGCCACCAATCCGACTATCTTGTTCCGCTACGACGGCTGCTTGACAGTAGTTGTCGACAAAACTGTTATGATAAAACACGTTGTCAGAAGAACTGCTGCCAAGCCTGACGCCCCAGCGGTTTTCTTTTATCTTATTGCTGACTACGATATTTCTATGTGATGAATCCAATGCGATGCCAGGCCATTCGTTGTTGGCTATTGTGTTGCCGCTTATAATGCAATCATTAGAATCTCGTAGCTGAATGCCATATCCGCAGTTTGTTATGATGTTACGTGTTATGCTACTGTTGTGGGAATTTTGAAGGTGAACCCCACTCTTAGCCGCACAACCACACCCACTGCCTTGTATCGTGAAATCGCTGATGGTAATGTTGTCCATAGTCACAAAGACCACATCTCCTGTGCCACCACCGTCAATTATAGTGGTGTCCCTGTTTTCTCCGATAAGGGTTAAAGACTTATTTACAGCTAGGTGTTCAAAGTATGTCCCCGAAGATACGAATAGTGTGCCCTCATCGCTTGCGTTGTTTATGGCTTCTTGTATTGAAGAATAACGTACATAAACAGGGTAACCTGCATCCATCCAAGCCATCTCCCCACCTAACAAATTGTAAACTTTTGTGAAACCGTAGGCTAACAAGGTTTCACTTGCAATGACGCTTCTGGACCCAGAGCTGCTATAGACAAGAATTTCTCTCTCCTCATCCAGCTCACTTATTCTGGTTTCAAGTTCCGTGTGAGGTATGAGTTTGGCATTCTTAATATGCCCAGAATCATACTCACTCTGGTTTCTGACATCCAAAATCATCAGCAAAGGATTAGTGTCTATCATGTTCTTTGCTTCTGAGACGGTCACATCTAGGTAACTACTGCTCCCTCCGACACGAGGCAAGCCAAGAGAGAGCATGACTAGAATGAAAATAGTTGGAACAACTTTAGTGCGCCCGTGCATGGGTTACTTGCACCTTCTTTCTTCTCTCTGCAACCCAAACTCCCCACCTTCTGCTAAAGAACATGATGTGTTCTATCTGGAGCTCTTTCATAAATATAAGGAATCTCGTTCTAAGTGATGACAATCGGGTAGAAATGCTTATGATGCATTATAAGGCTCTTCGCATCTTATCCTCGGTCTTGCATAAAAAGTAGCCGTTTTGAGAGGAGATTACCCGCCGAAAACTTTGTGGGCAACTAGCACTTCCCTATCTGGATTTATCGATTCATTTTCTATGGCACGAAGAGGCTTTCCTTCACATATGAAAAAGAATGTCTCAAGCATTTCGGCCCTCAATCCAGTTTTCCCATATCTCTTTTCAAGTAGATCTAAGAGGTCTTCATACGTAGCCTCATCGGATAAGTGAACGACCTCCCTCTTCATGCGTGAGCCAAACTGTTCCGCTATGTCATAACCCAAATATCTAATCCTCACTTCCATGGTCGCGACCACCGACAGACACGATTCGTATGTAGCGAATATAGTCCTCCATTTGAAGGTTATGATGTTGCATGCTTATATTTGTGAGTTATCCACGATTTATAGGGATGGATGACTTAGTTCTGCTAGGTCAAGGAGCTGGACATGAATGAACTTAACCTGTGGGATGGCATGGCAATAAAGGGTCAGACGAGGTTGCTTCTGGTGGCTTTTTTCTTGCTGATCGCCGCCACCGCGCTGTCAATCAGTCATCAGGTTAATACGCTCTCCTATCTTAGACAAGATTATCTGGATGCGGAGGAGCGGGTTTCAAATCTAATGAAAGAGTGGGAAGCCCTAGCTTTTGAACAATGGATACTTCTTAAGTTAGGAACATATCCTCGAAATGCTTCCGGTCTAGGGTTGTCTGGGGGTGTTAGAGTGTTCGTATTTTACTCCAACGATACTTCAGAAGAGAATTTAAAGTCAACATTTGATCCGTTGGCGCAAAGTTTCAACATAACTATCGCATATTTGGGACTTGTAAATCAAACGAATCTTAACACCCTCAAAGACATGTGGAATAGAACAGGCTTTGCAGAAGAACCAAACGCATGGCAGAGCTACGTGATTTTCTTAAACTCAAGCAAGATAATATGCTTGAGATTGGAGCAAGTTGGCAATGAGGCGTTTAACAAATGCATGGAGTATCTAAGTCTGCCGACTCGAGAAACTTGAACATGTACCTAAAGGCAGCAGTGCTCCTCCTTATCTTAGCGCTAGTTCTATCAAACGTTTTTGTCTATGCTCAGTCAACTTTGATTGCACGCGAGGTGGAAAAGCTTCAACGTGACGAGTTAGAGCTGGAGGAAGCCATTGGCGAGTTGAAAGAACGAAATGAGAACTCTAGCGCTATACTTGTTGCGGTCTATACGAAAACGGGACAGTTTCCTAGAAGGTTTAACCAAACGCTTTTCCCTAATAACAAGACTCACATATACCACTTCTATTGGACTCACTGTGGCGCTTGCGAAATAGAAAACGAACGGAACTTCAATCGAAGCCTTCCTGAATGGACTATGAACATATCTAGGGATGAATTTGAGGCTGCCCAATTTAACACCCTTGAAAAACAAGGGCAAGATATAGCAGAAAAAGTCTTCAGTGCATTCGCGCTTCCGAATTCTGAGGTAACTTCAAGCCAACGAAACCGCATTACGGTGTTGAACAACTTTGAAGGGTTTATTTTTGAGTTTCCTGGTTCCATACTTCCAGAAGCAGATGAAGATGACGCCATAAATGTCGCTGTCATTTATTTAGTTGAAGGTGGCATCGCCCTTAACCAAGACTTAAGCGAACAGTTCAAGCCTCCTATCGAACCGAGTGATCAAGGTCCAAATGCATCTTTAAGCCGTTTCAGTTCATTTTTGGTCTTGATCGTGGTAAGCGGGTTATTGGACGGCATCAATCCTTGCGCCTTCTCGGTCTTACTTTTCTTCACAGCCTTTCTTTTCGTAACAAGCCGGGGCTCTCTAGAAGAGACAAGACGGAGGCTTCTACTAGTAGGTGCGATCTACATCACAGGTGTATACATTGCATACTTAATGGTGGGTCTAGGCATCATTAGGGCAATCGTGATAACCCCCTTTCCCCATTTGGTGGCGAAGATCGGCGGGTTACTCGTAATCTTACTTGGCGCCATCAACATTAAGGACTACTTTTGGCCCGGCCGAGGATTAAGCCTAAGAATGTCAACCTCTCAATGGGCAGCCGTGAGAAAGTGGATACGCAAGTCCACGGTTCCCTCCTCATTCGTGACGGGATTGCTGGTAAGCCTTTTTGAGTTTCCGTGTACAGGGGGAATTTATGTCGCTATCTTAGGGATGTTAGCTCAACAAGCGACCTTTACGCAAGGGTTCTTGTATCTACTCATTTACAATATGGCATTTGTTCTTCCTCTGATAGTCCTCCTTCTCTTTGTATCACGCAGAAAGGTGCTGCGATTCTCACTGGAAGAGTGGCAAAGACGCCGAGGCAAAGGTATGAGGTTAATGTTGGGTTTGGTGATGGTTGCCCTCGGGGTATTCTTACTGTTTTCTGGTTTCGTTTGAAGCTTTCATTCTAATAGAGAAATCGATTAAATACTCGTGTTGAATTTTTTATATATTACCACTCAACAAAATGAATGCGTGGGGGTTGAGTTCCAGATTTTTCGTATTCTCAAAAGTTTCTCTTCTTCATTGCTTCTCCGACCCTTTTTTTGGCAATCGTTAGTGCAGCATCCCGAGGGGGGATTCTCTCTTCTTGAGCCTTCTTTATAACCAAGCCTACATTTCTCTTGATTCTTCCTTCAACCATCTCAAACATTCTTTCCGGGTTTTCTCCTCTATATTCAGCGTAGGATGATATTACTCCGCCAGCGTTTGCAATAACGTCTGGAATAACAATTACTCCCTTTTCATGGAGCGCTTTTTCACTCTCATACGTAGCAGGAATGTTAGCTGCTTCAACCACGAGTTTAGCTTTAATGTTATCCGCATTCTTCTCGTTAATCACGTCTGGAATGGATGCGGGGATAAGTATGTCAACTGGCAACTCGAAGAGTTTTTCGTGACTTAGAACTTGGCCTGGTTCATAATTGATTACGGATGCCGTTTCGTCCTTCACTTTCTTCAGTTTTTCATAGTCTAATCCATTTGGATTGTATACGCATCCCGTACTGTCGCTTACTGCCACAATCTTTGCTTCGAATTCACTGAGATATTTTGCCAAGAAGGAACCAACGTTGCCGAAGCCATCAATGGCGAATGTTGCTTTTTTTAGTTTAATACCGACGTGTTCAGCAGCTACCCTAATGGCGTGAAACACTCCATACCCAGTCAACCCATACTCATGAGGAATGCCACACTTCTCGCCTGGTTTGACACACATGTCTGGGGGCTTTCCAGTGCAAGACCTTAAAGAACCATTTGCAAGAGCGTAAGCCGCCATTTCCTCCTCCCCAGCATTTATGTCCGGCGCGGCTATGTATTGGCTTGGAGATACGGGCTTCAACGCCACGGCGAAGGCTTTAACCAGATTCATCTTCTCCTCTTTCGAGATTTTCTTTGGATCTGCGATTATGCCTGATTTTGCTCCTCCAAATGGAAGTTCTGCTAAAGCACATTTCCAGGTCATAGTTCTTGCGAGTCTGAACACTTCTTCAATGTTCACTGTGGGCGTCATTCTTATGCCGCCCTTGCCAGGACCTAGCGCCGTGTTGTCAATTACTAGGATGCCTTGCATTCTGGTTTGAGGTTCGTAAACTTGTAGAACTTTCTCGGGTCCCCATTCGTCAGCAAACTTCTCTATATCAACCATCCTGCACTTACCCCGGAGGACTTCATTGAACAAAACATTCTCAGACTATGTCTATTAACATCTAATATTCTTCTTTAATGTTTCCGCCGTAACAATAGTCAAGCAATTTCTAAACTCATAAGTTGCGCCTTTATCCACTCTTCTCTTGATGTCCCCTGCGTTTGACGGCATCGTCTATCCAAGCGAGGTATTCACTGAAGCCATCCTTAACGGGAAGAGCTAGTATCTCAGGAACTTCGTATGAGTGGATGGCTCTAACAGATTCAACTATTTCATCGAATACCTCACTTTTCGATTTAATGATGATCAAAGTTTCGTCGCAGCGCTCAATCTGCCCTCTCCACCAAAACCTTGACCGAATACTTGGCATGATATTCACGCAGGCTGCTAATCGCTTCCCGAGTAGCGTTTGCCCTATCCGCTCCGCCTCTTTCACATCAGGTGTAGTAACGAGAACCACAACATGCATGACGTAACACCTTACCTCCTTTGCCACTTGTTCACTTCAGAAATTGTCATGTATACAAGATAAACTTAGCATTGAAGGCTCTCAATAAGCCTCATTTGACCAACTAGATAGTTCATGTCATGTTCTCTTGAACTCTGTTATCATTCCAGCCCGTTGGATTATTCCGAAACGCTTAACGTCGAATCTGGGTGTTAAGGCAGCTACAAGCTCGGTAGTGCATCCGTTGCAGCCACCGCTGTTGAAGTGAAGGACCCATGGTGATTTGGCACGGCTTCACTTGAACAGTCCCATCTCATCCAGCCGCCATAACTGAGGTGTAAATTGCTGGGAACTTCCAGGTCATCTGCATTCGTGCACCAGCTTTCATGTGTGCTTCTTTATGACCGTTAGGGTGTAAGATAAATGTGTGAATATGACATACGTCATCTCCGAAAAGTATATGGGCACACGTAGGCTCGGAGTGCTCGAAGAGGGAGTTCAATAAACCTTGCGTGCTGAACTCAAGGTCTGCGGTATTGTCCAAGGTGTAGGTTTTCGCCCATTCATCTACAGGATCGCCACAAAGAACGATCTTGTCGGCTACGTGCGAAACAGAGGGGATGCTGTGGTCGAGATAGTTGTTGAGGGAAGGAAAAGTGAACTCAACAACTTCCTTAAGGAGTTGAAAAAGAAAAAGCCTCCTCTCGCTCGAATCTATGAAATAACCACGAATTATGCGCAGGACCAGGGAGAGTTTGAAAAGTTCACTATTCTTGGGAGTTCTGGGAAAGTCGAACTCTCAGGATCCGTCATTCCACCAGACATTTCGATCTGTGATGAATGCTTAGACGAGCTTCGTGATCCCAAAAACCAACGTTATAACTATTTTTTCATCACGTGCACGAACTGCGGTCCCAGATACACCATAATCAAGGAGCTTCCCTACGACAGGCTGAACACGACGATGCAGGATTTCTCCATGTGCAAGTTCTGCCACAGAGAGTACAGGGATCCACCGAACCGCAGGTTTCATGCCCAGACTGTGGCGTGCAGAAGATGTGGCCCAAGGGCCTACCTCACGACCAACTATGGTCAGCATGTAGAGAGTGAAGACCCGATTAGAGAGGCTGGGAGGCTCCTTGGGGAAGGATACGTTGTAGCGATCAAGGGAAATGGTGGCTTCCATGTCGCAACTGCTACAACCATCTCTGAGCCTATTGTTAGATTGAGAAGAGTTAAGCATAGAGCCCAAAAGCCATTCGCTATAATGGCTCGCGACATTGAGGCAATAAGGTCGTTTGCTCATGTGAGCACGCAAGAGGCTGAGCTGCTGACTTCTTACATTAAACCGATTGTGCTTCTGAGGAAGCGGGATGACTTTTGTCTTTCAGACTTGATTTCGCCTGGCCTACATAACATAGGCGCGATGCTTCCATACACTGGCCTCCACTACATGCTCTTTGACGATGTAAGGGAACCCGCCTTCGTGATGACGAGCGCTAATCCGCCGAACAGACCCCTCGTTACGGAGAATGAGGAGGCTATTGAGAGGCTTGGGAGCACGGTTGACTTCTTCCTCTTTCATGATAGAACCATAGCTCAGAGATGCGACGACTCTGTTGTTCGTGTGCATGGCGAAAACCATAGCATAATCCGTCGGTCGAGGGGCTACGCCCCCGAGCCTATCCATCTAAAGCTTTCAGCGAACAGTTGCGTCTTGGGCGTTGGCGCAGAGCTGAACGTAACAGCCTGCGTGCTCTCAAGGAATAAAGCCTTTATCTCGCAACATATCGGGGATGTCGAGAACCTAGAGACTCTTAACTTCTTAGAAAACAGCATAAACCATCTGACCAAATTAACGAACAGTAGGGTTGAGGTCATAGCTTGTGATCTCCATCCTAATTTCACAACGACAAGGCTGGCTCAAAAGCTAGGAAAGGAACTTGAATGTCCAGTTATTCCAGTTCAGCATCACTATGCTCACATAGCGTCCCTCATGGGCGAACACAACGTTGACGAGATGGTGGGCATAGCTTGCGACGGCTTCGGCTACGGGTCAGATGGCAAGGCGTGGGGTGGGGAGATACTCTACTGCAACCGAGACGGATTCCAGCGTCTTGCGCATCTTCAGGAGCAACCGATGGTTGGAGGCGACCTTGCAACTCGATATCCGTTAAGGATGGCGGCTGGAATACTTCACGGCGCGGTGGATGTCGAGGAATGGATGTTATCTCAAAGTGCACACTTTCCGCACAGAGAGAAAGAGGTCGAGATAGTTCTAAAGCAACTGAGGAAGGGGTCGGCTATGAAAACCACGAGTTGTGGGAGAGTGCTAGACGCCGTCTCAGCCATACTTGGCATATGTTACGAACGGACCTACGAGGGCGAACCAGCTATGAAGCTGGAGTCTGCTGCTATAAAGGGATCTGATGTCTTGAAGTTGACTCCCATATTTCATAAGGATACGATTGAAACTACACATCTTCTTCAGGAAATATTTGCCAGAAGAGATGAGTGTTCGATTGCTGACCTAGCTTGCTCTGCTCAGTCATATCTTGCTAGAGCGTTGGCTCAGCGGGCTGTTGAGGAGGCTGGGAGGATTGGGCTCAAAACCATAGGGTTTTCTGGTGGGGTTGCGTATAACGAGTACATCACGCGGGTCATCAGAAGAACAGTGGAGAAAAGTGGCTTTGAATTTTTGGTTCATCATCAAGTGCCGCCAGGAGATGGAGGCATCTCTTTTGGACAAACCATTGCTGTAGGTCTCCGAACTTGAAAGACCAAAATGGATTTATCTTGGGCAATCTTGCTTTGGGGTGATAAAGATGTGTCTGGCGATTCCAGCAGAAGTTCTAGAGATCAAAGGAAACACGGCTAAGGTTGACTTCGGCGAGGGTGTTCTGCGAGATGTGAACGTTATGCTTGTAGAGGCTAAGGTTGGGGAATACGTTTTGGTTCACGCTGGTTATGCGATTCAGGTGATTGACAGAAAAGCTGCGGAAGAGACTCTTAGGATGTGGGAAGAGATTCTGAAGCATGAATGAGACCTGCGGTGGTATATTTGAAGGAAGTTGTTAAGGCTGAGGCAGGAGAAGTCTACGACATAGAGCTTGAGGCTGACATTCTTGAGGCGAACAGAAAGCTCGCGAAGAAGAACAGGGAACTTCTGCGGAAATATGACGTGAAAGCAATAGATGTTATGGGCGCCACTGGCTCTGGAAAGACCTCTCTCATTGAGAAGATGGTTCAGGCCTTGATTGGAAGGTATAGGATAGCTGCTTTCAAGGGAGATTTGACGACTACTATAGACGCGGAGCGTATTAAGAGGCATGGTGCTGAGGCTGTTCCGATCACAACTGGGAAGGAGTGCCATCTTGACGCCAATCTTGTTGGAAAAGCCCTTCGAAACATCGACCTAAAACAGATTGATCTCTTGTTCATTGAGAACGTTGGGAACCTCATCTGCCCAGCTGAGTTTCCATTGGGCTCTGAACAGCGTATAGTGGTGGTGAGTGTTACAGAGGGTCCATACATGGTCATTAAGCATCCGTTTATCTTCATGGATGCTGATGTGGTGGTGATAAACAAGATGGACTTGGCTGATGCCATGGGGATTGACGTGAAGAAGCTGGAAATGGATGTTAAGACGATTAATCCGAAGGCAAGTGTTGCCGTCACAAACTGCAGAAGCGGAGAGGGTGTGAAGAAAGTCATCGAAGCGCTTGGACTGTAATTGCTGTTTTTACGAGTTGTTTAGGATTGCATGAGTTTTCAGTGACCTCTCAAATCGTCGAAAACGTTCTCCGTGAAGCAAGAAAGCACAACGCGAAGGGAGTCGCGGAGGTCCATCTTGTCATTGGAAAACTCACGTTTCTCGGTCTGGAACAGGTTAGATTCTCGTACAAAGTTCTTACTGAAGGCACTATAATGGAGAACTCGAAGCTCTTCATAGAGACGAAGGACGGCGTTGTGAAGTGTGGAAGCTGTGGCTACGAGGGAAGCTTCAACTATGAAGACGACCCCATGTATCATATCCCTCTTCCGACACTTAAGTGCCCCAAATGCGGTGGCACAGTTGATATTGTCGGCGGAAGAGAATGCCTGATAAAGAATGTGAAGTTGATTTTGGATGAAGGTTGTCAACACTAATGAGGGAGCAAGCGAGATTCAGAGACCCAGCCTTAACAAAGAAGATTGCTGCTCAGATTGAGAAGCTGGCTCCGCCTTACAACGTTAAGTTCTGTCACGTGTGCGGGACTCACGAGTGGACTATAACCCATTACGGACTGCGCGCCCTCCTCCCCGAAACGGTGAAGGTGATAGCTGGACCAGGCTGCCCCGTCTGTATTCTTCCAGCTGCTGAACTCGATGAGGCTATCTCCTTGGCTCTCGACGGCGTGACGGTCGCAACTTATGGTGACGTGATTCGTGTCCCCGCTTCTGAGAGCACACTTCAGGAGACGAAGGCTTCGGGTGGAGATGTAAGGGTTGTTTACAGCGTCAGGGACGCCGTGAGAATGGCGGAGAAAGAACTTGACAAAGATTTCGTCCTTCTTGCCATAGGCTTTGAAACCACAGCGCCATCCACCGCTGTTGAAGTCCTTGAGAAACCTCCCAAAAACCTAAGCTTTCTGGTCTCTCACAGGCTGATACCGCCAGCTATGGAGCTGCTCCTCGGCGTAGGTGACTTACACACAGACGGTTTCATTGCACCCGGGCATGTCTCAACCATAATCGGGATGAAGCCCTATCAGATCTTTCCTGACGCCTATCACATGCCAACTGTGGTGGCAGGTTTCGAGCCCTTAGATGTTCTCTTCGCGATCTCTATGCTTCTTAGGCAGCTGAGAGACGGAGAGGCTAGACTAGAGAACGAGTATAGGCGTTCGGTGACGTGGGAAGGGAATGTCAAGGCTCAAGCAGCTATCAAGAGAGTGTTCAAGGTGGTGAGTGGACGCTGGAGAGGATTGGGAAGGATACCTTCGTCGGCACTGGCGTTGAGGGAAGAGTTCAAGGCTTATGATGCTAGGGAAGAATACGATGTAAAAATAGAGCATTCCAGAGACTTGTTGCCAGGCTGCCTCTGCCATCTGGTTATGATTGGAAAGATAAACCCTCCGGATTGCCCCCTCTTTATGAAAGCTTGTAAGCCTTCTGCTCCAAAAGGCGCATGCATGGTCTCTATAGAGGGCACATGCAGAATTTGGGCAAAACATGCAGTTATTCGTTGAAGGAAGAGACTGTCTAGCATATTCTGGGAATGGGATCTCCTATCGGGGGTGCGAGGATTCTCTTCCCACCCACAACTGTTTCAAGAGCAACCTCGTTGAACTGCCTTGTTGCTCTCCCTATCAGTTGTGCATCTCTGCCCTCCTTGGTCTCCTTCAGCACAGCTAAGACTTCTTTAGCCTTCTGAGGCACAACACCTATCAACACTTTTCCCTCGTTTCCCACCTCCAGCGGATCGATCCCAAGCATCTCACAGGCTGCCCTAACATCCCCACGTATAGGTATCTTCTCCTCCTCCACCAGAATCCCAACTCCAGACTTCTCGCTAAACTCATTCAGCGCGTTGGACAAACCTCCTCGTGTCGGGTCCTTCATTGCCACAATTCCACCAACATTTAACATGCGCATGATCAGCTTGTTCAATGGAGCTACATCAGATTTCAACTGGCTTCCAAGGTTGTATCCCTCCTGAGCTGACAAAACGGCTAATCCGTGGTCACCAACCGTGCCCGAAATGATGATTCTGTCTCCGTCCCTCAAGTTGGAGTCGAGAATCCACCTTGCGTTAAAGGAGCGGTGCCTCCTCACCTCGCCGAGGTTCTTCTCTAAAGCATCGTTTCGCCTTCCTATCCCAGACGTGTTTATGACGCACCCCCCCAAAGCCCCCTTCTCAACAACCTTTGTGTCGCCCGTGATGATGTGCACCCCAGCCTCTTTGCATGTTTCAGCTATGCTCTTCAAAATCCTGTCAAGATCAGCAATCGGAAGGCCCTCCTCCAGCACGAAAGCAGATGAAAGTGCGAGTGGCTCAGCGCCCATCACCGCTATGTCGTTGACTGTACCAGCAACAGCCAGCCTTCCGATGTCGCCTCCTGGAAAGAAGATGGGCTTCACGGCATGGGAGTCAGAATGGAAGACGATGTCGCCGATCACAGCTGAGTCGTCGAGAGCCTCCAAGGGAACCTCGGCACTGCTCCCTCCGAGATGCCTCAACACGTACGTCTCAACAAGCTCCTTCATGACGGTTCCGCCAGCGCCGTGAGCCATAGTAATTTTGTCCACGAACAAACTCCTCCCAAACAAACATAAGAGATGGTTGCTTAAGTATTGCTTCTAACTCATAGTTTCACATTATTCGCATGTGCTCTGCAACACGAAAAGTAGGGGGAATTTACTAAACATTTTTAGATACATAAAGAATTTAGTTCTACCTTGTTCAGTCAGTGGTGGTCGCAGATGACATCATCTTCGGGTGGAATTCGAAAAGCTGTAATATGCTTTCAGTATGGGGAGAGGATTAAGTCTGAATTGATAATATCCACTAAACTTTTGATGAAGATCAGTGAACTGGAGGGGGATGAGCGTGCTGGTGCTGAAAAAATAGTGTTGTCCTTCCTAGATTCGTTGATTGGCGAAATCAACCTATCAGAATGTTTCAGGGATTCGAAATTTTGAGGAAGTAAGAAACAAAGTGCTGGAAGCTAAGCAAAAGGTGTGCCTACACGAATATTCGCAGGCTACTAGATGCATTTCTGAAGCGATATCATTTACAACAAGCAGCTGTCAACAGGGAGCAGAAATATTGAAGGAAAAGGGTTTCATTTAGAGGGCGAGTAGTCGCCTATTTCTTCACGATTTTGAGTTTATAATCCACTTGGACGCCCGCTTGTTCGAATAAGATGCCGACGGGACAGTTCTCCCTCGTTTTTTCCATGACCCTCTTTATCTTCTCCTCGCTTTCTTCAGTCTTAACCGTGATTTCAAAGTCTGCCTTGGTCACTGTTCGAGCGCCTTCAGGTTTTTCCGCCCTAACCTTGACGTCTAGGTCGCTTATGGAAACGCGCATCTTCTTGGCCATCAGGGTGAATATGGTTGCTACACATCCCGAAAAGCTCATAACTCCTAGTTCAAGAGCAGTTGGACCCATGTCCGTGCCCATCTCTGGGGGCAAGTCGAGGCAAACGCTATGTGCTCTTCCATCATCCACAGTTATTCGGAACTCTTCGATACGTTTAGCCCTCGAATTAATCACTACCACAGCCTAAATTCACCTCCTCTCCTTATTATTTTGAATACACACGCCAAGCACTTGGACGTGCGTGCTTCTGTAAGGAATTTAGAAGGTACTCCTATTAATTTTGTGTGCATGCATGCGGTTTTCTAAGGAAGAATTAGAAACTGAGTTTTCATTCGTTGTCTCTTCTACCCTACAACAGAGACAGATTCCGGAATGTTAGGAATTACCCATTACTTTCTTACAGTATTCAGTAGGTTTTTCTCATGGTCGTATATTTCCACTTCGAGGGGCATTTGACCTATTGCAAAGTGGGTGGCGCATGCGAAACAGGGGTCGTAGGCCCTGAAGGCCATCTCAACCATATTCAGTAGACCTTGACCTACTTCATGTCCGTGAATAAGGCCTTTCGCTGCGTCTCTTATGGACATACATATTGCTGGAGCATTATTCGTCGTGGCAACTATCAAGTTGACTTTCTTTGCCAGTCCTTCATCGTCAAGCTTATAATGGTGTATCAATGTGCCTCTCGCTGCTTCTACTATCCCAACGCCTTCACCGGGCTTGCCTGGCTTGTTTCGAATGTCTTGACTCGTTATTTCTTTATCTCCGCTTAGTTCTAGGGCTCTTTCAGCTGCATATAGCAATTCTATCAGTCGTGCCCAATGAAATGCGAGAGTTGAATGCACAGGCTTGCCACCAAGTGTTTCATACATCCTCTCGAATTCTTGCTGTGCTAGTGGTGTCGCCATTCCTTCTGAGGCGTTTAGTCTCCCGAGTGGTCCAACACGATATATGCCGCTTGTCGGTCCGTCAACTAAGCCTTTCCATCCAACCTTTTTAAGGTAGGGCAGCTTTACGTAGGTCCACTCTTCCACATGTTCCTCAACTATGTCCAAATACTCAGAAGGGGCAAACTTCACGAACTCCTTGTTTTCGGGATCAACAACCCGCACTTTGCCATCATAAAAGTTAACCTTATCGCTGTTGTCTACAAGACCCATGTAGTAGGTTTTGAGAGTGTATGCGTCGCTGAGCACCAAGTCCACGTACTTCTTGTTCTTCAAAACAACATCCTCAAAAATCTTCAAGCTGAACTTAGCGAATTCAACGCTAGACTCCGCCATCTTCTCAATTTCCTGCCTTTCCTCCTCTGTCAGCCCTTTCGACACGCCTCCTGGCAACCCGCAAACTGGATGGGTTGCCTTTCCGCCTAGAATGGCAGTTATCTTCTGCCCGTAGGCTCTGTGCTTGATGACTTCCTTTGCTATGTCTAAGCCAACCTTCTTTATGACCCCAAGAATGTTTCTTTCAGCGGGTGGGGCGTCAGGTCCCACGACAAAGTCTGGGGCGCCGAGAAAGTAGAAGTGGAGCGTGTGATCGTAAATGATATAGCCACTATACAGAAGTTCTCTGAGCTTCTTAGCGGCAGAAGGAGGTTCCACACTAAACGCTGCGTCTAGTGCTTTGGTTGAGGCAAAATGGTGCGCAACTGGGCACACGCCGCAGATTCTGGGAGTTATTATAGGTAGATCTTCTCCCTTCCTTCCTTCACAAAATCTTTCAAATCCTCTCAGTTCTGGAACCTGTAGATACGCGTTTTCTACGTTTCCTTCCTTGTTTAGGAAAATTGATATTTTTCCGTGACCCTCAAGCCTCGTGATGGGGTCTATCGTTACTGTTTTCAGTTCACTCATTTTTCATGACCTTCCTTCGCAGGATAGAAGCTGGTAAGGAATACTTGTAGAAGGTTCCCAAAGGATCCTTGATCTGTGCGATCAGCTTTTCAGCGTCGAAATCTGGGTTCTTCTCTTGGTCTAATCCAATGATTGATGCGAGAGCGCTTATCATCGCTGCTCCTTGTTCGGTTGCATTGGGGCATGGTCCTCCGCATCCTGTGCAGGGCATGTTTGCGCTGATGCATTGTGCCTCGCATCCTCCGCGAGTTGCTGGTCCCATACAGATTATCCCTTGCTCAAGAAAGCATTTTTCTGGTTCTGGAGTTTTCTCGTAAACCCTGTATATCTTGGAGATTTTCTTTTCCTCTTTCTTCCTGGGGCATTCGTCGCAGACAGATTTTTCAGGGGCAAGCACTGAACCTTTGGGTGGTAGCTCGTTCTTGGCAATTGCCTCAACGGCTTTTGCCACTAAATTGTAGTGTGGAGGGCAGCCTGGCAGGTAGTAGTCTACATCTACGGTCTGGTCCAATGTTTTCACGGTGTCAAAAAACTCTGGTAATGTAAGTTCTCCTTCTGTGACTTTCACAGAAGTCTTGGGAGTAATGGAGTTTGGGTTTGGAGTTGACAGGGATTGGAGGTAGGCTCTCTCGAAAACCTCTTTCTTGTCTGCTACGTTCGCTAGGCCTGGAATGCCACCCAACTGAGCACAAGCGCCAAAGGCTACAAGAATTTTTGATTTCTTTCTCAGCAGTTTTGCCATGTGTTCCTGTTCTTCGGTTCTAATTGCGCCATTAAAAAAGCATACATCTATATATTTGTCGGGCATCGCCTCTACATCTTTGTATTTGATGTCCATTGCCACAGGCCAAAAGACAATGTCCGCCAAGGCTACGACGTCGAGGATTTTCTCGTCTATGTCCAAGACTGCAATTTCGCATCCTCCGCAGCTCGCTGCCCAGTAGAAGGCGAATTTCAGCTTCTCCTTTTCCATGGAAAATCACAAGAGATTTACAAGCTCAGAGGCGTCTACTCTAAGGTCTTTCAAGGCTAATTCGTCGGGACTCATGCCCATAGCTAATCCCAATAGCTGTGGATAGTGAAGCACGGGGATGCGGAATTTTTCGTTAAACTTTCTTTCTATTCTGACTTGGTTGAGGTCGTACATCATGTGGCAGAAGGGACATACAGTAATCATTGCCTGTGCCCCAACCGCCCTAATGTGATCAAGCTTTTCCCTAGCCAACTCAAGTGGGAGTTCGCTGTTTATAGCGCTTATCGGGTTGCCGCAGCATTCGGTTTCATCCATGTAGTCCAAGCACTTCGCGCCAGTTGCCGCAATTAGGTCTTTGAGAGTCGAGGGGTTTTCTGGGTCGTCGAAGCCTACGACCTTTCCGGGACGAAGGACATGGCATCCAGAGTGTTGTGCCACTCGAAGACTAGTAAGTGGCTTCTTAACAGTATCCTTTATTTTTCCGAAGCCCACATCTTGGGCGAGGACATGGATAAGGTGTCTAACCGCTATGGTTCCCTTGAATTCCATGCCGATTCCCTTTAAGTATTCATTGACTTTCTCCCTGAGTTTCTTATCTTCCTTGAGCTCCTTGTTTACCTCGTTTAGGATACTGAAACATCCGTTGCAAAGTGTCATGATGTCTAAGTTTTGTTGCTCCGCCAAACAGAGGTTTCGCGCTGCCAAAGTGAGCATTAGGTTGTGGTTTATTGGGTCCATGGGAAATCCGCAGCAATTAAACTCGGCCATCTCCACCAATTCGACGCCAAGTTTGTCGAGAACTTTTCTGGCGGAAATCTCGTAGCTGGAGACTCTGTAAGGAATAACGCAGCCCAGAAAGACTAAATACTTTAGCTCGGGCATCCTAGGTTCTCACCTTTTCAAGCATCTTGGAAAGACCTGTGATTTCGAAAAGTTTTGTGACGTTTTCCAAATTGGCTTTTGGTAGTGGAGGCAATCCTTGCTCCTCCCGTTTTTTCAGTCGCAGTTCCGTAATCTCGTATGAGTAGCCTGTTTTGAGGATGTTAGAGGCCAACTCCTGATAAACGAGAGGCATGCGTCCTCCTTCTACGGTTAGGTTTCGAAGAGCCCGCACAATGCTGGCAATTCCCACATCCTGCGGACAATGGTCGATGCACGTAAAGCAGGTAGAACAGAGCCAGATGACGTCGTTTGAGAGCAACCTGTCTTTCAGACCTAGTTGCGTCATCCGAATGAGTTTTCTTGGTCTGTAGAAGTCGTCGAATCGAGCAATTGGGCAGTCGGCTGTGCAAGTTCCGCATTGAAAGCAGAGCATGATCTTCTCTGCTCCTGGAATCTTGCTGATTTCATATTTGAAGCGTGGGTCCATTTCGCTTGCTTTGACCACCATCTTTTCACTCGCCTTTGTTTCTGGCGTTTTCTCTGTTTCAGCCATTTCCTGTTCCTCCAGCCTTTAGGGGACTCGGTCCAAGTTTCTTTATTTCCTTCGTCATGTCCTTAATAACGGTTGCGAATCGGTCACCTTCAGACGCAGAGACCCATTCAACTCTGAGGCGCTCTGGTTCTATGCCGAACTGTGGCAAGAGTTTCTTTAACAACAACACTCTCCTGAAGGCTTTGAAGTTGCCCGAAAGATAGTGGCAGTCGGCTGGAAGATGGCATCCGGCGACTAGAACTCCGTCTGCCCCGTCTTTGAAGGCTTCAAGGATGAAAACTGGTTCAATTCTTCCAGAACACATCACTCTTACGATCCTAACAGTGGGCGGATATTGGATTCGACTCACACCGGCTAAGTCTGCTCCAGCGTAGGCACACCAGTTGCACAGAAATCCCACGATTTTCGGACTGAATTCAGTCATGCACCTTTTCCTCCATTAGAGCTGCTCTAACTTGTGCAAGTATTTCGGCATCTGTGAAATGAAGCATGCTTATGGCTCCAGTGGGGCAAGAAGAACCACATACACCACATCCTTTACACAGGGCTTCATTAACGCTTGACCTGAGTTTTTCGTCTACTTCCTTCATTTCGATGGCGCCGTAAGCACAGACGGATTCACAGATTCTGCATCCGCCACACAAATCCTCGTCAACGTGGGCGATTGCTCCTTCCATCTCCAGCTTAGGCTTGGAAAGAATAGTGATTGCTCGAGCTGCTGCTCCGCATGCTTGTGAAATGCTTTCATCGATCAACTTCGGTGAGTGAGCCATTCCGCATAAGAAGACGCCATCGGTTGCGAAGTCTACTGGACGGAGTTTCATGTGGGCTTCTAGGAAGAACCCGTCTTTGGTAAGGGGGACCTTCAGCAGTTGTGCTATTCCTTCGTTGTCTGGGTTTGGAATAGTGGCCACACTCAAAACTACAAGGTCAGGTTGAATCTGAAACTCTGTGTCCAAGATCGGGTCAGTCACGGAGACCTTCAGGTTTCCTTCTTCCTTAGTGACCTCTGGCTTGTTTTCGTCATCGTAACGTACAAATATGACTCCCTTGCTTGCGGCCTCGCGATAGTAGTCTTCAAGGAAGCCGTAGGTTCTAACATCTTTATAGAGGATGTAGACCTCTGTTTCAGGGCTCAACTCCTTGATCTTGAGCGAGTTCTTGACCGCCGAGGCGCAGCATATGCGTGCGCAGTTGGGGCGTTCCTCGTTTCTTGCTCCGACGCACTGTATCATGGTAACGGTTTTGGCGTTGATGTCTCCTTTGCTGAGTCTTTCCTCTAGTTGATGTTGTGTTAATATTCTCTCGTCTTTTCCATACATGTACTCGATTGGCTCATATTCCACGGCTCCTGCTGCAACTATGACAACGCCGTGTTGAATCTCCTTTTTTTCTCCGTTTTGGTTCAGTGTTGTTTTGAAGTTTCCAATGTACCCCTCAATGTCAGCGATTTCCGCGTTGAGGTAGATGTGGATTTTGTCGTTTTCAGTAACTTCTTTGACGATTGATCTCAAGCGGTTTTGCGGATCTTCACTCCTAAGCACGTAGCGAATGTGGCGGAGGTGTCCTCCGAGTTCCTTCTCTTTCTCCACCAAATGCGTTTCAAAACCCTGTTTCGCCAGCTCCAAGGCTGCAGTCATTCCTGATAAGCCGCCGCCAATAACTAGGCCGACTGGGGTGACATCTATCAGTGGTTTCTTGAGTGGTTGCAGCAGACGGGCTTTGGCTACAACTGATCTAACCAAGTCCTTTGCTTTCTGAGTGGCTTCAGCTGGTTCATGCATGTGAACCCAACTGCATTGGTCCCTGATGTTTGCCATCTCGAACAAGTAGATATTTAGCCCGGCTTCGCGGATTGTTTCTCTGAAAAGGGGCTCGTGGGTTCGTGGGGTGCACGACGCTACCACTACGCGGTTCAGGTCATGCTCCTTTATCATCTCTCTTATCCTTTTTTGCGTGTCTTGAGAACAAGTGTACAAGTTGTGCTCTGCATAAGCCACGTTTGGCAGAGTCTTAGCGTATTCTACAACCTCTGGAACATTAACTACTCCACCGATGTTGATGCCACAATGGCAAACAAAAACGCCTATGCGAGGTTCCTCTTCAGAAATGTCGGTTTCTGGCTCGTACTCCTTCTTCACCGTGAGTTTCCATCTCTCTGGAGCGATCACACTGGACGCTTTTGCCGCGGCTCCACTTGCCTGCGCGACACTCTCAGGAATATCCTTTGGGGCGGAGAAGGCGCCGCAAACGTATATTCCAGGCTTTGAGGTCTCTAGTGGCGTAAAGGTTTCTGTGTGGCAGAAGTTGTATTTGTTCAGTTTAAAGCCTAGCGTGTTGGCCAACTCTTCTGCATGTTGAGGCGCCTGCATTCCAACCGACAAGACTACGAGGTCGAATTCTTCTTCCTTCGGTCCTTCTTCATCAACATATCTCACTAGAAGGTTTCGTGATCCCGGCACTTCTCCAATGTGAGAAACTCGGGATCTGACGAATCTCACTCCGTATTCTTCTTGCGCCCGACTGTAGTAATCGTCAAACTCCTTTCCGAAGGCACGTATATCCATGAAGAATACAGTGGCTTGAAGACCTGGACTGTGTTCCTTAGCGATAACTGCTTCTTTGATGCCGTACATGCAACAGGCTGACGAGCAGTAATTGTTTCCCAGTTTTGCGTCTCTCGAACCAACACATTGGACAAACGCTACTCTATGTGGCACCTCGCCATCATAGGGACGTAGCACGGTTCCGCCATAGGGTCCAGAAGCGCTCAAGACGCGTTCAAACTCTATACTTGAAACTACGTTTGGATAACGACCATAACCATATTCACTCTTCAGTCTCGGATCAAATTCCTCGAACCCTGGTGCCAGTATGATTGAGCCGACGCTTAATGCAATGTCTTCTCCCTTTTCGTCATACACTATTGCGCCTGCCTTACATACTTCCTGACATGTGCCACATCCTAAACACTTGTCTCTATCAATCATGAAGGTTAGAGGCACAGCCTGCGGATACTTAACATAGACCGCGCTTCTATCCCCTAAGCCTTGATTATACTCGTCTATGGCTTCTACCGGGCATTTCTGAGCGCAGACGCCACAACCAGTGCACTTCTCCGCGTTCACGTACCTGGCCTTTCTGTTTATCGCAACCTCGAAATGTCCAGCTTCTCCTTTCACTCCCCTTATCTCGGCATTGGTCACTAGCTGAATGTTAGGGTGCCTTCCAGCGCCAACAAGCTTAGGCGCCAAGATACACATCGCGCAATCGTTTGTGGGAAAGGTCTTGTCGAGCTGTGTCATTGTCCCTCCAATGCATGGCGAGTGATCCATCAAGTATACTTTGAAGCCTGAGTCTGCTAGGTCGAGGGACGATTGAATCCCGGCAATTCCGCCGCCGACGACTAATACTGCTCCCACTTTATCTTTGCTCATTTGCCCACCTCCAGAGCAGTATAGATGGGGGTTGTTCCGTCGATCTTGTCAATCGCCACGAGACCCTTGCGTCTCATAACGACTACGTGGCGCAGCACTTTGGGTGGTTCCAAGTCCAGACGTTTGGATAGCTCCTTCACGGAGAGCGGCTCGTCTCTAAGTAGTAGGTAGATTCTGTTACGGACGTATTCAGAGCTAAGGACATCTTCCAAGGTTTCGTTGAGTTCCTCCTCCGAGACCTTCTCCCCGTAGACGTTTCCATCTTCAGTCATCGTTTTCTCTCTGCCCACAAGAAGCCTCAGTCTGAAGTCTTCTGCAGCTCCCTTTGCGGCTAGTACATTCGTCAGTATGTTCTTGTTGGGTTCGTCTCCAGCAAGAGGAGAGGGGCCAAGCTTCGTGATTTGAGCTGTAAAGTCTTTAACCAACTCGGCGAACCGTCCGCCTTCTGAAGCCGAGACCCACTCGAGACGCACACGCTCTTGTTCAAGACCAGTTCGTGCCACTAGTCTTTTCAGCATTTTTATCTTGCGTTCTGCTTGGAGATTGCCATCTATGTAGTGGCAGTCTCCTGGATGACAGCCGAGAACCATGACTCCATCTGCGCCCTTAGCGAGAGTTTCTAGAATTATGACTGGGTCAACCCTTCCGCTACACATCAGCCTCACTATCCTTATGGTAGGCGGATATTGCATTCTGCTGACCCCTGCCAAATCAGCCCCAGCATAGGAGCACCAGTTACACGTGAAAACCAAAATTTTCGGCTCAAAACTCATGCCCGTATCCCTCCTAACGCTGCAAGAGCCTGAGCGACAATCTGCTCGTTAGTGAAGTGACGCATCGTAATGGCCCTTTCAGGACAGCTCGCTGCACAGACACCGCATCCCTTGCAGACGACTTCCGTTACTTTTGCGACACCCTTCTCGTCCTTTTCTATGGCGCCGTAGGGACACAGCTGTACGCAAGTGCCACAACCGCTGCAGAGGCTTTCATCTACCTTTGCCGTTATCGCTTCGGTTCGCAGACGCTTCAATGCCATGGGAATAGCCGCTCTAGATGCGACACCGTAGGCTTGTGCAATGCTTTCGGCAACGTCTTTCGGACTATGCGCCGTTCCACAGACGTAGATTCCATCGCTGGCAAAGTCTATGGGTCTCAGTTTGACATGAGCTTCCAAGAAGAATCCATCTGAGCCAAGGGGCACCTTAAGCATTTGTGACAATGCTTTCCCATCTTCATGTTGAATTAAGGGAGTTGACAAAACAACTAAGTCACTTTCTATGGTCATTTCTTCGCCTAGAAGCGCGTGGTAAACTTTAACAGTCAGTTTTCCATTTGCCGAAGAGATGACTTCTGGTGGTCTTTCCAAGACATACTTTATGAATCTTATTCCTTTGTCCTGAGCTGTGCGGTGCCATTCTTCGTATTCTTTTCCGTAGGTTTGGAGCTCTCTATATAGAAGGTAGATGTCTGTGTCTGGGTAGAGTTCTTTGATGAGCATGGAGTTCTTCAGGGCGGTCATGCAGCAAACTCTGGAACAATAAGTCCTACCTGTCTCCTGTCTAGCTCCAACACATTGAATCATGACCACTCTTTCAGGCTTCTTCAACGTTCCATTCTTAAGAAGCTCCTCAAGTTGAAGCTGAGTGATTACGTTTTTGCTTTCTCCATAACCAAACATTCCAGAAGGCTCAAAACTGGTTGCTCCAGAAGCCACAATTATTGTACCAACTTGTATAGTTCGGGGCTTCTGTTTTCCCTTTTGAACTGTGATGTCAAAATTTCCGATGAATCCTTTCATGTTTTTGATGACGGTTGATGTTAATACCTTTATGTTTTTGTTTAATTTTACAGCCTTAATGGCTTTTTTTAGAACTGCCGAAGCATCCTCCATTGATGGGTATAACTTGTGGACTTTTCTTAGCAGTCCGCCAAGTTCTCGTTCCTTCTCCACAAGGTGAACCTTGAAACCTTGATGAGCGAGACAGAGAGACGCTGTTAGTCCCGAGACTCCTCCACCAATGACCAGAGCAGACGGTCTAACATCTATTTCCGGCTCTTCCTGTGGCTGAAGCAAGCGAGCCTTAGCAACAGCCATACGAACGATTTCCTTTGCCTTTTCTGT
>Ga0315306_10000096_pt1 | contig 40589 bp, 44 predicted proteins | sample TDP1_MG_FD_203803 | JGI IMG/M metagenome (GOLD analysis project Ga0315306, IMG submission 203803) | Freshwater sediment microbial communities from Lake Towuti, South Sulawesi, Indonesia - TDP1 | ecosystem: Environmental > Aquatic > Freshwater > Lake > Sediment | place: Indonesia: South Sulawesi... | reverse complement strand
CCGCAAGCTGGACATACCCAGTCATTTGGAAGATCCTCGAACCTCGTTCCTGGTTTGATCCCTCTATCAGGATCGCCATCTTTTGGATCATAAATCCAACCACAGATTAGGCATCTCCATTTTGCCATTTTCCTCTTCTCCTTTTGCTCTAAAAACGCTCTTTTTTAGATAATAACCTTTCGAAAATTGTAAAATATAGAGCTATTATGATAACAATATACTCAAGTTAACAATGCCCATATGTGACGAAAGATGCCAGAGATACAAATCAACCTGAGTGCTTGCGACGGTTGCGGGATTTGCATGTCCGTGTGTCCGATGGCAGTCTTGGAGATACGAGACAAGAAGGCATATGCGATTTATCAAGAGGCTTGCATAGGACTTAGGGCGGAGCAAAAATGCATAGAATGCGTAAAGAAACAGGAGTTGTGCGTTGGATGCGTTGCATGCGTTAGAAACTGCCCGAATGGGGCTATTCAAATTAAATGAGTTCTAGACCTTACAGACGAAATTCGCAATCACGTAAGTGAATTTATTGGAAAACAGTTATCGCATTATTCTAATCGTGTCGCCCAATATTTAAGGAAACAAAATCGACGTTGACAAGGTATCTGTCAAAAATTACTCGGGAAAAATCAGTCCAAGAGACCAGATCAATATTATCCCTAGCGTAAACAACACAAATTGCAAAATCGACTTGCTTAGGTTTTTCTCCTCTTGTAGTTCGGGAATTAATTCAGAAGCAGCCAGATAAATGAAACCTCCAGCAGCAAACGCAATCATAAAACCTCTAAAACCCTCTGAGTAAATGGAAAAGAGGTATGCGAAAACGCTTCCAGCAACCGCCATAAGCGCAGAAAAAAAGTTTAATCCTAAAGCTAGCGATTTCTTTAAGCCTCCATACACCAGCACTGCAAAGTCGCCGATTTCTTGCGGAATTTCATGGAAGACCGCTGCGACAGTGGTAACAAGCCCAACTGGAAAACCAATAATAAAACTGGTTGCAATCACAACACCATCAGTGAAATTATGAATAGCATCTCCCATCAGATTCAAGTATACAAAATTCTTTACCGAAGCCTTACCGACGTCCCCTGTAATTTCTACCTTTTTCTCCGCCCCACGCATATGCCCATGCCCGTGGTACCAGTAGATAGACCGCTCGAGAAAAAAGAATGCCACGAATCCTAACGTAATGTATACTAAACTAATCGATCCCTCTACTAATTCCATTGCCTCAGGAAGCAACTCAAAATATGCCGCGCCTAAAATAGAGCCGGCAGCAAAACTTACTAACACTAGCAGAAAGCTGTCTAATTTTTTCTCATCTGCAGAAATAGCAAAAACGCCGACAAAAGAGAGTAGACTGACTACAGCTACCGCCAACATAGCATAAAACATGTTTTCCACGATTTCGCTTCCTTTCACCTTAGTTGGTTGTTATGTCATATAACTTAAGAGACGACCTCAAAAATTTACGCCTGCCCAAAACTTGAGTACGTTGAACGACATACAATATTCTTGGAAAGTTAAAGGGCACAATAACGCCTCACAATCTTTACTCGTTCGTTGTTTCCAAGACCTCGTAAGGGCTTTCCGTTGGCCAGCGTGGTAATAGCCCAGTAAACATAATTCCTGCAACAACTACTAGTTTCAGTGCCTCGTTAGAATCCGTGTTGAACACTCTGTGAGTGGAGTTCTCCTTGTTATATACAGCGTCGCCTTTTTCGAATTCGTATCTCTCTCCGTCTGACTCTATTGCCCCCTTACCTTGAAGTACGTAATATACTTCCTCGCAATTGTGTCTGTGTAACGGAGAATGACAGTTAGGCTTGATTTCAACGATGCCCATAATCACGGTTCTGGCGTCCACTCCTGTCTCTGGATAAATAACCTTCCAATCCTTAACTCCAGGACTGGTTTCCATAGGAGCACCTGGAACAAACTCTGATTGATTAACAACCACTTTTCTTCTCCGCACAAAACCACCTTCTTATTAAGATAATAGTAAAAACGAAATAGATGGTTTAGATTAGTTCTCGCTCATACGTAGTTAAGGATTCGCATCCTTCTTCAGTAATTAAAACCGTGTCCTCAACCCTAAATCCTCCGATGCCCGGAACTGGAAGAGTAGCGTGCCCAATCGACATTGTCATACTTGGCTTTAATACAATGCTATTGTGCTGTGGATAATGGCTAGGATGAGGCCACTCCTCAAACTCCAACCCAACACCGTGAATGTAAGCAGGCACATTGAATTCGCCGTATGGAAGTTTCTCCATAGTCCCCTTCATGAACTGAGTTACGTCACCGACTTTCCACCCAAGTCTCACTGCTTCACGGGTCTGCTTTTGGGCTTGAACATAAGTTGATGCAGCTTTCTTCTGCTCTTGACTCGGTTGACCGCAAACTACTGTCCTCGCCATGTCCGCTGCATACATGTTGCAAATTGGATGTACATCGATCAGCACTGGGTCACCTTTCTCGATGATCTTATGCGAAACGAACCCATGAAGATAAAGCGACCTATAGCCTGAATTCACAAAAGGGATTGTCCCCCACCTTTCTGCACCTGCCTTCCGCATCGCATACTCAGCCTCCGCAGCAACCTCATTTTCGCTAATTCCCGGTGCAACTGTTTCTATCGCAGCCCTCATTCCCTTCTCAGCAATCTTAGCAGCCTCTCGCATTCTCTCGATCTCTTCTCTGGATTTATACATTCTCAACTCCATCAAAACTTCATCAGTTTCAACAAGGTTAATTTTCGGATTCAGTTTCCTAAATCTGTAAACCTCGAAGCCCGGCGTGCTGTGAACATCGAAGCCAACGGTCTTATCCGTCAAATCTTTTTCCTTCATGGCTGAAAAGAAGTGCCCCATCAGTTCGGAAACGTTCCTCCAAGGTCTAACATCCTTTATCCAAGTGTTCTTCCGAACAAGTTCTTCCTCCGTGAAGAAGACAATAAGTGTCGGTTCGCCTTCTGCGGGAAAGACCATTCGGGCTTGCCTTCTCACATCCCCGGTGATATAATAGTAGTTTTCGACACCTGCAATCACAATGGCGTTAACTCCCTTTTCGGTCATAACTTTCCTAATTCTTCTAACTCGCTCCTCGTAGATTGACATCCACTACCCCATCCTTCAACTTGAAGCCAAAAGCTCTAGACGTTACTTATGTGTAAAAACTTCAAATATAATTGAAACTTTTGCACATGAATGAAAAATAGTAGTGGAAAGAAAAGAGGCTAATTAAAATAAGCTAGCTTGAATGAGACTAAGGTTTGATGTAAAATGCTAACGAGAGAAGAAGCTTTCGACTTAGTCAAGAGGCACGTTACAAAAAAGACAATTATTTATCACATGCTTGCCGTTGAAGCCGCAATGAGAAGCCTCGCAAAATATCTCAATGAAGACGAAGAGTTGTGGGGATTAACTGGTCTACTCCATGACCTTGACTACGAAAAAACAGAAACAACACCGGAAAGGCATGCAATGGTATCCGAGGAATTATTAAAAGGAGGAGTTCCTGAAGAAGTGAAACGCGCTATAAAGACACATAACTTTGACTACACGAAAGTTCAGCCGGAAACCAGAATGGAGAAGGCATTAATCGCATGCGATGCTGTTTCAGGACTTTTGGTCGCTTGCGCCCTAGTAATGCCCTCTAAGAAGCTTGGAGAAGTTAGAGTTGAGACTGTCATCAAGAAGTTTAAAGATAAAGATTTTGCAAGAGGCGCAGATAGAAAAAGGATCGAGCTATGCGAGAAAGTTGGGATCCCTAAAGAGAAGTTTTTCGAAGTTACCTTAAATGGGCTAAAGACCAGAGCTTCGGAATTAGGATTATAGCGTTCTGCTGTTAATACCCTGGAGGGTGTTTGAGTAGCCTGAACACATCAACGCGATTTACTGCTGACATTAATTTAGTTGCAGTCTATTTGTTCATCTTCACACTTTCACTGGCAATCGGCATTGCCACTCCGGTCATACCTTTATATGCAAACAGCCTCGGCGCCTCGTATATTGAAATCGGCTTGATTGGCACAGCCTTTGCAATCGTCTTTACCATTCTCGCAACTCCAATCGGGAAATTTTCAGATCGGAGCGGACGTAAACCCGTGCTAGTTCTCAGTGCAACACTAAGTGCGGTTGCCGCTGGGCTCTACCTGTTAGCTGGAACAGTCAGCCAAATGATCTTTATCAGAGCCCTCGAGGGCATTGCTTGGGCAGCATTGTGGCCTCCTGCAGAAGCTTTAATCACTGAACTGGCAGGAACGTCGAATGCTGGAAGAGCTATGGGACTAAGTACAGCCTCCTATGGCACGGGATTTGCCTTAGGCTCTTTTACTGGAGGTTTAATAGGCTCTATGTTTGGATATCGGGCTACCTTCGCCTTCTACCTAGTTTTGTCGATTGTGGCAATCTTGATAGCGTTAATCAGAATTCGAGGAGCCGAAGTGAAACAGAGCCCTAAAATGGTTACAACATTACGAACCTTACAACCAAAATTTCCAAACTGGATGAACAGGACTGTTGTTCTCTCCAACGTTGTAGGCGCCGCATACACCTTTGCGTTAGGGATGATCCTTACCCTCTTCGCTGTTTACGCAAAGAATTTGGGAATCGCAGTTTTCTGGATAGGCACATTATTCACTCTGTTTTGGATTGGCCGCATAATCGCTTCCCTACTCGCTGGACGAATCTCTGATAAAGTTGGAAGGAAAAGAGTTCTCGTTCCGGCGTTAATCGGCTGCGCGGTAGGTTCGGTCTTAATTGCGGCATTGGCAACCGTGAATTCGTTAGCAATAGCCGTAATCATTCTTGGGTTAGCTATTGGTGCAATCTTTCCAGTTACAGTCGCATTAATTTCAGACAACGTGCCTTCAACTAACAAAGGGGTGGCCATGGGCGTCTTTGAAACCTCATGTGCTATCGGACTGATGCTGGCACCTGCAACTGGAGGCGTGATTGCAGATCTATATGACGCACGGTATCCATACATTCTCAGCGCATTTCCAAGCATCGTTTGCGCCTTAACGGTGGCATTTCGCTTAAAAGAACACCCTAAGTAAGCGAGCTTTGAAGCCATACGTAGGGAAGTTCAATCGATTAACTAAAAACACTTTAAACTATCATCTTTTTAGGTAACTCGACTCCAAATGAAATGCCGGTTCAGATATGAGCTCTAATGTTATCGATGAGCCAACATTCAGGGATAAACAGTTTGTATTTAAAGACAGAGTGCATGCTGGTCAACTACTTGCAACTAAACTCAAAAATCATGTAGATAGGGTAAACGTTCAGTTGCTAGCAATACCTGCTGGTGGCATCCCAGTAGGACACACAATAGCCAAAAATCTCGACCTCCCACTTGACGTAATCATTGTCAGAAAGATACAAATTCCATGGAATACTGAGGCTGGTTTTGGCGCAGTATCCTATAATGGAACGGTTCTCCTCAACGAGTCTTTAGTCGCACAACTAGGGCTAACTAGTGAGATTGTTCAATGGTGCATTTCTCAAACTCAACAAATTATCAGAGAGAGGCTTGAAAAGTTTAGAGGAAACAAGCCATTCCCCGATTTGAAGAAGAAAATAGTTATTCTCGTTGATGACGGTTTAGCGTCAGGGTCGACCATGTTAGTAGCAGTAAAATCTGTTCAAAAGCAAACACCAGAAAAAATAGTCGTTGCTGTACCGACAGCCTCTACAGGTGCAATAGAACTCGTGGCTCCAAGCGTTAACAAGTTAATATGCCTCAACATCAGAAGTGGCCCAATTTTTGCAGTTGCGGACGCCTATCAAAAATGGTATGACCTCTCTGACGAAGAAGTCATTGAAATCCTCAGAAAAAGTTGGCAATCATAAACATATTTTACACGCCCATCGGGGTTAAAGCAATGGGCTGGATTATTCCACCACCGAAGAAACCGACAAAAACTGCAAGCGAATTCTTAGAGGAAAGACGCGAAAAAGTCACCTGGTTAATTCAGCAAGGATTCCTCAAATCTGAACAAATAATTAAAGCAATGCTAAAAGTTCCGAGAGAAGAGTTTACCCCAGAAATGTACAAAGATTACACTTACCTTGAGGTCCCGCTACCAATTCCCGGACAAGAAGCAACAATCTCATGCCCTCACAGCTACCCATTGTTCTACGAGGCATTAGAACTAAAGAAAGATGATAAATTCTTAGAGATTGGCGCTGGTTCAGGTTACGGAGCTGCCGTAGCAAGAGAAATAGTTGGAGTAAACGGAAAAGTGATTACAATTGAAAATGACAAAAAAACCTACGAATTTGCTATGGCCAATCTCCAAAAACTCGGATACAAGGATGTATTAATCATTCTTGGAGATGGGACATTAGGATATCCCGCTGAAGCCCCATACGATAAAATTTGCATTACCGCCGCATGCCCCAAAATCCCACCACCTTTAATTGATCAATTAAAAATAGGAGGAAAACTAATCGCACCAGTTGGTCACCCTAACTATCCCCAAGACTTAATCATCTTGAAAAAGGAACAAGATGGAAGCATAGAAATAAGCTCAGTAGAAAAAGTGCTTTATGTTCCACTTAAGGGGAAATATGGGTTCAACGCTTGCATCTGACATATTTGAGAGAGAACAACCTATGCACAAAAAACTGAGAAACATCAAACTGGTCGTTTTTGACTTAGATGGAGTTCTCGTCGATACTGATAGTAGTTGGCGAACAGTCCATGAAGCATTTGGCGTGGACAATGAAGAGAACTTTCAAAGATATCTCCGAGATGAAATTAGCTTCAAAGAGTTTATGAGATCAGACATCCGACTCTGGAATTACATCCACATTAACCAAATCAAACGCATACTTGACCAAGTTCCACTCATAAAGGGAGCTAAAGAAACAGTTAACGCCCTTAGAAAAGCCGGGTACAAAACCGCCATCATTAGTAGCGGAATCTCTTTGCTCGCAGATCGCATTAAGAATGAACTTGGGATAGATCAGTCGTTCGCCAATGAGCTATTGGTTAACCAGAATGGACATTTAACCGGCGAGGGAAAAGAAAACGTAGAACTTTTGAAAAAAGTGCGGATTTTACGGCAACTAGCCGCAATTGAAGGAATCACCACCCAGCAATGCGCCGTAGTTGGAGACAGCATTTTTGATATTCCGTTATTCAAAAAGGCAGGTTTCAGCATAGCCTTTAACACTAAGGACCGCCGAGTTGAAGAAGCGGCAGATTTAGCAATCGAAGATAAAGATCTGAAAAAAATCCTGCGATCCTTCATTTAGAAAACGGTCAAAATTAATGGGGAACCTAATAAAATGCAAACCGGCCCTTGCTTTAACGAGGATTTAAAGTCCAAATTTCTTGGAGCCCTAACGGGCACAGCCGTTGGCGATGCTTTAGGCATGCCAGTGCAAGGATGGACATTGGAATCCATAAAGTTAGAGTACGGCGAGATCCGGGAAATGCTTGATGGATGGCTTCCAGCAGGTCACTACACTGACGACACAGAAATGATGATTGGAATCGCTGAATCGTTAATCGAAAACAAGGGGTTCAATGGAGACCACTTGGCGAAGACGTTTATCAAAAACTTCAACGCCTACCGGGGCTACGGCCCGACCCACCGCGTTTTACAATGGATAAGTCAAGGTGAAGCTTGGGACAAAGCCAGCGCTAAGTTGTTCGGCTCAGGCTCCTACGGCAACGGCGCAGCTATGCGGATTGCCCCAATAGGAATTTTCTATCATGACAACCCCGAAGAATTACGTTCGATCGCGTATAAATCAAGCCAAATTACCCATGCCCACGAATTGGGAAAAGAAGGTGCGACGCTACAGGCGTATTCAATCGCCCTAGCCGTATCCACAGCGCCAACCCAGTTGAAAACTCAATCCTTCCTAAAAAAGCTAAGCGCCTTTATAAAGAAGGATACCGTGTACACCCAAAAGGTGAAGATAATAGGGAAATTATTGGCGGAAAAACCAGATAAAATAAAGGTTATCGAAGAACTCGGGAACGGGATCGAAGCCTTTAACTCAGTTCCCACAGCCATCTACTCTTTCTTATCTCATCACGATAGTTTTGAAGCGGCAATTGTTTATGCCATAAGCCTAGGCGGGGACACGGACACCATTGGCGCAATGACTGGGGCGATAAGCGGTGCATATCATGGAATCGATTCAATTCCCGAAAGATGGAAGAAAAAACTGGAGAAAGCAAATTACATAAAAGAGTTAGCTGAGAAATTGTGGAGTATTCATGCAAGTAAAGGAAAGGGAAGCAAAATTGGAAGAAGAAGAGAAAAAGAAAATGCCGTTTGCAGATTTAATTGCTAAACGACCACGCGCAACACTAATCCTCGGAGCAATAATGATTATAGCTGCGATTATTCGACTCCTTTACTTAATACTCCTTAAAATCTAGAGCGCTATTTGCCACATACTTTATAATTAGAACAATTATCTCACGAATAAAAGTGGGAATGCTTTTTCTAAACTCTCAGAATAAACCATACGCTTTAACAAGTAGACCAACCCTTAGTTAGCTGAGTTTTCAGAAGGGAGAAAAAGAACCTTGAACTTCTTTACTAAACAATTTTGGGTAGACACTTCATAGTTTAGGAGGAATCGTTATGTTACTTGTTCAGATTTCTGATGTGCACTGTGGCCCTCAGTTCCAGCCAGAGGTTTTTGAAAGGGCTGTCGACGAAATAAACTCGCTTAACCCAGATGCGCTAATTGTATTGGGAGACTTGACCGAGGACGGGTTACTAACTGAGTTTCAAATGGCTAAGAAAGAATTGAGTAAGTTTCACACAAAGAACCTAATTGTATGTAGCGGAAACCATGACTATAGGTCGACAGGCTATCTCCTCTTTCAGCAGTTCTTCCCTTTCAAACAGGTAACGGAGATTGAAGATGCGGTGATAGTTCTCTTGAGCTCTGCTAGACCAGACCGAGATGACGGAGAAGTTGGACATAGACAGAACCTTTGGCTGAAACGGACGCTTAGCAGGTACCATGACAGATGCAAAATTGTTGCGATTCACCATCACCTCGTCCCAGTCCCAGACACGGGATTAGATCTAATTACTGTGGTGGATGCGGGAGACGTACTCCTTAGCTTAATCCACGCAAAAGTCAACCTCGTCCTATGCGGTCACAGACACAGACCTTGGAGATGGAATCTAGAGAATTTTCCAATAGTCCATTCTGGGACCGTTTCATCGAAAAGATTTCGAGGGTTCTTCAGAAACTCGTACAACATAATTAACATTAAAGATGGAAAAGTGGATGCGGAGCTCAAAATTGTAGGTGGTGAAACAATTAAGTTTGACAAGATCGTTGCAGAGAAGACAAGTACAATTGGGACAATTTGAAGCCAACGCGAATAAGATGCATTCATCAATTAAGCTAGTATTCGCCATTCATTTCTTAGATCCGTAAATGCTCCAAGCCTTGTCAACTTCTTGATCTTTATCCGCATTAGCGATCCTATGTTTTAGCGTGGCGCGAAACCTGTTCAAGTAAACCTGCACATCTTGGGGTCTTAACCACTCGTGGCTTGAAACATACCCTGCTTCAAAGTTTTTACCGTGGTCTTTCGCCACTCTTATGATTTCATCGACAAAATCTTTTTTTGTTGAAAACTTGTCAGATGAGCTGTCCCTAACCTCTTTAATTGCCTCTTCCCAAACACGTTTTGCACTAAAACCCATCGCCTCAAACTCGTCTTCTTCTATCAACAAAAAGCCCCTGATTCCAAATATTAGTGGCGGATCCTCTAACGGTATTCTCTCCTATTTCGCCCAAAAATTCCTTTAGAGTCTTTAAAGATTCAGAGATATCCTTGCTCTAAAACATCCAAATCCTTTCCATAACTGTTCTCTACGATGCGTAATCCGAGAAAGAAGATCATTTGCTCCTCAACGTTAAGGGCTGCCTTTCCTCTTCTTCGATATCCTCAGCTATAACGCCGCCTACCGTAGCCTCTTCGTTCGTAACCCCTTCGCTCATAGCCTCTTCTTTCATAGCCTCTTCGCTCATAGCCCCGCCCGTATTCACGCCGTTCTTCAACCACCTTGTCAGATAGGTTGTTTTCAGTGTTTACCGTCGGGATGGTCTCATCTATCTTTTTGGCTGTACCGTACCTACCGGCGGAAAGCCTCATCGAACCTCTGAAAACAGAAACATGCCCATTATTAATTTGTACAACGTCTCCTTCAGCATATTTTGCAACGTCGTCATCCCAAAGTGTCAAGAAGATGCATCCCGTCTCGTCACCGATTAACGCATCTGCTACCCGGTGTTCACCTTGGGAGACTACCCTAGCCTCCCCAACCTTCACAATCTTTCCTTTAACGTTCACACTTCGAGCGTAGGGCTTCAAACTTTCGATTTTAACAAACTCTTCAGCCAAACTCACCAACTTCCTTGTCCATGGCAAAGAAATAGTCTTACACATTAAGAAGGCTTTCGCTCTAATTTGAAGGTTCCGAGCGCTTTTTTCTAGGAAATTGTTCGCAAATAAGCTCCCATTTGCACCAAAGATTCTTGGGATGTGGATCTGGCGGAGCCATCACGCATCTAACTGTAACTCTCTCATCTATGGCTTTGGCGAAATTCTGGAGGAGTTTGAAGTGCATTGCTTTACACGGAAACTCTTTTCTCCCATGCCTTAGCCTTGCATCTTGGGGAGTACACTTTGGAACTGTTATAACGGCTTTGTTTTCTGTTTGTTCGATTTCGTATTTCGTGATCATTGCCCAAGGAAAATAGGAAAGCGCTTTAATGACCGCTGGGACGCCTTTACCTTTCACATTAAATCTAGTTTTTATTTCGCTAGCGATTCTAGAGCCGATGCTACTCCAGATTTCCTCGTTGAGTTCTACCGCTTTATCCAAACCGAATCGATCTTCTACTCCCAAAAACCACAGCGCATCAACAACCCTATACTGCGTCAATAGGAAGTTCAAGTATTCTTCAAGCTCATTCCTCGCCATCCTAGAAAAATCTTTCATAGTTCTCCCTTAAACCGGCTTAAAAGTCATCGTAGTTAAATTTAAGGTATTAAAAATTAATGGTTGAAATCTATCACGGCAAGGAGTGCAGTTTCTGCGCTGCAATAAATGTTAAGCCTCGTTCAGTGAGGGCTCTAGCGGTTCTATTGACCGCATCATGCTTGTCAAGATAATTAATTAGGAGCTTGGGCATCAGACCTTTTGCAATTATATCTTTTTTGGGAATAAAGTATTCCAAGACATCAGAGGGATGCTCTCGGGCTTTCTCAACCTCAGGCACCCCGCCCTCATGTTTAGCGCTAATGTTCTTAACATGGTTTGCAATTTCTAAGAGTTCGTTCAGTCGATCGTAGGGCTGTCGAACGATGTTCTTGTACGTCTCCATAATGTGGTGTTCAATGCGAACAACATCCTCAAAGTCGAAAGCCTTTCGAATATAGGCTGATAACTCAATCGTTTCATTGTTGACGGAGTTTGAAAGGTTAAACCCGACAAGTGGGGTTGTGCCATCATCTCGACTAAAGAGTTTCGCGGTCATCAGTGTCCAGAAGCAAGAATAGGGATTATCAGTACCCAAAAATACTGAAATTTTAAATTCTATGTCAATTCCAAGCTTATACAGCAGATATCCCAGTAACACTGTGCCTGTGTTTGTATTCAGTACTTGCCGAAGTCCATACTCAGTATGATAATGAAGGAATTCATCAACCCACTTTAAGGCATACTCATTTGGCACCCCTACACCTCCAAAATAGCCGGTGATGGTTTCAGGGCCTCCCAAATGAACGTTGATTGGTTGGCCGTTGGGTCCCAACATGGTTCCTTTTGTATCCAATGTTTGCACGTAAGAAGCGCCTATAATTTGCATTGCCGCTGCAAACGCAAGGATGTCGTCATCTTCGACTTGCTCCTTCATTGAGCGGACGCGAATGTAGCGGGCAGGCATAAGATCTTGCTGTGCAATAGCCATCTTCGCCTCTTCTATGAGCCACGGGAAAAAATTAAAAGCACTAATTTCTAGGGTTACGGCAAAAGACTCATCGAACTTCATGGAATCGGCTTTGTCGCCTAAAATTTTCCTACGATATTCTGGAATGCTGATAAAGGCTCCTGTATCTCTCTGCTCAATCAACCACTCGAGATCCTTCACGTAAGGAGAATTTTTTGCTCTAAGTCGTGCCATGAGATTCTTGAGCTTACGGGCTTCCCGAGCCTTGCGGTTAATTTCATCAACACTACCATACTTCTCAACGATTTTTAGCAAACCGTTTATGAGTGGGTTGTCTTCTCTCACAAGAAAATCGTTGATTTCCCTCAAATTTTTATCTCTAATTCTCAATTTATCCCTAAGCGCGCCCAAGAAACAATCCTCCAGATATTGCGCCTTATATTCGAGGCTTGAGGCAATTTAAGCGTTCTACTCACCTGAAAGATCTCAGTCGTAGGTTAAAGCATGCCAAAATGTCGTGGAAGTTTTGTCAACCATGCACTTTGGAGATGGGTGTTTTTAAGTCGCTGCAAATATTCTCCAAAGGGATACGCCATCTTTGAACAAATTATTCCTCAAGATAATTTCTAAAATTTCAAGAACCGAAGGGGTTGTCGTAGACGATAGCATTAAGCTTGATGATAGTCTGGTTAGAAGTATACACGAACTTTTTGAACGTATTGAAAGCGAAGGGAGACGCATCCAGGCTCTCGCTTGGTCTACATTTATAGAAACCATTTTCTTACTTGCGATTGGTTTAATATTTCTTAGTTTACCTACATTGTGGTACCAAAATCTTTCCCAAATTTACGCAGTGAAATGGGCATTTATTCTAGTCCTTTTATTCCTCGCTGGAGGATGGAATTTAGTTGCTTGGCGAGAACTCCGCTTTGCACGCGACTGGAAACATCGTTTCGATAGGCTAAGAGAGATTGATGGTAAACTCTTGAGCGAATTAGATGAACAACATAAGTAAGGGAATTTTACTTAGTACTTTCAACGGCTTCCTTCTCTATCTGGCTCTCGAAGTTCTTAAGTTTCCGGAAACGGATGCCCCAGCGGCGCAGGAAAACGTACTCTTTGAAAGCTAGATAAAACCAGATAGCGGCGAGTAGGAAGATGAAGAGTGAAATTCCGATGTTTGCATAATCTGTTAGGCGAACCTCGACAGTTGTGATTTTGAATACAAATGGGAGGGAAAGCATCCATAGGTAGCCGATTGCAATCCATGCAGATATAATCATGGTACAGACGCACAGGATGCTGAACCATCTGCGCTCGCGTTCAAGATGGTTGAAGAGTTCGTGAATGCTTTTGGCGAGTCCCTCTTCAGGCTTCTCTTCTATTTCTTGCGTCAACCTTCTCCCTCATTGAGACAGCTGTTGATACCGTTTAGCTTCGGATCCGAGGAGAAGTTCGTAGGAGTCTACTTATAAGGGAACCGAAGTTATCTTCTGTTTTTATCTCCTTCTTTCCTTGGCAGGAAAAGCTCGCTGGTTAAGTCGACCCACTTCTTGTACCAAATCCTTCCTTTCTCAGTAGCCGCATAGTGGATTCCACTTTCTTGTTCGACCTTTTCAGCCAAACCACTGGCGACTAAACTGAAAAGGAGATCCGTGGTGGTTTGATGAGTTAGATTGCACCGTATGCTTACCCATGTGAGCTTCTGTGGTCCTCTCTTAATTAGCAACTCAAGAATCTCAACTAGGATTTCTCGTCGCGACCGCTTGAAGCTCATGATTCACCGGCTGGTTATCTGGTATTCTTAAGGCAGTAATAGAAGTATCGTCCATTTTTCCAGAAAGTAATAAAAACGTGAATGCAGTTGCAGAAGTTAGTCATCAAGTCGGGATCGCTATGAAAGTGGCTCGGTTAGTTCCCATAGGAGTAACAAAAAGGTAGTATCGGAATGACAACGTGATCAAAGGAAACGCCCTTGGTCCCTTTTAGCAATCGTTGAAGTTGTCTAGTGCGTATAATAAGTCGAACTATTTTTATAATTGTTTAACCTAGTTTAACTTTGGCGATAAAAGTTGGAGGAAGAACTCCTAAAAGTAGGGAAGAAAGGGGTCACCGTAATCCCGAAGAAAATCAGGGAGGCCGCAGGAATTTCTGAGGAAAGCAGAGTGAAAGCTCAAGTCCTCCCCTACGGCGTTCTACTGAGACCTACAGCTGAGAAGCCGATCGATAAACTAGCTAACCTCCCCATACCGCCGAGGAAGGAGGTTTTAAGCGTCAAAACTGTACGGAGGCTACGGAAGAAAATAGACAAAGAAGTTAGAAGGGGAAAATAAATGGCGCATTACGTAGACACAAACATCTTCCTAAACATAATTTACAAAGAACCAAAAGTTTACGAAAACTCCAGAAAATTCCTAGAAGAAATCCACACCGGAAACATTACAGCCCTCACATCCTCAGTAACCCTCCTAGAACTAAAACTCAACCTAGCAGAAGGCGGCTACCCAGAAATAGCTGAAAAAGCCATATCGCTAATCGAAGACGTAAAAAACCTGGAGATAGCACCACTCGACAAAACAATGACAAAACTAGCCGCAGACCATGTTCTAATAGATAAACTAACAATCCACGATGCATACCATCTAGCAACAGCCATCTGCCGAAGAGCAGAAACCTTCGTAACCCGCGACGAAGAACTAGCCAAAAAAATAATTAAATACATAACCGTAAAAATCCCGGAAGAAATTCCACAACAACGCTAAACAACTGCATAGAAGAACAAATCCTCGTCGTTATCTGCCATAAATATCCCGACCACAGAGCTATTATGAAACGGCAAGAAGAGCAATTTTAAAATTATACGTGGGCGTATGTCACCGCATCAACTGGTTAACACATACCCTAGGAGATAGATTCGAAGAGTCACGTAGACAGAAGCGGGAATTCGATTTAGGAGATGCTTCATTTGCAGTACAAGTGGACGGTGCTGACGGTAACTACTGTCGGGGTTCTGATGGCGGGTATAGACTCGAGGATAGTCCTAATTGGCTTTCCTCAAGTAGCTTCAGCCCTAGGGGCGGATGTTGAACAAGCAATCTGGTTTACCCAAGCATATGTTCTCGGCAGTACAGCTGCTTTGCTTCTTATAGGTAGAATTACGGATATAGTGGGGAGGGTGAAGATTTACACAAGTGGCTTCTTAATCTTCACGATAGGCTCCGCACTAACAAGTCTGGCACAGGACCCAACGCAGGTTATCTTATTTAGGGGCATACAAGGACTGGGTGCTGCTATACTCTTTACCAATAGCGTAGCTATGATAGTGGATGCAACTTCTAAGAATGAACGTGGGTTTGCTCTCGGCGTAAACCAGATCGCTTTCAGGTTCGGCACTATGACCGGGCTGACGATAAGCGGGGTAATCCTCTTCTTCCTCGATTGGAGGGCGCTTTTCTACATCAATGTGCCGATAGGGATTTTCGGTACCGCCTGGGCCCATCGCAGGCTTAAGGAGATCGCGAGCTTGGAAAAGGGAGCCCCTATCGATTGGGCAGGATTCGTAACTTTCACAATCTCGATAACAAGCTTTCTCCTAGCGCTCACGTTCGCTGCTTATGGGGTAGCAGAGCAGATAACTGCCTATGGACTACTCATCATTAGCACAATAAGTTTGGGAATCTTCATAGTATATGAAAGACGTTCCAAGCATCCTTTGCTCGACCTCAGCCTCCTTAGGATAAGAGAGTTCACGGGTGGCCTCATAGCGCAGCTATTGAACACAATAGCGTGGGGTGCTGTACTACTCTTGCTTAGCCTTTACTTCCAGCTAGTTCTTGGATTAACCCCATTAGAGGCGGGTATAAGGATTATACCGTTCGAAATAGCATTTCTTGCAGCTGGCCCAGTGAGCGGAAGGCTCTCGGATAGATTTGGGCATCTTCCATTTACAACCTCTGGGCTAGCTCTAACAAGCATTTCTCTCTACTTCTTCTCAACTGCAGGTGAGTTTACGCCATATTCACATCTCGTTATTTACATGATGCTGCTTGGTGTCGGCACCGGTATGTTTATTTCTCCAAATATTAGCTCGATCATGGGTTCTGTTCCGGCTCAAAGGACAGGGATTGCATCTGCATTCAGGGCTGTGTTCTTTAATGTAGGTTTAACAATAAGCCTCAACCTCGCTGTCTTAATAATGACCTTTACCGTACCGTATGCACTGATAACAAAAATAGTATTATCTACCCTTATTATCCCAGAAGTAGATAAGACGCCTTTCTTGGAAGGGCTGAAGAACACGTATTTCTGGCTTGCATTATTGAATACTGTAGCTATCCTCCCATCTATGCTCAGAGGTAGTAATACCCGCGAAAACAAATAAATGAGATAGGCAACTCGTTCGCAGATATCTTACGCACATTATAACTGTGTGTGCACCCTCCATCATCAGGCTTCATGTGGTACATCGATAAAAAATTCCGATGACTAGCCACAGGTGTATATATACCGTGGCGCCTCAAAGAACCTTAGGGGCTTGGAGGAACCCTAATCTGTGACTAGTGAAAAAGGATTGGTTGAATTATTAAGAAAGGCAGGCTATCCCGAAAAGGCCATAGATTACTACCTAAGGAAGCTTAATGTTGGTGTAATCAAAGGCGCGGAGGCCGTCGATTCTTTCACGGGTCTCTGCGGAGACAGCATGAGGGTGTACTTGAAGGTTGAGGAGAGTGTAATAAAAGACGCAAAATTTCAAGCAATAGGATGTGCAGGAGCCTTTGCATCTGGCTCCGCCCTCACAGAGATGGTTAAGGGAAAGACCCTAGAAGAAGCCAAGAAGATAACTGAGCAGGATGTAATAAAACATTTAGAAGGGCTTCCAGGACCTAAACTCCACTGCGCCCGCCTAGCCATAGACGCGCTCAGAAAATCTATTAGCACTTGCTACAGACCTCTTAAACGTTAATACTTATTCCGTTGGATGTTTGTAATTTCTGGCTCAGTGTATCACATTTGTGGCATGATGCCAACTGAGGAAGTTGATGATGCAAAGCCCGAATCTTTTTGGAGCCTTGCTTCCTTCCCACGTAGAGGCCGTAGCCCCAATAGTCGGAGTATTCACGGAAGAGGGCTTCCTGCCGGTTTATCCACTTCCTCATCTTGGAGTTTGTGAGATATTTGATGCCTACATTGATTAAGGCGTGGAGACCGAGGCTTCTGATGATGTCCCATGAGATACTCGTGTACTTGTAGGTTCTCGACTGGATATCTTTCAGACCCGAATCAACCAAGAGGTTCGTCCACTCATCGTATCCAAGGGGGCTTACTCCCTGCAAATCAGCGAAGGCCCTATCTATCACCTCTTTTGAGGGTTTTCTCCTCCAGCTGAGTTCATTCAGACCTATGTACCCGCCACGCTTTGTTACCCTCACATACTCCCTCAGCGCTCTCTGCTTGTCGGTAAAGACAGTAGTTCCCTCTGAGATTACAGCATCGAAACTTTCATCCTCGAAATGAGTACTCTCCGCGTTACCTACTTGGAAGCGTACCAGGTCATCTACACGCTCCTTTCTCGCCTTCTCTCTCGCCCCTTCAATCATCCTTTCAGAGATATCGATACCGACTACCTTACATCCATACTTCTTCGCTAGATGACAAGCTGTCCTACCAAATCCACAACCCGCATCCAACACTATACTGCCTTCCGAAACCTCACACATCTCCGCCAACTCCTCGGTCCTCTTCATGCCACCGGCGTGAAGCAGGTCAACCCCAACACTAGCCATATACTCGTCAACCGTCAGCTCTTCGCCCCCTTCCACTGAACTCATTCACTCACCACCCAGAATGACCGCCTCGCTAAGCGATAATTATTTAATTTATGAGATTTTGAAATCTTGTATGGAATCAGAAAACTATTTCAAAAATGGAAAAGTCTATGTTTGGAAAGAAACTTTTGCAGTTGTAAAATCAAAAAGGCCTTTGCCAGATGCTTTTGCAATTATCCAAGATAAAAATGAAATTACAGTTGTTATTGACCAATCCAAGGTTAATTCTGAGGATGTAATAGAAATTGAAAAAAATTGGAAAATTCTTACTTTTGATATGGTTTTACCATTTGAATTGATCGGATTTTTGGCAAAAGTTTCTAAGGTTTTGGCAGATGAAAACATTAGTGTTTTTGCAATTTCTGCATATTCTACTGATCACGTTCTAGTTAAAGAAAAAGATCTTCCTAAAGCAGTAAAGCAACTTGAAAATCTTGGATGTATTGTTGAGGTGAAATAGCCCGAGTGCGCGCTCTTGATTAGAATTCCAGTATGAGTCACGAGTTGTCTTGATTTCTAGGTCAATCGATAACTCGGCGGATCAATGGCAAAGTTTCTAACACTCGCTTACCCAGATAGCCCGCAAACATTAATCCAGAAAGGAAGGAAGTCGAATACATGAATACGAGGATAGCAGGGGTGAGGCTGGGGAGTAAGAGAAGTTGAAGCACAACAACGTTACTTGCTGACGAAAAGCCACCCGCCAGATAAATCGAAGGAATACTGATTCGTTCCAAAATGGTGAGTACGATGTCCACTGTTATACCCTCAACAACAGAGATGAGAAGGACAAATATGCCTCGACAACTAAATAAGAAAAGCTCAACGAAGCCCTTCAGAAATCCTGTCATAGTACCGGAGCCTGCTTTTCTTACCAACATTGCTGCTAAAACTACCCAAAATACATGTAACCCAGATATGGCCTGAGATGAACCAAAGGGTACCCCTGGGATTGCTTTTAACAGGTTGCCAGCGTAACCGATTGGAACGCCAACAGCCCCGCCTAATGCGCTAATATGACAAAGGAGAACAGAGCACAGGAAACTACTTTATTTCTCCTCAGTTTTTCACCACAACTTATAATCCTCTTCGGAGTTTCCAAGGTTTCATGCGTGGGCTGGCTTTGAGTAGGCGTAATGCTCTCCTTCTGGAGAAAAGTTGAATTTTACTTTTTTCGCGTTCCCTTAAATCTACGCTGATGGCTTTTGGCAGGCGATTTACTTCCTAATTTATAAAAAGAACATCTGCGAACTCTACGATTTCTTTGCCCTTGTCACGACAGACAAGACTATGCCTATGATGACAGCCCAGACGACCACGTCAGCGACTAAGTTCATCACGTTGAGTCGCCAAGGGAAGTATTCGGGAGCTATTACGAGCCGAGTCAGCCAAGCAAACGGATATCCATAATGAACCGCACCTACCAGCAGGAGTTGCGTGTTAGAGATCAAACCTGTCAATAAGGTTACTATTACTCCGCCAGTGATCGCAAGAAGCAGAATCCTCACATTCATTGTATTTCACCCAATCTTTCTTATACCCTAAATTTAATAAAAGGTATGTTTGCCAGCGCCTCAATTACTGATAAAAGAATTAAGTGAATCCGTTTTCGTCGAGTTTGAGGAGAATACACGCGCTGTGATCCGGGCGCCTAGGATGGCGAGCGGCGTAGAGTATGCGGTTGGCTTCAGAAGCCAAGTCAGGGTTTAGGCAACCTTCTGGGCTTTTGGGATTCGCACTTCGGGGTTGGATGTGGAGGATGAATTTAGTTCGGTAGCCGAGGGTAGTGATTGCGTAGGGGGCTTTGCGGTGGTCCATCGGTCCTACAGATTCATGGTTGACGACTAGGGCGGTAACTTGGAATTGGTGACACAACTCTTCCACCCGCCCCATCCAGAGGTTGATGGCGGCTGCCCTCCCTGGAAAATCTTGGGTCGCGATAAAACGCTCTTTTATCGGGGCCGTCAACGAATCGTAGATGACTAGCCCGATATTATGGCTTCTTACGAAGTCTCCGATAGGTGAAACCTCAATATGGTAGATTGAATCCGGCTTTACCCGCATTTCAACCCGACCAGCCTCACTAGCGAGCACCTCAGCTTTAACGCCATGAATGGCTAGAATCTCTTCCAGCAGCCCGCTTTCCAGGACGAAAATTCCAGCATTCCCTTCACACGCATCTTTATGGGGAACTACAAGTTTGTATTCCGGTAGAAACACCCGAGCCGCTACATTCAATTGTTCATCCATGTACTTGATTCCGATTTCATTAAGTGCAGCTTCCAATGCGATTTTAACTTCTCTCTCTTGGGTTCTGTGTTTGCCTTTTACAGCGTAGGTTTCTATCTTGGTTTGGAAAAGCTGTGGCTCGACGCCAAATCGCTTGTTGAAAGGAAGATACCAGAATCCCTTCACTGCCTTATCGAATCCAATTTCTGTGTCCCAGTAGAGGACATTTTTGTGCTCCTGCATAATGTAGCGGTAGGCGAGTTGCATTGAAATGAGGGTCTTACCTGAGCCTTTGCCGCCGTAGATTTGGGTTAATGTTTCAAGCCCTATGCCGCCCATCATTAGCTCATTTAACGCTGGCAAACCTGTATCTAAGGTGCGCAGTTGATATGTTTGAATTTCATTCATCTTTGCTCTCCTCTTTTCCCTCTTCTTTGTCGACGCGTTCTGGCGGAGGTAAGTTTTCCAAAGAAGGATGCTTCTCTTCCCACTGCTTGACGGCTTTCAATCCCCGCATCGTCAACCTAAGAACGGGCATTCCACCGTGGCGCTTCTCCTCTTTCATGTATCCTAACCTTTCCAACAAGCTCGCTAGCGGTCTTGCCTCTTCTGCTGGGAGATTGGCGAGGGTTAAAACTAGAGCAAGTTTGGTGACGTTTTCATAGTCGCGTAAATCTTTGAGGAGCGTGTAGGCGGAGGAGGCATCTTTCCCGAAGTCAAGTTCCAAATCGTCTTTGCTAACTTTAGCCTCCATCTCCTCTTGGATCTCGCGGATTGGGTAGCCTAATCTTAGGAGGCATGCTTCAGCTTCTTCATCGGTAGGCTGGGCTTTAAAAATCCATTGAGGGCGATCGACAACTATCGGCACCATTTCTCCACTCCACTTGCTGAGTAAGGCTTCCGGCGGTTGCATGCGTGTGGCGAATGTACGTTGCACCTCATTCAACGAGAAGAAGCCAGGATCTCTCCCGAAAGCCTCATGGAAAATCTTAGTTCGCGTCCACTTTACGATGACGGGGTCAACCTCTAGTGGGAAAGCCGTGGATAAATGGAGGTTTACCCCAAGTTTCCTTAGCTCTTCAAGTCTATATTGGAGATGTAATTCCCTTGAATAAAGGGGGAGAACGTTTCGATCCGGGAAGAGGTGTTCAATTGCGTCGACTAGGATTACAGTGTGCTCTGCTCGGTTTTTGGTTGTAACCAGTTTGGCGAACGTTTTAATTAGAAATAAAGCTTGGATGAAATTACGAAATTCGTGGCTTGTAAATCTGTTAAGTTCTACAACTGTTAGCCCTTGAAGAAACTTACTAATTGGTAAAGAAGGCGGTGCAGATACCGCTTCTAACGTTCTTCCGTAAAGCAGGTGGCCGAGCATTTCTCGTAGGTTTACAAGCTCATGTTGGTGGGCTTTATGGTGCGGTGATTCAAGCAACTCATTTATGTGGCCTACTATTTCCGCAGCAGTTATTCGGCGATTCTCAGCTTGCTCATATACTGGTAAAGTAACTTCCAAGAAGGGTTGTAATAGGGAGTACGGAATTCTATAGGCTTGGTGAAACGCCGTAAAAAGCAACTCCAGATAATCTGAGGCTTCCATTCCCTCGGTTTCGAAGGGATCAAGGGTGAAATCGAATCCAAACCGAAGCACCCGTCCACTCGGAAAAGAGTAGATAATAGTACGGTAGAGTCCATGATAGTCGAGAACAACATAGTTGAATCCAGCATGTGCAGCTGAGACGGCGATAAGGCAACTTGTTAATCCGGCTTCCTTTCCAAACACGCCGATGTTATTAACGAAGTCAGAGGTGTCGAGTATCGCATCGCTTGTGATAGTATTGCTAACTAAGTCGAGGGTTTTACCGATCTTAACTCGTTGAACTGCCGTAGCTTCACACAGTGAGGAAGCTTCCAATGATTCCCGAGTGCCTTGAGGCACGGTTAGGTGGGTGGTAACCTTACTTTCAACACCTGGGGTGTTACTGGATGGAAGCCGAATGTAAATAGCCGCTTCACTTGCCGTGAGGATAGTACTCTTTCCCTTTGGTCTGAATAGTTGGAGTTGGTCTAATGCCATTGAAAAGTGGAGCCCACGGATTTCTTTGACGTTTGTGTTAGTCCATTCGGAGCAGAACTCTGCCTTAACAACGGATTTCACCGTGCGTAGGGCAGTCTTTAGTTCTTCCCTAGTTTCTGCACCGAGCCAAATATTTGCGGCGACCTTGAAAAGGCGAAGATCCTTAACAGCAAGAAGCTTGCGCCGCCGTAGGCTTATCCTATTCGGTTCGGCTGGCAGTCCTTCGGTTCCAACTCCTTCCCGTAACCTATTTCGGTACTCGTGTTTTGCCAAAAATAGTTGAAAGCCAGTGACCGGCTGCGCTGTAACTACATATAGAGCGGGTATTTTCAGGTTTAGCAACGTCTCCACAAAACTGGAAAAACGCTCCTCTTTATATGCCGGAGCACCCTCAATCCTAATCCCGCCAACTTCCCAACGATGCTGATCGCGGAAAGTCTTAACAACTTCCTTAAGCCCATGGATCCTCGTTCTCTTAGCAAGATTGGAGATGAGATCTCGAATTACATTCTCTTCTTGTACGATCTCTATATTCAATTCTGGTAGTCGGGAGGAAATTGTTTCTTTTAAGATGGTTAACCGCTCTAGTGCGATCATTATCGCTTTTCTTTGGAACAAACTCTCAGCATAAGTGAAAAAATAGAGGCTGAATTTTTCTCCGAATCCAACGCAGTAACCAGTTGGGACCTTCGCATCATATAAGCCAAATAGTGCATCCCTCAATTTGCAGATATCTTCAAGCTTTTCCGGCATGGCTTTAACTTTGACGAAGCCTACCACGCTGTATCTCGGTAAGCGCAAACCGCCGAGCAGCACAACTCTATTAGAGTTCACGATTTCAGTTTCGTTAATTAACACGCTTGCAGAAAACGATGGAATGAAGTACCCGAAGCCAGCGGCCAATAATTCACGCGCAGTTTGGCTTATGATAACTAGTAAAACAATAAAGCCGACAAGCATGGCCGCAACTGGAACGACGTGAAGCGCACTAAGAACGAGGCATGTGAAATAAGCCACCGCAGAGGCTGAAGCGAACTTCAATGATTTAATTGCGAGCGTAATTGTGTGATCCTTGCAAAACCTTCTGGCAGAGTATAAAAATAAACCATAAAGCGGAAGGACTACTAGGGCGATTACAAACGCTGTCATCCCGAAGCTAACAAGGAAAACGAATGGAATTAGGCCAGAAAACGCAGCGTAATCCATCAAAATTGGGACTCTAAGAAAAGTCACGCAACTCCCTAAGAATAATAAGCACGTGAGAAACGCGACAACTGAGATAGCAAGAAACCCAATTAACCAGAGAGCTCCCATCAGCCTAATCCGTCCAGCTTACGTTCGTTTCGCCATCCGCCAATTAGAGTAGACGTTGTAAGCGCATCGTAGAGCTAAGAGTGCACTCATTGCTGCGATAAAGGCGTGAAAACCAATCAAATCTGGTTTAACTGTTTTGACTGCAAAGAAGCTGATAATCGATGCTAAAAAGGCTCCGTACGCATCAACGACGTAAAAGAACTTCTTTAAAACGCTTGGCAGAATGGAATTCATTACATCAATCTCCTTTTTGTTATGTTGCTCCTCGAAATTTTCGCTCTTCATGGTTCGGAGGTTACATATTAATGGCTTCCGAAGTTATCTTCCGGAAAAAACAGAAGATACTTCTGGAAAATCATAGAAACTGGCTAATGGGCGAGCAGCGAATCGCAATTGCCTTGGCAAAAAGCCTGTTCTACTATGGTGTCATATATGCGAGTATACTATCAAAGCAAGGAGCTGTCCGTATTGGCTGAGGATAAAGCAAAGGGATGAAGAAATGAGAGGCTTCATGATAGACTTGAAGCAAAAGTTATTTTGTGGGTTTGTATGCTCTGATTTTGTCACTGGCTAAATAACGCAAAAATTTTGCTTTATCAATGATTTCCACATCTACAAACCCAGCATCCTTTATCGTCTGTATATATTTTTCTTCTTCTAGTGCACCGCTTACACACGCTGTATAGGCTTTGATTGATTGTTGAACTTTTCTCGGTAACTTGCCTTCAAGAACGATGTCAGAAATAAACATCCTACCGCCTGGCCTAAGCACTCTATACGCTTCTCTGAATGCCTTATACTTATTTGGCGTCAAGTTTATGACACAGTTGCTGATTATCACGTCCATTGATTCATCTTCAATTGGCAAATTCTCTAAATCACCCAATTTAAACTCTGCATTTTTGACACCTAGTTTATCTGCATTCATTCTGGCTTTTTTGATCATCTCCGGTGTCATGTCAACTCCAATAACCTTGCCTCTGTCACCCACTTTTCTGGCGGCCATAAACACATCCAAACCAGCACCAGATCCCAAATCCAAAACAGTCTCGCCTTCCCTTATGTCAGACAGGGCTACAGGATTTCCGCGACCAGCGAAAGATTCGGTAACAGACTTGGGCATGTCTTTTATCTCATATCCCAACATTTTTGCCAGAGCAGTGCCTCCGCCAACAGAAGGGATATCACAGCAAACTGTATCGCAACAACTTTTGGATGAAGTCGCGACTTTGGCGTAGGTTTCTTTCACAGCTTCTTTAATCTCCTTATCGGTCATCTTACTAACATTTTTTGCCTTTGATCTACTCATTTTTATCACGACTTATATTGGGCATACAATATAAATTGGAGGACAAAATATTTAAGTCTATTGGATATCCAATACATGTTGTGGATTAAATGAAGAGAATTGAAAAATACTGCCTACCAGAATGCTGTGATATGCGTGGTATGCTTTCCTTCATGATACTTTGGTTGTTAACGAAAAAACCTATGCACGGTCAAGAAATAGCTGAGGAAATAGCTAAAAGAAGAGGTATCAAGCCAACTCCCGGGACTATTTATCCTGCTTTAAAGGACTTGAGTAAAAGAGGTTTGGTGAAAGGGGAGAAAGAAGGAAAACTAATTGTTTATAGATTAACTGGCAACGGTATGGAAGGGATAGAAAAAGCTTGTCGATACTTTTGCAAAGCATTTGGAGAGATTTTTAAGGAATATAAAGAAGGCTAAAGAAAGACTTAAGAAGAAAAGCAAATTCGAGGCAGATGCGCGAGATTCCTGTATTTCGTCCGTTACAGTCCGAGCTTTCTGAACACGTAGTACTTGGGGAAATCGAGACTCAATGTGAATAGTGCCGAGAATCCCAAGATGAAGAGAACCTGATATAACGTAAGGGGTGGAATAATGACACTGTACACTGCCAACAGCGCGAATCCGCCTATCGTCGCCACACTAACGATAAGCAATTCCCTGCCAGGCCGCGAGGACCACCAGTGCCTTCTCTCCCTCACAAGGTATACTCTGAACTGGCTTGTGAATACGAGCATCAACATTACGAAACTCTGGAGTGCTCCCAATCCCAGGTGGAAGTAATTCATACCGATGAGAATGGCAATTGCCCCCTCCACAACCAGCAGGAGGCCTATAACAAGGGACGCCAAAGTAATATTCTTCACATTCCACACATTTGGGTTGCTTGTGTGCTTTACGTTGTCAGTTGCAAGTGACATCGTCACGAAATCGTTTGCAAATACAACCAAAACCATGCCTAAGACAGAAACCAAGACTTCATGTAGCCACAAAAAGCCTAAGACGAGCAAACCGACGAACTGTATCACCTTAGTCACTTTGTTTATGACCCATGTAAGCATCCGTTGGTAGATCTGCCTGCTTGTCTTTATCGCATCGATTATCTGCCTTGTTCCTAGTTCGGTCAAGACTATGCTCGCAGAGGCCTTTGCCACATCCGCTGAGTTAGCTACCGCTATACCCACTTCTGCCTGCTTGAGGGCTGGTGAATCGTTAATCCCGTCCCCAGTCATTCCCACCATATGTCCCTGGGATTGTAGAAGTTTCACGATTCTGTACTTGTCCTCAGGATATATCTCAGCAATTCCATCATATTCTTCAAGAATTCTTGCCTGCTCCGTTTCGTTTAATCCCTCAAGATCTGGCATTCGACAAATCTTGCTTCCAATCGACACTTGATGGGCTATCTCCTCAGCTATGGCGATATTATCGCCTGTCAGCATCTTCGGCTTCACACCCAGTGTTTTCAGCTCCTCTATCACACTTCTTGAGTCTGGTCTGGGCGGATCAGCCAATGGCAGGAACCCCACGAGTCGAAGATTGTTCAGGTCGTTACCTTCTGACCGAGCAACTGCTAGCGTTCTATACCCTTTTTGAGATAACTCTTGCACCGTCTTATTCGCTTCAGCCCGAGTTTCTTCGTTCATCCGGCTACACATGGACATTATTATTTGCGGCGCTCCCTTGGCGACTTTGAAACGTTCTCCTTTCCCCTCGATAATTGCCTCCGATCTCTTAATTGCCGGATCAAAAGGGGTAAACGAAATCTGTTTGTATCCGGTAGAATCTACGCCTACTGCCCTAGCATATTCAATCACTGTGAGATCTATCACATCTTTGCTTTCCTCTCTAGACGCCAAACTTCCCATCAAGGCTAGATCCTCTTTCTTAAATCCAGAAAATGGTATGGGATCGGTAACCGACAGCTTGTTCTGCGTTATTGTCCCTGTCTTATCTAGGCGAGTATATCCATTGAAGCCGCGTCTTCAATTGAATCAAGTCTAGTTACTAAGGCTCCCTTCTTGGCAAGTTCTATTGCGCCGACAGCTAGAACCACGGCGAAAACAGCTGGCAATGCAACAGGAACGGCTCCCATGAGGAAGGTTAAGGCAAGGTTCAATATCGATAGGATGTCCGTGTGCACTAGCGTAGCGTCCACCCCAACTAAGACTAGCGCCGCTACACTCACGTACATCATGTATTTGACGACGGCCATCATTATTTGCTCTTGATGCGATGTTGGTTTGGCTATCTTGACTAGTTCGGCAGCCCTTCCAAAGTATGTATTCACTCCTGTGTTGAGCACAACGCACCTAGCTTCCCCCCGCTTCACTATAGAGCTTGAATAAACTATTCCCGATCTATACACACTCACCGGAAGAGATTCGCCCGTCAGAGCTGACTGATCAACGGAGACTTCACTGTCACTCACTATCTTGGCATCCGCAGGTACCAGATCACCAAGTCCAATAGCGATTATATCCCCGGGCACCAATTCTCTCGCATCGCGTATCACCCATTCTCTGTCTCGCAGCACTCTCGCCTTGACTGCTAACCTTTTCTTGAGAAGCTCCAATGCTCTCCGGGAACCACGTGTGTGTAGAAAACCTATCGTAGCATTTATCGTAAGCAGTCCGAAAATTATCATTGCTTCCAGATAATGGCCCAAGATGTATGAGAGTACTATCGCCAATTCTAACAGCCAAGGCATAGGACCCCAGTAACGCGACAAGAAGTCAAGGATAGGATTCTTCTCCTTCTCCACCACTTCATTGCGTCCGAACCTCTCAACCCGTTTTCTGGCTTCGGATTCCGTAAGACCATTTGTTGATGTCTCTAGTAGCCCAATTGCTTCTTCAATGGAGATTTCCCTATATTCAGGCGTGTTTCGGAGTTTCATAGGGGTCTCACGCTCAAACTTCTATTGTTAAACGGGTTTTCCAGCGAAAAGGGTTCATGCCTCCAAGAATCGGAAGAGGTTAATAAATTAGAAGATTCCGCTAGACTCTTAGCCCAAGATGCAAGATCCTGCGAGCGTGAACGCCGTTTACTGAAAGGTATTTAATGGTCGCAGCAAGAATCCTAAACAATGAAGGATACGTGATCACCAGCTACTTTACCGACAGAATCAAACTGGGGGAAGAAATCTGGAAGGAAAGTTAACTTTTTTCTTCGACGAAAATGGCGACGTGCTCGACATTTGTATCGGAAAGCCCAGAAAAGCCATTTCAAAGGAGATAGGCAACGACATCGCAGTTAGAATCGACCCCGAAAGCGGCGAAGTGTTAGGCTTCACTATACTGAATTTTACGAAAAGATTTAAACTGACAAAGAAGCCTGAAAGGGTTGAGCTTCCACTAAAAGCCACGATAACTACAACTTAGAAGTGCCCCCAAACGAGAGAAAAGAAATAGAGAAGTTGATGTATAAAGACCCTTGGCGTCAAAGTTTGGGATTTAGATCTGGCTTTAAATAACCTTCAAAGCTAAGAAGGTTTCATTAGTAACTATTGCCCACTTATGGTTAGATTTGGAGAGGAGATAAAGGCTCGTTTAACATATGTTATCTACTGACGTTGGTAGTCTGCCTTTTGTTGGGGATAAAAAAAGGTTTAATGAAGGGGCAGAATTAGCAGAACAAAACTTGTTTTCGCCTAGAGTAGAAAATGATGCGCTGAAATATTTTGAAGAATCTGTTTATCAAGGCTTTTTGAAAAAATTAGAGTGTGGCGTTGATGTGCCATGTTTTCCTCAATACAGGGGCATGCTCGACCAATTCATTAACCTTTACGAAAAAATATCCTCTTTCGATGAAACCAAATATAAGACAGTTCCATTCTTATCAGATCCAAATCTTCCAATTGTAGCTGAACTAGGTGCATTGATTAAATACTCTGGAATTATTTCTGAAAAATTTGGTCGCAGCATAGACATGAAAGTTTGCATAACTGGCTACATAACCTCTGGTAGATCGAGGGACACAGCTTACTACGGATTTCTTATGAATTTAATTGACAGGAGTATTTTAAAGACCAAGCACTTAAGAACTAGGATAATTACAATAGACGAACCAGTTTACGATGGCGTGAAGATTGGCATAGAGGATTACGAGAATATACTTCACATGGCAAAATCAAGAAACGTGGAAACTAGTTTACATACACATTGTGAATCCAAAAAAAGTATTTTAGAACTTAAAAACCTCGACATCATAGAAATCCACGCAGATTCTATAGATAAAGAAACTTATGACATAACAAAGAAGGATTTGGAAACTTATGATAAAAAGTTACAGATAGGTATAGGGAAAACAAGCCCTGTAAATGCAGTTGAAACAGTAGATACCATGAAAAGAAGAGGGAGAAAGGCTGTTTCCATATTTGGCATAGAAAACATACCATATTTTTCACTCGAATGCGGCATGAGTGCTTGGGATTATGAGGAAGCTTTAACGAATCTGCGCAATATGAGTAGAGCTACTAGGGAAGTAAACGAGGAATTAAAGATGGTGGTAACAAGTTGAAAGTCGAACTTGTGAGATATACCTCTAACCCTAAACAACTTATCAAAGATGCAGTAAGCATAACGATGATGGTTGAAGCTCACGATAAGATTGTTAAGCGACTGATAAAGGCTGGAGCTGAATCTCCACTGGAGCATGTTGTCTTTACTTTCAAAGTTTCAGAGGTAAGTCGTGCTTTAACTCATCAGCTGGTGCGCCACAGAATAGCAAGTTACACTCACGAATCTCAACGGTACGTCAAGTATGACGGGGGCTTTGGATATGTTATTCCTCCTGCAATACGGCAGAACCGAGAACTACTAGATCTATTTAAAAACCTTATGGCTGAATGTTCACGGGTATTATGACGTTTTTCCGTTCTTAGCCTTTTAGATGCTTTGTATTGCAACCATGGTCCTTAGTTATTCCACCGGTTTCTTGGCTATTTCTTGGATCTTCTTAGCGGCTTCATCTAGGATATTCTTCGCTTCTTCCGCGATTGTTTGAGAGTATTCCTGTCTGAGTCTGTCGTAGAGGTTCAAGACGGCCATGGTGAGATCTCGTGTTGCCCTGTGCAGTTCCTTGGCCTTTTGATGGTGAAATCCGAAGATCATGGGGCCTATGAAGCTTGGTCCGAATCCGAAATGTGCGAAACGTTTACCAAACTCTTCACGGCTTTTGGTGTGCTCTTCTAGGAAATCTTTGCCTGAAGCTGTTAGCGTGTAGCGTTTTAGTCCCTCACCTTCTACAATAGTTTCTTTAACATAGTCCTTATCCTGCAGCCAGGAGAGTAAGGGGTAGATAGAGCCGGGGCTGGGTCTCCAGTGTCCGTTGGTTAGCTCCTCGATTTCGCTCATGATCTCTGAGCCTGACATTGGCTTTTCGTTGAGCATCCTCAGTATTTGGTAGCGGAGGAAGCCTTTCGGAACCATTGCCATGTGCCGCATCCAATGTCCGCGCATATGGTGATGTGGCCTATCAAATGGAAATTCATCTTCACTCATTATTCATCAACTCCAATATCAACTTTAATATCGATATCAATATCAAATCTGATATATAAACTTTCCCCGTTCTACAAGCAATCAGCAGACCGATTGGAACTATTCTGGGCGCTACTTTTTAAATCGCTGTTGCACATATTCCCTTGAAATATCTTCAGGGTGCGTTCTTCCCATGAGTTCGCTGAACAAGTTGAAATTCGCGATGCCTTAAAATATCGCTAAAAACGCTCAAGACCCTGAAAATCCACAATTCTACGGACCCGAATCCCCCTGAATTTGCTCCCAATCAGCAGCATATAACCACAATCGAGCACCAGTTATAATAACTGACAAGACTCGCTTTAGCGCCAGTGGAAAGAAGAATGTAGTTAATTAAAATAGTCGCACTAACCTTTAGTAACGCCTATTGGCACCAATCTCGCTACTTTCGTCGCGATCCCGACTTGATGGCTTACTTCTGCAACTGCATCCACATTTTTATAACTGAAAGTTGATAGAGCTAAGAATGGAAACTTGTTCACATTTTGGACAAAACCGCTTCCAGAATGAAGGGGAAGTCTTCTCTGATTTCATACGCTTTGAATCTATTCTCAGGCTCCATAAACACTCTTTCCAGTTCCTCTCTTGTTGTGCCTGAGTGAATAGTAACCAATCTGTAGATCAACAGACCCATGAACCTCCCATATCTCTCCTTCAGCTTCTCCCTATCTTCTGCTGGCGCGTCCTTGCGCAGGTCGTATATCCATGCCTCGCAGCCAGGCTTCAGGACGCGATAAATCTCGTTCAGCACTCTGATGGGCTTCTTCCAGTGGTGAAAGCTGCCTGTGCTGAGGACAAGGTCAAAGGATGAATCGTCATATGGCATGCTATTTGCATCCTCAACCACAAACCTAACCTTGCTCTCCAGCCCTTCTTTTCGCGAATTCTTACTCGCTATTCTAACCGTATCCTCAGAGACATCGATGCCAATGACCTCAACGTCATCAATTAACCGGGCGATCTCAATAGGCAGGTATCCGGGTCCCGTCCCTACATCGAGTATTCTTCCCTTCGCCAGCTTCCTCGACACTCTTCGGGCTACCTCACTGTAACCATCTCTCAAGAAGGGGCTCTTTTTCGCTATGTAGGCGTAGCCCCGGGTCGATGGGAAAGGTATTCCCTCTAAGACGAATCTCTCAATCTTCTCGAGCAGTCTTCTCATGTTTCCATTTTGAGCAGTAAAGCTCTTAAAAATGCTATTCTCTTCCATCATGTTCATGCACGAAGCGGCAGAGGACGGACAGTCCGGCGGCTAAGTTGGGCAAGCGAGGAACTTGCAAATGAGCACAGAGAATAATCCAGACAAGCTCGATCGAGCTCAATTGCGCCGTGCTCTGGGGCTACGTGAGACCGTGGCGTTAGGGGTTGGTGGCACAATAGGTGGAGGGATTTTCGTTCTTGTGGGCGCGGCTGCAGGACAGGCAGGTCCAGCTGTACTCTTGTCTTTCGCTCTTGCCTTCCTCGCTTCTTTGCTTATTGCACTACCATACGCTGAGTTAGCTTGTCGCTATCCACTTGCAGGCGGCGGCTACGCCTTCACGCGAGCAGTCTTCGGCCGTGATTGGGGATTTCTGATGGGATGGGGTTACTGGGGTGCGTACATCTTCGCAAGTGGATACGTAACTCTTGGCTTCGGAGGATACCTAAATATAATTACAGGAATCCCAGTCGTTGTCGGCGCGCTAGCACTTGTAACAGTAAGCACAGCAATCAATCTGGTTGGTGTTCGTATTTCTGGCAGAGTGCAGACCATTGTAGTATTGCTGGCGATTGGAGCCTTACTGGGCTTTGCACTAACAGGCCTGCCCCATGTACAGCTGAGCAACCTCTCACCTTTCTTTCCTCAAGGAGTCAGCGGCGTAATAGCCGCAGCATTACTCGCTTTTCTCGCGTTCGGCGGTTTCGACATGGTGGCTACCGCGGGCGAAGAAGTTACTAGGCCTGAGCGCAATCTGCCGTTAGCGATTCTTCTTACCTTGGGTTCTGTACTCGGGCTGTATCTGCTTGTAACATGTGTGGCGGTTGGCGTCCTCCCTTGGAATCAGCTTAGCGTGTCACACGCACCGCTATCTAATGCAGCAGCTCGTTTTCTTGGTTCAGTAAATGGCCCCAAGTTGATCGCTTTGGCCGCGGTTTTCACAACAGCAGCAACAGGTAACGCAGTGCTTGTTGTGTCCTCACGGATAGCTTTCGCAATGGCTCGTGATGGTCTCTTACCGGGAGTTCTGTCGCGTGTTCACAAGTCGACTAGTGCACCTTGGATGGCGGTTCTTTTAAACGGGGCTTTGCTTGCACTTGTCGCACTCACAGGATCGGTGGCGTTTGCAGCTGCTGTTGGCGGCTTTCTGTACGTGCTAAACTTCATTTTTCCGTTAGCTGCTTTCGTAGTACTACGACGCCGTAATGGTGGACAGGTAAAGCCATCCTTCCGCACGCCCGTACCACACTTAGTGCTTCCACTAGCCTTCGCCGCCTCCATGGTTCTCCTAGTCGCGAGCGGGAAGACTGGTATACTGGTCGGTCTAACTTGGCTGACTGTCGGTCTAGTTGTTTACTGGACTGCGCAGATCTTTAGGAAAAGCTTCAAGAATCATGGTAGCAAAGCCGAACTAAATGAAATTAGAGAAATTAGCTCTTAGTCACTCCTATTGGAACTAAATGGGCTACTTTCGTGGCAATCCCAACCTGATGACTCACTTCTGCAACCGCATCCACGTTTTTATAACTTTCCGGAGCCTATTCTAGCCCTGGCCTAGCACGCGTCTTCATCATGAGATCGTGACGGTCTAAGCATTGACATCGTCTAACCATCATTCTGTTCTTGCCTCGATTACGATCTTTCTATTTCCTTCCAAGTAGATGTCGACTTCATCTCCCACCTTGAGGCCGGTTGCTTTGATAATGTCTTCTGGCAGATAGAGTGCGGGGCGTTTTCCAGCTGCGCTGATCTTCCTTGAGAGTCTGAGGGTTGGGACGAATTGTTTTACCCGGGCTCTAAGCATATCGTACTGGGCTGGAGTGAAGACCTCATCTCCACATTTAGGGCATCTTTCACACTTGACATTGCGAAATAGGACACCTTGATATTCGAAGTCGCATTCAGCCCCCACATAGTCGACTCTACATTTTGGACACTTCACCATTCGATATTTATCCCCCCTTTAGCACAGTCTTAACAGCTCTGTGGTCGGGATACTCATGACAGATAACGACGAGGACGCCGCGTTTCCCCTTGAAGACATATCTCATCTTACTCCTGCCTTCTCTGATTTTTTCGCCGAGTTCGATTGCCTTCTTGATATCATCAAACGTTAGATCGAGGGCAAGCATCTTCTTGGCAGCATGCTTCGTTATTCTGATCTCTTTCCTCGCCGTTATATATCCCTCAGGCACGGTACGTGTTTTCCACGTAGATAAATGTTACGTGTAAGATACGTATTCAAGTTGGTAGCCGCAATTGACCCTAAATAGAGTATTGTTAGCCTTTTGTTACGCCTATCGGTACCAACCGCGCAACTTTCGTAGCGATACCAACCTATTGACTCACTTCCGCGACAGCGTCCACGTTTTTTATATTTTAATTAAAGATTTTTCAAAATCCTCCACGACAAATTTTTTACCTTTTTGAACCACTTTGTGTCCTTCTTTTTCTAAAAATTCCTTTTGAGCCTCTACTCCACCAGGATATTTTGGGTTTATTTCTCCCCCTTCTTTTAACGTTCTCCAGTAAGGAGTAATGCCTTTCTTTCCTTCTACTCTAGCTTCCTCTGCTGCATGGGCTGAAATCGAAGCAAAAATTCCAGTAGTTATTGGACAACCTATTGTGGCTTTGTGTTTTTTGGCTAGTTTTTCACGAATTTGATTTATCATAATTAATTTGCCTTTTGGTACGTTTTTCATAATTTCATCAACTTCTCTCGGTGCTGGGATAACACAAGTGCCAGTTCCCCATCTTTTACTCATTTTACCAGTAATTTTCACAACTTTCGGCAATCCTTTATCATCTGCCAGTTTTTCTTGCCATGATTTACGTTTATAAACCATTTTTTCCACCTTAATTTTTGTTAGATTTTATTCATTTGAAATATTTTGTTACGCGAGTTGAGAACAATATGCGACCACAAGACTAGGAGCGACAAAGGGATCTAGAGGATCATACTCAAGCTCGTACTTTTTACCCTCAATCTTAACGATCATACCCCCAACCCCATACTCGAGTATTAATTCTTGCTACTTGTCGCCCGCTCATTAGCCAGTTTCTATGGTTTTCCAGAAGTATCTTCTGTTTTTTCCGGAAGATAACTTTGGAACCCACTTATAATTAACTGCCAAACGAAGCCTGGAAGGAATCGATTTACTTTAGCTGGCTTAATACCCACTTGTACAATCGATCAGCGTGTTTTACAGCTTGCTCAGCATCACTTCGAGTAAACGTGGTTGCACCATACTCGGCGGATGATTTTATACTTATGAGCCACCCTAAGTGTTTTAACCGTTCTCGTCAACACGCTTCAGCGGTTGGTAGCTCATTATATCTCGGCGAAGAACTCCCTTGAAGCGACGTGGTTAGTTTTCAATGGTTATTTTTGAGCTAGTTTGCTTTCAAGGTCTGTGTAGGTTATCGTCTTCACGAATTTGCTTGCTGCTTTCAATAGCTTTTCGTCTTCTGTTACTAGGATGGCTTCTGTGCTCTCGGCGGCTACGATATAGGAAGTGTCGTAAAATGTCAGTTGTTCTTTGTGGGCTCTTTTGAGTGTGTGGGAAAAATCTAGCTTAGTGAAATTTACTGATTGAATCACGCTTCTCATGGCTAAGTCTTTAAGCGTGGTGGCAACATCACCAGCGTCTTCTAGGGATATGGACTTTAATAATGTTGCAAGCTTCCATAGGCTGTTGCATGCTTCATATATCGCGAGGTCTGTTGTAACTAAATTTTCGCGTGATGCCTCAACTATTAACCGTTTGCCTCGCCTAGTGACTAGTGGTAGGAGTGCTGATGCGTCCAGAAGATACTTCACCGTATTTCCCTGTCCTCGCGCACAAGCCTTGCTACCAATTTCGGATCTATTTTACTGCCTAGGCGCTCTCTTAACAACTCGAGTCTTTCCGCAAGTTCCCTCAGTTCTAGCTCTATAAGATACTTCTCAAGCAATTTTCTCACCGTTTCACTGACGTTAACATTGTATTTTTCCAGCTTTTCCTTGACTTCCCTCGCAACTCTAATGGTTATGACACTCATCTAGAGCACCGTATTACATACTGTAATACAAGCCTATAAAGCTTATAATTGAAGCTAGGATTTCCTCTGCCCCTCTATAATCATAAGTTAAAACGTTTCTCTGGGTCATATAATTCATTCACACGCCTTTGCTTTAGAATTCGTTATCTCCCCATTCATTTTCGCAGTCTAAGCAAAACCAAACATTGCGGTCCTCGTCATAGCGTATTCGCCGGGACTTGCAATTTGGGCAGCGCTTCTGGCATTCTTGTTTTTCATTCGCCCTCAGCATTTTATACCACCCGAAAATTCCAAAAGCTTCTTCATCGCTCATGAGTTATCCTCAGATAGCTTGTGTTTTGCATAATTCAAAGAAACTCATCTTTCCCTAGGACAAAAACGAACAATTTTCGTTTTCATTTATTAAACTGAAAAAGAAAAATTAACCTTTTGTTACTCCTATCGGCACCAAACGAGCAACCTTCATGGCGATTCCGACCTGATGACTCACTTCCGCCACTGCATCCACGTTTTTATAACTTTCTGGAGCCTAGGGAATACCAAGAGTAAAAAGACGTAGAGACCTCTAGGACGGTCTGCGGAATGGTTACATAGTAGCTGGTCTATTTGTTGCATTCTGGGTTGTATTGCGAGACCAATTTGTTCTCAACTTTCTGTCTGTCTTCTTGAGTAGAGTTGGGCATTGGATAAATTCCAATGTAGAGATTTGCATCTGAACCCGCGTGCTGAATCCAACATTGATACTTATGGTGTGATCGGTAGAATCCTCGTTCTGAAAGATTGCTAGACTCGCCAAAGTAAAGAATGCGATATGTATCGGGCTTATTCCTTGGGTCAGGTTTCATCATTATGGCATATATGGCTGCCTTAAACGGTGGATCCCATTCAGTTATCGGATAAGGCCCGTCAAACCTAACTTCTCCCCAAGTGATGGTCATACTCTCTCCTCTATTATCGTAACCTTCGTTCTTCCTATTTAAAAAAACATTAGGATCCTCTGAGTATATGAATAATTGAAATTAAACAGCAGAATCAAGTGAAGCCGTATTGAAAGTTATGATGAAAATCTTTACTCACATACACCTAGGATAGTTAATGAGGACTTGCTTTAGAAAGATAGTCCCTAGGCGCCGAGAAGAATCCGAGCTTGCTGTATCCTGACCCTGGATTGGGTCTAAACTGCTCGGCTCCTTCCCAACTTTACCCTACCTCTAGTATGGTTAAGGGAAAAATATATGTTTGTATGTTTGATATATCATAGTTAGTGAATATATATGCCCGATGATATGTTGCATAAAAAATATCTGAGGAAAAAGTTTGGAATAGACAGGGAACTTGAGTATAAAATACTTGAGTTTATCGCAGAAAAAAGGGAAGCGACGAAGTATGACATTCATAAGGTTTTGAAGATACCCTATTCAAAGGTATATGAGACGTTTAAAAGATTTAAAGGAAAAGACAAAGATCTTATCGAAGAGAAAATTGGAGAAAAAACGAGGGCAGGTCTTTATAAAAAAATATACACGTTAACCCCTGAGGGGATTATTCACGTCTTATGTTTTTCCAAACTAAAATCTTACTCACAAGTCCTTACCTATCTAAGGAGAAATAGGGAAGCTATTCCCCTCTCAGAAGTTTTAGATAAGGCCATAGAAATAGGAAACGTTAACGACGTAAAGAGCATTGCAGGTGTAGCTTTTGACGTTATTAGTTGCAGGAAAGAAATTTTAGTAGCGAAAAAGCCTGATGACTATACCGACGCTTTTGGTATGTTCTTATGTGAGATTTCAGATAGCCTTGCCCAGGACCCAAGATTTTCATTTACCCCGCTAATAGAAAATGAAGAGTTGCGTAAGACGTTAATTGTAGCCATAATAAATGAGATTAAGAAAATAGCAACTGAAGAGACAATTAAAGATGCATTTTTTGAGGTAGTTAATGATTTTATTATTAACTCGAAGACACAACTCTCATTCTTTGAGGAGTTCCGCGCAAAGGCAATATCCACACTTAAAGGTAATTAGGATAAACAACAAAATTACACGAAACGCTCTCTATAAAATCGCCGGTTATGATGCCGCATTACAATCAAATATCTCGTTACAGGCTTTCCAAACTTATTGAGACCGGTGTATGCATGACCACCATTTTCTAAGTAATTTCTCAAAGAATCTTTATGTTGTTCTTAAGTTAAACCCTCATTCTTACACTTTTGTTCAACTTGGTGAAGGCGATTAGCATCATAGTTAATGTATTCGGTTGGTATTTCTTGGAAAATCTTCTCCAATTCTTTGCCTTTAATACCCCAACTACCTTTTATTACACCTAAAACCCACTTCAAATCCGCCTTTCCTCTGCTAAAGGAATAGATCGCGCCTTTTACTCGTCTTCTCTCAAAATCCTCAAAATTAATTCCCATGCTAATACTCCCTTCTGAAATCCCGGCTTCAGCCATTGGCATAAGACATTTTATTTCTAGGGATCTAAGCGACTAAAAAATCCTTCAAAGTAACAATGCTATCTCGTTTGCGTTTGGGCAATTCTGCTATTTTTAGAATGGCGCTGACGTTTACATGGTCATTTGCCATCGTCCCCAAAACCATAATTTCATATTTGGTGAAGTCTTTCAGGTCTCTTTCAAACGATGCTCGTGCACTTCCATCTAGGATTAGGTTTATTCTACGATCTCTGTTTGAGAAAAACCATGAGTCAGACATTGTGCATTGGAAGCGTTCTGTGCGATCTTCCAATTTTTTTGGAATGTTAAGAATATAGCCGAATAAGAAGACTTTTTCCCCGGACAGATTTCCTTCCCGCCCAGCTTTTTTCAAAGCGTTTATCCTGAAGTACCGCTCGCTATTTGGCTCATCCTTTTTAGCTAGGAGAGGGACGTAAACTTCAAAAATTAGCCTTTGTAAAGGCATTAGCTCTACCACAAAATCAGGGATTGGTACTGAAACCGGCCCTATTGTAAATTGTCTTAATCCTTTATACTGCAATGAAGACTGCTTGATCTCCCAACGTCCACTAAAGTAGAGCCATGCTGTTGGCTGTCTAAATTTATTAATCAAATATTTGATAGTGGATTCTTCTATATACTCCGGGTTGCCACCGTATTTATTCGCTAAAACCTCCACCTTCCGCTCAAGCTGAGGCAAGGTGACCCCTAATTGTTTAGCGGTGGCATCCATCTCAGCCAAAGACAGGTTTGAATAGAGCTTGTACTTTATCCGTGGTTCCGACCAAAGAAACTGACCCTTTTCCTTAAACTCCGATCTCTCTATCTTTCCTGATGCTTCGGCTGCATGGAGAATACATTCCGCATCGGGATGAGACACACCATGTTTGTGAATACCGAAAAAAAATGGAAGATTTGGAATCTCTAATCTCAGCATTGGCAAGACCTTCATCAAGAATTTTGGAGAAACGAAAAAATGCTTTGAGAAGAGGTTAACTACTGTAGCAAGGATGTTCTCACCGAAAGCCTTAGGATTCTTTTTCACCCCTGCTTATCCTCTCCCTTGGCAAAAGATAGGGTCATTTCTTGCCTCATTTTAGAAATTTAGACGCACTAGTACAATTTTATAAATGGAGTAGGTGCATTTATAAAAATCTTTTATACAGACTTGTGATAATTAACAAAAATTTGTTAAAAAATTCATCATCTTGAAGTTAGCATGGTAAATATATTCATCGTTTAATACTATGCCAAAATTTTACCGTTTTCTTACACAAAATTGCCTTCGAAATTAACCTTTAGTCACGCCTATTGGAACTAATCGGGCAACTTTCGTAGCTATACTAACTTCTGCGAAGCCCATCCACGCTTCATCTGATCGAGAAGTTCAGCCCTCAAAGAATCGAAGTTCATATCCATCACCCTATCTCTGAACTCTTTCCCTCTCTCTTTCCAAACTCTCTCAGAGATCTCAAAATCCATAACTTCTATACTTATTCTTGCGTTCCTGAGTTGTTGAACAAACTGAGTAAGGTCATATAGAATCTTTTCTGGAACAGCAGGTTCAAAGACCAAGATTTTAGACTTTAATCCCAAATTGAAAGATATGTAAGGAACATGCTGGAATTGAGTTTCTTTGGCCTCTTTTATCACGAGAGCCTTGGGTTTTCCTAACCAAGATAACCAATCTCGCACTATCGCAAACGCAATGACCATAGCATAGGAATCTATCTTGCCTGCTCGCCTCAAAATTGGGGGGATTAGAAGCTCGTCATCGTTTTCAAGACTGGGAACGCTAGGAAAGCAAAGAGCTTTTTCTGTCCAAAACGGGAACCGAAATCCCGGGTCGATCGGAACATATATCAAGAAGCCTAGAAGGAAAACAATGAAGATTAAAATAGAAAATAGAAACAATGATATGTTCGACGACAAAGCGAATAAGTTAACTGTACCGAATAGTGAATTAATCGCAAGGTTACCAGAAACGGCCAATACCGCAGCAAATAGCCAAGACAGAGCAAGTCTCCGATTATCTTGAAATCTTTTGACATACTCATCTATCATATGGTCTTGATCTTTCACCCAACTTTGATAGCTCGGTTCCAGTGTAGGTTCGGGAACTTCTTTTTTAAATCTCTCAATGAGAACTCCATACACTTTGAAAGGCCATGTGTCCAGATCGTCTATACGCTCTCTTAGAATACTCTCTTTAGTCGCTGATTTATTATTCCTTACACACAATTAATCGTTCCCTACTTATGATTCCATCGTATCCAGAAGTTACTAAAAGCCAATTTTGCCCCTTACATAACTAACTAGCCCTTTGTTACGCCGATCGGAACCAAGCGCGCAACTTTTGTAGCGATTCCAACTTGGTGGCTTACTTCTGCAACCGCATCTACGTTTTTGTAACTTTCAGGAGCCTCTTCCGCAATCACAGCCATACTAGCCGCGCGAATCAAAATCCCACCCTGTTCCAGACGTTTTTTCACATCAGCACCCCAAAACTTCTTCGTCGCAGCCGTACGACTCATAAAACGCCCAGCCCCATGCGCCGTACTCCCAAAACTAACCTCCATCGCCCGCGGCGTCCCAACCATCACCCAAGAACTCGTGCCCATCGTTCCCGGAATCAGCAC
>Ga0315306_10000095_pt1 | contig 40610 bp, 38 predicted proteins | sample TDP1_MG_FD_203803 | JGI IMG/M metagenome (GOLD analysis project Ga0315306, IMG submission 203803) | Freshwater sediment microbial communities from Lake Towuti, South Sulawesi, Indonesia - TDP1 | ecosystem: Environmental > Aquatic > Freshwater > Lake > Sediment | place: Indonesia: South Sulawesi... | reverse complement strand
TGCCGGAAGAGGGCGAGGGCGAAGAAATGCCAGGATACCCAAATGTTCGATTCTCCGCCGAGTATTAGTTGGGAAGCTTAAAACGCAGAATGGCTGCAACACCGCCAAACGAGTTCTTTAACATCTGTCCCTCTTCAGTCTCGATGGAGATAACTTCTACATCTGTTCCAGTCTGCTCAGCAAGCTCAGCTAAATCGTCGATGACCGCCTTGACCTCCGCTATTTGGAGAGTTGGCGTTTTGCAATTTGGGCATGGTTGTCCGCTGAGGCTTTGCTCGAATCTGAGAACCTCATGATCCCTCATAGTTTCTTGTTTAACATAGTTGTTGCAAGCCGTACACGTGACGGTGACGCGAACTACATCGAGAGCTTCGGACAGCAGGAGAGTTTTCACTGCACCACTCTCCAAAGACTGTTTCACCTCCCTCTCTCCGTACGTCACCAAGCCAGTGTCATGTCCTATCTCGTACAGAAAATCCTGCATAATCTTTTTCTCTTCCACGTAGCGAACGTGTCGCAAAATCTCTGGGACTCGTTCCGTCACCTCCTCCACTCCCTGCTCGTCTACGTATGCCGTGTCCACAGTGGCAAGGATCTTGTCTTTCAATGTGTAATGAAGATGGTCTCCTTTCTCGAAGTCGTTTTTTGTGGGTCCTGGTCCGCCAATGATTATGCCTTTCAGGTCTGGTATGGGAAGGAAAATTTCATTGGCGTGTTTTCCAATGCGATTGAAGTAATCTAAAATTTTAGCTTCTCGCAGTCGCTCAAACCTTCTTGCCGACTGACCTCCAGCTCGATGTTTTCCAGGCACGCCCGAAGTGATTTCCTTGGCGGTTTCTAGGCGTCTTCCCTGGAGGGTGGCGAAGGTGGTTGCAGTGGAGTCTATAACCATGATCCCGTAGGTTTCCCTCTCTTTAAGAAATTCTTGCAGGTGCTCAATGTGGAACTTAGCGTCGCAGCGGTAAAGATAAACTTGGATCGGCTCGGGCGGGGTGATCACGTAGGTTTCGATCCTTTCGCTTCCTGGGCCGTTTTGGGGGACGGCTCCGCAGAAGATGACCAAGCCCTTTTCCGGCACCTTATTAAAGAGTTTGAGTCGTTGCATAACCTTCACAATGGCGTCTTGAACGTTTTTTCTCGTGGTGGTCGACTTGATGTTGGTGGCGGTTCCGTACTCTTGTTTGAGCGTGGCGATCACCTCGCTGATTTGGCGTCCCGGCGGCACGTACAGTGAAATAAGTTCAGTTCCCCTCCCTCCCTTGCGGGCTAGCGTCTCCAGTGCCCTTTTTAATCGAAACCTTTCGAGCGATGTTCGCTTGATGCTCAAGTTGCTATCCCACATGTTGACGTAAGCCTACAACGTAACCGAACAGATAAGATTTGCCGTTCCTCAAATCATGAATACATGAGGGATGTTTAAACACCTGAGAGAATCCTCCAGCGCCGCATCGCTCAACCTGCAGCCTCCTTTGTCCTGCTTCGGGGTTTCGCTATCACCTCCCTAACTTCGAGGCTGAAGAAGTCGGATGCATTGGCAGGTTTTATGACTAGGGCGGTGTCTGCTCCTCTGTCGGTTCCTGCTATAGCCACGACATCCTTGTCCACAGGGATGAGACCTGCATCAGCCGCCATCACAGTTATCTCAACGCAAACCTTGGTTCCCTCACCGAACAGCCTAAGAGCGTGAGCAATGAGCTCGAGAGGTAGAATCGTTGTAAACTTCTTTCGAACAGCTCTCTCCACACTGCTCAAGGCATGGGTGGCAGTTAAAACCTTAGCTCCATTTTTCAAGATTTTCCTGCGGTTCTCCTCTCTCAGTTCAGGAGTTCCGGGCTCCACAAAGCCTGAGTGGTGGGTGACCACCACCACGTTGAAACCTTTGAAGACTTCTGAAGCTCTTGCTCCCGTTTCGCCTGTGGTTGACGCAACCACGATGTCTTTTATCCCTTCGGCTTGGGCGTATTCCTTCGCTAACCTCAACACTGACTCGGTGTTCCGTGGACCAGGGGCTTGGAAATACACTATTTTTCGTTCTGTGGAGCTCATTTTCTCATCTCTCTCTATTGGTTGTAAACGTTTTGCTACAAAGGTTTTTCTGGTTGTGAACTCAACTTTAAGCTTTTCACCATCTTCCAGAGTAAACTTTTCATGTACTGGTCTAAGCAAAATCGCCGCTAGTCCTCCGCCTGCCTAGATGGACATAGGGTGTTAACGGGACAGGGCTTGCAAAGGGGATTTCTGGCCTTGCAGTACCTCCTTCCAAGGGAGATGAGTAGGAGATGGACAGGAAGGTAGTCTTTTGGTGAGTAAAGAGATTGGAGCGCCTCTCGAACACCTTCGTAATCGGCGTTGGGCGGAGCTAGTCCCAGTCTCTTTGAAACGCGGTTCACGTGAGTATCAATGGGAAGAGTTGGTTTTCCAGCGCAGAAGATGAGAACAACGTCAGCGGTTTTTGGTCCCACTCCGGGCAGGCGCATAAGCGTTTTCCGAGCCTCTTTAAGCGGTAGCGAGTGAATGAAGTCGAGGGAACCGTCAAACTTTTCGAGGATCATGCGAGAAAGTTCCTTTATGACTCTGGACTTGTTTCTGTACAAGCCCGCAACTCTTATGGCAGCCTCTATTTCTTCCACTCTCGCATCTGCTAGGTCTTTTGGGGTGATTGAAAATCTTCTCGAAAGGTTTCTAAACGCTCTCTCCGTGTTCCTGTCTGCAGTTGCTTGGGAGAGTACGGTTATGATCAGTGTTTGAAAGGGGTCCTTAGGCGCGTCAGCCCACCGTGGGATGGAAAAATTGCTTCGGAGTATGTGAAGAATTTGAGTTGCCCTACGTTCTGTCATGAGTATTTCGCCGATTCCCTTGAAAACACTAAATAGTAATTAGGCAAAAGCTATAAATAGCATGATAGGGTCGCCCATGTCCCACGCAAAGGTTGTTAGGGAAAAAATAAGAGAAAGAGACAAACTTTTTTCAGCTCTCTACTTGGAAGTGGAAAACGCTGGTTTGGTTCTCATGAGCGAAGGAGAAGATCGATTAGGAACGCTGGCAGTGGCTATACCACAGACACAAAAAATGGTTGGTCCACCACTCTCCTCTATCTTGCTCGGCGACCGAAACATAGTGACCGCCCGCCTCTTTGCCGAACGCCTTGCCAAGAAGATGAACAAAATTGCGTTGGCATCAATTTTCATTAAATCAATAGATGAGAGGGAGGCTGGACCAATCCTTGTGAAACTTTTTGAAAAGGCAATCAGACCCAAGGACATCCGTGAAGAGCAGAAAGAAAATCAAAAAAGTTAAATTGATATTCTAACCAATAGTGAGTAGGAGAAGTTGAAAAGAGTGGTTTTAAAGAGGTTTTCAAAGAAGACCTTGTTGGCGGTTTTGCTTTGCTTCGTTGCGTTGGTTGGAGCGGGAGCATACGCCTGCTTGATTTACAATCCGTCGAGGATGGCGGTTTCAAACGGCTACGTTCTGAAGATAGATAAAGTCGTTTATAAACGCGGTGAGAGTGTCCACGTAACCTTCACGAATAACAGCCCCGAAACCGTAACATTCCGAGATTATGGATGGTATATTATAAGGAACTCAGAAGGACGTCAAGTTGCGCCAAGTGGCGCGATACAGGCGGTTCTACCTCTACCTCCTGGGAAATCCTTGACTGGTGGATGGCCTCAAATAGATGCTGACAGTGAGGTTATGGTTCCCCCCGGCATCTACACCGTAGAGCTCCACACACCAACTATCCCACCAATAGCAGAACTAGAAGAACTGTCCCTAAGCTTCGAGATAGCGGACTGACCCAATCATGGCGATGAATATGAAGCCTCCAACTCAACCCTATACACTCCTCTAAAAGGTTTAAATCCTTAAACATTTCTCAATTCAACAAGTTTCCTTAATAGAAGTGGTGACTGTGATGAGAGTTGTAGATTTGAGAAGCGACACGGTTACTCTGCCCACTGAAGAGATGCTTGAGGCCATCAAAAGTGCCGAACTCGGAGACGACGTGTTCCGGGAAGACCCAACCGTGAACAGGCTGGAGGAAATGGCAGCCAAGAAAATGGGCAAGGAGAGTGCTTTACTGGTTACCAGCGGCACCCAGGGCAACCTAGTGTCCATATTGTCGCAAACAAAAAGGGGAGATGAGATAATTCTCGAAGCTGACTCATGCACATACAACTTCGAGATGGGAAGCTTATCTGTCATCGGAGGGCTCTCAGCCAGACCCATAAGGGGAAAGATGGGCGTCCTTGACCCAAGAGATGTGGAAAAGGCGATCAGACCCAAGGACATCCACTGCCCCGAGACAACACTTGTTTGCTTAGAGAACACCCATAACTTGGCTGGAGGCACCGTGGTCTCCCCCAGTCAGATAGAAGCAGTCTGGAAAGTCGCTAAGAAACACGCTCTCGCGGTGCACATGGACGGAGCCAGAATATTCAATGCGGCAATAGCCCTAAACATCGATGTCAAAGAATTGACGAGACACGTTGACTCCGTCATGTTCTGCCTCTCCAAAGGCCTGAGTTGCCCCATAGGGTCCATCGTAGCTGGAAGCCAAGAATTCATAGAGAAGGCGAGAAAGTGGAGGCAAATGCTTGGAGGTGGAATGAGGCAGGCGGGAATTATTGCAGCGCCGGGAATAATAGCCTTAGAAAAGATGATTGATAGATTGAGAGACGACCATAGAAATGCCAAGATTTTGGCTGAGAAGCTGGCGAAAACGAAGGGAATCTCAATAAACTTGGAAACCGTTCAAACCAACATAGTCATATTTAATGTCCGTGATCTAGGAGTGACATCTGCAGAGTTTGTACAGAAATTAGATGAACACGGTGTGAAATCTCTGCACATAAATGAGGCATCCATAAGAATGGTAACCCATAGGGGGATAGAGAAAGAAGATATCGAGTACACAATAGAATCCATTGACAAAGTAGTTAACTCAATACGGAAACGCTGACTTATAGAAAACTCAAAAATTGCAAAGGAATTGAAAACAACTTGGAAATTGTGGCGGATTAGTTTATAAGTGCAATTGCATAAAAGTTGCTTGGGTGTGCTTATGTCTCTGGAAGTTGAGGATGTCATGGTCGAGGAAGTGATGACCATTGACGAGGAGGCAACGGTGAAGAAGGCAGTTGAACTCATGAACAAGCATGAAATCGGGTGCTTAATCGTGATGAGAGAAGGGAAACCCTCTGGGATACTGACCGAGAGAGACCTCCTCAAAAGAGTCTTAGCCGAATCTAGGGATCCGGAAAAGATCAAGGTCTTGGAGGTCATGTCAAAACCCCTTGTGGTGGGGAGACCCCATATGGATGTGGAAGACGCTGCAAGACTAATGTTCAAAATGAAAATCAAGAAGCTTCCCGTGGTGGAAAAGGGGAGGCTCTTGGGGCTGGTAACCCTAACAGATCTTGTTCGTGTTCAACCTCAGATGATCAGCATACTCAAGAAGCTCTCCGTTAAAGAGTTTACTCCAAAGCGAATGAAGAAAGTCGTTGACTATTACATAGCATAAAGTTTAATTAACGCTGGATGTAAGGCTAGAAGCCAAGTAAACATTTGGCGCAAGGAGGTAACTTCAATTATCATTCCTGTTCGCTGTTTCACCTGCGGCGGTTTAATCGGCGACAAGTGGGAAGACTTTGCTAGGAGAGTGAAGCAGGGAGAAGATTCGGGGAGGGTTTTAGACAGTTTGGGAGTTAAGCGGTACTGCTGCCGCCGCATGCTCCTGTCCCACGTAGAAATCGTCGACGAAATTCTCAAATTTTACGAGGCGGCGGAAAAGAGGAAACGAGGTAAGCCGCCAGAATGAGGTATGATTAAGCGTTGTCCACCGTTATCGAAGACGTTGCTGCCCGAAAAATTTTCAACAGTCGAGGAGAGGAAACATTGGAGGTTGACGTAACAACTACAGCGGGGTTTGGAAGAGCCTCCGCCCCATCTGGCGCCAGCAGAGGAAAAGCTGAGGTGATGCCCTATCCTGAGGGCGGAGTGGGTCAGGCAATCAGAAAGGTTGAAGAACTCATCGCCCCAGAGCTGATCGGCATGAATGCGGAGGAGCAGGAGCAGATAGATCTTCTCCTCCACAAAATCGATGGAACCAAAGACTTCAGGAACATCGGCGGAAACACCGCCTACGCTGTTTCATTAGCCACCGCAGACGCTGCTTCTTCCTCCAACGGCATACCACTTTTTCAACAGCTGGCCGGCTACCTCGCGAGCGAGCTTCCCTACCCGCTGGGAAATATTTTAGGTGGGGGGAGGCACGCGTATGGAAAGGCACCCGACATACAGGAGTTCTTAGTGCTCCCCTCTAAGGCAACATCCTTTTCAGAAGCAGCGCAAGCCAACGTTATGGTTCATAAGAGGGTTGGTTCCCTCCTCGAAAGATCGGATGCGACCTTCACCGGCGGGAGGGGAGATGAAGGAGCTTGGGCTCCCAGCATGAAAAATGAGGATGCCTTAGAGATCATGATGAAGGCTTGCGAAGAGGTCTCTGAGGAGTTGGGAGTGAAGTGTGGGGTGGGCTTGGACATGGCTGCCTCCACCCTGTGGAGTCCCAGAGAAAAATGTTACGTGTACGCTCGGGACGGTGTCAAAAGGAATGCTGGGGAGCAGGTGGACTTCGTGTTGCGCCTTATCAAAGATTACAATCTTGTCTACGTTGAAGACCCCTTCCATGAGGAAGACTTCGAGAGCTTTGCGGAGCTAACGAAAAAGGTTAGGAAGTGCCTCATCTGTGGGGACGACCTGTTCGTGACAAACAAAAAGCGACTGGCTCAAGGAGTTAGAGTTGGCGCTGGAAACGCTGTTATCATAAAAACAAACCAGGTGGGAACCCTTACAGACGCTTGGGAGACCACGGAGAGGGCTAGGAAAGAACAGTACGTCCCTGTCATGTCTCACAGGTCTGGGGAAACGACAGATGTGCATATAGCCCATTTAGCCGTAGCGTTCCAATGTCCCATCATTAAGACTGGTGTGATACCTGGAGATCGGACTGCAAAAATCAACGAGCTCATACGAGTGGAAGAGGCGCTTGGGGATAGGGCAAGAATGTCGACTCTACCGTTGTAGGAGGAAAGTTCATGTCAGAAGAGGAAAAAAAGGAGGAAACGATTCTAACCGAGGAAGAACTTCTGCTGCCCCAAGACACCTTGCTGTCGGCGGGAATCCACATTGGCACTAGAGCAAAAACTACCGATATGGTCCAGTTCATCTATCGCGTTAGACCCGATGGGCTTTTCGTTTTGGATGTGAAAAAAACCGATGAACGCATACGGGTCGCTGCTAAATTCCTTGCCCGCTTTGACCCATCCAAAGTTGTGGCGGTGGCGGCGAGACTATACGGGCGCGATCCTGTTGGGAAGTTTTGTGAGGTAACTGGGGCTGTTCCAATTATCGGGCGTTTTATTCCAGGGATGCTCTCTAATCCTATTTATCCGAAACGCATTGAGCCGGGCGTCGTTATCGTTTCTGACCCTAAGGCGGATGTGCAGGTGGTGAGGGAAGCTTCTATTATGGGTATCCCTGTCGTAGCCCTCTGCAGCACAGACAACGATTTCAGTGATGTGGATTTGATTATACCCACCAACAACAAGGGTAGAAGAGCTTTGGCAGTGATTTACTGGCTCCTCGCCCGACAGATAATACGTGAGAAAGGTGAGATACCACCAGACGGGGATATAAGCCCCTCCATCGAAGACTTCGAGGTAAAGCTAACACAGGCAGATGAGCGAGGGAGAATGTTTGAAGGTTAGGCACCCTGCCGTTGCGGGTTCATGGTACGCAGGCACCTCACAAGCCCTACGAACACAGTTAGAAGGCTGCTTCACCCACCTGCTTGGACCCGGCAAACTTCCAATAGTTGCGGATAAAAAACTTAGAAAAATAGTGGGACTTGTCTGCCCTCACGCAGGGTACATGTACTCCGGACCAGTAGCTGCCCACGCCTACTACCAACTAGCCATGGACGGCAAACCTGACGTGATCGTTATTTTTAGCCCCAACCACACTGGGCGTGGAAGTGCGCTGGCTCTCATGAACGATGGAGTTTGGCGCACGCCTATGGGAGATGTGGAGATTGATGCTGAGACCGCTAACCAGATTTTGCATGAATCCCGCATCATTGATGTGGACGAGGCAGCCCACGCGTTTGAGCATTCCATTGAGCTTCAGCTTCCATTCCTTCAGTACCTCTACGGCTCCACCTTCAAGTTTGTACCAATATGTTTTCTAATGCAGGATTTGGAGTCCAGTAGGGAGGTGGGACGGGCAACTGCAAAGGCTTTAGCAGACAAGAATGCCTTAGTGATTGCCTCCACAGACATGACCCATTACGAGCCTCAGGAGAGAGCTGAGCGAAAAGACAAGACAGCTATTAGTGCCGCTTTGAAACTCGATGAAGAACAATATTACTCTACTGTGGAATCATACGGCATATCCACGTGTGGGTACGGTCCTGTTATCGCTGCGATAACCGCGGCAAAGTTGTTAGGTGCTGAGAAGGCGCAGTTGCTCTGCTACAAAACAAGCGGCGATGTAACTGGCGACTTTTCTGCGGTGGTGGGCTACGCATCCATCTTATTCATGAAGGGTTAGTTAAGTAAAGCAAATTTTCCGCGTGTAAGCCATTCCGCGCTCCGCTCAAGTTTTAACTTGCTCATCCAAATTTTCGAAACGCTCAAAAACGTCTGTCAAACAACTAAGCGCGCGCATATACCATAAATAAGTTTATAAAGAGAATCGTCAACTGAATGGATACGTAAGAATTAGAATTCGAAAGGGAATCCTAGTTCTTCGTCGAACTACTAAAAGGAGGTGCAATTTGGGTGTCGTATAGAGAGAGCCGAGAGACGTATAAAGCGGTTTGTGCTGATTGTGGCCAAGAATGCGAAGTTCCATTCAAACCCGATCCCAACAGACCAGTTTACTGCCGAGATTGTTGGGCAAAGAGAAGACAACAGAGAAGACGTGGATAGGTCCTACCGCAAGATTTCTTCGCCAATTTCTCGCGCGCACTGTTTTTCTCTGTAACTTCAGCAATGTTTTCACGCGGACTGAATACCGCTTGTCACTGGTAACTGGCTTAAAAAATTCGCCGTGTTTGCTGCATTAGATTTAAATTTTTAGCAATACTGTTTATTTAGGGTAATTTCAATGGGAAGAGGTTCTGGCTTCGGAAAAGTCATTTTGTTCGGTGAACACTTCGTTGTTCACGGCGTGCCAGGAATTGTTTCTGCAATTGATTCAACAGCCGACGCAGAAGTCAAAAAAATTGGAAAAGGAATCACTGTAAAGGACGAAAGAAAAGGCGCGGAAGGATACACTGAAAAGAAAAAGGCTCAACAAAAAGAGTCAATAGAAAGAATACTTAAAAAAATGGGAATTAATCCGGAAAAAGCTTCTTTGGAGATTTGGCTGGGAGGAAACCTCCCAAGTTTCAGCGGAATTGGTGCTTCTGCAGCGAGTAGCGTTGCAATCGCTAGAGCCATAGCAGAAGAATTTGAAATGAATTTGTCAGACGAAAAAATTAACGAGGTCGCTTATGAAGCTGAGAAAGCTTATGCTGGAACGCCCTCAGGCATTGACAACACCGCGGCGACCTATGGAGGGTTACTCTGGTTCAAGAGGAATTTGAGCGGAGGCCCAGACACAATCGAGAAACTAAGCATAAGAAAACCAGTTGAAATTGTCATAGGCAACACAGGAATTGTAGCTGACACTAAGGAGATGGTTGCTGGAGTTGCAGCAAGAAAGAAGGGAAATCCAGAAAAATACAATCAGCTATTCAAGCAAGCAGAAGATTTAGCGTTCACAGCAAGAAAGACCTTAGAAGAGTTTGATTTAAGAAAAGTTGGGAAGTTAATGAACGAAAATCATCGCTTACTGCAGGAAATCGAAGTTTCCTGCAAAGAACTAGATTATTTGGTGAACTTGGCTCGAGAGCAAGGGGCGTTTGGAGCAAAACTAACTGGCGGTGGCGGCGGAGGGTGCATGGTAGCATTAACTCCAACAAAGGAATTGCAAGAAGCTGTTGCAACAGCCATGGAAAAGGAAGGATTTAAAGTGTTGAGAACAAAGATCGGAATTCAAAAAATATAAGCCTACAGAAGGGAGGAAAAGTTGGGTTTTAGAACTTTCTTGGAACAGCTTGACAAAAATGGCGAACTAATAAGAATAAGAAAAGAAGTGTCAACTGAGTATGAGATGGCGGGGATTATAGACGCCCTCGGCGAAAAACCCGTATTTTTTGAAAAAGTGAAAAAATCCAGCATCCCCGTTGTAGCCGGCTTAGTCTCTTCTAAAGAACTGATTGCAAAAGCTTTGAACATAAAGAAAGAACAATTGTTGCACAAATTATCCCATGCTATAGAAAATCCTTTACCCCTAGATGTTGTGAAGAAGGGAGAATGCCAAGAAATAGTTGAGAAAGATGTTGATTTAACAAAGCTTCCGATAATGAGGTATACGGAAAAGGATGGTGGAAACTATATTGCATCCGCCATAGCCATAGTAAAAGACCCTGAGTTGGGCAGAAACACGTGTTTCCACAGGCTGATGTTGTTAGATAAGAACAAGTTCGTAGCTAGAATCGTTGAAGAGAGAGGAACGGACACAGCCCTTAAAAAGTCTGGTGGCGAACTCGACATAGCAATGTGCATAGGCAACTCAACCGCTGTTCTTCTCGCCGCTGCCACATCTCTGCCAAAGGGCGTTGACGAATTAGGAATGGCCAACGCATTAGAAAAAACAGAATTGGTGAAATGCAAGACTATTGATATTGAGGTCCCTAGAGACTGCGAGATTGTATTAGAGGGAAGAATAACAAAAGAAAGAGCAACAGAAGGGCCATTCCTAGATCTGACAGGAATTCTTGATAAGGTAAGACAGCAGCCAGTGATAGAAGTCAAATGTATAACTCACAGAGAAAAACCAATTTACCAAACCATACTTGCTGGAAGAAAGGAACATAAGTTCTTGATGGGAATGCCTAGAGAGCCAACAATCTTTAATGAAGTGAACAAGGTCTGCGAATGTAAGGATGTTTACATAACTCCCGGTGGTTGCAGCTGGCTCCACGCGGTGGTGCAAATAAAGAAGAAGAATCCAGATGATGGAAAGAAAGCGATTGAAGCAGCTTTTAAGGGTCACGGGTCGCTGAAACATTGTGTTGTCGTGGATGACGACGTAAACATCTACGATCCAGATGACGTTGAGTGGGCCATCGCAACAAGATTTCAAGCAGATAAAAACGCTGTTATCCTACCAAACCAAACTGGATCTTCTCTTGATCCTTCTGGAGATTTAACTGAAGGAAAAAAAGCGACAACATGTAAGATGGGGTTAGACGCAACGATCCCATTCAAAGAAACGGGTAAAGGTTTTAAAAAAGAGGAATATAGAAGAGTTGATCTAAACAAATTCTTGTGATTGTATGTACCTCACAAAAGAAGAAGAAAGAATGCTGGATGGAGAAGAAGGTTACGCGGTAAAAAAATCCATGGAAATACTCTTTGCCTTAGGAAATATTTACGGAGCTGAAAAACTCATAAGAGTAGGTTCTGTTCAAGTGGCAGGCGTATCATATCATAACCTCGGAGACGCTGGTCTAGAATTTCTAAATGAATTAGCAAAAGATGGAAAAGTCAAAGTAATTACAACTTTGAACCCCGCAGGAATGGATTTGGAGGATTGGAGAAAACTCGGAATCTCCGAAGAGTTCGCAGAAAAACAAAACTTGGTCATAGATGCTTTCATGAGAATGGGCATAATCATCTCTTGCACATGCACGCCTTATCTGATAGGCAACCTACCAAGATATGGAGAACACATCGCCTGGTCAGAGTCCTCCGCAGTCACTTTTGCCAACTCAGTTATCGGAGCAAAGACAAACAGAGAAGGAGGTCCATCAGCTCTTGCAGCAGCTTTCGTTGGCAAAACACCATACTATGGGCTTCATTTGGAAGAGAACAGGGTGCCAGACACTCATGTAGACGTGAAAGCTAAATTGAAAAAATTCTCAGATTGGGGAGCCCTTGGTTATTGTATTGGCAAAAAAGTGGAAAACAAAATCCCATATATAACAGGCATAAAAGACGTGGATTTGGATGAGTTGAAATCGTTCTGTGCCTCAGTGGTGACTTACGGTTCAAAGCCACTATTTTATATGAAGGAAATAACTCCTGGATCCGAAAAGCATCAACCTCCAAAAGAGAAGATCACCATTGAGGATAAGGACATAAAAGAAGCGTACGAAAGCATTAATGACGATGTTGACACCATCGATTTCGTCTGTATAGGTTGCCCCCACTCTTCCATTGAAGAAATCGCTGAGATAGCAGAACTGTTAAAAAACAAGACAGTGTCTCCAAACACTGAATTCTGGGTTGCAACTTCGAGGCCAATGAAACAACTCGCTGACAAAAGAAGTTACACAGAAATAATTGAAAAAGCTGGGGGAAAATTCGCCTGCGACACTTGTATGGCAGTAGCTCCATTGAAAGGAAGATTCAAGTCGGTTGCAACAACCTCAGCAAAAGGATGTTATTATTCAAGGCATAACAATATGAAGACAAAATTGGGAAGTTTAGAAGAATGCATAGAGGCTGCGGTGAGAGGAAAATGGAGTTAAAGGGAAGAATCATCTCGAAAGGGGTTGCAGAAGGAGAAGCCCTAACCACCACACAACCAATCTCATTTTACGGTGGAGTAGACCCGGACACCAGCGAGATAATAGAGAAAGGACATGAACTGCAAGGAAAGAAAGTGAGAGAAAAAATACTAGTTTTCCCACAGGGAAAAGGATCAACAGTTGGGTCCTACACCCTTTACAGAATGAAAAAGAATGGTACAGCCCCTGCAGGAATTATAAACGAAGAGTGTGAAACGGTAGTCGCTGTTGGCGTAATAATCTCAGAAATACCTTGTGTTGATAAGATTGATATTTCTAAAATAAAAACAGGAGATTTTGTTCGCTTAGATAATGGTGTTGTTAGAATAAAGAAGTAGGGAGCTCCAATAATCTGTTTTAGCGTTTATTACAAGAAAACCAGCGATACGGTGGAAGAGTTGAACAGTAAGACAACTATTCTGAAGCTCGGAGGTTCCGTGATAACAAACAAAGAAAAACCATTGACTCCCAACTTGTTAGCAATAGAGCGCTTAGCAAGCGAAATTTCGAGAGCCAACATTTCACCCCTTGTCCTCGTTCACGGAGGCGGCTCGTTTGGCCACCCCATTGCAAAACAATACTCAATAGAGGAGGGCTACAAAGATCAGTCGCAGATAATGGGATTTTCAAAGACCCGCCAAGCGATGACCACGTTGAACAAGTTGGTTGTGGACTCCCTAATACAGCATAATATTCCAGTCGTAACGGTTCAACCCTCCTCCTGCACCATCACGAAGCACGGTCGAATCAATGTAGTGGAGGAAAGACCGTTAAAGAAGCTGATTGAAATGGGGTTTGTGCCAGTTCTATACGGAGACGCTGTCCTTGACTCGGAGAGCGGCTTCGCCATATTGTCAGGCGACCAGCTTGTTTCCTCACTCGCAATACGGCTCGAAGCAGAGCGCATCATAATTGGCATTGATGTTGACGGACTGTACACCTCTGACCCAAAAACCGATCTCAAAGCTCGGCTCATTCAACACATAACCCCGCAGGAGTTGAGAAAGATGCAACATAAGATCGGGGGGGCCATGGTAACCGACGTGACTGGGGGTATGCTCGGAAAGATGCTCGAGTTGATGCCCGCTGTTGAAAAGGGAATTCAAGTGACTATTGTAAACGCTGCGAAACCCAGTAACGTTTACAAAGCCCTTAAAGGAGAAAGGGTTGTTGGAACGGTTATCGAGAGAGGTGAAGCAGTTGTCTAATCAAACTGAGGAGAGAAAATCAAGCCACATTAGAGTATGCCTCGAAGAGGACGTTCAAGCTCGACGAAAAACCACTGGGTTTGAGGACGCTTTCTTTGTGCACCGTGCGCTGCCCGAAATTAAACGCGATAGGATTAGCCTTTCAACGTCTTTCTTCAACCACAAACTTTCTGCGCCCCTGATTGTAGGAGCCATGACTGGGGGAGCCGTGGAAACCACGAAAATTAATGCTGCCATCGCTCAGGCTGTGGAGGAGCTAGGATTGGGAATGGGTGTGGGGAGTCAACGAGCGGCTATTAATAACCCTAAGCTGGAACACACTTTTGCGGTGGCTAGGGAGAAGGCTCCAACAGCCTTCCTCATAGCCAACATTGGAGCCCCCCAGCTTGTCCAAGGGTACGGAGTCAGAGAAGCTAGAAGGGCAGTGGAAATGATGAAAGCCGACGCGTTGGCTATCCACCTGAACCCACTACAAGAGGCTGTTCAACCCGAAGGAGAAACAGACTATGCGGGAGTTCTCAAAAAGATAGGCGAGATCGCCCAAACGCTCAAAGTTCCGGTTATAGTTAAGGAAACAGGTGCGGGAATAGCAGCGGAAGAAGCAAAGATGCTTGAGGCTGCCGGCGTGGCAGGAATCGACGTGGCTGGGGCTGGTGGAACCAGTTGGGCGGCGGTGGAGTATCACCGGGCGAAGGAGCTTAGGAACGAGTTCCGCCAGAGGCTAGGTGAAAACTTTTGGGACTGGGGAATCCCCACTGCAGCAAGCCTCATTGAGGTGGTTCAATCGGTTCATCTAACCGTCATTGCCTCAGGCGGGATACGGTCTGGAATGGATGTGGCAAAGGCTTTGGCGCTCGGCGCAGACTTGACGAGCACAGCCCTACCTGTTTTGCGCCCCGCTACCAAAAGCTCAGAGGAGGTGAAAAAGGCGCTCCGATTTACGATTGAGGAACTGAGAAATGCCATGTTCCTTGCAGGAGCAGATTCCATACAGAAATTGAAGAGTGCCTCGGTTGTAGTGGTAGGAAAAACTGCTGAGTGGTTGCGGATGCGGGGCTTTCATCCCGAACTCTACACTAGGAGAAAGACATGATTCGTTTAACATTTACCAAATGAGGAGATTGTATGAAAAGGAAAATTGAAAAGATTCATGAGGAGAAAACTTCGGTTATTGACAAAACGATAGAGAAGTACATTTCGAGGAAATACGACAGGAATTCGCTGATCTTTACACTTGGTCCACCCAGATATGAATACAATGTGGAAGCCATAAACAAGGGTATAGCCGACCCAGTATGGGAGTTTTTGGACAGAGGCGGTAAAAGGTGGAGACCCAACCTCTTCCTTTTGGTTTGCGAGGCTCTCGGTGGGGAACCAGATAAACTCTTAGACTTCGCCATAATTCCAGAGGTCATTCATAACGGAACCTTAATGATTGATGATGTTGAGGACGCTTCTGAAATTAGAAGAGGAAAACCTTGCACTTACAAATTGTTTGGGCTGGACATTGCCATTAACACTGGAAACGTGATGTATTACCTACCATTGCTAACCCTAATCAAAAACAAAGACAAACTTCCCATAGAGAAACAAAACAAAATTTACGAAATTTACTTGCAAGAGATGATTCGCCTAAGCTTTGGACAGGCAATGGACATCGCATGGCACAAGGGATTAGTAAAGGCAAATGAGAAACAGTATCTTCAGATGTGTGTTTACAAAACTGGAACCTTGGCGAGGATGGCGGCGAAGATGGCTGCTGTTTTGACTGGTGCCAGCGACGACACGGTTGAGAGGATTGGAAGGTTTGCGGAGACGATTGGAGTGGCCTTCCAGATACAAGACGATGTTCTAGATTTGGTTGGCGAGGAGTTCGCCGAAAGGAAAGGTGGGCTCGGTCAAGACATCACTGAGGGAAAACGAAGCTTAATGGTGATTCACACATTGGAAAAGGCAGAACCCGCAGACAAGAAGAGGTTGTTGGAAATCTTAGACATGCATACAACTGATCAAAAACTGAGAGACGAAGCAATCACTGTAATCAAAAAGTATGGCTCCATTAAATACGCTAAAGAGTTCGCTAGAGGCATGATTGAAGAGAGTTGGAAAGAGATCGATCGACTTCTACAGCCTTCCGATGCAAAAGAGAAACTAAGAGCCTTTGCCACTTACCTTGTGGAAAGAAAAATCTAGTTACCTCTAGAAATCAAGTGGCCAGCCTTGACTTCAAACGAAACCAAGGAAATTGTTCGGAAGATCGCACTTCTCAACGCGCTTCAGCATGAGGGAAAAGCTCAGGCAAAACCTGTACTGGGCAAACTGCTCGCTGAATGCCCACAACTTAAAACTAGGATAAAACAGACTGCCTCCATGGTTGAGGAGGTTGTTCGAGAAGTCAACAAACTTTCCTTAGAAGAGCAGAGAAAGATCGTGAAGGAGAAGTGGCCAGAGGCCTTAGTTAAGGAGAGGGTTGAGGCTGAAGAGGCGAAGAGGCTTCCACCGTTACCAAACGTCGAAAAGTACGAGCGCGTTGTAACCCGTTTTTCACCCAACCCAGACTGCGCTTTACACTTAGGATCAACTAGAGCCATAATCCTCTGCTATGACTACGCCAAAATTTATCACGGTCTCTTCTACCTCCGCTTTGAGGACACCGATCCTAGGCTGAAAAAGTCGGCTTTGCAGTTCTACGACTTCATACGAGAAGACCTCACATGGCTTGGGTGTAAATGGGACGAAGAGTTCATTCAAAGCGACAGACTTCCCATCTACTACAAACACGCCGAGAAACTTCTCAAAAACGGACACGCCTACGTTTGCACCTGCCCACGCGAGGAATTCAAAGAGAAAGTGACAACTAGAAAGCCTTGTCCCTGTCGAGACCTAACGCCGGAAGAGCAGCTTGCCCGGTGGAAGCGCATGCTAGACGGGACCTACGAGGAGGGAAAGGCAGTGGTGAGGATCAAAACCGACCTGAATCACCCAAACCCTGCGGTACGAGAATGGCCCGCTTTCAGAATCATCGATACAAAGAAGTATCCCCACCCAAGGGTGGGAAGCAGGTATAGGGTTTGGCCCCTCTACAACTTCGCTTGCGGGGTTGACGACCACCTGATGGGTGTGACCCACATCATACGGGGAAAGGAGCACCTGACCAATCAGACGCGACAGGAGTACATGTACCAACACTTAGGATGGCGTTATCCGGAGGCCATTCACTACGGCAGACTCAAGATAACCGGAGCCCTGCTCAGCAAGTCCAAGATCTTGGAAGGATTTAGAAGTGGTCTCTTCAGGCAGTGGGATGACCCGAGGCTCGCCACCTTAGCCGCTCTGAGGAGGAGAGGAATAACGCCAGAGGCGATGCGCCGCCTCATAATTGATGTTGGTCCGAAGACTGCTGATGTAGTGTTAAGCTGGGAGAACCTTTACGCTCACAACCGAAAAATCATCGATCCAACAGCCAATCGGTACTTCTTTGTGCGTAACCCAAAAGAGCTTATAGTGAAAAACGTTCCACGCACGTTCACCGCTCAGATTCCTCTGCATCCAGACCACCCTGAAAGGGGCTCTCGTCGCTTCGAGATAAGACCAGAAAAGGGTGAAGCGTCTTTTTGGATTTCGAGTGACGACTTGAATATTCTAGGAAAAGGCAAAACAATTCGGTTTATGGGACTCTTTAACTTTCAGGTTGAAAGTGTTGGAAAACAATTAATTGAAGCCGTGTTTCACAGCGAGGCTTACGAGGAAGCGAAGAAACTCAGTGCTTCCCTGATCCATTGGATTCCCATAGACACGGGCATTCCATGTGAAGTAGTTATGCCTGATGCATCCATAGCAAAAGGCATCGCCGATGATGCCTGCAAAAGGCTACGTCCCAGTGAGATTGTCCAATTTGAACGTTTCGGTTTCGCACGAATTGACAGCCTAGACAAGAAATTAACTGCTTACTTCACCCACCGATAGTTACACACATTATTGCGACGTACAAACCAAACTTGCACAACAATCTCAAAACACAACAAAAGTAGAAACATTCTTAAGAGTGAGATGTTGATAAAACTCACTACGCATAAAAGGGGTGAGGCGCATGTCCAAACCATTCTACGTAAAATTTGAAATCCCAAAGGAAGTTGCGGATGCGGCCTATGAAGCCCTACAACTAGCTAACCAAACGGGTAACGTCCGCAAAGGCACCAACGAAACAACAAAAGCCGTGGAGAGAGCACAAGCAAAACTCGTGGTCATAGCCGAAGATGTAGACCCGCCAGAAGTCGTAGCCCACCTTCCACTTCTCTGTGAAGAACGCAAAATCCCCTACATATTCGTTCCAACAAAGGGAAGGCTCGGAACCTCCGCTGGAATAGATGTCCCAGCGGCTGCAGCGTGCATAACCGAGGCTGGCGATGCCTCAGCACTAGTGAAAGAAATTTCCAGTCGGATTGAAGAGCTGAAGAAAAGAGGCAGTAGTGGATGAGCAAAAAGGAAGAAGAGGAAGAGCTAACGCCCGCTGAAGTCATCCAGGTGATCGGCAGAACAGGAATCACGGGCGAGATCGTACAGGTTAGGGTTCGAGTGCTCGAGGGAAGAGACAAAGGACGCATCATCACCAGAAATGTGAAGGGCCCAGTGCGGACCAGCGACATACTGATGCTGAGAGAAACTGAACGCGAAGCCAAGAAAATTAGATAAACCACTGAGGTTTTCGCCGATGCCAAGGCCTCGACACTGTTCATTCTGTGGAAATGATTTTCCGTCAGGCACTGGCATCATGTATGTCAGAAACGACGGATCCCTTCTGTGGTTTTGCTCCAGCAAGTGTAGGAAGAGCTCCATTGAACTGAAGAGGGATTCGCGCAAGCTTCCATGGACTAGGTATTATGGAAAGGAGGAGAAGGGGAGGGCTTGACCGAGTGCACACTCGTTTTTCTAAAGCCTGAAGCCATTTTGAGGGGGTTGATGGGAAAAATTATCAGTAGAATTGAGTGGAGAGGACTTACCATAGCCGCCATGAAACTTCTCCAACCAACCCGAAATCAAGCCGAGAAAATCTACGAAGTGCATAAGGGTAAAGCCTTCTACGAGCCCCTAATTGAGCATATAACATCTGGACCTATTCTCGCCATGGTTGTAGAGGGACCTGATGCCGTCTCCATCCTCCGCAGCATGATTGGAAAGACTGATCCTCTAGAAGCGCAGCCTGGAACAATCCGCGGAGACTTCGGGCTCAACGTTCAAAAGAACATCGTTCACGCCTCGGACAGTCTTGAAAATGCCAGAAAAGAAATTGCAATCCTTTTCAAACCTAGTGAAATCCTCAATTATCAAAAGCTTTAGGTGAGTTGCTCCGTAATCTTTCTCCAGATTCCCTCGTTCTCAATGCAACCAATATCTGGCCCGCTTAAATTCCCGTTGAAGTAGCCGTAGGATCTGGCTCTGCACCCTCCACATATGTATTTGTCTTTGCAGTTTCCACATCCAATTGTCTTGTCGTCTATTTCATAATTTTGCAGTTTTTCCCTTGTTCTCAGTTCCCAAAGCATTTCGCTATTATCCCAGATGTACTCGAAGTCGTCCTTCAAAATGTTTCCGAGCACTGTGTTTTCGTTGGTTGGAAAGAAAACGCATGGCTTTATGTCTCCATTTGGTTCTAAACCTATGTAGAGTCTTCCAGCCCCACAACCTCCTAGGAAGTTTGCAATGTTTTCAACGCCTTTTTTGGCGGCGTAGTGGGCGGATACCGTGAAATTGTATCCTTTTTCTCCTGAAAGCTTCTTCACTACGCTTGCCAACTGTGGACAGGTGCTGAAAACTCTGTCTACCTCTATCTCGGTTTTCCCCGTTTTCTGCTTCTCTTCCTTTGCTTTTATGTATGAGTGAACGATTTTCTTTCCCATCGTTTCTAGGAGGAAGAATCTTTCTCGTGGGCTTAGGTCAAGTTCTACGTGTTCTTTTGCTCTTCCGGTTGGGACGTAGTTGAAGTGCATGAATCTTGTCCCCAAGTTCTCTGCCAGCTCCATTATTTTTGGTATCTCGTCTAGGTTTTCCTTATGGGCTGTTGTTGCTATGCATGTGTCAAGCTTCTCCTTTAGGCAGTTGCGTATTCCTTCTATCGTTTTTTCGAAGCAGCCAGGAACCCCTCTGAAACTTTCATGTACTTCGTTGCTTGCTCCGTCTAGGCTTACTTCAACGTAGTCCACGCCCACATCCTTAAGTTTTTTCACATTCTCCTTTGTCAGTAAGGTCCCGTTTGTAGCCACGCTTACATAGGGTATTTTCTTTTTCGCGTATGCTACAACCTCAAAGAAATCCTTTCTCATGAGTGGTTCTCCTCCGGAGAAAGATAGAGAGGGAAGACCCACGTTTGCAACCTTTGACAATTTGTCTATTGCGGTGTATGCTTGATCTGTTGTTAGTTCTGGTCGATGAAAACCAGCGTCTTCATAGCAATGTTTACATTTGAGGTTACAGGAGTAGGTGAAGTTCCAAACGATATGGAAAGGGCCTGCTGGGGTGAATGGAATGCGTATGCCATATTTTCGGATTCCTTTCATCACGAGGGCGAATCCTTTTAGCCAGGGATTCTCACTATAGCTTTGTTTGAAGAACATGTTTTTCATAAAACCTTTGTCGACACGCACGATTCCGGTGCCTACTTGGTAAAAGGGGTTTGCCACCATACGGTTTAGATTGCTACAAGTTTTACATAGGTCAGCACTTTCGCCAAGGAAAATTTTTAGGGAGTTTATCAGCAGGCTTCCGTCTCGTTCACATTCTACATCAAACTTTTTTACAATCGTTTTTAGGAAAGGATTCAGGGTTGAAAGTAAAATGTTTTCGAGGGATTCTGTCTGCATGAGTCCCCCCCCACACACATCAGTTAGGTAGATATTTTTTATCCTTAAAAACCTGTGGTTCGAAATTGCGATGTAGCTTTTAATTAAATCAACGATCTATTTACCCCATTTTGGCGCAAGCAGTTTTCTGAGAAAACACTGTTTTCAACATACCTTTTCCATATGTGATCCAAATAGGAGGGCCTCCTATTAGAAAAGCGCGTGCTGGAAAACCGAGCCTTTAAGCGAAATGGTTTTTATAACGCTGGTGTGTCAATGTTGATGAGGCTGGGCCCGGGCTATAACTCCTAGTCGGAGGCATGGGATGCCTATAAGACAACCCATCGTGTGCGTGCTTGGTCACATCGATACTGGAAAGACTCTTTTGTTAGACAAGATTAGGAAGAGCAGTGTTCAGGCGAGGGAAGCTGGTGGTATAACTCAGCACATTGGAGCCAGCTTTTTCCCAGTTGAAACTCTCAAAGAAGTGTGTGGTCCCCTCCTAAAGAAGGTCAAGGGCAGGCTACGCATTCCTGGACTGCTCGTTATTGACACACCAGGGCATGAGGCTTTTGCCAACCTTAGAAAAAGGGGTGGTGCAGTCGCGGATATTGTCATCCTCGTCATCGATGTTTTAAGAGGTTTTGAGGAGCAAACCTATGAGTCAATTGACATCTTGAAGGCGAGGAAAACTCCCTTCCTCATTGCAGCAAACAAGATTGACCGTGTGCCCGGCTGGACATCTAAACCAGACGAATACTTTTTAACGTCGTACCAGAGCCAAGATCCCTATGTTCGTCAAGACATTGATGAACGATTGTACAACATTATAGGAGAGTTTTCTAGACTCGGTTTTCGAGCTGAACGTTTCGATAAAATATCTGATTTCACTCGAACCGCAGCTATTGTTCCGGTGAGTGCCAAAACGGGTGAAGGCATACCCGAGCTCTTGGCGGTTCTCGTTGGCCTAACTCAACAATACCTGCGAGCCCGCTTAAAAACAACTAAAGGACCAGCTAAGGGCACCGTGTTGGAAGTTAAGGAGGAGCCCGGGCTCGGGACAACCATTAACGCCATCATTTATGACGGAACACTTCAAAAGGGCGACATGATTGTTGTAGGTGGGAAAGAACAGCCCATCAGAACAAACGTTCGTGCAGTCCTTCTGCCCAAGCCTCTTGATGAGATCAGGGACCCAAGAGACAAATTCTCCTCTGTAGACGCTGTTTCAGCCGCTGCTGGGATAAAGATTGCAGCACCAAATCTTGACGATGTTTTGGCTGGTGCCCCTTTATATGTAGTTCCAGTTGATGGTCAACCTGAAGCATTTGCCAAGCTAGTTTCTGAAGAGGTGGAGAAACTCAGGGTTGCCACTGATATCGACGGGGTTGTGCTGAAAACCGATGCGTTGGGCTCTCTTGAGGCCATAGCTGAGAGTTTGAAGCGATACAACGTTCCAATAAGACTGGCGGATGTTGGAGACATTTCCAAACGAGATGTCACAGAGGCGGCTGTAGTTAAAGAACACGAACCGCTCTACGGAGCCATCCTAGCCTTTAACGTGAAAACGCTGCAGGATGTAGAAAAGGAAGCAATGGATCGAGGCGTTTTAATATTCCAACACAACATCATCTATCACCTCATCGACGACTACTTGAAGTGGATGAAGAGCACGCGGGAAGAACGCCTTCAAAGAGAATTCGACAGGCTGGTTAGGCCGGGCAAAATAAAGATCCTTCCCGGATACGTATTTAGGAGGGCAAAGCCCGCTATTGTGGGAATCGAGGTTTTGGCGGGGCAAATCAAACCGAAATATACGCTTGTTGGAGAGGATGGAAGGGAAATTGATGAAATCAAACAAATTCAAGATCGCGGGCAAGCCATACCTGAGGCAAAGACTGGAACGCAGGTGGCCATCTCAATGGAAAAACCAGTTGTGGGAAGACACATAAACGAAGGCGACGTACTCCTTGTTAAGGTGCCCGAAGAACACGCAAAAGCACTGCTAACAAAGTTTCAAGATCGTCTGTCACCCGAGGACCTAGAAGCTTTGAAAGAACTCATCGACATTATGAGGCGCCAGCTTCCCCTTTGGTCAGCCTAAACCAGGTTGCCAGAGTCAGTACGTTTGCATGTTTTACGGGCGAATCTCTGTTGTTACAGAACGTGGATGTCAATGGCTTAGGTGCAAGACCCGGCCTGGCAGAGCTTTAGTGTGTTCGCCGTGTTCTATTACGAGTTTACCGTTCACTAGCACGTATTCGATTCCTTTGGGGTATTGGTGGGGTTCTTGGTAGGTGGCTTGGTCAATTGCTCGTTTTGGGTTCATGATCACAATGTCGGCCCACATACCTTCTCGGATGAGACCCCGGTCCTTTAGATCTAGCTTCTGAGCTGGGAGAGATGTCATCTTTCGGATGGCTTTTTCGAGGGTTAGGATTCCCTCCTCCCTTACATATCGCCCGAGGATTCGGGGGAACGTTCCGTAGGTTCTTGGGTGCGGTTTCCCCTTTCCTAGGACTCCGTAAGGAGCCAGAGCCGAGCTATCACTTCCCACCATGGATAGGCGGTGGCTCAGCACGTAGCGCATATCTTCCTCACACATGGTGAAGAGCACGATGCTTACAGATGCCTTCTCTTCAATGAGGAGGTCGAATACGAACTCGAAGGGATCTACACCCTTCTCCTTGGCTATGTCCTCGATGGTTTTGCCCTCAAGGTCGGGATGCCCCTTGCAGTAGGATATCATGATAATGTCCCACTCGGGTGCCCCCAGCAGGTCGGGTCCAGCCTCCTCACTTGTGCGCATCATCTCCTCCTTGATCTCCCCGCGGGTTTCTGGGTTCCTTAGTCGTTCAATCAGCTTTTCTACTCCTCCCTCGTAGGCGGTTGGGGGTAGAAGAGCGTCGAGTCTGGTCCATCCCGCGGTGTAGGGATATACGTCGCAGGTGACGTCAACACCTCGTTCTCTCGCTTCCTCCATCATTAGGAGGGTTTTTTTTACCTTTCCCCAGTTGGTCTTTCCTGAAGCCTTGTGGTGAGATATCTCCACGGGGACGCTGGCTCTCTCGCCAATTTCGATAGCTTCCTTTACTGCATTGACGAGGGTGTATCCTTCGCCTCGGATGTGTGTTGTATAGATTCCTCCGAACTGGGCCACCACCTTGGCGAGTTCAACGAGTTCGTCGGTGTCGGCGTAACAGCTTGGTGGATAGATGAGGCCTGTGGACATGCCGAAGGCTCCGTCTTCCATGACTCGGGCTAGGATCTTCTTCATCTCTTCAAGTTCGTTTTCGGTTGGAGAGCGGTTCTCAAACCCTAACGAAAAGACTCGAATGTTGGAATTCCCTACGAGGGGAGCTACATTTAGTGCCAACCCCTTCCTCTGCATCAGGTTCATGTACTCACTCATAGTGGACCACGTTAGCTCTAAGCTGGCTTCTTCCAGCAAGGGCATCGTCTTTAGGATGTCCTCCTTAAGGAGGTCGTTGAGCGGTGCCGCGGAACCACCACAGTTTCCGATGACCTCGGTGGTCACGCCCTGTCGGACTTTGCTTTCGGCGAGAGGATTCACCAATAGCTCAAAGTCGGAGTGAGAATGCATATCAATGAAGCCCGGAGAAGCCACAAGACCCGTAGCATTTATGACCATGTCGGCGTGAGCGTTTAAAGTCCCCTCTACCACGTCAACAATACGTTCACCCTCGACTCGAATGGAACCACGAAATGCCTTCTTCCCACTTCCATCAACTATCATAGCCTTCTTTATCAGAAAGGTGAAGTCAGACATATCCTCACCGAGTCAGTTAGGAATGGCGTCTCCTCATTTAAGACTTTACACGTGTATTTACCTTTTGCAAGTGATTTGACGTTCATAGGGTTTATTAAGTCTCGCTACACAGTATATTGTGGTCGTTGCGACCATGAGAGTCTGGCTAGAGATCATAATTGTTCGTAACTAAGTGAAAACAAATGAAAACAGAGTTGAAAGCGGTAAACGAAAAAAAACTTTCCATGTTTCGAGAAGTCTACCCCATAGACGAGCCCCACGTTTACGCCGCAGTTGTCAGAGACCCAGCCACACAAAAGATGCGGTATGAAGTGATCGAACCCACCATACGCGAAAGAGAGAAGAGTCAACTCCGAGAAATCAAAGACATTCTAGTTGAAGAAATAGATGTCAGCCTTAAAGACCTTGAAACAAAGGAGAAGGCCAAGGAGTACTTGAAAAGCAAGGTTCTAGAGGTCATTCGAGACTATCACATGAAAGTTGCTGAGGAGGCCATTGATAAGCTCATGTACTACATCGTTCGAGATTTCATCGGCTACGGAAAAATCGACCCCCTCATGAAGGACCACATGATTGAAGACGTTTCTGCGGATGGAGTGAACATTCCCATATACGTTTGGCATCGAGAGCATGAGTCTCTACCCACTAACATTATTTTTGAGGGGGCTGATGAGCTAAACTCTTTTATTGTAAGGCTGGCTTACCTCGCTGGAAAACATATCTCAGTTGCTAGGCCGCTTCTTGACGCAGGCCTCCCTGATGGAAGCCGTGTTCAACTTACTTACGGAGCCGAAATCACCCGAAGAGGCTCTACGTTTACGATTCGTCGTTTTCGTGTCGATCCGCTCACCATATCGGACTTGATTTCATTTAAGACCCTCTCTTCGGACATAGCTGCGTACTTTTGGTATGCCATCGAAAACCGGGCGTCCATCCTCGTAGCTGGAGGGGTGGCATCGGGAAAGACAACCACGCTCAACTGCCTATCTATGTTTATAAAACCCGAGTTAAAGATCGTGAGCGTAGAAGACACGGCTGAGCTTAACCTGCCCCACGAGAATTGGATTCCCTCGGTTGTGCGACCGGGATTTGGATCTGAAGACGGAAGGACAGGCGCCATCACACTGTTTGACCTCCTGAAGGCAGCGGTGAGGCAGAGACCCGACTACATTATTGTGGGCGAGGTGCGCGGCGAAGAAGCGTACACCTTGTTTCAAGCAATGGCGACCGGACACCTAGGTATGAGCACGGTGCACGCAGAGTCCGTGGACGCCGTTGTTCACCGCCTAGAGTCTGAGCCAATGAACATTCCGAGGGCCCTCCTCACCATGATCGACGTTGTTATGGTTCAACTGAGGACAGAGATTGAGGGAAAACCATCCAGAAGAACCTTCACGGTAACCGAGGTTACGGCCATGGACCCTAGGACAAAGGAACTTTTAACCAACGATGTGTATCAGTGGGATTCGAAGAGTGACAACTTCTTGTACTCTGGTCGCAGCTACGTTTTGGAGAGGAACATGAAAAAGACGGGTCTCAGTGAAGACGATGTTAGGGCGGAACTCCATCGAAGAAAAGTTGTGTTGGAATGGATGGTAAAAAACAACATTCGAAGGTACACCGACGTGACCTCTGTCATTCGAGAATACTACGCTGATCCAAACCGCGTTTACCGAAGGGCGAGGGTGGGAGCGCTATAGGCTTGGATGAGAAGAAGGATATCAAAAGAGCGTCCACACGTTCTAAGAAAGCGTCTCGTCCACTCCTTTCTCCAATTCTCAAAAGATTTCACCAATGGGCTGAAGAAATTTGGCTGAGGAGGAAAAAGCCTCATGTGTTTGCTTATCAAGTCATCGGGGAAAGAATCGCCCGGTTTTTGCCACTTTTCAAAGACATGAATGTAAACCTTCGAAGGTCTGGAGTAAAGATTAGCTTCAAGGCGTACGTTAGCTTTGCCATTTTTATGTCTACGCTTGTTTTCATCTCGGTTCTTATTTTGATCCCCACAATCCTCATTGTTATCCTTGGTTTCCCCTCTCTTTCCTCCCTTCTCTTCGGGCTGGGAGGAAGCTCGTTCGCGGGAGGCGTGACCATGATCCTTTTTTATGTTTATCCAATTTATCGAGCAGACAATTTGAAGAGAAACTTAGAGGACGGCCTTCCCTTCACAACTGGTTATATGGCGATACTGGCCGGGGCCGGTGTTCCGCCTGACCGAATATTTCGCTCTTTAGCTGAACTTGAAGCTCCGCTAGCAGTTTCCGATGAAGCTAAAAACATAGTGCGGGATGTGGAGCTCTTTGGGTCTGACATTCTTTCAGCCCTAGAGTCCGCTTCTGATCGAACTCCCTCCTCAAGTTTCAAGGAGTTGCTTGAGGGCTTCATCGCCACAGTTCACTCTGGAGGAGGCTTAACGAGATATCTAAGGGATCGGTCTCGTCAATACATGAAACTAAAGCGCATCGCTCTGACCCGGTTTTCAGACGCCCTTGCAATCCTAGCAGAGTTTTATGTTACCATGCTGGTTGCGGGACCCCTGATTCTAGTAGTTATGCTCGCGGTGATGGCGATGCTGGGAGGAGGAACAGGACTGTTTGATCCTCGCCTACTCATGTATCTACTGACCTATCTCGGCATACCCATCGGATCAGCAGTGTTTCTCATAATCTTAGATGTCATTTCACCGAGGAGGTAAGCATGCCTAGAATTGATAAGTGGGAGAAAAAGGTCGCTTGGGTTGTATCCATCATCATAGGCGCTGCCATAATTATAACCGCTTGCATAACGCTTTGGAACATGCCTCTTTTTGATGAGTACCTACTGCTCGCGGTTTTGATCACAGTTTTTCCTTCTGCAGTGTTGGATTACGTGGATTATCGCTGGAAAAGATCTGTAGATGAGCATCTGCCCGACCTTTTCCGAAGCCTTGTTCAAGCTCAACAGACGGGGATGCCTCTTCCCCAAGCCCTAGAAGAGGCTTCTAAAAGAAGTTATGGACCCTTAACTGGGGAGTTGAAGAAAATGGTGACCCAGATGTCTTGGGGGATGTCTTTTGAAAAGGCTTTACAATCCTTTGGCGAGCGCGTTGGCACCGCGTTGGTGGAAAGGGCTGTCCCGCTTGTGACAGAAGCCAGCCGGTCTGGGGGGAGAGTTGAAAAGGTCTTCGCTCCGACAGGGAAGTTTATACAGTCAACCCTAACGATGGAGAAGGAACGTCGAACCCAAACGAGGCCTTACGTTGCGATTGTTTATGTCGCGTTCTTTGTTTTTCTTTTCACCATCATTCTGCTCTTTAAGACGTTGTTCGTCCAGACGGATAAGATTCCCACTCTCGGATCTACTGTTCTGAGTCCGGAAGAGGCTAGAAGACTTTTCTTTCACATGAGTGTGATCCAAGCTTCATTCGGCGGTTTGGTGGCTGGAAAAATGGGCGAGGGAACCGTGAGCGCTGGCTTGAAACACAGCGTTATTCTCTTGGCTTCCGGATATCTGGCACTCAAGTTTCTGATATAGGAGGGACAAGGTGTGAGAAGACTATTGTGGGATAGGAGAGGAATCACACCAGTCTTAAGCAACGTCTTATTGATGGCTATTGCGGTAGCGGGTATGTCAATTGCCATAACCGCGACGTACGTTATCACCAACAACCTTCGCGAAACCATGGGGGAACGCTTCACCGTAGAGGACGTGTGGTTTAAGACTGGCGAGATTGCCCTGTATCTTCGTAACACGGGTAAAACGTTGACCAAGGTAGCTGCTGTGTACGTGAACTATACGGCGCAGTCATTCACGTCGCTTGAGTTGGATGTAGAAAGCCACGGCTGGTTGAACGTCACTTACAGCTGGGATTCAGACTCTGTGTACCACATTAAGGTTGTGACGAGTAGGGGGACTCAGGTTGCGGATTATTACAGGTCTCCGGATTAGAGGAGATCGACGCGGCGTCAGCAACATAATCGTTGTTGTGCTCAGCCTAGTAATCATCATTGCTATTACATCAAACGTGATTCTATGGAGCTACCAGATGAATCAACTTGACTGGGAGAAGATTAAAGAGAACACGACGATTACCAACGTTGTTCGGGTCACCAGTTCTTCTTGGTTTACGGCTGAAAGCGAGTATACAGTGAGTAAGGGAAGCCTCATAAGCGGCAACTACACGGATACGCAGGCTGTCGATGGTTCTTATGAAAGGTTCAGAGAGACTTCTGCTACTCAGCAAGAAACAATTCATCCAAATGGTGTGGGCGAATACGCCCAGTGGACTAAGGAATACCCATCCGGGACAGCTCATTGGGATTGTTGCGATGAGGACCCTCCGGATGATGATAACTCTTATGTCGAGCCTAATTCGGCAACCCTGAAGTACGAAGCTTATAACCTAGAAAACCACATTGGCTCCGGAACCATAAACTGGGTCCGAATATACGTCCGAGCTAGATTCACCTCTGCTGGAACTACTAATTTTAGAACGCTAATAAGAACTCACGGCACCGACTACGAGTCTAGCGACATCACTCTTTCAACATCGTACCAAAATTACTATACACAATACGATACGAACCCAAACACTGGGTTGGCATGGACTTGGGATGAAATAGATTCCTTGCAGGCAGGAGCTTCGGGCAAGAAGTCTGGAAGTGTAGATGATCGAATGACAGCTGTTTGGGTTGTGATTAGCTATTCACTAGGCTACGAACTCGATCTGAATGGGGGCTTTACCATAGATTTGCCCACCTACCCTCTAGCCTCTATCCAGACTGTAGAAATACAATTGAGATATATGACTGGCGACACTGGCGAAAAATGGTATCTAAAAGCCTACAATTGGACAGCCGCGACGTACAGTGACGATGGCTTCAACTCCACTGCAGGGCATACACCAACAACAGAATGGGACTACTATACAGTTAACCTTACAGACCAGTGGAGTAGCTATGTCCAGAACAACGGCACCATGTACGTGAATGTTGTTGACGCAGGACTTGACAATGATCAAACCACCATCGACATCGACTTTCTGGGCGTGCGAGTTAGAATTGATTGGACACGCTTCACCTTCGAGAACGATGGCTCCTTAACATCTCATCTGGTTTCCCTCTGGATCATCAACTCAACCAACCATCAGCGCTACGACACAAACGTCATTGTAAACTCGGGACAAACCTTGAACTACACTCGTGCTGACATCAGCCTGCCCAGTGGACAATGCACAGTTAAAGTTGTGACGGAGCGAGGAAACATCGCAGTCTACTCGAGAAGCTAACATTCTTCAAAATGATCCGGCAACGAAAATCGTTGGCGTAGATTCATTAATCAACATTACCATTACGTATGCATGGGAATTAAGAACAAGATATTACTTCAAAGTCACTACCTACGCTGGTGGACAACTTCCATTTTCAGAACAAGCGTCTTAGACCGCTGGGTTTTGAAACACAAACATTGGCGAGGAGACACCAGCTAAGAGTTCGTTGCGTTGATTAAACATTCTAAGCGAGTATTTTGTAAAACTATTTTTTCATGCAAGCCTTCAGGTTTTCTATAGCCTCTTTGTAATCCTTCGCCTCAACCAGTTTGATCTTGTAGAGCTCTGCCAGCCTCTTCCCGTCTTTACTCATCTTGGGAATTGCAACCAAGCATGCTCTGTTTGGGGCGCTGTCGTACACCTTGGCAAACATGGCTATGACAGTTTGTTCAGGAACAGCTTCGCCAGTTGACGATGCTAGGTCAATTACGATTATGTTTTGATCCTTTCCCCCGCGTGAAGCCGTCACATCGAACATGTGGGTTGTGCCAGATTTCCCCTTCAAGAAGCCAGGACTTTCCACCTTAAACCCATTGCTTTCCATAAACTCCTTTATCGGAGCGACTAGGGTCCAGCTCAACGCCGCCTCCTGCATCACGTCCTCGCTCAAACTATAGGAATACACGTCCTTGTACAGTGCTTCCTCAAACGTGAAGTCTCGATGGCAATTACGGCAGAAGTGAGACACAACAGGGATGTCAAAACTCTTGCCGCACTCCCCGCAGACACACCACGCCCCAGCTTTTATGTAATCCACATCAAACTTAGTTAACTCTTTATGGCATCTCGGACAAACAAGCTTGCCCTGTTTCTTGAAGCGTTCTTCAGCATCAATGTATCCGCATGGCACATGTTCAACCAAAGAACTTTTGTCAATTTTAAACGACTTGCAATAGGGGCAACAGTAGTGAACAGAAATGTTGGCTGAACCGCAGTGTAGACAACGGACAAATTTGTCAAAGAGCTCCCTCTTCAGAACGCCAACATCGAAGAGTTGCGTCAAAAAATTGTTAGCACCCACAGCGTCACCCACAATCTTTTCAGCAACCGGATACGTATACCCATACTTAGGATCGTAAACAGGTTCTAGTTTGCTGAGCTCTCCGCTCATAAACTTGCTGAGAAGCTGCTGGACTTGAGGGTCCCTGTAGAGTTCAGCCCGCTGTTCCTTTGGAGCCTTAGGCATTTTCTCTTCCTTCTGACAGCAGTGCTTGAGATTTTTATAATCACCTGTGAACGAACTAATTATTGGTTTTATTTCTGTTTAAACTTTTGTCTAGTCTCTCCAAGAAAGATTTTTAAAACACGATAAATGTCTTTCTAGAGATTAAAAGTGATGTGATAGTGTGTCTCAGACAAAGCGAATAATTCATTGTCCTCAATGCGGCTTCACCTTTGACATAACCTACGGCAGAAGTTTCGCCTGTTCAGGGTGTCCCTCTCTCGTCCAATGCGACATGGCAAAGTGCCCAAAGTGTGGACACGAATTTCCTTTGCCAAGTCAGTACGGCAATGTCTACTCAAGCCTTCGGAGAAAAACAGCTGAGATTATTTAAAAGGTAAAAGACCAGAGAAGTTTTCTTTTCACAAAGCTATTCAAGCCTGAGAAGTCATATTGTTAAGACAAAGGGGCAAAATCTTGGTTGAGAAGAACCGAAGCGCGAGCAAGCCTAAACGCCTAATCATCTTTGATGTTGAGGGCGTGATAATACCGAAGAGGCGCTATCTACTCTTTGAAGCGACGAGGAGACTGGGTTACTGGAAGACCTTGAAGGTGATGGTTATAGGCTTTCTCTACGAGGTTGGAGTGCTGTCGCTAGAATCCACGCTCAAGAGAATCTTCATGCTTTTCCGAGGTCTCACGGTTGACGAACTCTTCCAGCTCTACAAACGAATCCCCTTAATCCCCGGTGTCGAAGAGTTCTTTAAAAAACTGAAAGGAGCTGGATATCGAACAGCCCTCATAAGTTCGGGTCTTCCCACGCCCTTTATTGAACATTTAGCGGATAGGCTTAACGCAGACTACGCGTTCGGTTTGCAACTAGAGGTAGCCGACAAACATTTGACAGGTGAAATTGGGGGCGATGTAATAAAGTCCAACGGGAAAGCGCTTGTTTTGAAGAAGATTCTTGATGGAGAGGGGTTATCGCCTCAAAACTGTGTTGTGGTTGCTGATGACCGAAACAACTTGCCCATGTTCCCGCTCTGCGCTTTGAGAATTGGTTACAACCCAGACTTTCTTGTAAGCATCAAGTCTGACCTTGTGTTTAGAGACGCACTCTCTGAGAGCCTACCACACTTAACGAAAGAAACTTTGAAGGTTCCCCACCCTGTCCTTTCAAGGAGCGACTTCATCCGCGAGACGATTCACATAAGCGGAGCTTTAATTCCGTTTGTTTGCATTTATCTGCATCGCTATTTAGTTTCCCTGTTAATACTCGTTGTAACCCTACTCTACGCCGCGTCTGAGCTTGCTAGGATAAAAGGAACCCACGCTCCCTTGTTTTCTACAGTAACCCGCAGGGCAGCGATCAAACCAGAGCTTTACGAGTTCGTTACCGCCCCTATTGTCTTTGCCCTAGCAATAATGGTTTCGCTGATTTTCTTTCCCGTTCCCATCAACTATGCTTCCATCATGATACTCGCGTTGGGCGACGGCTCTGCCACCCTCTTAGGGAAAAAATTTGGAAGAACAGTGTTTCCCTTTAATAAAGCAAAACGATTGGAGGGCTCAATTTTTGGCTTCCTGTTTGGCTTCTTGGGCGCTCGACTCTTCGTAAGCCCGGTTAAAGCGTTAGTAGGCGCTGCTGTAGGGATGTTGGTGGAGTCTTTACCCACGCCTGTCAGCGACAACCTAGCTGTACCCATAGTTTCCGGGCTGGTAATGACTATAATTCCGTAAACAGGCGAGGTAGAAATTTCGTGAGAAAACGCCTATAAGAAGATTGATATTTCAATGTTGCCTTAGTAAGGCGTTGTGAAAATGGTTGAACGTAAACTGAATAGGTGAGTCACTATGTCTACGGAGAAACGTTGGAAACGATTAATTTTCAAGTGGACGGCTCCGAAGGGTTTCACTGCCCTAGTGTTGTTCTCAGCGCTGGTTCTTCTTATCGAGTATGTTTTGGTCAGTTCCTTCATATCTTTCGGGTTAACAGACAAAACCCCGCTTACAACAACCTTTCAGTTTCCCCTAACCCAATCGCTTTTCACCATAACCATCAGCCCACTTTTTCACCTCATACCTTTCGGAGTAATTGTTGCCCTCGTTTCAAGCTGGACGTATCTTACAAAGATCATAGCTGTGGCGCCACGCAGAATCGAGTACATTAAGAAGCCGTCAAGAATTCAAAAGAAAAGGCTTTTCAAGATGGTTAGTGGAAAATTTCGAAAGATCAGTCGTGCTCTCAAGTCCTTTCATCGGCTGTTGAGAGCCGCGGTTCTCCGGGTTCCCGGCGTCTCATACGTGTTTAAGCGGTCTTTCTTCGCTGGAGCCGCCGTTAAGACCACCGTAAGCATCATCACCGTCTTTCTAGCATCCTTTCTCGCACTGTATATTCTTGGGCATCCAAGGTTGACTTATGATGCAGTGGTCGGGCTTCACCGGTCGAATCCTTTCTTCCATGGATTTGTGTTAAAGACAACTGAGGTGGCACGAGGAATAGCGCAGGTCCTATCTCCCATAGGGTGGTTAGCCTCAGCTATCAACAACGCGTTGCTCGCGGCAGCGCCCGGCTTCAGAAGCGCCCTCGAGAACTTCGGGGCTTCAACAACTGGGCCAATAACCAAACTCGACCTTGTAGGTAGGTACGTCCTTTGCCAAAACCTTGCAGCGTGGATCTCCGCTGTCACCGCCTTAGCGTATGGGTGGTACACGCGTTTGTATCGTCTAAAGTCGCGGTAAACGCTTTTTTCCTGATTAACCATTGTTTATAGACGAATGGTGGTGACAACGGATGGCGGATCGTCCAAGGTTTGGTCCAGCTGGGGTTCCTCCCGCATTTCATGCCCTTAAAGGTTCAATTACCGACGTACCCAAATATCTTCGAGATGAGGATCTCGACGCGTTTGAGTATCAAGCGGTTCGATGGGGAACCAAACCCCAAATGAAACGGGAAGTAGCGGAAAAGCTTGGGGCTAACGCCAGAGAGCACGATGTATGGATGACGGTTCACGGGTCCTACTTCATCAACTTTTGTGGAGACTTGGAAACCATAGAGGCAAGCAAAAATCGTTTAATCGCTTGTGCGACAGCTGCCGACTGGATGGGCGCACACTTAGTGGTGTTTCACCCCGGATTTTATGGTAAGAAGCCACCCAAAGAAGCTCTGGAACTCTGTGTGAAAGCGATGGGCGATGTCGTAAAGTCAATAAGGTCACTTGGAATAGCCAAGGTGAGACTTGGACCCGAGACCACTGGCAAACCATCGCAACTCGGAAGTTTGGACGAAGTTTTAACGCTTTGCGAAAGGGTGGATTCGACAGAGCCAGTAATCGACTGGGCTCACATTCACGCCAGAGAAAGAGGTAGGACGAAAACAGCGAACGACTTTCGAGTGGTGACGAACGAAATCGAGAAACGACTTGGGAATGAAGCGGTGAGAAACCTGCACTGCCACTTTACGCGCGTGGAATTCACGGAAAAAGGAGAGAAACGCCACCACATACTGGACGAGGTTGAATATGGACCTGACTTCCAGCACCTCGCAACACTAATAGCAGAGCTCGATTTGAACCCAGTAATAATTAGTGAGAGCCCGATCCTCGACGTGGACGCCCAAAAGATGCGAGACATGGTTTTGAAGGAGTTGGAGGGGAGGAGAAAGCTTTAGCACGACGTTTAAGAAATGAAATTACTTCGCCTATTTCATTTTTAGACCTCTATATGGGAAGGAGTCGAATCCCGCTCCGTAACGGCGGTGTTCGCGCAGTCCTTTAACGCTTATTTAGACCGAGAGAGCCTCCCAAAGTCCAAAGGTGTTACCTTCAGGGTCTAGGGCAACTGCAAGGTGGCCCATTCCAGGAACCGTCTGTTTCGGTATGATTATCTTCCCGCCCAGTTCTTCAACTTTCCTGCTATACTCGTCCACAGATTCAACCGAGATGTAGTTCATCGGCCGTTGACTCGGGTCCTCCTTTTTTGCCATGCCACCTCCAACACCCTTCCCTTCTGGGGCGGTCTCAATAAGGTAATATTCTATGGGACCCTCAACTCTTTCAATTTTCCAACCGAAGAGTTCGCTATAGAATTTCCTCATTTTCTCCACGTTTTCGGCAGGTATGTCGAAATGGACTATGGTGTGATATGTTTGCTCCATTCTAGTCACCGTCATAGAGGTTTCCAGTTGAGTATTAAAGAATATTGAAAAACTGCGGAAATCTCAAAACGTTTGTTGAAGTCAAAATGCGCGGAGCTACTAAATTGCCTCCTCCAGCCTCACAAGCTATCAAGGCTATTTCTACACATGTTTTCACACCGAACCCCAACAACCTGCTGAGAAACTTATGTATCTGGCCGGATGGAGAGTTCTTGGAAATCCAATAGTCGAATGTGCAACCGAAAATCCACGGTGTTTTCTCAACAATTTCTACGCCATAACTCTCCAACTTCTTTCTCACAGCTCCTGATACAGCGGGCCATTCTCTTCCTAAAGCTTCCTGATATCCACCGTAAGCCGTTACACAAATAATCTTCACGCCAAGCTCCTTCAACATTTCCGCCGCTTTTAGCGCCGTTTTTCCTGATTCCGAAGCAATAACAACAGATTTAATTTCAGAGTCAGTCAATCTCTCCTTTACAGCCTCTAACACGCCATCTGTATTTTCGGGACCCGGCCGTTCGAAATAGGTGATCTTCTTGGCGAATCTTCCCATCTCTACACCCAGAATTTAGTTTAAAGACTGCTCAGAATTTATCATTTACCAAAAACTCATAAAACAGAAAAAATGGGCAATCTTAAATGGTGGAGTGTTTAACCTCTTGTCTAACAGCTCATGGTGTTAAGCTTTGGTGAGGCTAAAGGGATTTGAAAGGCTCACGGGCGTCGACCAAGCCCTTTCCATCTTCCTAAAACAGCTTAAGCTGAAAAGACTGGAGCCAATTCAAATTCCAGTTCATGAGGCATTAAGACGAGTTGCAGCTGAAGATTTTGTGGCGAAAACCGATCTGCCCTCCCTCGATCGTTCGGCTGTGGACGGCTATGCCGTGAGAGCGGAAGACACTTTCGAAGCATCCCAGTTCAGTCCAAAGGTTCTCAAGTTAACCGAAGGCGACAGGCTCAGCAAAAAGGAGGCTAGTCCGTTGTGGACGGGAAACCCTCTTCCTGAAGGGGCGGATGCCGTGGTTATGCTGGAGCACACGAAAAAGGTTCAAGACAAAATCGAGGTTTGGACTTCGCTTACCCCTGGCGAAAATGTTTCTAAAAGGGGTGAGGACATTCTGAAAGGCGAGGTTGCGGTGGAAGCTGGGACGCGACTGCAGCCTCATCATTTAGGATTGTTGGCTGCGCTTGGAGCAACGCATGTCAGTGTGGTGAAAAAGCCTAGAGTCGCTGTCCTTTCCACCGGCGACGAGCTTGTTGAGCCAAGCCGCAAGCCCAAGCCAAATCAGATAGTGGATGTTAATCGACTGATTCTTTCTTGCATGTGTCTAGAGCTCGGCGCTGAACCATTAGACCTTGGCATCGCAAGGGACGACGTTAAAGAAATTAGGATGAAGGTTGAGGAAGGCGTGAAAAGAGCGGACGCAACTATCACAACAGGAGGAACCAGCGTTGGATACGCAGACCTTGTTCCCGCAGCCGTAAACAAGATTGGAAAGCCAGGAGTTGTGGTGCACGGGATAGCTATGCGCCCTGGTATGCCAACGGCGCTGGCAATTCTCCAAGGCAAGCCAGTCCTCATATTGTCTGGAAACCCTGTGGCAGCTATGATCGGCTTCGAGGTTTTCGCCAGACCTGTCCTCCTCAGACTGTTGGGAGTAGAAAGCGAGCCTAGGCCCGTGGTTAAGGCGAGGATGACTCGAAGGGTTGCGGCGGCACTGGGGCGGCGAGTCTTCCTGAGGGTTCACACTTTTGAAAGAGACGGCGAGTTCTTCGCTGATCCAGTTCGAGTAAAGGGTGCGGGCGTTCTCTCCACCATGACCAAGGCAAACGGTTATGTGATAGTTCCAGAGAGCCGCGAGGGACTTGAAGAAGGTGAACTGGTCACGGTGCACCTCTTCGACAAGGTTGGAGGGCCACAAGGTGTTTAGAAAACTGATCTCACTGGATGAGGCGAAAAGGATTCTAGAGCAAAGCTTTTCACCTAAACCCGTTGGGGTGGAACGAGTTTCTCTCTCCGAGGCGCATAATCGTGTTCTAGCTGAAGACGTGGTGGCGCCAACAGATGTTCCGCCCTTCAGCCGATCAACAGTGGACGGTTACGCTGTGAGAGCCGCGGACACGTTTGGCGCTGACGAGGATCGCCCTGTTGTTCTGAAGCTTTGTGGAAGAGTCAGAGTTGGCGAAACTCCTAGCGTTATTGTTAGGAAGGATTCATCTGCGGAGATAGCGACGGGAGCGCCCTTACCTCGAGGAGCCGACGCCGTGGTGATGTTGGAGTACGTGGTTCAGAAGGGCAACACCGTCCTTACGCATCGCGCAGTTTCGAGGGGGGAAAATGTGATGGAGGCTGGCTCCGACATTCATGAGGGTGCAGTTGCTCTGAGGAGGGGTCAGACGCTGTCCTCCCGTGAAATAGGGGTTTTAGCAGCGCTCGGCTTGACACAAGTGGATGTGTACAAAAAACCGAAGGTCGCCGTCATTTCCACAGGCGCCGAAATCGTTGAGCTTGGAAAACCCCTTACTCCGGGAAAAATTTACGACATAAACGCCCACACTTTAAGCGCTGCAGTCACGGAGTGCGGTGGAGAACCTGTCAACTGGGGAATCATACCAGACGAAACGAGTCAGCTTAAAGCAACACTTAGGGAGGCACTAGACTCAGCGGACGTTGCTGTGACTTCAGGCGGGGTTTCAGTTGGACCCACCGACATCGTTCCTCAAGTGTTAAATGCATTGGGCGAACCCGGCGTGATTGTTTGCGGAGTAGCCGTGAAACCTGGAAAGCCCACAGCCATAGCAATTGTCAACGGAAAACCAGTTTTCTCTTTGCCAGGCCACCCCACATCCTCCCTCCTGATGTTTCACCTGTTCGTCCGCCCCCTGATTCTAAGCATGGCTGGAAGGAAAGAGGAAACCCCAGTTACGGTTAAGGCCGTTGCCTCAGCAAAGATTTTTCCGGCAAGGGGACGCCGAACCTTCGTTATGATGAGCCTTACCCGCGATAAGTCGGGTAAGCTGCTTGCCTCACCAGTTGCTTTGGGGCTATCCGGCGCCATAACCACATTAGCAAGGGCCGATGGATTCGTTGAGATAGAGGAGAGCCAACAGTTCATTAACGCCGGAGAAGAGGTTACAGTTCGTTTATTTAAACACGCGCGTAACGTTTCCTAGTGGAGTGATTTGGGTGAAAGTGGGTATAGTTGGTTGTGGAAGGATCGCGACCTTGGTTCGCTTGCCCTTACTCGAGAAGATTGAGGGAGTGGATGTGGTGGCTGTCGCTGACACAAGTGAGGACCGGCTGCATGAAACCTTGGAAAAGTTCCACATCGATGAGGGTTACGCCGACTATGGACACATGCTGGAGAAAGCCGACGTAGAAGCGGTCTACGTGTGCACGCCTCCAGAGACCCACTTTCAAATAGTTATGGATTCCATCAACCATGACAAACACGTTTTCTGCGAGAAGCCGATCGCCACCACTGTCAAGGAAGGGCTAGACATCAAAAAGAGGGTGGAGGCGAAAGGGAAGCATTCACCAAAACGCTTGGTTTTGATGCCAGCTCACAACTTCATCTTCACTCCATGCTTTGACCAAGCCCTACAATTTATCAGAAAGGGAGAAATCGGAACAGTACAGAAAATTCAAGGCTGCGCATCTTCAAACCTCATGTTTTACGGGGCGAAAACCGATTTTCGAATCCATGCGAAGGGAGGTGTAATCGAGGATCAGCTTCCCCACGTCATCTACTTAGCCCATGACATTGGGGGACCGTTAGAAAGGATCGCTTCGGTGGAGCCTCTGCGAAGAGGACACACGGTGGTCGACGATGTGAGTGTGGAAGCCACGTTAACGAGCGGTGTTGCGACCAGTCTCTCAGCCAAGTGGGCTGGTTTTGTTCCCGGACTAAAATTCGAGGTAACTGGTGACTTGGGACAGATAAAAATGGATTTACTCAGAACGCCTTACAACCTTACCATAGTGAAGGATGGAGAGGTTAGAACCATACACATGGGTAGGAGACTTCGCCAATACGTAGATGTCTTCCGATTCAGGCATCCCTCCTACCTGAACGAGCAACTCCACTTCGTTAGGTGCGTGGAGGGAACAGAAAGAGAACAGGTTACCATTGACGACGGCATTGAACTCGTTAAAACCATGTCTGAGATTATGACCCTTTACGAGGAGAGTCCTTACTCGCCGATTGGAAGAGAAAGAGCTGTGATAATGCGGGTGGGAGAAGACATAGAAGGAACTGTTCAAAAGTCCATCGAGTTGCTTGGAGGCTTAAACTTCAAGAAAAACGCTTCAGTTGTGATTAAACCGAACGTTTGTTCCCACAAGAACACTGAAAACATGTTTATCACAGACCCTAGGGTGTTAGAGGCAATTATTAACATTGTAAAGCGGAGAACCAAGAACATAATCGTCGTTGAGTCAGACAATAATTCAGGCGCAGCCGATGAGCGAGTGACAAAGAGCGGAGTGATGAATATAATCGAAAAATGTGACGCTGAGTTTCTGAACCTAAGTGAAGACGACTTCGAGGAACGTGAAGTTGGAGGACTCACCCTACAGATTCCCAAAACTATGCTGGAAGCTGACTTTTTCATCAACGTGCCCAAGGTTAAAACATGCGACATCGAGCACACGTTCATCACAATAGCAGTGAAGAACATGTTTGGAACTTTGGCCAATAAGAATAAGCCGAAGCTTCACAGCCAGCTTATGGAAATCTTGGTGTTTCTAAACCGCACTATCCGCCAAAACTTTATTGTTGCAGACGGAATAGTTGGAATGCAGGGTTTAGGCCCGTGCCATGGCACCCCGGTAAATTTAGGTTTGATAATTTCAGGCTTAAACCCCGTAACAGTAGACGCGGTCTGTTGCCATATCATGGGAATCAACCCGTACGCGGTTGAACCTTTGTGGAAGGCCTACAAGGCTGGAGTAGGTGAGATAAACATCGACAAAATTGAAGTCTCAGGCGAAAGCATTGAAAATGTGAAGACAAAATTTAACTATCCCACGTTCTCAACTAAGAACGTTCTGGATGCACTAAGAACCAGCTTAAAAAAATCTATCTAAGGAAATAGGCTTGAGTCAAAAATGGTAAGGTTCTCTGTAATAATCCCTGCCTTCAACGAAGAAAAATACATTGCAAAAACTCTAGTGGCTTTGAGGAGGCAAACCCTCAGGGATTTCGAAATAATCGTCAAAGATGGGGAGAGCCGAGACAGAACTGTTGAGATAGCGAGGAAACACGCAGATAAGGTGGTTTCTAGAAGAGATTTCTCCGTTGCGGATGCCCGTAACCAGGGAGCCAGCTATGCAAATGGCGATATTTTGGTGTTTGTGGATGCGGACACGGAGCTACCATCCTACGCGCTTGAAAGGATTGCCGAACTCATGAAGAATAATGACGTGGTTGGTGGGAGTTGTAGGAAAGTACCCGAAGGCGGAG
>Ga0315306_10000094_pt1 | contig 40773 bp, 39 predicted proteins | sample TDP1_MG_FD_203803 | JGI IMG/M metagenome (GOLD analysis project Ga0315306, IMG submission 203803) | Freshwater sediment microbial communities from Lake Towuti, South Sulawesi, Indonesia - TDP1 | ecosystem: Environmental > Aquatic > Freshwater > Lake > Sediment | place: Indonesia: South Sulawesi... | reverse complement strand
GTGGAAAAATAACAAGCCTCAAACTCTTTCTTAAACGTTGCTCACAGTCTGGAATATATGTGCGTAGAAAAAGACTGGCGTCAGAATCGCAAAGCTGAGAACCATTATTATTACAACAAACACAGTAGCTAGCTTTCTGCTTGTTGAAAGCTTCGAAACGCTATCTAAGGGTTCTGGGTGCCTTATCCTGGCAATCAAGAAAGCAAGTAACGCCATAAACCAGTAACCCGTGAGCACGAGCGCCAATATAGCTAGCAAAGCCAGCGCAACCTTGACTTTCTCATTGAATAGTACATGTACAATGTGACCGCCATCCAACTGTCCAATAGGCATAAGATTGAGCATCGTCACAATCATCCCGATTAAACCAGCCCGTACAAGTGGATGTAGCCATATTATTGAGCCACTGCCTGCTGGTGGAGAAAGGATCAGTATGATGCCAAACAAGAAAGGCAGGGGAACCCCGAACAACTCGGGAAGTGGAGACAGCGGGATGTCAGGTGGGACTTCCTGTAGCAAGACAGAAAGCCGAATTCCTATGATTGTCACGATTGCCGTAACAACGAACCCAATGATAGGCCCACTTATCCCGAGATCAAACAGAGAGTCTTTGTTAGGCGGCAGTGATTTCTGCTGAATCACAGCACCAAAGGTTCCAAAAGGTGGCAGCCCAGGAATGAAGTAGGGATATGTGGCTTCTACCTTATGTCTATCTGACATAAGCTTGTGCCCCATTTCATGGGTCAAGAAGATGCTCATCACAGCTACAGAGAACATAACAGCGCCGATCCAAGGATCTGGCATGAGTTCAGGGAATAACGCAGCATCATCCGACGAGAACAAGTAGCCAGTTATCAGAGTTGTTATGACTGTGGCAATGAATAATGCTATGTTGACCATTGGGTTGCCGCGTTTAACGGGCGGTTTGGAGACTACATGCAGTACTATTCGATCTGCTCTCTCCCTTAAGATTGGAACGAGTTGCTTATCGTTGAGTTTTCCATAAAGCCGAACAAATGCCTGCTTAAGGTTCGGTTGCCGTTTTACATAGAATGTGGGTGTGTTGTACTCGATGAAGCCTTCCTCAACTGAAAACTCAGCAGTTACCATTTCATAAATTTGCTCGTAGGGCAAGGTTATTGTCGGTGGCGGTGGCGGCGCTGACTCTGGCTCCATGTTGCTGTACCTTTTTGGAGAGAAACTGAAAGTTGCAGTATTATAAGGTTGTGTTTTCTTGGTTTCTCCTTGCCTGCTGCAGTCTGTTCTCTAAAAGGAAAGCCCACAATGCAGCCTTAGTCACTAAACCAGTAAAAGAAAGAGAATAGCAATAGGCTTTCTCAACGGAAACATTTCCAGTAGTCTTTCAACAGTTTCTTCAAAGCCCGCAAAGTTTCCTCAACCTTGGGGTGCACATAGTCAGGCTCAACTGGAGGAGTGGATGGGTCTTTTACATCTATTCTTTCCGAGCCTACAACCCCAGCTGCAAGAGCATACCAACATTGAGGCAAGACTGCAGGATTATAGCCGCTTCCAGGCATGATAACAACTCTGCCATTGCACACTTTTCTTGCAGTTTCAACAAGCGTATTTGATATGCCAAAAAAACCCTGAACAGTTAACCCAAGGCTTCCCAATATATCCGCGAAGTGAGGATCACTGCCACCATTACCTACAACAAGTTCAGGCTTGAACTCCTCAGCCAACGGCGGCACGATCTCCCTTAAAGCATAAAGATACGTTCGGTCTCCTGTCTGAGGCGGCAAAGGCACGTTTACGTTGTAGCCCACCCCAAGCCCGCGACCAATCTGCTGAATGAAACCTGTCCCGGGATAGAGTGTTCTGGGATCCTGATGCAGAGAAACAAACAGAACATTAGAATCCTCGTAGTATATGTCACTTGTTCCGTTGCCTGCATGCACATCGTAGTCAACAATCATAACTCGCTTCAAACCATGTTTGGCGCGCAAGTATTCGATCATGATGGCTATGTCATTGAAAATGCAGAAGCCGCCCCCGTAGTTTCGACCCGCATGATGAAAGCCACAGCCAATCGAGACAGCGCGATTCATCTTGCCTTCAAAGATGGCTTTTCCAGCCTCTATAGCACCGCCTACAATAAGCATCACCGCTGAGAGGATTTGAGGCGAGACAGGCGTCTCAATGTCATATGGACGACTTACAGCGCCCAACCGAAAAATGAGGTCGACATAATCCGGATCATGCACTCTCAACAAGTCTTCCTTTAACGCAGGCATGGGATGCAGTCTAAGCACATCTGGAATCTTGAACAAGCCTTGCGCGTCAAAAAAATTCACGGCGTTAATGAAACGATCCCCTCTGAATGGATGCCCTTCACCCAAGTCGTACTTTGCATATTCTTCGCTGTAGACGATACCGACTTTCAAACGTCAAGTCTCCAACGAACAAAGCGTTTGACAGAGTCCTTACTATTTCAGGGTTGCGATTCAAACCGCTAAAGCCTGCGATTATGAAAAAACAGAAAAATTAGGGTGAAGGACTGCTTGCTTGGTCCTTCATTTTTCTTCTCTTTTTACTTCGGCGTTTCTTCCCCTTGTGGACGAAAGGAGTCCTCACTTGGCTCGGTGGTTGTGGTTTGAGTGTTTGTTGGAGCTTCCGTAGGCGGCTGAATTTGCTCCACTTTTGCTTCGCTCACATTGGTTGCTACTTCGACGGGCACTTCAACTTTGACGTTCTGTGCAGACTCACCTGCTTTTTCCACGCTAGTTTTGCCACCAGTCACTTCGGTTTCTGCAGGCGTCGGCGGTGTCTGCGAGGTTTCGGCTTCTTTAGGAACGAGTTGGATTACAACTTCCTTTATCCAGTTCAACTCATGCTTTGTGGCTTCCAATCCCAAGTCAAGGGCGCTGCTCTCTTTTGCATGGATTTCGTCATCGATCTCGCCGGCGGCGTGAGCCATCTCAGTGTTCGCCAAGAACATTTCAAGTGCCATGCGCTGTTCCTCCAACTCATTGAGCTTGCTAGTCATCTTTTCAGCCAAAGCTTTCCGCCTCACCTCTATCTGTTCAATTTCATCTAATAGCTCCTTGTTTAAGCACTCATATGCAAACTGAGAAATCCTACCAGCATTGTGCAGGTTTTCCAGCGCTTGCTTCTTCCGATTGTTCATGTCTAGTTCCGTGTTTATCTTCTCGAAAGAGTCTTTCCAAGTCACCAAGATCACTACACCTAACTCGAAAGGACGGGGCACGATAATTAATCTTTATTAACATGCAGATATATCGCTGACAGTAAAAACAAGCCCATCTCTGGGTTTTCTTCAAAAAACACGTTTAAATTCACGCCGAAAGAGCTAGCGAATATCGCCTAGAAAATGTACTTTCCACAGAGTCTCCTGTTGTCCTTATTGGATTTAGCCTAGAGGTTTCGCCCAAGGCTCTCTGAAACCATTCGAACTATCGTTTATAAGTATATAGAAAGTGCGTTAAATTTATATTTGATTATACATGATTATACATAGATCAGGTGGATTTGTGGAAACCTCAGCAATTCTCAGAGAAATACACAGGCGGATCATCAAGAACTTCCTAGACATTTTGGTCCTGGCAGAATTGCGCAAGGGCGCGATGAGTGGATACGATGTCATTGTCTTCATTCACGAAAAGTTTCACCTTTTGGTCAGTTCAGGAACAGTCTACACTACGATGTATTCTCTCGAGAGAAGTGGCTTAATATCTGGCTCATCGAACCATCGCAAGCGAGTCTATAGGCTAACCGCAAAGGGCGAGGAAACGATAAAGACCATAATGAGTGCCAACGACAGGATACGATATCTTATGTCAACGTTATTGAAAACGCAGAGGTGAACGTGCGATCTACTGCCATCAACAACGAGGAGCTAGGAAGAAGCTCCGCCAGCTAGCGTGGGTGTCAATTTTTCAACGGCGCCTTTCAGTTTCTCCCATTCCTGCAGATTCCTTGTCTGAAACTTGTGCTTGCGCTTCTACTGCTCGCCTTTCTTCTGCCATAGGTATATGGCTATCGAGCGACGTCCGAAAGATTCAATTACAACTATTGCTTCCCACCATTTTTCGCTTCTGAAAATGGTAACGTAATCGACGACCTTGTAGAAGCTGGATAGCGGTAGCTGTTCAGTACGTGCTTCTAGCGGGCTGGGTTCACTCAAATGGGTCAACGCTCCATGTCCGCATAGATCTGAAGGAGCAAGCATTTAAGGTCTCCCGACATCAGAGTGTAACAGCTTCTTTTGTTGAGCTGTGTTTCAAAAGAGTTATATTTGGGCACTATTATCTTGCTTGGTGGCGGGTGCATGATGATGAATGAAGGTGGCCGCCAAATTCAAGGCTGATACTTCTAAACGTTGGGTTACCCAAGACTATCGCCCGCTCGAGTTGGAACAACAAGTTCGCGAATTCTGGAAAAAGAACAAAGTTAAAGAAAAACTCGAGCAAATGAAATTAGAGGAAAACAAGGGCGTTCTAGGCTTTGTGGAAGGACCGCCCACGCTTAACGGAGTGCCTCACGTAGGACACGCTCGCGGGCGAGTGATGAAGGACCTACGCTACCGTTGGAAAAGCATGCAGGGCTTTTATCTTCCATTTTGGGCAGGATGGGACTGCCAAGGCTTGCCAGTTGAGCTTGAAGTTGAACGCGAATTGAACGTCCGCAACAAACGAGACTTGCTGGAGAAAGTGGGCGAGGAACACTTCGTGGCTGAATGCAAAAAAACCGTGATGAAGTATCACAGAGAATGGTTTGAAGCTGACAAGAAGCTTGGCGTCTTCATGAACCACGACAAGGCTTACTGGACTTACCTTGACGAGTACATAGAACGCGAGTGGCAATACCTCAAACGGGCTTGGGAACAAGGCTTACTGGGCGAAGGCTACTACGTAGTCGCCTACTGTCCACACTGCCAAACCTCGCTTAGCAACGCGGAAGTGGGTTTAGGCTACGAAGAGGTGGAAGACCCCTCGCTCTATTTCAAAATGAAAGTACGAAACGCGGAAAACGAATATTTCCTCGTTTGGACCACAATGCCTTTCACCCTTGTAACCGACCTCATGTTGGCTGTTCACCCAGACGCGGACTATGCCAAAGTCAAGGTTGGTGAAGAAACATGGATAATGGTGAAACAACGGGTCGAAGCCCTAATGCAAGAACTTCAAGTAAAAGACTACCAAGTCTTAGAAGTGGTTATGGGCAAAACCCTAGAAGGTGTGCGGTATGAGTACCCGTTCCTCGACGCGGTTGCTAAACAACGCGAACTTGACCAGCACCCTGTCGTGCACACCGTAGTGACTGAGGACTTTGTAGACATAACAACAGCCACAGGCGTGGTGCATTTAGCTCCTGGAAACGGAGAAGACGACTTCAGAGCGGCCCAGAAACGCAAGGTGCTTGTGTATGTTCCATTTGACGACGAAGTCAGGTTCACAGCCGACGCCGGCATGTTCGCTGGCTTATTCGCCCGAGAAGCCGATTCTGTGGTGGTAGAGGAACTTCGAAAGAGGGGCTCACTTGTATCGGTCAAAACGGTCACGCATGAGTATCCGCTCTGCTGGCGTTCCCATCACAAGCTCGTATGGTTAGCACGAAGAGAATATTTCCTGTGGACTAACAAGGTCAACAACCAGGTGGTTGAGGCCGCAGAGAAAGTTGACTATTTCTTTGAAAGTCCCAAAAATCGCTTTCTCTCCTTCCTGAAGGAGGGCAAACCATATTGTGTCTCGCGAGAACGAGTATGGGGTGCTCCGCTGCCAGTCTGGGTCTGCCAAAAATGCAAACACAAGGTGTTCCTAAGCAGCAAGGGAGAGTTGTTCGAGAAGGCAAATGAGAAACCGCCTGCGGACTTTGAATTGCACAAGCCTTGGGTGGACCGCTTAGTATTGAAATGTGAAAAATGTGGCGGCTCGATGAAACGGGAACCCTTCGTGCTCGACTGTTGGCACAACGCCGGCGCTTCACCATACGCACGCTTCTCAGAAAAAGACTTCAAAACGTTTGTTCCCGTCGACTTTTTAACAGAGGCAATAGATCAGACCCGCGGTTGGGCAAACACGCTATTGCTTGAACATGTCTTACTGACAGGCAAAGCTGAAGCCCCCTACAAGGCTTTTCTTTTCCAAGGTCATGTTCAAGACGCAAAGGGCAGAAAAATGAGCAAAAGCATAGGCAACGTCATAGAAGCTAACCCGGTGCTCAACCGCTATTCAGCGGACGTTTGTCGATTCTACCTCCTATGGAAATGCTCACCCGCAGACTCTATGAACTTCGATACGCAGGAGCTGAGCAGAAGACCCTACCAAGTGCTAGGCACCCTCTATCATCTGCACCGCTTTTTCATGCAGAACGCCGAATACGACCACTTCAATCCTATGCAGCATACGCTGAAATGGGCAGAACAAAATAACGTCCTTAAACCAGCAGACCGCTGGCTACTCTCTAAGCTTCAGCAAGCAGTAAGCGAATGCACGGCTAAACTGGAAACCTGCGAGTTCAACTTTGCCGCAGAGAAACTCGAGACGTTTGTCGTTGACACTGTCAGTCGCGAGTATGTTCCTATGGTGCGCCGCGACCTCTGGAGTGATGACCCGAAAACACTAAACCGACGCCTAGCCGTCTATGCAGCACTTTGTCAAACACTCAAAACGTTAGTGCTTCTTTTCAGTCCACTCACGCCGTTTCTTTGCGAGTTTCTGCACCAGAACGTGTATCGCGTTTTAGACAGCACACTGCCGGAATCTGTGAGTCTGGAAAGCTGGCCGACACCAGACGATTCGCTACGAAATCTGGAACTTGAACAAGACTTTGTCATGTTGCAGCAAGCTGTAGCGCTGACCTATTCAGCTCGGCAAACGGCTCAGTTGAAGCGTAGATGGCCGTTGCAAAAGGTTGTGCTTGTCGCGCCGAGGAATAGGCAGAAGGCGTTTCGTGGTCTTGAAGATTTGTTTCTTGAACTTGCTAACGTGAAGAGTGTGGGTTATTTGAACGAGTCTAATCTTCCCTACAGGGATGCTGAAGAGAAGCGCTGGAAAGTGGCTTCTGAAGGTGATTTGCATGTTCTGTTGGATACTAAACGGGACAGCAAGCTTCTAGGCGAAGGAGTGATGCGCGATTTGGCTCGCCGTGTGCAGTCATTGCGCAAGGAAATGGGGGTTATGCCTACAGAGGTGCTTGGGGCTGTGCATCTTGCTGGATTAGATGAGGAGACGTGGAGGTTGCTGGAGCCGTTTTTGGGTGAGATGGCTGGTTTGGTTAGGGCTAGGCAAGTGCGTTTGGTTAAGGATAGAAGCGAAGTGAAAGCTGAGTGGCGTGAGTTTACGTTTGATGATAAAAGGGTGTTTGTGACTATAGAGCAGTAAGGGAACCGTTGTGCTTCCAGAAACGTGTGTGCTTCTGTGGCTCACAGGTTATTGTGAGGTCTTCTTGAGTGTGAGCAAGTGGTCAGCTAACGTGGAGAGGGTTAACGGGCGATATTGTGCTTTGTCGGTTAGGTCTACGAGGAAACTTGTTATCCGTTCTACGTCGATGTAAGGAAATTGTTTGATTTCTTTTATGCGTTCTTGGTAAGCTGAGTAGCTTTCGTGAAATGAGAGAATGACGGCGTCATAGCCAAAGCCTATCCCTCTGAGGGCCACCACTGTGTCGAAGCCTGTTTTGCCCGCCCATTTCTGTGCTTCTTTGAACAATGCAGTTGTGTCCTTTTGTGCAAATTCTTTCGCTCGTGCGACGAGGGTTACTGCCATCAAGTTGTATCCAAGTTTGGTGAAGTCGGGTATGAACGTGTATTCCTTGATATATCCTTCTTTCTCCAGTCTGTTTCTGATTCTCGAAACTGTTGGTTGGGAGACTTTAAGGTGTTTGGCGAGTTCTCTATCGCTTATGCGCGAGTTTTTCATTAGTTCAGAGAGTACCTTCAACTCTATTTCTCTAATCTTTTTAGCCATCTGACAACTCCCTTCTCCGCTGAACTAACACGTATCAACTGCAGATATCTGTAGACAAGTTGGCTGAGGTCTAATAAAAGCATTTGTTATTTGCTACCTTTCTCCAGCTTTTTTGGGCGTTAATAGTAAGAACGGCGCAGAAGGCTTAATTCCTGTTAGGAGAGGGAAAGGAGCAATAACTGTGCCCTCTGCGCGCGTCCTGTACCTGTGACTGCGCAATTCACATAATGCGAACGTAAGACTGCAGTGCATATGCTGTTCCCTTGGCGATTGCAGCTTCCTTTTCCAGCTTCGCAGCCCTCACGGCTGCTGCAGTCTCGTATTCGTCTTTTTTCAAGCTTGCCATACTCTTTCACCCTAAGACGAACCTTGCGCTATGGAGGGTATAAAAGGCGACGCACGTGCCGAGAGCATTTTCAGTAGTTACATTTCGCCATCACAAGTTGTGACTGTGCCACTAGGCATGCTAACTATCGCTCGGTGACATCATCATGCTGTACGACGCCATTGTTGGTTGGTAGTGTTCTAAGGTATAGCTCTAAATGCCTCTGTCATTATAGAGTAATATTGTTGGGGGTTGATGAAGCAAGACCGCTTGCTATGAGGGTTCTCTCCTTTCTCTCTCTCGATGGATGAGACCCCCATCCTCTTTTTACGCCCGCAAAAACACGTCGATGAAAAGCATTTATGCCCAACGCAACATACCGACACTCAAGCTTTTCAAGGAGTCAGTGAAGCTTTGGAACTAGTCATAAGTCAAGACGAATACAAACAACGAATAGAAAGCGTCAGGAGAATCCTAGCCAAGCGGAAACTCGACGCACTCTACCTGACAAGTGGCGCAAGCATGTTCTACTTAACAGGCTACTCCTTCATATCCACTGAAAGACCAGCCGCTCTAGTCATACCCTTGGACGGCAAAATCACCTTCCTAGGTCCACTTCTGGAAAAGGAACATGTTCCTCTAGAAACAACAATAATCCAAGACGTAAAAACCTACACAGATTACCCTGGCGAAAAACACCCGATTGAACACTTCACACAATTCCTAACCGCAATGGGACTAGCCAAGAAACGCATCGGAACTGACAGCAGAGCAGGCGCATCTTCAATGTGGGGCTACAAAGGCCCCCCATTAGCAAAAAAGCTCAAAGAGACGAAATTCGTAGACGCAGCGGAGCTATTATGGTCAATGCGCTTGACAAAATCGCCTGCAGAAATCGCACTGATAAGAGAAAGCGCGAAATGGGCAAACTTGGCAGTTAGACTCCTACAAGAATATACGCAGGAGGGCTTATGGGACGTCGACGTTGCCTTAGCCGCTGCAAACGAAGCCTCTACAATAATGAAGAAAACTCTTGGCCAAGATTACTTGCCCAAACGCAGCATCTACCCAGTGTCCGCAGGCTTCAGAGGGCAGATCGGAGAAATGAGCGCCATACCGCATTCTATGGCCACAAAACGCATGATTAAGAAAGGCGACGTCGTCATCGCTGAAGCCGGAGTGGATGTCGGAGGCTACAGTTGCGAGCTGGAAAGAACAATGATTGTTGGAAAACCCACGGAGAAGCAGAAAAAATACTTCGACGTGATGGTGAAAGCCCAAGAAGCAGCCTTCAACGCCTTCAAACCTAGAGCGAAATGCAGTGACATCGACAAAGCATCAATCAGCGTCTTCAAAAAGGCTGGCTTAATGAGCCTAGTCAGACACCATACGGGTCATGGTTTAGGTTTGGAAGGACATGAGCCTCCATGGTTGGATGTAGGCAATAAGGAACGATTACGTGCAGGAATTGTTGTAAGCTGCGAGCCTGGAATCTACGAGTTCGGTTACGCTGGATTCAGGCATTCAGACACAGTGCTTGTGACAGAGGAAGGAATGCAGCTACTCACATACTATCCGAAGAACGTTGACGAATTAACAATCTAACAAAAAAAACCGTCTCACGAGCCGTCAATTGAAGGACAATGAGAGTCATCGCCCTATGCAACAGCTTTAGCCATAGTACAAAACAAATACTTCAACCATAGTCCGTTCTCCCATTTCTCAGACGCACGAATTTGCGCTTGTTTTTTACTAGTTTTTGACGCACGGGCGCGTATAGTCTTAAATTGACTGCCGACTTACTCTGATACTTAAAGCTAATAGGAGGTGAAAAACGTGGCAAAGAAAGGTGTCAGATACAGGTGTAACACTTGCGGAGTTGTAATGATGGTTGACAAAGCATGCGGATGTACTCCCTGCGACTTAATATGTTGCGGTGCTGCCATGGAAGAAGTCAAAGCTAAAGCAAAGCCCAAGGCTAAGCCCAAAGCGAAAAAGTGACTTGCTTTCACACAGCTTGTACTCTAGTCAACGAAGCCTTCTTCAGACGGGCCGGCTAGGAGGTGGGATAAATGACTAAGGTGGGAGAAGTCTATCTTTGTGAAATTTGTGGAAACAAGGTGAAAATCTTGGAGGCGGGAGCAGGAGAACTAGTCTGCTGCGGGCAACCCATGAAACTTGTAAGAGCATGAAGTAAAGAATCTCAAGCTGGTGGGTAGGCGTTTAGCCTTTTTCAGGTCCGCCTATGCCATAAATATGCGTGACGTTGCCCTCGTTTTTCCTGTTCCCTAGAACCATGTGAATGCTTCGGCTTGTCAACTGAAAGCCCAGCTTCTCCAGTATCATTCGTCCTTTCGTATTTGGAGCTGGTAACCCAACGCGCAGCTCAACATCTTCTCCTTTAAAAGCCTCGGTCAATGCTCCAACCAAGTATTGTGCTGTTTCAGCATTTAGGCACACCCATGGACCAATCCAGAACCCGTTCTGTATCCGCCGTGCCATAACATAGCCAACTATGCAATGTTTTTCTCTGGCGACGAAGCACCACTTCGGATAATCTCTGTAAAGGCTTCTTAGAACAGGTAGACGATTGGCGCCGAAGTGCTTGGCGTCGAATCCAGCTACATCAACCAAGTCATCTTGACGCATCGGGAATGAGAATTCTCTTTCGCGCTGGGGGCTCTCCTTTTGTTGTAGCTGTCCGCGAAATCGAAGCGAGTAAAACTCTTCAATGAAGCCTAAACGCTTGTAGAGAGGAACAGCCTTTTCCGCTGCGTCGAGCCTTACGGTCTCGGCGCCTGCTCTTTGCAAGTGATCAATGGCTGTCTGCATCAAAACCGAACCTATGCCTTGACCACGCCTCTCAGGGTTGACGATTAGAAGTCCTATCCATCCCGTTCTGCCGTAGCAAATTGAGAACACGTGTCCGATGGGCTTGCTTTTGAATTCAGCTATAAAACAACCGTTGGGTTCAAGCTTCCAACATCTTTCCACGTCAAGTCTTGTGTATCCCCAGCCTTCCCGGTTCACAGACTCTGACACATAATCAATATCAGCTCGTGTCCAAGATCGAATTACAGCTGACTCAGAGAGTCGAGTCATGTCACCAGAAATCCATCGTAAGAAACTGGCTTCTAGGGAATAATCGCTGCAGCAACTTGATGGCTTTTGCTTCGCTAACTGTTGTTTCCACTTTGAGTTGCTCACTCTTGCGGCATTCCAATGGGTCTGCCACGCCGAAAATCAGCTTCACTAATATTGTTCCGCCAAGTTTGACACTGAAGTCGACAGGTCGATTTGTCCAGACAACCTTTTCCACGCCTTCGGCTATTTTTTCCAAGTAAAGACTGTGTTCATCACATTGTATCTGTACCAACCCCTTCCAGTTTTCAGCTTCCTTCAACCGGTTTGCAAAGACAGGTTCCAGTTCGTTCAATAGTTTCTGAGCGTCTAAGATTGCGTACATGAACACGCCCTTTGACTCAGATTCGATGAACCCAAGTTTTGGAAAGATCTTTTCGTAGGCGGGGTTTCGCAGGGAGCCAGCGACTATGGCTGCCACTTTCTTCTTAGCGAAGTCTGCGTTGACCTTTTCAACTAGAACAGTGGCTACTTGCTCGAAATCATGCTTTGGATCAACGATTATGTCTCTGAACTCGCCAGTGTTGTTTCTCTTCTCTAAGGTTGCGTGAACATAGCCTACCATTCGGTTTTGGCTATCCAAAGCAACATAGTTGATGTTGTCTTTCTTTCGAAGCATACGCATGAACGATTTTGAGGGTCTTGACGCTGAACCTACGAAACGCCTCATGAAACTGTTGTAGAGCTGCAGCATTCGCTCTTTGTCCTCTTTCTTGGCTTGGCGTACTTTGAATTCCATTCTACTCATCCCACCTCCAGTGCAGAATACGCTGGAACATCTCAATGTCAGGCGAATCACCCTTCACCACTATTAGTTTGCCGCTTTTCACGGCTTCTTCCCATCCAGTAACATTGCGTCTTATCTTTGTGTAGGTTTCAACATCTGTCGATAACTCAATGTCAACTTCTTTAGGCGTCTTTGCTAACCTTTCAAAACGGTTTTTCCTGAACCTAAATGACAGGGTGCCCACATCCTTGAGCTGAATCGCGACCGATTTCTCCCAACCTTGAAGCTTTCTTCTAGCGATTTTGGAATCTCTCAGTGAACGGTTGAGGTAACGCAGCCATACACCAAACAGGTATGGATAATCTAAATACTTCATGTACGTGCGCCAAGTCAAAATGTCGACGAAACCCAGCCGTTCGTATATCCGATGAGCCGGAATATCAAGCCCCGTATATAGCGAAGCGTTCGATAGCCCATTCTGTCTATTCTTTTCCAAAGCCGTTTTCATGAGGTTGGAAACTATGCCCTTGCACCTGTAGTCTGAGTCCGTGCAGACTCCAGAAAGCCCAGCTGTCTTGACGTAGACGCCTTCGCCGTGATGCAGTTGCTTGAAGATCAGTTCAACACAGCTCACGAGTTTTCCGTCTACAACACCCACAAAAACATCTTCAGGGCGGACTCCATAGCTTCTATACCATTCCTTCAGTCTTCGAGGAGTCGTGGGTCCAAAGCATTCACTGAAAATGCCTGAGAGAGCAACCTCATCCCCTTTAACGAAATTGCGAATCGTGTACTGGATAGGTTTTCCCAAATCCTTAACCTCCATTGCATGCTGCAAAGCGGTCTTACCCATAACGTAGAATCCTACGTAAAGCCTTTTTGTCAGCTCGGCTTTCTGCTATGCCACGTAGGGCTTGAACTCCCAGTCTTCTCTCTGGGCGCCTATCTTTTTCAAAATACCCACTGCAACGTCTTCAGGAACAGACATCATAGCTTTGCCCACATGCTTGCAGAATTGTCTAACAGGTGCGCAGCGACTCCAATCGGGGCAATCGTGCAGAATAAGGCGTTGGGCTACATCGATTGAAATGCGATATTCACGCACTTTGGCTTTTACATTGTCTTCAGATGCGTGTTCAATTGACACCTCGTTGTCCTTTATCTCCTTAGCCCGTTTGATTCGGTTGTCATCCATGAAGACTTTTAGTAGGTCATTTAGGTTCATTCCAGCGATTTTTTCAGGCATGAAAGCAGTTAGCTCCATCGATGGTTTGGGCGGCGGTGCCTTGAGTTTTGTTTCCAAGTAGGTTCCAACCTTCTCTTTCACAGCCTTTTGTTCCTTTGTTATTATTTCAAGTAGTTCCGCCATTTCCAAACTGTTCTTAACAGCGTAAGCGTGATAGTGATTGTTGAAGTAGCCAAAGACTTTCTTGGCTCTCTGTGCGACTACTTTCACCTTTGGCACCCACGGTTTTAGTTCTTCAGTTTTGTAGTGGTAGTTGTACCATGGCTGCTCGCCTTTGCCGTGCCACCGGATGTAGGCGATGTCGCTTGTAACATGTGCTTCAGGCGGCAGCAGCGGCTCGTCCACCGCAGTGTAAGCGACTTGGTATTTCTCTAAGAGATTGAGCATTTGAGGGTTCATCCAAGATGGGTGACGAAACTCCACGGCTAGCTTGAACTGAGTTGGAAACAAAGTGAAGAACCTCTCGAGCAAGTTGAGGTTGTATTTCAGACCTGGAGGCAATTGCGCTAGTAAGCAAGCAAGCTTTCCATTGAATTGCAGGGGCTCCATCAACTCAAGGAACTTGTTCAGGTCTTGTTCAACGCCTTTTGCCGGATCAAGCTTCTTTTCATGAGTGACAAGCTGTGGCAGCTTGGCGGCAAAAACGAAATCCTGCGGTGTGTACCTAAGCCAGCCAAAAACCATGCCTTTAGTCGGATACCGATAAAAGGTCGAGTCGATTTCAACAGTTTTGAAGACACGCGAATAAGCGGTCAACATGCTTTTTTCGCCTATCTTGTAAAATGCTCCAACCCACTCTTTGTAGGACCAGCCTGAACACCCCAGCCATACATTATCCATGTTTGCCCCTTCCTTCACAAGCATTATAGACAATTGCACCTAGTAATATTACTTCATTGCTGCTCTCATCAAACGTATGGTATAATTATGAAACTGCTAGTCGCTGCTGACTTCCACGGAAGCATCGAAGCCTCACGCAAAGTATCTGAAAAAAGCAAACGCCTCGAAGTTGACGCCATAATTGTGTGCGGAGACGTGACTCACTTCGGCTCACTTAAAGACGCTGAAACAATACTGGCGCCGTTAACCGCCCTTGATCTGCCAGTCTTGTATGTGCCCGGCAACTGCGACCCATCTCAACTAGCTGAAACACAAATCGCTGGCGCTGCAAACCTTCACGGAAAGTGTCAAAAACTTGGCGATGTTGCTTTCATCGGCCTTGGAGGTTCACTTACAAGTCCATATTATTCTTGGTTTGAGCTGTCTGAAACGCAAATAAGGAACATGTTGGAGCAAAGCTGGGATAAATGCCCAGCGAAAGCCTGGTCTGTTGTAGTTTCTCACGCGCCGCCTAGAGATACCAGTGTTGATCTGGCTTTTTCAAGAGTTCACGCGGGCAGCGTCAGTCTGAGAGCCTTCATTGAAGAAAGAAAACCCAGCGTTGTCTTTTGTGGGCACATTCACGAAGCCAGAGGCATTGATCATTTAGGCGACACATTAGTTGTGAACCCTGGCGCTGTGAGACATGGAAAATACGCCTTAGCAAACATAACCGACAAAATCGAAGTAAAGCTGGATTCCCTGTAGGATCCGATTCATTGCTTGAACACCGCCTTCCGGAATAATCGACTGTTTAAAGTTTAAAAGTGAATCCGATAATGTATAGAGAACCGCGAGATGATGTCAAATGCCCTTTGAAAAAGGAGACTTCGTGCTTATCGACTACATCGCACGGGTAAAGGAAACAGGCGAAGTCTTCGATACCACGAAAGAGGATGTAGCCAGAAAAGAAAAACTGTACAAGGAAGGCGAAATATACGAGCCCAATCTCGTCGTCATAGGCGAAGGCTGGGTTCTTAAAGCTCTAGACGAAAGTCTGCTCACATTAGAACTAGGTAAAACCGCCCGTATCGAGATCCCCCCAGACAAGGCGTTCGGAAACCGCGACCCTGAAAAAGTAAGACTGGTTCCACTGAAGCGGCTGACAGCCAAAGGCATAACACCACAACTCGGGATGCGGGTGGAGTTTGAAGGCAAACTAGCTATTGTTAGAACCCTAGGCGCTGGCCGAGTTCAACTGGACTTCAACCCGCCGTTAGCGGGGAAAACACTGGTTTACGAGGCAACGATCCAGAAGAGACTTGAGATAATTAAAGAGAAAATCAATGCGCTGATTCATCGTCGAATTCCGTCGGTTGACGTTTCCAAATTCGATGTGAACCTCAAGAAAGCAGCGGTTGAAATCACGATGCCTGAAGAAGCTTTCTACATCGAAGGCGTGCAAGCAGCAAAAAGAGGCATAGCCGTAGACATCCAAAAATTCTTTGCAGAAAAGGACACGGTCAAATTTGTTGAAGCATTCAAGAAGAAAGCGCCGCCGACCGAGAAAGTCGCACTGGAGAAAGCCGCCCCCGCGCCTCCAGCAGAGGAGACAGCCCAAACAACGCAAGCCCAACCATCAGAGACTGCCAGAACCTCGTAAACTCGCTCTGATAAAGACGCAACGTAGAGGCAGTTAAGAACATCTTTCCTTTCATCAACTCAAAAATGCCCAAGAGGATTAACTAACCATCGACTAGGTTAACGCCATTTTTCAGAAATTAACAATCCCCGAAGCCGCAGGCATCCTTCTCAGAGGCATTGTCCAGTTCTGATTCTGAATCAAGCATAGGCGATATCTCCCTCAAGAATACGGCTTGTACGGTTGTAATCTCGCGAAAGCGGCGATCATCATTGACGGAAAACAAAAGGAGGTGAGAATGTTGAAAGTGAAAGCAGCTATCTTGCTCGCCCTCGCATTGCTTGCCTTTGCCGTGCCCACATTTGCAGCTTTGAGCTTGTCGTCGCCAAAGCTCTACAATGTCTCAAACAACTTCATCGAAGATGATGATCCACCAGCGCAGCCTGAAGGTGACCCTGTCAAAGGGGGCTTCCCACATTGAGCGCAAGGTTTTAGTAAACGATACAAACCATATAGAGCAAATTAAACCAAAAGAGAAGCGGAGATGGATAATAATGCCCAAAAAAATTGACCTCCAGCATCTAAGAACAGTTGAAGCATTAGAAGTAGAAGGCCCAAGAAACATAACAAAAGTAGCGAGAAAACTCAGAATTCCAGCTGAAACATTACGGAAAAGAGTTAGACGAATGGCCTCCCAGTTTTCTTGGTGTTTCAATTTGAACATTTATCACGCGAATCTGGGACTCAAGAAGGCTGTAGTTTTCGCCCAAGCTGTTCCAGGATACGAAGATCTGCTCTTTAATAGCCTCAAAACCAATGACTTTTGGTTTTACGTAAACCGATGTTACGGCATGAGCGAAGGCTGCATCGCGGTCTACACAATTCCTGTCAATCACGGCAATGATTTTGAGTCATTTATCGGGCAGCTTGAGGATTCTGGTGTGGCACGCACAACACAAGTTTTTTGGTCAACATGCTTCTACTATGTGCATTTGAAACCAAACTGGTTCAATGAAACCTCAAAATCGTGGAACTTCCAGTGGGATCAGTGGACGGAAGAAGTCTCCAAGCACAGAAGGCAGCTTCAACTACCTGATACGTTGCGTGACCCAGACGAGTACCCTATCAAAGGCGACAGAACGGACATTCTCATTTTGAAGGAATTGGAAAAGAATCCACTCATCAGAATGACTGAACTAGCGAAAAGAATCGGCATATCCCAGCAACTTGCCGCATATCATTACCTTAGACATATCCAAGAGCAAAACTTAATCGAGAGTTTTGAAGTTTCTTTCCCATACTTTGAGAAAAACGCTTCAGATCTATTTGTGTTCACTTTTGAATTCAGCAACCATGATTCTTTCGCCAGATTCGCATCATCACTTTTGGACAAACCATTTGCGCGGGGACTGGGAAAAGTACTGGGCAAGAACGCCCTAATCGCTCACTTGTACCTGCCTAGAGCCGAGTTCAGAAAATTCGTCGATATCTTATCGAAGCTGATCAGAGCAGGGTTGCTGGCAAATTACAGCTACGTAATACTGGATCCTGAAAAAGATTCACGCCAGAGCATCTCTTACGAATACTTCAGAAACAAGAAATGGACCTACGACCACAAGAAACACATCAGAAATCTAGGAAACCTAGTGAAAGGTCAGGGTGTAAAGAAAAAAGTAGCTAGGCGACCAGACTAGAAAAGCAAGTCTAGGGCTTAATGCCCTGAGCTTCCATCGATTCTTTGAAGAGTTTCTTCGAAACTGCCAGCCGCGCTTTTTGAGCCATAATGTCTCTCGTAACGAAGTCTAGAGCTTCTTCTGGACACCATTTGACGCATTCTGGGTCACTTTCGCAGGTGTCGCAGATGCGCACGACTTTCTTCTCCGGATGCAGTGTTATGGCGCCGTAGTCGCAGGCTTCGATGCACCAGCTGCAGCCGTCGCATTTCTCGTCGTCGATCATGATGACGCCTGTTTGCTCAGACTGTTTGAGAGCGTCTCTTGGACATGCAGTGACGCAGGGCGCTGGGCTGCAGAGTCGACACGCGATTGAGATGTTGATCAATGGATGCAAGCGCATTGTGCGGATTCGTGATTTTTGGGCGCTGAATGCGTTCTCCTTGTCCAAGGAGCATATGTACTCGCATACTGCGCAGCCTGTGCATTTCTCTGGGTCGCAGGACACTAGTTTCCATTTTGCTGCTTCTGCCTTTGGAACTGCTGCCATAGACATTCCTCCTATTATTTCTCCATTTTTGCTTGATTTTCACTTCGTGCCTTCAATTATGTATGCCAGATCCTCCATACCCAGCTCCTTTAGTTTCTCAGGGGTTGGCACACCTTCTTTGTTCCAACCGCGAACCTCGTAGTAATCATCCAGTAGCAGGTCCAGTTCTTCTTGGCTTACGAAGCTTCCTTTGGACGGCCCTTCATCGGGTATGGGCACATGCATAACTTTCCATGGCAACGTGTCATCTTTGCGTGTCAAGCCCTCCCGTATGTTGATGAGTCTGCCCAAGTTGTTGATGCGCTCTCCAGCCTTTTGCAGTTCATCTGGCTTCATTTCGATGCCCGTGACAGCATTGTATAAAGCTGCCAAGTCTTCGTATCCTTTGACGTAAGTGCCTCTTGAAAACTTGCACACAATGATCGAATCGATTATTGCATACAGGTCCTCGGTTTCTCTAACCAGTTTGCCCCTGCCTTTTTCAGCCTTGAAACGGTTCACCTTGCCAGCCACATCTGGTCCGTAGGCTCCGTGCCTGTTGTGATCGGCTCCACGGAAAGACACAGCGTAGCCTAAGGCTGCTGTTTTGAGTCCTCTAATGTCGTAGCCTGTCATTTCCACGCCTTTTATGTGAACAGCGTATTTGTCAGAGCCTTTGCCTATCTTTTCAGCGGCAAGTCTTACGCCTTCAGCCAATACGTCTCCGAAGCCTTCCCGAGTGCCTACTTGCTTTATCATTTCAAGCATGGCTTCGTGATTGCCAAAATTGAGTTCTAATCCAGCGGTCTCCTTGTTAACAATGCCGTTCTTGTAGAGGTCCATGGCAAAGCTTACTACGAGGCCAATGGAAATAGCGTCCACTCCGTAGATATTGCTTAGATCCATTCCTTTCAAAATAGCGTCCAAGTTGCCAACGCCGCAGTTTGGTCCCATTGCCCACAACGGCTCATATTCAATGCGAGTTGTCGTTCCTTTATACGGACCTTCTGGAACCACGGCTATGTGCTCGCAACGCATGGCGCAGGAGGAACAACCTATTATTTTTGCCACGAAACGTTCGTTCAGGTATTCTCCGCTGATTTTGTCAGCTCCTGCAAACACTGCGCTGGTGAAGTTGTTGGTTGGCATAGCACCTAGTGCGTTCAACACGAGAACGTTCTCTGGTGTTCCAAGTGTTCTGTATTTTCTCGCTGCTGGTCCTTTCATTCGCTCGTGCTGAATCTTCACAAGCTCAAGCAGGCGATCTTTATTGGCGACTGTTATGTCCTTTGAGCCTCTTACAGCTATTGCTTTGAGGTTTTTTGAACCCATGACTGCGCCTAGGCCTGTTCTTCCACAAGCTCGGCTCTTCTCGTTGATGATGCAAGCGATTCTGACAAGTTTTTCGCCAGCAACTCCAATCGATGCCACGCGGATGTAGAAGTCTTTCAATTCCTTCTTTACGGCATCCTCTGTTTCCTGCGGTGATTTACCCCACAGGTATTTGGCATCCATCAACTGCACGGCGTCATCGTCTACCCAAAGGTAAACTGGCTTCTCAGCCTTCCCATAGAAGATTATGGCATCGTACCCTGCCCTTTTCAGTTCGGTTCCCCAGTGTCCATGGGCTTTGGCTTCACCAACTCCAAAGGTTTGAGGTGATTTTGAAACAAACGCGTGTCCATTTCCGCCTGTGGGCACCACTGAACCTGATAATGGACCCGTTGCCACGACAAGTGGGTTTTCTGGGCTGAATGGGTCTATGCCTGGTTTTGAATGGTCTAGGTAGAGGCGCATTCCAAGACCGATGCCGCCAATGTATTTTTTGGCTAATTCTTCTTTGAGAGGTGCAGTCCATATTTTGCCGCTCGTTAAGTCAACATGTAAAATCCGTCCAGCATAACCTAACATTCTTACGGCTCCTTTTTTGGGCTTTTTCCATTCTTGGGAAAGAAATATCACATAATCCATTGGGGAATATTTAAGTTTTCTATGAACAATAAATATTGAAGGAAACATGAGGCGCCAACGCATGAAAGTGAACGTGCACTATCTAGGATTCATCAAGAACCTCATAAAAAGAGCCGAAGACGAGTTTGAACTAGAAGAAGGCGCCTCACTGTCAGACATTCTCAACAAAATCGCGGGACTGTATGGCAAACCGTTCAAGAAAGAGTTCTATGAGCCTGGATTGAAGGACGTGAAGATGGGCTTTGTGGTAACAGTGAACGGCATTCTGATGGGACAATTAGACGGGGTGAACACTCGGCTGAACGACGGCGACAACATCATCTTGATGTCGCTCATGAGCGGCGGTTAACAAGCACGCACCTAAATAGAACGGCAACCGCATGGCAAGAGTTATAGTTTGATAGAGCTAAGTTGTTCTAAAAAAGTGAGATGAACGCCCGTGGTGAATCGCATTCAGCATCTGCAAAGGTCCTTCGAGAAGAACAAACTCGACGGATATCTGATCGCAGATGAAACAAACATTCTGTATTTCACTGGCTTTCTTGGCGCATATCGTCTTCTTGTTCCAGAGGAAGGTGACGGCGTGCTTTACGTCTACGGCACTAACTATGAAGCGGCTAAAGAGATGGCGCGAAATTGTACGGTGGAACTCCTGCAGCGAGGCGAAGACGCGGACAAGAGATTAGCGACCAAGGCTCGGAAACTGAAACTTAGAAACATAGGGTTCAGCTCTCTCGAAGTCTCAGCCTACGACAGACTCAGGAGAGCTCTAGGCGGTATAAAGCTCACAAGCGCTAGCCAACTTATCTGGGACCTACGCAAGGCAAAAGACGCATTTGAAATAGCCTGCATGAGAAAGGCGGCAGAGTTAACCGATGTAGCTGCCAAAAGAGCAGCTGAAGTACTTAAGCCTGGAATACACGAGTACGAAGTTGCAGCGGAAGCGGAATATGCCATGCGCAAGCTGGGCTCAGAAGGAACTCCTCCAACCTTCGACACCAGTGTGGCTTCAGGTCCGCGCTCAGCCTTTCCACATGGCGGATGCACGAGCAAGAGAGTTAGAAAAGGTGAACTGATACAGTTTGACATTGGTGCTCGCTGCTGTGGTTACGCCTCTGATTTGACCCGCACGTTTCTGATTGGCAAGCCTACGCCTAAACAGAGGAAGATCTACGAAATCGTTAAGGAAGCGCAGGAAAAAGCCTTCCAAACGATTCGACACGGCGTCAAAGCCAGACAGGTCGACGCTGTGGCTAGAACGTGGATAAAGAAGCACGGGTTTGGCGCGAACTTCCCACATGGCTTAGGTCACGGCGTTGGTTTAGAAGTGCATGAACCGCCGACGCTCAACACAGTCAGCAAAGACATTTTGAACACGGGGAACGTGGTCACAGACGAGCCTGGCATTTACATTTTGGGCTATGGCGGAATCCGCATTGAAGACACCGTGCTCGTGAAGAAAGATGGAGCAGAACGACTAACAAAAGCACCTTACGCGATGACTGTCAGTTAGAGTTTGATAGGATGAACGAGCGTGATCCAATGGCGAAGATACTAGTCGTTTATGATTCAAAAACCGGGCATACAGAGAAAATGGCTTTTGCTGTTGCTGCAGGCGCCAAGAGAGTGAAAGGAGTCGAAGTTCAGGTTAAGAGGGTTTCTGAGACAAGAATCGAGGATTTAGTTGAAGCTGATGGAATCATTCTGGGCTCGCCCACTTACTATGGTTTGATGTCTACTCGACTGAAGACGCTAATTGACAAGTCAGTCAAGGTTCATGGAAAACTTGAAGGAAAAGTGGGAGCTGCTTTCACGAGTTCCGGGGGAACAGCATCAGGGGCAGAGACGACTCTGCTATCTTTAGTTCAAGCTCTGTTGATACACGGAATGATTGTTCAGGGACGCGCCCATACTAAACACTATGGTGCAGCAGCTGTAGGTGCTCCCAAAAAAGACGACCTCAGATCTTGCATGGATCTTGGCAAAAGAACGGCTAGTCTTGTAATGAGATTAAAGTAAAGGCGTTCAGACTCTTCTTTACTCAGTTACTTGAGCACGCCTAAAAACATACAATGAGATTCCAACAAAGAAGATAAAATAGATTAATGCCACAGTAATCGATGTCAGAACGACATTGGAAAAAGGCTCTGAGTAAAGCGGCTCCCATCCCACCTGCCCAGGAGTTGTTCCTCCTAGGTTTATCTTGTAATAGGTAACCTCCCATGAAGGATGCAAAATGAAATTTATGAGGTTTGGACCTATGCTGTCAGTGCCTGTTGAAACGCCAGTGCCTGTTGGAACGCTAATGCCTGTCGGACCAGATGGCAATAGGCCTCCATTAGCATATCCAGAGTTGCCAGTGCCGGGAATGTAGGTGAGAATCCATCCTTGACCAGCAAGTGTCGCAACTATCGTTCCGATTATGGTTGTCCCAAACCAGATGCCTAAGGCTCCGAGAGCAGCTATTAAGGAACTCCTTGAAAGGGTGCCCAGCAACAGGACAATTGATATCCATATCAAAGTGCTGAAAAGGGCTCCAAGAAGAGAGAGCGGAACAAGATGCAGGTTATTTTGAGGTCCGTACACGACGAAGCCGCCTATGGCCATGTAAACCGTCAGAAAGCAATATGTTGCCAAAAGCGTTAGGAAAGCTGCAAAAAGCTTCCCAAAGAACACAGTGGTCCTTGATACTGGTTTGGCTAGTAGCGGAACAATGGTTCCACTCTCAAACTCTGCTGAAATGGTGTTCATAGCAGTCGCTATTGCAAACAAGAAAAACCCAAACCCGCCTAAACCTACGCTGGAGGAAACTACGAAATCAGGTTTAGGCTCCACGGGCGGACCGCCAAGGGCACTCACGATGTGGTCTCCAGCCAGCGATAAGGTGGCAAGAGCAAACGCAACAACAAGCATTCCGAGGAACTTTTTCTTTCGGATGTTCCAGAGTATCTCATACTTAATCACTGCAAGAAACTTCACTGTCCACCTCGTGTGGCTTGCCCTCATTTTATGACTTTCCTTCTTTGCGTTTGTCAAGAAGATCCATAAATACGTCCTCTAGGCTTTCTCCCTTCACGTTCATTGATATGACGATGCCTCCGCCAGCGGTAATTGCCTGAGAGACTTGAGATCTCACATCGTCACGAGTCTTCAACTCGACCAAGAGCTTCTTTCCGTCTTCGGAAACATGTATCACGAAAGGTAGTTCCTTCACTTTTTCAACAACAGATCTTGAGATTTTGTCAACTTCAGCCTCTATTATTGTGGGTCCGCTGACTTTTGCCGATATCTCCTTAAGCGTGCCCGAAGCTAACGCAACTCCCTTGTTGATTATTGTAACATGGGTGCAGACCTCCTGAACCTCATGCAGAAGGTGCGATGAAAGAAAGACGGTGACGCCTTCCTTCGAGATTCCCTTCATCATTTCCCGAACTTCAACCATCCCCACAGGGTCCAAGCCAAGGCTCGGTTCATCAAGGATGACCAATTTAGGTTCATTTAACAGCGCCTGTGCCATGCCTAAGCGCTGTTGCATACCCTTGCTGTACGTGCCGATGAGATCGTTTCCTCGTTCCCCTAGGCCAACCATTCCGAGGAGTTCAGGTATCTGTTTCTTGCGTTCTTCTTTAGTCATGCCGCACATTCTGCCGTATATGTCTAAGAGTTCGGTTCCCTTCAGATGTTTAGGAAGCTTTGGGAGTTCAGGCATGTAGCCTATTCTCAACCTAACGCCTGGCTTGTCCCAGCCAAGTTCTTGACCTAGAACTGTCACTTTTCCACGGTCGGGTTTTAGTAGTCCTGCAAGTATCTTGATAGTTGTGGTTTTTCCAGCGCCATTAGGACCTAGAAAACCGTGAATTGTATTCTCTTCAACTCTTAGGTCAAGCTTGTCAACTGCCGTTAGTGAACCGTAACGCTTTGTTAAGCCCAGGGTTTCTATGGCTGCTCCCATTCACATAACTCCGTTTAGTGCAATCATAGCTTAGTGGGCCCGCCCGGATTTGAACCGGGGACCAACAGGTTATGAGCCTGTCGCTCTAACCAAGCTGAGCTACGGGCCCCGCTTACTATCTTCGGTTTCACGTTCTCATTTAAGCGTTTTCTGCCTTAGGTCCACAGAGAATTAAATGCATACCTCACCGTCTGTCTTCCACGTACAACTCGCTAGGAGGCGCCGAAGTTTTGCATGATCATCGCGATGAATTTTGTGCCCTTGATGAAGCTGTTTATGCGGAGGTTCTCGTTGGGTGCGTGCCCGTTTGCCTCCGAGTGGCTGCAGCCCACAGAAACAACAGGATATCCCAGCAGGTTTCGAAAGAGATGCATAGGTCCTGAGCCAGCGCTTGTTGGGTAAACCACTGCCTTCTGACCGTAAACTTTCTCAGCGGTCTTCACCACTGTCTTCACGAAGTTATCAATGATTGGCGTTTTCGTCGGTTCTGTCGAGCCATGCATGATCACTTTCACGTCCCCAAAGCCGTGCTTCTTCAAGTGCGTTCTCAATTTTTCAACGATTTCCTCGGGGCTCTGATGTGCAACCAAGCGGAAGTCTAGTTTTGCCATAGCCTTGTTCGGCAGGACTGTCTTTGAGCCAGCGCCTGTGTATCCAGATAAGATTCCGTTTATTGTGCTCGTTGGCTGATAGAGTAAGGCTTTCAAAGCCTCCATTCCCGACAGGTTACGAAGGAATACCTTCAACCCTAATTCCTTCTTCTCTTCGGGTTCCTCGAACGGTATGTTCTTCAAGCATTCCAGTTCCTCTGTTGAAGGTGGTTCGACCCTGTCATAGAAGCCCTCAACTAGGATCTCTTCTTTTTCGTTTTTGAGAGTGTTCAACGCCCAGACAAGACGCCAGATAGGACTAGGAACAAGCGGAGCATTGGCCGAGTGCACATCTTTAACTGCCCCTTGACATTGCAAATCCACTGACAAGACTCCTTTGAGGCCTAGATGAACCGTGGGGCGTCCGTGGCGATCAGTCCCGCCGAACTCCCAAATGGCAGCGTCAGCTGATAGCAGGCGCTTGTTTTCTCGAATCACGGGCTCTAAGTGGGGACTGCCAATCTCCTCCTCTCCCTCAACCACAAATTTAACGTTAACTGGAACGTCGCCTTGAGTCTTCAGAAACGCCTCAACAGCTTTTAGCCGCGACACAAAGTTGCCCTTGTTGTCCGAAGCGCCTCTACCGTAGATTTTTCCATCACGAATCTCGCCGCTGAAAGGACCAGACTTCCATTCGTCCAGGGACTCAGGCGGCTGAACGTCATAATGATCATAGAACAACAGGGTCTTCTTGGATGCTTTGGATTTGATCTCTCCGTAGACAACTGGGTTTCCGTCCTTTTCGGGCAAAATCTTCGTGACAGCTCCCGCTTCTTTGAACATCTTGGCAACAAGCTCGGCGCACTCTTGCACTCCTTCTCCTCGAGCTGACACGCTTGGTTGCTTGATAAGCTTGACAAGGTCGTTGACAAATGCCTGCGAGTCTGCGTCGATATACTTGAAAACTCTCTCTAATGACATAAAGGGCTACTGTTGATGGTGATCCGTATTTAAATAAGATGTTTCCATGGCACACTACAGATGCTATTAGCGATGAGAAATAACGAAACGCATAAATCAATAGTCTCGACTGTTAACATTCGGTCGGGCAACGGGCGGTAGCTCAGCTTGGTAGAGCTTCCGAGCCACCATTCTCATGGCGGCGGAGATGCTGTAGACCTCTACCATTATGGTAGCAGAGGTCACCCAGCCTATCAAGCACACAAGAATTAGGCGCCGGTAGCAGAAACCGGTGTGTCGCAGGTTCGAATCCTGCCCGCCCGACCACAAACGAAACGTGTTTATACTCAGACCCTTTTGCATATTGCTTCAAAAGCGGAAGATACCATGAGACAGGAGTCCTATTTGGTGCATGGGCTTCGCTTCAAAGAAGAACCTGGGCAGGAAATACGAGGCTATTTCTTAATCATTGCAGCGTCAGTGCTATGGGGAACGATGGGAATTTTCGCAAAACTGTCTTACAAGTATGGAATTCTGCCTGAAACCTTGATCGCCTTGAGACTTGTCATCAGCTTTTCAACGTTGCTGCCTGCTCTGGCAGTATTCAAAAGAAGTTCATTCAGAGTCAACAGACACGATTTGCCCTACTTAGTGATTTTCGGCGTGTTTGCAGTGGCATTCCAAAGGGTCTCCTATTTCTATGCAGTGAGTCTTGCAACAGCAACAATCGCAGCCATACTCTTTTACACGTACCCAGTTTTTGTGACGCTTCTGGCTTCCCTCTTCCTAAAAGAGAAGCTTACGCCTGAAACGATTCTCGCAATCGTCTTAACATTCTCAGGAGTTGCGCTTGTCGTAAGAATTTATGACCCATCCGCCTTGAATGCAAACCTTGCAGGAATCATCTTTGGGCTATTTTCCAGCCTTTTCTTCGTGCTGTACTTCATGATGGCAAGAAACCTTAGAAGCAGATATGCCACTTTAACCTTGATCCTCTACGGCGATGGCCTAGGCGCCTTAACACTGTCACCATTAATATTGACATCATATTCCAGCATTGCAGGCTTTCCTACACAACTGTGGTTGCTTATATTTACAATCGCCTGGATACCTTCATTGCTAGCTTATCTACTCTACAGCTACGCATTGAAGTACGTTAAGGCCAAGGGAAGCATCCTTTCAGTAATGGAACCGTTGTCAGCATCGGTACTATCCGCGATCATCATAGGTGAAGGGTTTCACACACTTCAAATACTTGGCATAGCGCTTTCATTAGCTGGAGTCATTCTGCTCTTCAGAGAAAGCAAACCGTCATCGTAGCCCTATTACCTTAAATATCGAAGTGCCTCTTTCACAAGTTCTCAACTATGCAGGAAGCCTACCTTCATGAAAGAAGACAAAGACGATTGGACGCGCGAAGAGCTACAAAAAGAATACGTTGAGAAAATGATAGCAGTCACCGTTCCAGTGAATATCATCATTCATGGCCAGCAGACAATCCTTGACCTTTCAACAATCGAGAACCTCCTCAGAGACGCTGAGATCATATCTCTTGAAGACTGCGGCTGCCGCGCAAAATGGCACAAGTGTGACGCGCCCCTTGACGTGTGCATCAGTCTTGATGATGAAGCACGTGACTCCATGAAGCGTGGCGCAAGAAGAATCTCGCTGGCTCAGGCACTCGTTGTTCTCCAGCGTTCACATCGCGCTGGCTTGGTGCACATGGCTTTCACATTCAAGGGAAAAGAAAAACCTGAAGTAGTCTGCAGCTGCTGCTCATGCTGCTGCCATTCATTAAGCGCCTTGGTCAGATTTGGCATGCCCGACGCAGTTGTGGCATCAGAGTACATAGCCCAGCAAGACCATGGCTCATGCAACAATTGTGGCACATGCGTCCAACGCTGCCGATTCAAAGCTAGACAACTCGACTCCGAACAGAAACTCGTTTTCAACCCAGCCAAGTGTTTCGGCTGCGGCTTGTGCGCGACCACATGCCCAACAAAATCGATAACATTACTCAGGAGAACATAAACGAACATCAAGCGATCAAAGCTTAAGTATCTTCATGCAATCTCAAAAGCTGTCATAAACAACCGCGCCTTCGAAGTTGATGATACACTAAGAACGATTTGTCATCACCACGTGCACAGCAAAGCCACAACAGTAGAAGAAGGAGCTAAGCGAAGTTGGCAACCTTCTTCAGAAAACAAACCGCCTCCACAGAACGCAAGTCCTTTACATTACCACATAACTTAAAACATAGTCCCACAGAGTTTATCCACACCAAACATATCTCCGCACGGTTGATGAGCAACAACATGAAAAAATCCTTAGACATGTTCGCCCAAGCACGAAAGGAAGGCCGAAACTATCTGCTTGAACCCGAAGCCAAAATCGTATGCATGGAATACGGCATACCCGTGACACGTTTCAAAGTTGCACTCACACAGGATGAAGCAGTCAAATTCGCCGATCAAATCGGCTACCCAACTGTACTGAAAATCGTTTCACCAGACGTCCTCCACAAATGGGATCTAGGCGGAGTCATGCTCAACCTCAAAAGCGCAACCGAGGTCAAAGACGCCTACAACAAGATTCTAGAAAACGTGAAACGTCACAAACCCGACGCTAAGATCATCGGTATGCTCGTGCAAGAGATGGCACCTTCATCAACTGAAATCATCGTGGGCTCCATCAAAGACCCGCAGTTTGGACCCGCGTTAATGTTCGGGTTAGGCGGAATCTTCGTTGAAGTCCTGAAGGACGTTACCTTCCGTATCGCGCCCATCACTGAAACAGACGCCCGAGAAATGATAACCGAAGTCAAAGGCTACCCAGTCCTCAAAGGCTATAGAGGCCAACCGCCAGCCGATGTTAACGCAATAGTGAAAATCCTGATGAACACATCGCGTCTAATCATGGACCACACGGAAATCAAAGAACTTGACCTCAACCCTATAATGGTGTACGACAAGGGAGCCAAAACCGTCGATGCCCGAATCATCCTCGAGTGAAGCACAAGCACCAAGTCCAATCGTACAAAAAATAGACGAATCAAAACAACAGCTCATCCAGACCAGACAAGAACGAGATCAACTGAACCAAGAAGCGAAAAAATGGGCTGAAAAAAGAAACGAACACCACGAGCAGATAAAGCAGCTACAGAACGCAGTCAAGAGTCTAAGAGAAAAACGAGACGAAACAAACCTCCAAGTACAAATCCTGAAGACAGCACGAGAGAACGCAAAAGCCCAACGAAAAGAAAAACACGAACAAATCGTAAAGCTCAGAGAGAGAATGAAACCACTCTCTGAACGAAAGCCACGAGCTAGACTGTACGATTTGGAGAAAAGAATTCAAAACCTCGAATGGAAAATCCAAACCTCATCACTCTCGGTTCAAGAGGAAAAGCCGCTTGTCGAACAGGTTAAAACACTTGAAACCCAGCGGCTTGCTCACAAGCAGTTGCAAGAGCTAAAAGACAAGCTTCTCGAACTGCAAACCGAAACAAAAGCGTTTGAAACCCAAGCTAAACTCAAACATAACGAACTCTCCCAGCTAGCAAATCAAAGTCAAGAATTCCACAAGCAACTTGTCGAAACCTTGAGCAAGATCAAGGCTCTCAGACAGAATGCAGACAAGGCACAAGAGAAGTACTTGGAATTTCGTCGAAAAGCAGACAAAGCCCATGAGAAATACATCGAAATACAACAGCGAATCAGGTCACTGACAGAGGAGCTGCATGAAAAAGAAGAGCAGCAGTACGCCGAGAAGGAGCAGATGCTTCGTGAAGAAGCCACAGCAAAGGCTCGAGAAAAAATGAAACGGGGCGAAAAACTCACGTGGGACGAGTTTAAGTTACTTACCGCAGAAGAAGAGACAACGGAACATTAAAGAAGACAGATTCATAACATTAAAGTGCCAGTGAGCGTGTACCACAGAACTGGCAGATCCGCCTTGGCAAAGAAAAATGTCTCAACGCCTGAGCGCACTCTTGTCTTATGTGTAGATCGAGACGACGACCTAGGCTCCAAAGCGGGAGTAAAAACACCATTAATTGGAAGAGAAGAGAACATTAACGCAGCCGTTAATCTTGCCCTCAAAGACCCAGAAGAGCCAGATGCAAACGCCATCTTCGAGGCGGTGCGCATCTACGACCGCTTCAACGAGAGCAGTTCTGAGAAAGAGCCTAAAAGCGAATGCCAGATCGCAACGATAGCGGGCTCGGAACTAGGCGATGTTGGCGCAGACAAAACCTTGGTAGCGGAATTGAACCAAGTTCTAAACTACTTTCCAGCCAGCGAGGTCATCTTGGTCACAGACGGATTTGCAGACGAAGCTGTCTTGCCACTGGTTCAGTCAAGAGTGCCCGTATCATCAGTTCGCAGAATCACGGTTAGACACAGCGAGTCCATTGAGGAAACTGTGTGGCTATTCTCACGCTACGTGAAAATGATTTTTGAGAATCCCCGATACTCCCGCATGGTGCTGGGTTTGCCAGGAGTTTTGCTGATCGTATTGGGATTTTTATACATGCTGAACTGGATAGGCTATTCTTGGATAGCCTTTCTAATGGTGTTGGGCGGCTTTCTAGTTGTCAAAGGTTTTATGCTTGACAAGGCGGCGCGCAACTTCTACATTTGGGTAAGGGAATACTCTCCGCCACCCTTCCCTGTTCTAATTGCAGGATTCGCCGCTATGGCAGGACTATTGCTCATCGCACTCGGCTTGTATCAGGGCAGCTTCCAAGCCTCGAATTTCATCAGCAGCCTGAACCCTGCTCCAACAGTTCCATCAGAATGGCTGGGAGTTCTGCCGCGTGTATTAGGCGAGTTTCTCACACAGTCAATAGTGCTCATGGTGATTGGCGTATGCGTGTTGCTCTCAGGAAGAGCCATCCGCTGGTTCTTCGAGCATGACAGTCGACTATTCCGCACAATTGTTATGTTGGTTGTGGCTGCCTGGTCATCACAAATCTTCTACGAAGCATCTCGAATCCTCATAACGCCAACGCTCACCTATGAACGACTAGTTTTCGGCATTGTCATTGGCATATTCTTAACCATTGCTTCCTTCCTCATCACAATGGCCTTGCACAGAAAGTATCATTCTTTCTTCAGGGAGAAAGAAGCAAAAGTTGAGGAAGGTTAACACAGCCATTGAAGGCGGAACTGGAACTGAAGCCATCAGCCATGACATTGAAGTACCTTTGACTATTGGAACACCGCACGAACTGGCGACGCCAATCCTCCTGAGTGAAGTTAGCGAACAAACCGTGGCTACGAAAACCGCTTTTGTTCTGGAGCAACTCTTAAAAGGGTCGGTGATTCATTTGCCACAGAAACGCATTATCGCTATCACCAAGAGTTTAAAAATGCAAGGTCTAGAGGTTAAACAATGCTGAAAACGCTGCTGTCAGCTGTAGGCGTCTACAGAATCTACGAAAAATGGCTTCAATACCAGGTCAAGAATGGCAACAAGCCAGACCACATAGCAATCATTCTAGATGGCAACCGCCGATGGGCTTCGGAGCAAATGCTCAGTAGCCCTTGGATTGGACACCAATTTGGCGCCTCAAAAGTAGAAAACTTGCTCGAGTGGTGTCTAGACTTGAGAGTGAAGTCGATTACGCTGTATGCTTTCTCAACTGAGAACTTCGCGCGCCCTCCGCAAGAAGTTGAACAAGTCATGCAAATCGCAAGTGATAAACTCCAGAAAATCCTGACCGATGAGAGGATTCATAGAAACCAAGTTCGAGTCAAAGTAATCGGACGGCTAGGGCTACTACCCAAGAGCGTCCAGGAGCTTATTCTGAAGGTTGAAGAAGCCACGAAAGACTACACCGAGCATTTTCTCAACATCGCATTCGCCTACGGAGGCAGAGCTGAAATTGTGGATGCCACCAGAAAAATAGCGCAGAAAATCGAAAAAGGCGAGCTGAAACCCGACGCGATAGACGAGCAAGTTTTCGCTGAGCATTTGTATACATCGTATCTGCCGAAGCAAGACCCAGACCTGATAATTAGGACTTCTGGAGAAGAGCGCTTAAGCGGCTTTCTTCTCTGGCAGTCAGCCTACAGCGAACTATTCTTCTTAGACGTTTACTGGCCTGATTTCCGACGGATAGATCTATTGCGAGCTGTCAGGACTTATCAGAATCGAAAGCGACGTTTTGGGCAGTAGCTCAAGCTTGGGTCACGCTCTCTTCCTAGCACTCACTATGGAAATTACATCCCTGTCCTTTAGCACGTAGTTTTCTCCAATTCGCTTCTTCTCGCGAGCCTCCATGGCGTAGATGAAGGTTTCGCCTATTTCCGTGTGGATTAAGTATGCGAGTTGTCTGGCTGTTGTGCCGTATGGAACAACGTACGAGTCTGGCAAAACGTTGCCCTTGTGGTCAGTTAACTTTTCAATATCCTCCACCGGATACACAACGATCATGTTCAACAGCTTGAAATATGCCATGTTAATGGCTTCTTGCACGCCGGTTGTGCCAAACTTGAGGAGGACCTTTTCCTTAATGGTCTGTAGCGCTTTTTTCTGAGCCTCTGTTATTCCTTCAGGCTTCAATATGTTGAAGTTGCTGTCACCAGGCCTGTAGTCTATCATTCCTTTCTCGGCTGCTCTTCTTAACGCCAACTCTGCTTCAGCTGAACAGGGCATAACTATGTAGTTGGACGATTTAAGACGCTCCACGTTTTGCTCAGATGGTTCCAAATCGATTTTGTTGCCGGCAATAAGCATGGGCTTGGCGATTCCCCTTAGAGCATCCAAAAACTTTAACAGGTCATCTTCACTCCAAGAGGTTGGCTTTTCAGCGCTGAGTCCTGTCTTTCTCACGGCTTCGAAGATATGAACTCTTTTTATCGCTAATCCGCTTAGGCGCTCCTCGAGGAGAGGGTACAGCTCCATTGCACCTGACTCTACTGTTCGCGCCATCTTTGGCCATTCTCGCTTAATTATCTGCGACAGCCACATGGTTATCTCTACTTCCAGAAACCGAACATCCTCAAGTGGGTCGTGGCTGCCAGCTCTGACTAATTTGCCTTCACTGTCGGTTGCGCCTGCGGCGTCCACAACATGGATGAGGGCGTCTGCCTTGCGAATCTCGTCTAGGAACTGGTTACCTAAACCTCTCCCTTGCCAAGCGCCTGGAACCAATCCTGCACAGTCAATTAATTCGACGGGTATGAGCCTTATTCCATTCATGCACAGTGAGTTCTGAGGGTTGTCTTGCACGTTGAATTCTTCATGGACGCATGGCGTTCTAATGTATCCTACTCCTCGATTAGGCTTGATGGTTGTGAAAGGGTAGCTTGCGATCTCAGCTGGGGCTAAAGTGGCTGCGCTGAAAAAAGTTGACTTGCCCGTATTAGGCTTGCCTACGATGCCAACCATCATTAGATTTTAGCTTCCTAGGCAACAGTGTGGATAAAGGCACAATTCAATTTATGCCTTCCATATTCAGTGTTTTGGCACTGGCGAAAACCCAAGTCACTTTTTCGTAGTTCGATTTTATTTTTCGGACACGCTTTTCGTGCCAAGCTTCGTCCCATCCCAACCCTAGATCCTCATCGACTAGGATGATCGAAATATCTGTCCGCCATGGTTTCTTTTCTATGATGGTCGCAACGCTGCAAATCCGCTTTGGTGCGCTGCAGTCAATGCATCTGCCCGTCTGTGCGCAAGGTGTGGCAAACTGTTTGGTTCTGGCGTGAAAAGGTGCAATAACATTCTTTATTCGACGGAAAGCTTCATCAACGTTTTTCACTATTTTGTTCCGGCCAACTATGATGAAGACCTTTCTTGGACCGAAAATCATCGAGGCAACTCTGTTTCCAACAGCGTCGATGTTGACGAGTTTTCCGTCGATTGTGACAGCGTTGGTGCCGGCTAAGAGCACGTCACATGTGAACAATTGCCTTGATATATGGTCACGCGTTGCGGTCTTAGTTGGGTCCAAGGTCAACTCCTTGGTGAATGGATTAAGAACCCTGATTCCCTTCTTTTCCAACGCTTCTATGACTCTGATTTGGCGGATTGTGGCAGAGTCTCCGGCGCCGACAACCGCGTCCTTTGGAATTGAGCTTAGAATCATCTGTTTGGCTACAATGCTATTTTGGGCGAATTTGGCTTCGAAATTGTTTGCCCTTAAGCTGTTTAGTGTTTGTTCCAATTCGGTGGTCAATCACAACACCTGTCTTCGTGTGCACTTCTATCATCGTTTGCGTATTAAGATAAATTGTGCTGTCATTGGAAGAGAGAATACATTGTCAAACCTTAATCAATGATGGAAATCTGAGCTGGAAATCGTTGAAACCCAACATAAGTAAGGGAGGCGCAGAGGGCGGTGTCGATTGGATGGCTGAAAAAGATTATTAGCGCTTTCTCATAGTTACCTTAAACACTTTGAGGGTTGGCTCGAGGGAATATTCCGTGATTCAAAACAGTAAGCTACTTGAAATGTACCGCCAGATGCTTACGATTCGGTTTTTTGAGGAACAAGTGTTCGAGTTGTATGGGGAGAACCTTGTACCTGGCACAATTCACTTGTATGCAGGCGAAGAGGCAGTTGCCGTCGGCGTGTGTGCGAATCTACGCCGAGACGATTACATAACGAGCACGCATCGAGGTCACGGACACTGCATCGCTAAAGGTGCCCGATTAGACAAGACGATGGCTGAGATTTTAGGCAGAAAAACCGGGTACTGCAAGGGCAAAGGAGGCTCTATGCACATTGCCGACTTCAGCATCGGCATGTTAGGCGCAACAGCAGTGGTAGGTGCTGGCATCCCGATTGCAACTGGCGCAGGCCTATCTGTCAAACTAAGAAGCACCGATCAAGTTGTAGTCTGCTTTTTCGGTGAGGGGGCAAGTAATCAAGGCACCTTCCACGAGGGATTAAACTTAGCTGCTGTTTGGCGCCTGCCTGTGGTTTTTGTTTGCGAGAACAATCTGTATGCCATGGGCACTCGGCAGTCACGTGTGATGCTTGTGGATAATGTTGCTGACAGAGCTGCCTGTTATAGAATTCCGGGTGTGGTCGTGGATGGAAACGACGTATTAGCCGCTTATGAAGCGACTCATGAGGCTGTTGCAAGAGCGAGACGAGGCGAAGGCCCAACCTTGCTCGAATGCAAAACCTACAGGTTGAAAGGGCATTCACGATTTGATCCAGCCACGTATCGACCCAAGAAAGAAGTTGAGGAATGGCTTGGAAAGGAGTCGATTGCACGCTTTCAAACCAAACTGCTTGAAATGAGCGTCTTGACTGAGGCTGAGATTCAAGAAATCGTTCAAGATGTCAGGCATGAAGTTGAGAGTGCAACCAAGTTTGCGTTGGACAGTCCGTTTCCAGAGTCATACGAGGCTTTAGACGATGTTTACGCGTCGGAGGAGAGTGCAGCGCAGAAATGAGAGAAGTGACTATACGTGATGCCTTGCGTGAAGCCCTGCGAGAAGAAATGCGTCGAGACAAGTCTGTATTCTTGCTTGGTGAGGATATCGGGCGTTATTGGGGCGGCGCCTTCGGTGTCACAAAAGGGTTGGCTGAAGAATTCGGAGACGAACGAGTCAGGGACACACCGATCTCTGAAAACGCCATAATAGGTGTTGGTGTCGGGGCTGCAATAACTGGCATGCGGCCTGTGGCTGAAATTATGTTCGGCGACCTCACGGCATTGGCTGTTGATCAGATTTGTAATCAAGCAGCTAAGATTCGATACATGTTCGGTGGACAGGTTGGTGTGCCTTTAGTAATTCGAACCCCGTTCGGCGCGGGTGTCAACATCGCGTCGCATCATTCTCAGAGTCTCGAAGCTTGGTTCATGCATACGCCGGGCCTCTTCGTGGCTGCACCTTCAACTCCCTACGACGCTAAAGGATTGTTGAAAACGGCCATCAGAGGCAGCAACCCTGTACTCTTTGTTGAGCACAAGTTGCTGTATCCAGTTAAAGGACTGGTTCCAGACGAGGAATATGCTGTTCCATTTGGAGTTGGCGAAGTCAAGCGTGAAGGCAACGACGTAACGGTCGTAGCCACCTTATACATGGTTCATAAAGCCCTAAACGCAGCCGAACAACTATACAAGGAAGGGATCAGCGCTGAAGTTGTAGATCCAAGGACGCTGTCTCCTTTAGACACAAAATCCATTGTGGAATCAGTGAAGAAGACCGGACGTTTGGTCGTCGTCACTGAAGACTGCAAAACTGCAGGTGTAAGCGCTGAAATCGCTGCAGTTGTGGCGGAGGAAGCACTTGACTATTTGGATGCGCCGATTAAACGAGTGGCTGAACCTGACACACCCATTCCGTTCAGTCCGTCAATGGAGAAATTCGTTATACCAAGCGAAACAAGCATCGTTCAAGCAGTGAAAAAAGTGGTTTCAAAGGCTAATTAGCCGAAGTGACGGTGTTGTTTCAACAGCTCTTCGATTTCATCTGGCTTCTTTATCAGCTTTTGCCTCAGATCCTTATCTTTATGGGATCTTAGAGACTCTATGGTTTTGTCGATGAGCTTTTTGGGAAAGACTTGGTCAGCCTCATATAATCGTCTGTCTCTCTCAAGGCTGTCGGCGGATTCGCTGCAGGAAAGTGGCAGGGTCTTCAGACGTTGTCTTCTGCTATGGTTGTCCACGTGCAGACTTTCAGCCATTTTCAGTGATTCTTCCGAATTGCTTAATCCATAATCTACCGCTGTGGCTAATCCAGCTAGAAGCAGATGTGGATTTGCAAATGCGTCAGGCGCTCGATACTCAAAAGTTTCTTCACACTGATCTAATTTGCCGTCTCCTTTTCGGAGATTGCGCCACAACGGTATGCGTATTAGGGCTAAGCGATTTTGGGAGCTCCAACATACGTGCATGGGAGATTCTTTGCGTGCAATAAATCGCAGGTATGACACTGGCGTTGGGTTTGCAAACGCTGAGAGGCTTGATGCGAACTTCAGGATTCCGCCAATCATCTTCCGTGCTTCAGTGCTTAGCGTTCTATCTGAACCTGCAATGATGTTCTTATTCCTTTTTAGTGCACACAAGTGAATATGCATCCCATTTCCAGCATGCTCAACAGATAGTTTGGGGGCAAAGGAGACAGAAACACCATGCTTTATGCAGACGTTTCTTATCGCCCATTTTGATATTGCCACAGATTCAGCCATTCTGATCAGATTCTGCGCTGATAATTCGATTTCTTGCTGTTCTATGAGTTCGCCGTTCTTGCCTGTCATTCGACCGACTTCACTATGTCCATACTTTGTTGCTATCCCAATGCTTGATAACGTAAGCAGGATTTCGTTTCTTAGGTCCTCAAACCTTGCGAACGGGGAGGATTCATGGTAGTTCTTGTCTAGGGCTGCAGGAAATAGTGGTTCATTTTCTTGCTTGCTGATTACATAGAATTCCAGCTCGGCCAACGCTTTCAGAACAACACCGCTCGAAGCGCGCAGTCTGTCCTCGGCTCTTGTCAAGACATTTTGAGGCGCCGCCTGCAATGGTTTTCCATCCGCATCCAAGTAATCGCACAGAACGTTGAGTGTAGGCACTTGCGAGAAAGGATTAACGAACGCTCTGTCAAGCAGGGGCATAATGTAAATGTCGCTCTTGCCTGGCTCCAGAAACGAGAACAGGCTGGAACCGTCAACCCTCTCACCCAGCTCCAATATTTCGTTGACTTTTTCAGGGCTGGCCGCTGCGAAACTAAGGGTTTTGAGTCTGCCGTCCTCTGGTATGTGACACAAGCTGAGAATTTTGATCCCGTTTTCAGAAATGAAGCTGAGTATTTCTTCCTTCTTAGTGAATTCGCTTACTGCTTCAGTCACGAGGAAGCCCTCTTACGTAGAGGTTCAGTCATGTAAACAATCACGTATTTTAACGATTCCATGATGTTGCCGGTCTAGCTGTAGTGAGAACATGCAATCTGACTTTTGAACAGAATATCAGCTGGTTTGGAATTGGGTAAACCTTACCTACTTATCTAACTGTATCTAGAGTATTCCCAAGCTCCGCAAAGAAGAGGGTTGTTATGTTTGAAATCTTGGAGGAATGCTTGCAGTCCGAAAGTGCGCTCCAAGCCAACTTGGTGAATTTGCGTGGTCAGAAGAGACACATGACCTTGTGCACGGTAAAGAACAACGTGGTTGATGAGTACTCTAGCATTACCTTGAGTGGCATGAGTGCCCGCGTCCTCGTTGATAATAGGTCCTGGGGGTTCAGTTCAACAAACATGCTTAACACGAGAGACGCGGAGGGAACCTTGGTGAGCGCAATAAAGTTGGCTAAGGCATCTTCGAAACTCAAAAAGAAGAGGATAAAACCTTCGCCAGCTAAAGCCATCGACGCGAATGTGGGGACACCAGTTAAGAGGAAAATCCAAGAGTTGTCTGCTGAAGAGGTTGTGAAGATTCCTTTTGAGGCTTACAAAGGAGTAGAGGAAGTTGACCAGGGAGTTGCAGATGCTAGAGCAACATACATTGGAATTGAAGACGACAAGTACTTTCTGAGTTCAGAAGGCTCACGCATTCGCCAAAACAACACACGTGTATTGTTGATCGTTGAAGTCATTGCCAAAGGCAACGGCGCGATTTGTCCAGCGTCAGAGAATTTGGGGCACTCTGGAGGATTGGAGCTTTTCGATAAGACATCTCCATATTCCCTGGGAAATAAGGTTGCGAATAAGGCTGTTGGGCTTCTTAAGGCTAGGTCGCCGCCGTCTGGAGAGCGACAAGTAGTTATACACCCGACGCTGTGCGCCACTTTGCTTCACGAAGCTATTGGTCACCCATTAGAAGCTGATTTGGCTATGAGTGGTGGCGGCTTTGGCGATCGAATCGGTGGACTTGTCTCCTCGAAACTCGTGACCATTTATGATGATGGACGCGTGCAAAATGGTTTAGGTTACTTCCGATATGATGATGAGGGGGTGGAATGCAAGCGGACAGTTCTCATTGAAGACGGCATTCTGAAGTCGTTTATGCATGATAGAACCAGCGCTTCGATTGCGGGCGTGTCTTCCACCGGTAACGCTCATGCGTGGGACTATAGCGTGGAGCCGTTGATTCGGCAAACCAACATCGGCATTAAAGGAGGAGATTATTCGTTAGAAGAGATGATTGAAGGCGTGCGAGAAGGCTTGTACTTAGAAGGAACCTTCGGTGGTCAAGCCGACGTGAACGCGGACTTTACGTTCGGTTTTCAGAACGCCCGATGGATACGTCACGGCGAATTGGCTGAAGAATTGAGAGGGGCGAATGTTGCCGGCAACGCCATTGATGTTTTCAAAACAATAGACGCTGTGGGCAAGGAGACTGTACTTCGGCCTGGAGCCTGTGGAAAACTCCAATATGCTATTCAAGGGCGAGTGGTGCCGGCTATTCGCTGCAAGATAATGGTTGGAGGAACGGGAGCATAACCATGAGTCTGAATGAAACTTGGACTGAGCTGAGCGACAGCGTCCATAAGACAATGAGAAAACTGGAAAGGCAGGGCGTAACTCTCGCCGAGGCATTTTTTACGACTACGCAGACCACCGAAGTCCGAGTCCGGAATTCCGAGATTTTTTCCCAAAATCGGGCTTGCGATGCTGGTGTGGGTTTTCGCGTCGCTGTTGAAGGGAACAAGGTGGGATTCGCGTGCACTAACTCGATGAATGAGAAGACTATTGACGAAGCCGCAGAAAAAGCTCTTCACCTCGCGAAAGTCAGCTCAAGAACCGGAAATTTCGCGCTACCAATGGCGGATTCCATCAGGAAACTGAAGGGAATGTTCGATCCTCAGGTTATGGAAGCTAGCGTTGAAGATGTGGTTGAGCTGGCGAAGCTGGGCATTGATGCCGCTAAGGATTTTGACAAGAGGGTCATTGTAAAAACCGGGCAGGTCTCTTTTACGTGGGGTTGGCGCGGTTTGGTTAACACGCTGGGAGTGGATTGTGAGGAAAAAGAGACCAAGACGTTAATCTATCTTGGAGCAAGCGGCAAACAAAACGGTGAAGTGACGAGTAGCTGCGCCGATTTCATATTTAAAAGAACAGCTGACTTGAACGCGGAAACTGTTGGTGCAAACGCGGCAAAAACGGCGATTTCGCTGTTTAAGCCCAGCCCAGTAGCGAGTTTTCAAGGTACTGTTGTTTTTGGTCCAGAAGCCGTTTCATATCAGCTTTTCGAAGCGTTGGTTGATGCATTGAAGGGTGAGACAGTGGTTTTAGGACGTTCAGTTTGGAGCAGAAAAATCGGGGAAACTGTAGCATCGAACCTCTTGACCATTGAAGACAATGCTCTGCTTAACGATGGTTTTTCTTCCAGAAGCTTCGATGATGAGGGATGCCCATCGCAGAAAACGGTGCTGATGAGAAGAGGGAGGCTTGAAAGCTTCTTGCACAACGCTACGACTGCAAACATGTTGAAGACTAACGATACAGGGAATGCTTCGCGCTATTCTGGTGGGGTGAGCATGGCTCGAGCGATTGTCGGCAACGGTTACAGAGCTAAACCTGAGATTCACCCTTCAAATTTAGTGATTCAGCAGGGTCGAAAGTCAAAAGAGCAGATGGTATCCGAGATAGACAGAGGAGTCCTAGTGGAGTCGATGGCAGGATTCGCCCAAGCGGGGTCCGGAGCGATAAGCGCGCAGCTTTCAACCGCTTTCTACGTCGAGAAGGGAGAGGTTAAGCATCCAATCAAAGGTGGTATGGTATCAGGAGTGGCATTTGATTGGTTTAGGCAAGTTTCGGAGACAGGTAGCGATTCCAAACAATTCACGGACTCAGTCGTGCCTTCGCTCAAGGTGGAAAACGTAAAGGTCATAGGTTCATAACTGGTAATTCATTGAAGAACTGAAGATGGTTGCAGTTGGTCACGAAGGTTGTTATGCCTAGGCTCAGCTTGACGATGAAAGAGGGCACGGTTGTACAATGGTTCAAGAAAGAGGGCGAAACAGTTCAAAAAGGCGAGCCTTTAGTTGAGGTCCTCTCAGAAAAGGTCACGTATGACATTGAAGCGTCCGAGTCTGGAGTTCTTCGCAGAATACTAGCTGGCGAAGGCTTGGATGTGCCCGTGGATCAAGTCATAGGTATTATTGCCGCAGCTGAAGAACAAATAACAGAGGAGGATATCTCAACGCCTCCTACACCAACGCATGAGATTGAGGAAGTCACACGTGCAGTTCCAAAACCTGATATGATTCGAGAACGAGTTCCTGCCTCTCCTGCTGCGAAACGACTGGCTAAGGAATTGGGCGTTGACCTAACAAAGGTCAA